>Ga0302320_10004766_pt1 | contig 30642 bp, 26 predicted proteins | sample Bog_T0_3_FD_202130 | JGI IMG/M metagenome (GOLD analysis project Ga0302320, IMG submission 202130) | Peat permafrost microbial communities from Stordalen Mire near Abisko, Sweden - Bog_T0_3 | ecosystem: Environmental > Terrestrial > Soil > Wetlands > Peat | place: Sweden: Abisko, Stordalen Mire... | reverse complement strand
CCGCCCCAATATCCAAATGAAATCAATCAAGTCTGCACCGGGTCCGACTCACATCCGCTCGGCCTCGATCCCCCAAGCGGCGGCAGATCCGGGTCAAGGAATCCCAGAGCATGCGGCGGCTTGATCACTCGGACACCCGCCGCCTTTTGTTGATCCACAATCTGATCCCGTAGAGTCTCCATCCGCGTCCAATGTACCTTCGGCCGGAAATGATGTTCCGCGTGGTACCCATTATAGAACCAAGTCCAGTTATAAAGCTTTTCATAACTGCTTACTCCCCACGCAATCGGCACATCCGGGTTCCCCCCATAATGCCGGTAGTAACCATTCAGGTAAGAGAGGCTATGCCCGAGGTAATAGAATGGCACCAGAAAACAAATATACCGCCAGTTCAATATCCCAAGAATCACAAACGTCGCCACAAATAGCGAAAGCTCCAGCACTCCCCAGAAGGCCTCGCGCGGATCCTTCCGTTTCAACTCCGCGAGCACCGTCTTGGGATCCTCCCGGAAAAAGCTCCCGAACGCATATTTGAATGGATGCTCCGCCTCCCCGTCCTCCCCATGCTTGTAGATCGAGATCCAGTCGACGGTCTCGCCATGCTCATCGGGCCGGTCCGCATTTCCCTTGTGATGCTGCATGTGGATGCAGTCATAGAACACCTGGCTGAATCCCACCGTGACCGATTCCAGCAGGCTGAAGAGCCGGTTCAACAGCGGCGAGCGGAAGTACGGATTATGGATGAAGTTGTGCGAGATCCCATTGATGTTCCACGAGATGCTGACCGAGTAGATGAACCCGAGAATCAGCATGATCCACAGCGGCATCCGCGGAAACAGCCAGAACATCCCGAAGAAATAAACGCAGTGCAATATGCCGGCCACCACGGGGACGATATCCCATCGCGTATGCGCAAAGACTCGGGAACTTGTAGTAAGCCGTTCAATGTTAATTGCTTCTGTTTTCATGAATTGTTTGCCATGGCCCCCGGCACTGCTCAGGCCGGGTTGGTTTAATGGGTGTTCGTAAAAAAACCGCTCCGATTTCATAAAAATCCGGACAAATCTGTCAAGAGGCTGACTGGTCTCGGCCGGTTGGCCGGGCCATTGAATTTTAGTCAATACCAGCCCCCACTAACTTCTCCGCCAGCGTACCGCTGCTGAATATTAGGACCCGTAGGGGTGGGGATGACTTCACAATAAGGGTCAGCCATGACCAGCCAAGGTCGTTCCGCATTCCCATATGATCTTCCAGATGGCGGAGGTGTCAGCTCCGCGAGTTGCTTCGGGCCTTTCGGGAGGCGATTGAGCGTCTGAGGTTGGCAACGGGCGCAACTCGCCGAAAACGGGCTTGCGAAACCGCCTGCCTGGGAAGAAAATCGCGAAACCCCTCACTCACCAAGAACCTGTAGCAATGGGAAATCCAAGCTACCATCCAACTTTGACCTGAAAGGAAACCATCACATGCGCAGTATGACCCCTTTTCGATTTGCAGTAATCATGGCTATTCCTTTCGCCTGCGCGGAATTGACTGCGCATGCTTCCCATTCACCAAACCTCGATAAGGCGATCGATGCGCTCAAAGCCGCCCAGAAAGCCGAGGACGGTGGCGGCAGCGGCGATCCAAACGATCCGATGGCGAGTGCGGCAACGCCATCCCCTCAACAAGCGGACGAGGTAACGGCCGACCTCCAGGAGGCGCTCAAGTGGCTGAACAAGGCGACCAATGACAAAGGAGGAAAGAGAGACGCGATGATTGGCGTGATCAACGACGCGATACGGTTGGTGAAGTTGGGCGACAAGGCTGGGGCCGATCAGGATATCGCCCATGCGACGGATGAGATATTCGCGGCGGCCAATCACAGCGGGGGCTGGTAGAGCGAGGGTGCCGCGATTGAGTTACTGAACTTGTGGCATAAGTGCCCTGCCTTAGAAGGTAGTCGTTACGCGGAATGGCTACTATTGCTTTTCACCGTCCCCCACCCACCGCCCCCGGGGTCGGTGACGGCGTGGGCGCGGTGATCATCGGCGTCTCCTGGGAGAGCGGCGTTTGATCCGGGATATCCACCGCCGCACCCGACATCGAATCGGTATCATACTCGGCGCAGCCGGCCATCCCCATCGCAAGAACGCCCACCAGCATCACCCGCAATCCCACTCTCCCGAAATTGTTTTGGCGATCCGCTCGAAAAACGTCAAAAATTCGCGCCATGCCGCCAATGTGTACCCTGCCTCCCGGTTTGAAAAACCATTTGTAGCATCCCCCCTGTGGACCGGCCCCATTCTCCCATCGACTCCGCTCTCGCCTTCCTCCGCGAGATCCTCCCCTGGTGCCTGCCCGGTCTTCTCTCTGGCACCATCGTGCGCGTCTTGTTGATCGCCCATTTCCCCTATGGCTACGTCCATCCCGATTCCGCCGATTTTCTCCTGACTGCCGACCGGTACCTCAATCACCACCGATTCGTTCTCCACGGCAAAAAAGCTTTCCTTGGCCCCGTCCTGTTCCTACTGCCGATGATCGTCCGGCTCCCGTCCCTCCTCGTTGTCCCGTGGGCGCAGCATCTCTTCGGGCTGGTTTGCACCCTCATGATCGGGGCGCTCGTCCGCTGCTGGACCACCTTTTGGAAGTGGTGGATCATCCCCGCAACCGTCCTGGCCGGCATCAATCCCTCCGCCCTCTATTATGAGCATTCCCTTATCGCGGAGTCCCAATACCTCTGGTGCGTCACCGCCCTCGTCCTGGCCGGCACCGCCTACGCCCTCGCACCGGATCGCAGCCGCTTCATCCTCCTGCTCCTCGCCCTCCTCCTAACCGCCGGTTCCCGGCCCGAGGGCAAGCTCTACGTCCTCTTCTGTCTCGTGCTTGTCCCTCTTGTCCATTGGGCCCAATGGCGCGCTTTTGCGCTTCGCGGGTCCATCACCCTCGCCTTCTGCGCCCTCACATGGCTGAGCACCCGTAACACGGAGGCGGGCATGCTTCTTTACGCCACCGTGTTGCCCCTCGCCCCGGAGATACCGAGGAGCGCCCCCGACTTCGCGCCCGTCATCGCCCCGCTTCGCGAACAGCGGGTTGCAAGGGGTCCCTTCGCCGTCCCCGATGTCGTCGCGGAAGAGCGGCGCATCACCGCCGTCCTTTTCCCGTACCTCATTTCAAAGTACGGCTCGGACAAAAGCGCCGGCAATTTCTGCCAGCGTCTCGCCATCGAGGCCGCCACCCGGCATCCATTCTACCTGCCATTCATCTCCCTCGAGAAATTTCTCCAGGGCACCCAATACCCTGATAATGACGGCTTCGGCACGCGCTGGTTGCAGACCGTCCAGCTCGACTCCTGCACCTACAAGTCCTGGATGCTCCCGTTGATGCACCGCCTCACCGGACGCCCCATCCATACCGCCGGCGATGTCACCGCTTACCTTCAAGAGGAGTTCACTCCCATTCAGCCTGACTGGTTCGACGCGGTGCAACGTCCCTGGCTTCTCGCCACCACCGGCGCGCGGGTCCCGTGTCCCGGCCTGCCGGGCGGCACACCCGGCATACCGCTTTTCTACATCCTCGGTGCCGGCGGTGTCGTCGCCGGCTTCCTGCGACCCGGGCCGATGCGGAAAGTGTGGATCGCATGGAGCATTACCCTTGGTTTTGTCGCCTTCGTCGTCATGCTGACAGGCCCCGTCATTCCACGCTTCAGGCTTGTCTTCGAGCCGTTTGTGCTCCTTTACCTCATCCTTCTTGCCGACACCGTGGCATCCCTTCTCCCCATCGCAATACCCGGGGCCACTCGCCCATGACGCAAGATCCTCCGCCGGCTCAGTCATCTTCAGATTGGAATGCTCCCAACGCAGCGTCGCTGCACGTTGCTTCCATCCTCTTGACGGTCGGGTACCTCCTCACCGCCGCCGGCTTGCTGGCCTTTGGCGCATGGAAGCGATTCCAGATTCCCCAGGCGCCGCTCATCGATCCCGATATCGAGGGCTATCTCGGGCCGGCCGTTGCGGCCCTGGGCGGCAAGCCCTTTATGCATCTCCTTGGGCGCAGCTTCCCTTATCCCGGGTTCGTTTACATCGTTCTGCGCCTTTTCGGCGATTTCCGCGCGATCGCTGTGATTCAGCACGTTCTCGGGGTCGCCGCCGGCGTCGTGATTCTGCTCGCCTGGAATGCCGCCGGCGCCCTTGTCCCTCCGGGCGGCATCCCGAGGCCACTCTTCCGCTGGCTGGGGCTTGTTCCCGCCTACATCTGCCTCGGCTCCTCGACCGGCATTGCGTTCGAGCAGATGATTCGGCCGGAGGCCATCTTTCCCTTTCTCGCCATCCTGGACATCTGGCTCTCGTTCCTCTTCCTCAAGGCGCGGTTCGTGGACCGCAATCCGTCCGCCCCCTGGCTGGGCGCGCTGAATGTCTTTGTCGCCTTCCTGGTGTACATGGCCAAGCCGAGCTTCGGTTTTGCCACGCTCTTCTCGACTCTCCCAGTCTGGGTCTCTCTCTTCCTTCCCGGCGCGCCGGCGCGAGAGAAGGTCCTGCTCACCGGCGCGTCCATCCTTCCCTCGCTGCTGATCCTCTTTCTCCCGGAGCAGATCCTGAAAAAGAGCGACCCATGGAACGGCATGTTCCTCCCGGAGACCCTGTTCAGCGTCCATGCCCCCATCATCCTCCAGCAGATGAATGAGGACCTGGCGGGCACAGCTCCGCTTTCATACCCGCGCCCCATCATCCAGGCAGCCCACGACCTCCTGGCCGTCGAACTGGACAAGGCGGCCCACATCACCACTCCCAAGACATACCCGTCGCTCGGTTTCAATCCCGATTACCTGATGTACGAGGACTCCTTCTGCCGCCGGTTTCCGCCCCAGGTGCATTTCGATGCGAAGGCGATGGAGCGCTTCTGCATGACATATTACCTCCGCGCCCTGCGCCATCATCCCGGCGTCATCGCCTCGAAGGTGCTGCGCCAGCTCGGTCTCTTCTACAGCGCCAGGAACCCGGCCTACGCCCTCGGCAAGGCCATGGACCTCTCGGATATGCAGTACGCCCGCGTGGACCGCCTCATGCAGTCCACCAGCGCGCTCGGCCCGAATAATCCCGCCGTCGCGCGATACGTTGCAACCTGCAATAAGCTGGCCACCGAATCCATTGTCATCCCGCAAGCCCGCCGCTTCGTCGAATGGCTGCATTTCTTCTCCAACAACTACCTCGATCTGCTTGCAGTTGCGCTTCTCAGTCCCGCTCTTCTCCTCTTCCCGCACCCGCGCGCACATTTTCTCCTCCTTGTCCCTGCCCTCCTCCTCGCCTACAGCTACAACTTCGGAAACTCGCTGACCATCGCCCTTGTCCATTCCCTTGAAGTCGCACGCTACGTCCGCATCCAGTTGATCTTCACCGTCTTCGCCCAATGCCTTTCCATTTACCTGATCCTCGAGCTGGCCGTATACGTGGCTCGCACGAGGAAGCTGGGCTCCCGGGCCGCTCACTGATAAGTCCCCATTATGGCACCCCTTGAACCAAGCCCCATTGAGAGCCGGAAGGAAAGTAAAGCCGGCAGCGCAAGGAACTTGCTTTACGGGAAGCCAAAGGCACGTTCTGTCCCGAACCATGAGAGTCCTGTGAATACCACCGCCCTCGCAGCCGATGACACTTTATGGTCGAGCGGCCCCCAAATGTGGTGGAAGCACGCGGGTTCCGCCATCGACGCCATTCGTATCAACGCGATCTCGCGGGAGGTGCGCGATGGCCGCGCGCTGCTCGTCAAACGCCGCCGCCTGGCGAGCGGGCCGCTGGCGCAGACGGCCAATCTTTTTTTCCGCGCGGCGCACCACCCGGCCTTCGTCTGGTCGGATGCCCGCGCATGGCAGCAGTGGGAGGTTGATTCCTTCAATCTCCTGCACTCCGATCAATACTGCGCTTTCCCGGCCGGAGCGCGGACGGTGTGCGCAGATATCCTTCCCGGCATGAGCTTGGCGGAGCACTTCGTGAACGGGACATTTGAAAGCGCCATGCTCGATGCCGCCGCGTCGGAATTGCGGCGAGCGCACGAGTTGTACTCGGGTTTCTTCGACGGGGCCTGGTCGCATGGCGACCCCAACCTGGCGAACTTCCTCTTCTCCGCGCAGGACAAGCAGGCGCGGCTAATTGATTTCGAAGTTGTTCATCAACAGGAACTTACTTCGATGACGCGCCACGTGGAGGATGTGCTTTCGTTTTTGCAGGATTTGCTGGGCTGCGCGCCAAGAGGGACGTGGCTGGAATACGCGCAGCGCTTCCTGGATGGGTATGGGTGCGACGGGGAGTTGCGCGACGGGCTACGGGAGCGGCTGCGGCTGCCGCGGGGGGTGCCGCGGGTCTGGTGGTGGATCCGGACCAATTACGTGCCGATGGGATCGGTGCGGAGACGGCTGGCGCGGCTGCGCGAAACGCTGGAGTAACGGGATGAAGGGATACCCGCCCCTGGTGACGGAGATGCTGGCGGAGGAGTATCTGCTTTTGCGGCTGCGGCCGACGGAGCCGGGCAGCCCCGACGCATTGAGGCGTATCCGGAACGCGGAGGAGAAGGAATTGACAGGCGGCGCGGTGCTGGCGGATCCGACCTACCCAAGGCTGATCCGGGCTGGATTGCTCTACGCGTACGACGGCATCGATGAGAGCCACCGGATCGTGCAGGAGATCGGGAACAGCCAGGGTTCCTACTGGCATGGGATGGTGCACCGGCGGGAAGGAGACTTTGAGAACGCGCGGTACTGGTTTCGGCGGACTGGAAAGCTGGGGGTTTTTGGGGAGATGCACGACCGGGCGTCGGAGATTTCCGCCTTGATGGGCCGGCAGGAGAGCTGGGACCCGTACATCCTCGTGGGCCAGTGCGAACAGGCGCGGTTCGGCGGGGATGTGAACCTGAAGGAACTGCAGGCGCTGCAACGGATCGAGTTCGATGTGATGTTCGATCATTTGTGGCGGGATGCATTTGTCTGAGGAAAAGCGGCGATGAATGCCGGATGACGGGCGATGAGCGTCATGGCGCGGGCGAGCAGCGTTTTACCGGGTTCCATGCGGGGCCAGGGAGATGCACCTGATGGATGCGGGAGGGGGATCAGATCGAACTCCTTCCCGTAAAGACCCGTACGGAATGCGCCGCCGATGACTTCGTCCATCCGTGGGCATGGGATAAAGCCCTCGATGGCCAGCCTGCCGACCGGGATGACGAGATCTGGTTCGAGCAGGAGGATTTCCTGTCGCAGCCATTGGGAGCAATTTTCAACCTCGGCGGGATTCGGGACCCGGTCGCCGCCGGCGGCGGTGCGTCCCGGGAAACAACGGCAGACGGCCGCCATGTAAACATGGGCGCGGAACATTTCTTCGCTCACGCCGGCCGATTGCTGGAACCAACTGAAGAGCCGCTTGCCAGCCGTCCAGGCGAAGGGACGCCCGAGAACGGGCTCGCGCACGCCCGGCGCCTGTCCCACCAGCAGAACGCGGCTGAGGACCGCTCCGCCGGACACGGAGGGCGGGTGCATCTTTGGACAAAGCCGGCAGGCAAGAAGCTGGGAGACATGCGCCTGGAGGAGACGCTGCCGAATGGCGTGGGAGCGTTTCACGAGCCGGGAGCTCCGAGAATCACGCCGGGCACCACCGGTCTGCCGATGAGGAAATGCCGCACGGGCATGCGCCGTTTCCCTTCCATCTGGACCTCGCGCAAAAGCACCGACCCGGAACCGCAGCCCACCAGGAGTCCCCGGGACCCAGCCTGCAATACCTGCCCGACCGGCCCGGACCGCCGCGGATTCCGCGCCGCCTCGAAAACCTTCAACTTCCGCGCGACGCCATCCCGGTCCGACAGAAGGGTAAATGCGCCCGGCCAGGGATTCATGGCCCTGATGTGCCGGCAGATTTCCTGGCAGGACCGGTCCCACCGGATCTCCCCGTCCTCCCTCCCCAGCTTCTTCGCATAAGTAGCGAGCGCATCGTCCTGCGGAATGCTCGGCGCGTCGCCCCGCTCAAGCAGGGCGACCGCCTCCGCCAATGCCCCCGGAGTCGTTTCCGCAATCCGATCATGCAGGCAGCCGCCGGTCTCGTGGCGCCCAATCGGGATCCGCCGAACCAAGAGGATATTACCGGTATCAAGCCCTTCTGCCATGAACATGACAGTGACTCCCGACTCCCCATCCCCCGCCAAGATCGCCGATTGAATGGGAGCCGCGCCACGGTGGCGCGGCAGGATGGAGGCATGAAGATTGATGCAGGCAACGCGCGCGGCCTCCAGGACCCCCTTGGGGAGGATCTGGCCATATGCCATGACGACGATGAGATCTGCTTCCAGGGACTGAATCTGGGCGACGGAGTCTGGAGCGCGGATTTTCGCCGGCTGAAAGACCGGGATGCCGTGATCGAGCGCGAGCCGTTTGATTGGCGAGGCCAGCAATTCCATCTTTCGACCGGCGGGCTTGTCGGGCTGGGTATAGACGGCGGCGACGTCGTGCCCCGAGCCGAGCAGCCATTTCAGGGCCGGCAGACCGATGTCGCCGGTGCCGATGTAGAGGATGCGCATGAATGTGGGGGGTAATCTCTACCGCCCCTGCCGGGGCGTTTCTGCGGACTGCGGATTCCGGGGGCTCTCGCCCCGGCTAATTTCTGACAGGCCCTCCGGGCCTCAAGTGCCTTTCCCGCGGTTTTTGTCCTTTCCGGCCGGCTGTATTACGGAATGAGCAATTGCGACCCAGCTGGCCGGCCGCGGCGAGCCGGGGGCTGCTGTTGGAGGTATTTTTCGCCCACGGTCACCTCCCTCTGGCCCAAGGATGCGGCGCAGCCGGTGCAGAGATAATCGTAGATTTCCTTGTCCGGCAGGATGAGTAGCAGGCGCTCGCGAACGGGCATGGCGGCCTGGCATTTCTGGCAGTAAAGGCTCGAGGCCCGAAGATTTTCGAACTGCTGCATGGTATTTTGCCGTTTTGGTAAAAGGAGGGTTTAAACTTTCACGGCTGGCGGATGGCGTCAATGGCAGTGTGCAATTCAGCCCTGGCTCAGGACCCCTCCCAGCGTCTGAGCCACAGTGTCGACCTCCAGGCGCGCGAGGTCTTCGCCGGGGGCCCGGAGGATAGTGACCCGGCCGGTAAGGGGCGCCCAAATATCAGGATCGGTGGGGCCGAAGAGGAGAAAGCTGGGAGCGCCGGCGGCAGCAGCGATGTGGGAGATGCCGCTGTCATGCCCGAGGAATAACTGCGCGCGCTCGAGGATGGCGGCCAGTTCCGGCAGGGGCAGGTCGAGGGCGGTGTGGATCGCACGGTGCCGCCATGCGTCGCGCAACCGCGAGATCGGAGCATGGTCAGCTTCGCCTCCCACCAAAAGCACGCGGGCGTCGGGCGCGAGTCCGAACAAGGCGTCGCCCAAGGCTGCCCAGCGCTCGACGGGCCACTTCTTTCTCTCGCCGCCGCTGCCGGGATGAAGCGCGATGAGCGGACCGCCGCTTGCGGGGAATGCACGATCAAGGAAGGAGGCGGCGAACTGGCGATCGGCTTCGCTGGGGAAGAGCACTGGCGCTTTGTCCTCAAGGAAAAGGGCAAGGCGCTCGAGCGGTTGCGCGAGTTGCTGGGCAGCATGGGCGCTGTCGTCCACCTTGGGCGAGCCATGGATGAAGTGGCGTACCCCAGCGCGGCGGAGGTTACCCTCGAAGAACTGATCGGGATCGTAGAGGTAGCTGACGATTTGCTGGAAGCTCGCGAAGTATTCCACCAAGTCCCCGGGCAAATCCGTCCCGGGAATGAAGAATCGGGAGAGGCCGCCGTATTCGATCGACCGTGTGGCGTCCGCGTAGTAGCGGCCCTCGGCGAGGGCGACGATGTGCTTGTAGCCGAGAATCTCGAGATGGGCGTGCGGAAAGTTTTCGCGGAGCAGGCGGATAGCGGGGAGGGTGAGGACGAAGTCCCCGATGGCCCCGCCGCGGATGACGAGGATGCGAGGTTTCATGGAATGCAAGGACGGAGGTGGCGGGATCTGCCGCCCGTTTTGCGGCGTTTAACCCCGGATTGAAACCTTGGGCTAATTTCGGGCAGTCCCTCCGGGACTCAAGATCGCCTAGTGGCCGATGGAGCTTTGGTTGCCCTGGTCGAAGTTGCCGAGCATACCCTGACTTTCCCAGCCCTGGGGTTTATTCCAAGGGATGGTGCTGGCATTCGGGTTGGCCTCAGCGTTCGCCTGCTTCTGCGCCTGCACCTGCTGATTGTCACTGCTGGCGCAGCCCGCCGCGCAGAGAAAGAGGACGGCGGCTGCAAGGACTCGGGTAGCGGTATTCATCACCGCAGAATGAAGCACCAAATCAGCTCCCTGGGAAGATCACTCGATCACCGGGCTGAACCTGGACGCCGCGAGCGAGCGAACCGGGGATGATATCGGCCACGGAGGTCGAGGGTTCGACCTCGGTGATGCGGACTTTGCCGATCTGAGCACCACCGCGCTGGAGAATCATCTCGGCGTTGGCGACGGCGCCCTGATGGTCGCCGATGCTAAGGACCACAAAATTCCAACCGGGATTCACGGCCAACACCTCGCCCTCGAGGCCGTTGCGCAGGGTGCTATTCTTGTAATGATCGACGATTTTCTGGAGGTCATCGGCCCGGCTCTCAGCATCCTTCGCCTTGTTGGAGAGGGTGTCCTTGAGCTGGTTCAGCTCGGCAACCTGTGCCTGGGCGTCCTTGAGTTGGCCGGTGACCTTGTCCATGTCAGCCTGGGTGGGACCGCCTGGATTGACCGGAACGGGATTGGGATTGCTGCCGGCGGTGATGAGCTTGGTGGTCAGGTCCTTCACCTTGGCAGTGAGGTCGGAGACCTGGGAATTGGCGGCGTCGAGGCTGCTCTGGACGGAGGAGAGCTGTGTCTTGGTCTGCTCGTCATCGGCCGTTTCCTTCGCAAGATTGTCCTGGGAGCTCTTCAAGTCGGCAGCCGATTTGGCGAGGCGCTGCTGGGTACTGGATAATTCCATCCCGATGTTGACGACTTTATCCCCCAAGTCTGTGACTTTGGCTCGTGTCAGGTAAACAAAAACACAGGTTACGATGAGGAGTGCTAGCGTGATGCCAAGGGCAATTCTGGCCATATCTGGAGGTTGGGAAAAACGTTTATTCGGGGGGTGCGCCGATTCTGTGCGGGATGCCTTCTATCGGGTTGGGCGCTATGTTCTATCTCCGCCCATTTCCAGAAAGCAAGAGCATTGATGAAGATTTTCCGTTGCCTGCGGGTTTTTTCCGTCAGATAGTCGAATTTCCGCCAGGGACTATGGACTGGAGGCAAGCGAACCCCGCCAGGGCCGGAAGGCAGCAACGGCAGCTTGACCGCCTTTGCCGTAGCTCTCTGGCGGATTTTTTTATGGGTGGCGGGTTTGGACGGTGGTGGGGCGTAGAGGAGGGTGAGCGCGGTAGTTCTTTAACCACAGATTTACGCAGATTTTGGGTCGATTTACTTGGGGACGCTCGCGCGTTGAGCTGGAATCGGCGGTTATTGTTGGGATTTCAAGTGGAGCATGCGCGCTTCCGGGGGGGATGCCACTCGGGAGAGTGTGGAGCCCGGGATGTGGGTTTGGGAGGCATATTTCGCGCTTCCGTCGCGGGGATTGGGCGGGCAAGGTGATTGGCGCCTGAAAAATAACCTGGATCCGAAGCCCTCCGCTCCCTCGATGCGCCGTTCCCTGCCACAGCTCATGTTCACCGTGCTGGTGCTGGGGATGCTGCTGCTGAGGGAGGCCGATAACCAGCCGATGGCCGGTATCGAGGAGAATTTCATCAACTGGCTCGCGGCCAACAGCAACGGGGAGCATGTCAGCGCCCCGGTCACGCTGGTGGAGATCAATGACAATTGCATGGTCAATTACTCCTGGCCGTGGACGCCGCTCAATTACGCGCTCTTCCTGAATGCATCGCTTGAATTCAAGGCGCGGGCGGTGGGCATTGAGCCGGTGCTGGCGTGGGATGAGAAGCAACTCCAGCCTGACGAGTTGCTCCAGCAGCCGCAGTACGAAAAAATCCTGCATGATGCGATCCTGCGGACGCCGAAGCTGGAACTGGGGGCACAGCTCGGTTTTCCGGACGATCCGGACATCCTGCCGCCATTGCAGCCGCTGCACGTGCTGCGAAACATTACGGGGGCGATGGATTTGGTCCCGGATTATACCGTAGTGGAGGCGGAACCGGGCGAGGACATCCGGCTGACAACGGCGCTCGGGTTTGCCAACGTGCCCCCGACGGAACAGACGGCCCAGCATGCGCCGCTGGTCTTGCGATACCGCGGGCAACTGGTGCCCTCGTTCATCCTGGAGGGAATGATGCTTTGGTACGGGGTGACGCCGGAAGAGGTGGTGGTGCGGCTGGGCTCGGAGGTGCGCCTTGGGGACAAGCTCTCGATCCCGATCAACGAGGCGGGGTCGATGCTGGTGGACTGGAAGCAGCCGTTCGACCGGGTTGGATTTGACGACATGGTGCTTGCGGAGGATCAACTACAGGGGAAACACACGACGATCATCGACCCTGCGATCCTGAAGGACCGGCTGCTGGTGCTGGCGAGGACGGATGCGCAATCGCAAACGCTGATCCTGCCATCAGGCCGCCCGGGTTCGGCGGGAGAATTGTTCGCGGAGGCGATCGCGACGGCGGAGACAAGCGCATTTGCACGACCCCCGGGACGGCTGGGAAGTGAGCTGGTGCTGCTGGTGGGCCTTGCGCTGGCGCGGGCGGTGGTCTCGCGGAGTAAAATCAAGACTGGGCTGGTGGTCATTACGTTCATGGCCGGGTACCTGTTGTTCTGCCTGGCGGTCTTTGAGGCGACGCGGGTGGCATTCCCGTTGACGCCGATGGTGGGGCTGACGGTGTTTGTGGCGCTCTACCGGTTTTTGACGCCGGAGGAGAAGACGCCGACGGGCGCGAGGCGGTAAATCCAAGGGGGGGAATTAAACGCAGAGATGCGGAGGCGCAGAGAAGAGCAAACCAAATTGACCTACTGGCCAAAATTCATTGTGCCGAATCCGAGGGATTCCTTTTCCCAAAAAGGGCCTCGCGCGAAGGCGCCAATGCGGACAGGGGCCTTGCTATACGATGCCGAGGAGAGGGAATTGGCGGCCGAGGACTTCCTTGCTGGGGGCGCGCAACCAACGGTCGAGGATGGTGGCGTACACGCTGCGGAAATCGACGTTGTAGGCGAGGTCGCCCGCATTCAGTGCGGACAGGCTCGGGTATTGGCCAAACAGGCCGGGCTTAATCCCGCCGCCCATGACGAACATTGGCGCGGCGGCGCCGTGATCGGTGCCGTTGCTGGCGTTCTGTGTGACGCGGCGGCCGAACTCGCTGAAGGTCATGAGCATGACGCGGCCAAAGTTGCCCTGTGCTTTCATGTCCTGCGCGAAGGCTACCAGGGCGTCGTTCAGCTCTCCCATGAGGCGCGCGTGGGTGGCGACCTGATTGGTGTGAGTGTCGTATCCGCCCTGGCTGACGTAGTAAACGCGGGTGGCAAGGCCACCGGCGATCATCCGGCCGACGAGGCTCATGCTATCGCCCAGCGCGCTGTGGGGATAGGAGACGCTGGCGGGAAATTTGCGGGCGATATCGAGGATCTTGTCGGAGCTCATCTGGGCGTCGAGGGCGGTGCGCTCGAGGAACGCGAGGGTGCTCTCCTTGTGGCGGGATGGGGCGGAGCTGCCGGCGAGGGAATCGACGGAGCCGCCATCGTTTTCGTCGAGCATGGCGGGATCCATTTCCGGCTGATTCATCTCCTTGTAGACCAGGTCCGAGGCGCCGCTTTTATCCCCGTTGAACCACCGGTATTGTTCCGGCCGGGAAAAGGCGACGCCGGTGGGACTGGACGCCGCAAAGGATTGCGGGACCTGGTTGCCGATTGCGACGCCGACAGTGGGATCCGCACCCTGGCAACAACTGTCAAAATACCGTCCGAGCCAGCCATAGGAGTCGTACTTGTCGGAATCGGAGGCGGTCTGCCAGATTTCGGTCGAGCGGAAATGGGAGCGGTTGGGGTTCGGATAGCCGACTCCCTGGAGAACCGAGAGATGCCCCTCATCGAAGAGGCCTTTCAGGCCGGACAGCTTGGGATTGAGACCCGCGTAGTCGTTGAGCTTGATGACCTGATCCTTCGGGATGCCGATGACGGGCCGGGCGCGGAAATAAGCGTCATCGGCGTAGGGGATGACGGTATTCATGCCGTCATTGCCACCGGCGAGCTGGAGGACGATGAGGATGGTATCGTTTTTGCCGGTGGCGGTCTGGATGGCGGAATCGGCCGCCATGGCATCGAGGGTGAAGAAGGTCTTCTGGAGGAAGACGGGAAGGGTGAAGGAAACCGCCGCGCCAAGCATGGAGGTGCGGAGGAACTCGCGCCGGGTATGGAGCGTGGAAGTGTGGGGCTCTATGATGTGGTCGTCGTCCTGGTCGCTCATGGTGTCGGTGTTCTCTCGGGTAGGCTAGGTAAGCTGGTATTGCGGGGTGCTCATCATGAGATGCAGCAGCTCGCGGTAGGTATCGTCCGTGGGTGTTGGCCCGTGATCGGAAAGGTATTTGACGAAGGTCTCCGTATCGCGCGGGGTAAGCGGGTCCTGGTACAGGCGAAAGCAGAGGTATGCAATGGTCCGCTTGGGATCGGCGCGGACTTGCGCCGGGATGACCTTGGCGAGGTCTGGGCCCTGATAATTCTGGACGTCGAAGCTGTTGGGCGCTGCGGGGGCGTTGGGGTTTGCTATTTTGCGAAGGCGCTCGATGCGGAGGGGGCCGTTGCCCACGGCGAAGTTCGCCATGTTATACCGGTACAACAGGGTGGAAGTGGTGATCCATGAGCGGCCGCCGTCCCAGCCTTTGACGTTGGGCGGGGCAAAGGGGACCTGACCTAATTGGCGCAGGGCGTTGATGGTGATCTGGGGGCGGGCCAGGGGGGTCTCGAGGACCTTGCTGGTCTGCACGACCCATTGCACGGGGGATTTGATTTGCTGGCGAACGGAGTCGGGGGAGTAAAACTCGGCGCTCCTGAAGATATCGCTCATAAGCGGACGAATCTCATAGCTTGAGCTGCGGAAATTTGAGGCGAGCGCGTCGACGAGGGAGGGATCGGGATCCTCGTAGGCGTAGAAGGTCCAGAGTTTCTTCGCGATGAACTTTGCGCAGGAGGGCTGCTGAAGGATGATGTCGATGATGTCGTCGCCGGTGAAGGGACCGGTCTGGCCGAGGAAGGTCTTGACGCCCTCGTCGTGCTGGAAGGGGGCGTAGCGGAAAGTTTCGTCGGTGGGAGCGATGCGGTAACCGGTGAAGGCCTTGGCTCCCTCTTGTACGTCATTTTCCGTATAGTTGCCGATACCGAGCGTGAAAAGCTCCATCACCTCGCGGGCGAAGTTTTCGTTGGGATGGTCTTTCTTGCTCTCGCGGGTATCGAGCCAGACGAGCATGGCGGGGTCGCGGGAGATGGACTTTACCATGAGGCCGAAATTGCCGAAGGCGTGCTGGCGCAGGAGCTCGTTCTGCTGCCACATCATGTAGGAGTCGTGGACTTTCTCGACGCTAGTGGCGAAGTGGCCATGCCAGAAGAGGGTCAGCTTTTCCCGGAAGGGGTTGCTGGTGAAGCGCATGCGATTGAGCCACCAGTTGATGAGATCGATGTCGTCCTGGCGGTACTGCTTCTGGACCATCTGCTGCATTTGCTTTTTCTCGTCGGCAGTGAGGGTCATCATCTGCTGATGCAGAGCCAGAAGATTGGTCGGCTGAGCCCATGCGGGCTTGGGAAATTGGGTGGCGTCATCAGGGCCATCGAGGACCGTTTGGACGGCTTTATCGAAGCCGAGTTCGCAAAACGCCTTGATTTCGTCCGGCGTTCCGCCAAAACCGGCTCGGTTCAGAAGATGCGCTGCCTTCTGAAGGTCCCACTGTCGCGCATGGAGCGGAGTCAACATATACGATGATTAAGACACCGGCAGAGCAGAATAGTTACCAAAAAGCCCGAAATAGCGCATGGAGTTCCTGAACCTCACGCGCCACGTGGAGATCGGGGCGAACAGCTACGCCCTGACGCTGGCCGGGCATCCAATCATCCTGGACTCCGGGATGCACCCAAAGCGGGAAGGGAACGATGCGCTGCCGGACCTCTCCCACCTGCGGGGCCGGCCGCCGGCGGAGGCGATCTTCCTGTCGCACGCGCACCACGACCATATCGGCTCGCTGCCGGTGATGACGCGGTGGCACCCGCAGGCGCCGGTGTTCACGACCGAGGCGACCGGGGTGCTGGGGGAGATCATGCTGCACAACTCAGTGAATGTGATGAGCCGGCAGCGGGAGGAGAACGGGCTTACGGAGTACCCGCTCTTCACGCACCGGGAGGTGGATGTGAGTGTCCACCAATGGCGGCGTGTGCCGCTGCACCGGGCGTATACGCTGGAGGGGGACCGGGCGGTGGGGAATGAGGACGTGACTTTCGAGTTTTTTGACGCAGGGCATGTGCTTGGGGCGGCGGGGGTGCTCTTCCGGGCGGAGGGGCGGACGTTGTTCTACACGGGGGATGTAAATTTTGACGACCAGACGATCTCGCGCGGGGCGCAGTTCCCGGAGGAGGGGGTGGATGTGCTGATCATCGAGACGACACGGGGGGATTATGAGACGCCGGCGGGGTTTTCGCGGGCCGGGGAGGAGAAGCGGCTGGCGGAGGCGATCGCGGCGGCGTTTGAGCGGGGCGGGGCGGTGGTGATGCCGCTGTTTGCACTGGGGAAGACGCAGGAGCTGCTGGTAATGCTGAACGATTTCCGGCGACGGGGGCAGATTCCGAATTGCCCGATCTATATCGGGGGGCTGGGGGCGAAGCTGACGGAGGTGTACGACAGCCTGGCGCATTCGGCGCCCCGGCTGCGCCCTGAGATGCAGATCCTGGATACGACGGCACCGTTCGTCCTGGCAGGGCGCGGAGCGCACGATGCGCCGATCAAGCCGGGGCGAATTTATGCGCTCTCCAGCGGGATGATGACGGAGAAGACGCTCTCGCACACATTTGCGCAGCGGATCCTGTCGAGCCCGGAGCACTCGCTGTTTTTCGTGGGCTATGCGGACCCGGAATCGCCCGCGGGGCGGATCCGGAGCGCGGCGCCCGGGGAGGCGCTGGCGCTGGATGCCGGGCTGGGATCAAAGCCGGTGCGGTGCACGGTGGAGCAGTTCAGTTTTAGCGGGCACGCGCCGCGGGAGAGCATCCTGGGGTATATCCAGAAGCTGAAGCCAAAGAAGGTGGTGCTGGTCCACGGGGACCCGGCGGCGGTGGCGTGGTTCCAGGAGAGCTTGAAGACGGCGCTGCCGGATGGCGAGGTGGTGTGCCCTACGCCGGGGGTGAGGATGGAGATTTAGCTCAGGCGGGGTGGGGGTAGGAGAAGTTCACGTCAAGTTAAAGTGTAAGTTCATGTACACGCTGGCGCGCGGCGTGGGGATCCAGCCCCATACTTAAACTTTTCCGGGTTGGGCGGGGCGGGAGTCGGCGACGCCGCGGCTGGCGGTGAGCTTCAGGAAGACGAAGTAGAGGATGCAGAGGGCGAGGACGCCGAGGACCAGGAGGTGGGATTGGGACTGGATGAAGTGCTGGACGCCGGCAGGGTCGTTTTTCCAATCGGGATGGGTTTTGGCGTAGGCGCCTAAAACCTGTTGTCCAAAAACTGCCAGCACGGTGCACCAGATGCCAGCACCTGCCACTGTAACGAGGCTAAAAAGTGCGAAATTCATCCGGACGACGCCGGCTGGGATGGAGATGAGGTGGCGGATGACGGGGAGGAGACGGGCGAAGAAGACGCCCCCGGCCTCGTAGCGATGGAGCCAATGCTCGGCACGCTCGAGTTTCTCCTCGGTGATCATGCAGTATTTGCCAAAGCTGACGATGAAGACGCGGCCGAGGCCCCGGGAAAGCCAGTACATGACGGCGCTGCCGAACCATGAACCGAGTGTGCCGATGAGGATGATGCCTGCGATGCCGCCACCGGCGGAGGTGGCGATGTAGGCGGCGGGGGGGATGACGACCTCGCTGGGAACGGGGAGGATGGAGCTCTCCATGGCCATGAAGATGAAGGTCCCCAGGTAGACGTGCAGTTGGACCCAGGAGAAGGCGGCTGAGAGTAATTGATGCATGGGGCGGGGCGCTGTGTACCAGCGGCCTCGCGGGAGCGAAAGTTTTTAATCCATGGCCTAATCGAGCGCGCTATGGGCCAGCCATGCGAGCAGGAGGGCTGCCGAGGCGAGTTCGATGAGCACCGCGTTATCAGGCTGGGTCACGGTTCGCACGAGGCGTTCCGCGAGGGGTTTCCAGTTCATCCCGGGAGGATAAGCATTGGACATGCCGCCGGCGGAAGGGGAAGGCTTGATATTGGGGGAGACGGCCTCTTATTTGCGGGCCGGGCAGGGAGGCAGATAGGGGGGAGGGTTCAAGTTCAAGTTAAAGTGTAGGTGCAAGTACACGCTGGCGCGCGGGGGGAGGGGCCAGAGGATGGCTTGAACTTAGACTGCTCCGACGGCGCGGAGCTGGATGGAGACGAAGCGCTGGTCGTGGGCCATGAGATCGCTGACGATGACGAGGCGGTCGCCGGGTTCGACGAGCTTGCGGCGGAGGAGCTCGACCTCGGCGGCCTCGATGGTGCGCTCGGGGTCCCGGTCAAGGGGGAGGAGGAGTGGGCGGACGCCCCAGAGTTGTTTCAGGTGGCGGCAGATCTCGAGGGTAGGGGCGAAGGCGTAGATGGGGGCGCTGCGGGGACGCAGGTTCGCGGTGAAACGGGCCATGAAGCCGGCGCGGGTGAAGATGACGAGTTTTGAGCCGACGAGGCTGTTGGCGAGGACGACAGCGCTATGGATGGTCTTGCTGCGGTCATCCAGCATGAGGGCGTCCGTGGCGAAACCAGCGCCACCACTGCGCTCGATGCGACTGGTGATCTTGTCGAGGGTGCGGACACACTGGACGGGGTATTTGCCGACGGTGGACTCGCCGCTGAGCATGACGGCATCTGCCTGCTCGAAGGCGGCGTTTGCGACGTCGGTGACTTCGGCGCGAGTGGGGATGGGGTTTGAGATCATCGACTCGAGCATGTGGGTGGCGACGATGACGGGGCGGTCCACACGGAGGCATTTCTGGATGATGCGGCGCTGGATGATGGGAAGCTCCTCCATGGGGCACTCGATGCCGAGATCGCCGCGGGCAACCATGATGCCCTCCGACTCGGCGATGATGGTGTCGATGTTATTGACGGCGAGTTGATGCTCGATCTTGGCAATGGCCCGGGCGGTACCGCCGTGCTCGAGGATGGTTTTTTTCAGCAGCACCATGTCCTCGGCGCCACGGCAGAAGCTGAGGGAGATGAAATCGACGCCGATCTCGCAACCAAGGGCGACGTCGTCGATGTCCTTCTCGGTGAGGGCTGGGAGATTGACGCGGACGCCAGGGAGATTGATGTGGCGGCGGGAGCCGAGGACGCCGTCGGTGAGGACCTCGCAACGGATGCGGTTCTCGAATTTCTCCAGGACCTTCATGCGGATGACGCCGTTGTCCACGAGGACGACGTCACCGACGGAGATGTCGTCGACGAGGCCATCGTAGTTGACGTCCACGGAGCGGGTTTCGACGCTATGGGCGCCGTGGATGGTGAACTCGAAAATTTCGCCGGGCTTAAGGTCGATCTTGGTGGAGAGCTCGCCGGTACGGATGGCGGGCCCCTGGGTATCCATGAGGATGCCGGTAATGGTGTCGAGTTCGGCATCGAGGGAGCGGATGAGGGAGACAATGTTGCGCACCCAATCGTGGGCGGCGTGGCTCATGTTGAGGCGGAAGATGTCGGTGCCGGCGCGGATCATCTCGCGAAGGACGTCCCGGGTCTCGGTGGCTGGGCCGAGTGTGGCGATAATCTTGGTCTTGCGCATGACTGCGGCAAGAGTCGGGGCATGGAGGGGGAGATGACAATACAAACCGATGGAGCGGTGGGGGGAACATCGCTGCCGCCAGAAGCGGTTAAGGAGGGAGATTTTTAACGCAGAGGGCGCAGAGACGCAGAGAAAGGACACGCTGGCGGCCAGTAACTGGGCTTCAATTCGCGGTCACGAATGCGGCGAAGGGAATGACTGAAAGGGCTTCCGCGACACTCGGGGAGAAGGGACGGCCGGTGAAGAGGTCCTGAAGGGGGTGGGCGGGTTGAAAATCGAGGGCGGTGTCCTGCCATAGGTCGCCGATGGGAGGGAAGCCGATGCGAGAGCTAAGACGGGGGGCGATGATGAGGAGGGTTTGGTTTTCGTGGCGGCGGGCGTAGGCGAATGCCGATTCAGCGAAAGGGCCGGTGGACTGGATCGGGAGGTAGTCGCCTTTTGCGAACAGGTCAAAATGATCGCGGCGGAATTGCAGCAGTTTTGAAATAAGGAATAGCTTGATGCGGCCGTCGCGCCAGTGGGTCAGCAAGGCCTGTGGGGAGACGCCAGAGAGGCCGGCCAGAGACTGCCTGCGGGCTTCGTAATCGACCGGGCGTCGATTGTCCGGGTCAACAAGGGATAGGTCCCACATTTCGTTGCCCTGGTAGATATCCGGGACGCCGGGGGCAGTTAGTTTGACGAGGGTTTGGGACAGGGAATTGACCGCGCCGAGCTGGGCGAGTTGGTCGGCAAGGGGAGCGAACAGGCCGGGGAAGGTGTTGCGCTTGGCGGCACCGAGGATATCGGCGATAAACTCACGGACGGCATTATCCCAATGCTCGTTTGGCTGGATCCAACTGCTGTTGATCTTCGCCTCCTTGATCGCCTTGGTCATGTATTCCTGAATGCGCTTCGTAAATTCCTCCGTGAGCTCGCCAACCATGGGCCATGCGCCGGCGAGGGTTTGATAGATGAGATACTCCTCATTTGCGTCCGGGGCCTGCTCGCCATCCGCATCGCGCTTGTGCTTGCGATTAACGGTACGGAACCGCTGGACTGCGCGACGCCAGATGTCCGGGATCTCCGAAATTGCGGCGAGGCGGGCGCGCACGTCCTCGCCACGCTTTGTGTCGTGCGTGGAGGTGGCAAGCATCGCGTGGGGAAAATCGGCGAGGCGGGCGGCGTTTTGGCGATGGAAGACCTCGGGGGCGACGCCGAATTGATTGGGTTCGCCGCCAACTTCGTTCAGTGCAGCCAGGCGATTGTAGATATAGAAGGCGGTGTCCTCGATGCCCTTTGCCGTGATGGGACCGGTGCATTGCTGGAATTTCATGACGAAGCGGAGATGCTCGGCGCGATCCGCTTCATCGATATTCTCAGGAAACCTCAGCATGAGGGTGTCGCGGAGAAACTGGAAGATCGAGGCTTCCATGCCGGGATTGCGGCGGCGGGCGGCGCGGACGGCGCGCTCGATGACCTGGCGGTCGTAATCGCCCATTTCGCGACCCGGCTCGGCATAAGTGCGATAAACCGGGAAACAGGCAATCACCTCGCGGACTGCGGTGGCGAGGGCGTTAAGGGTAAAGTCCCGGTACCAGCGGTTTCGCTCCGATAGGCGGTTGAGCATATGGGCCAGAACATGCACCTCGCTGGCGAGGGAGAGTTGCATGATCAACTGCTTCTTTTGATAAACCAGGTCGGCGAAACGGGGGTTGGCTTCGATAAACTTCTGGTAGATCTCGGTAAATGTCTTTTCCGCGGACCGATCCACCAACAGCTCGGTGATTTGATTGGTGAAATCGTACCCGGTGGTGCCGTACACGGGCCACTGCGGGGGCAGTTTCTCTCCGGACATCAGGATTTTTTCAACCAGGAGGTATAAGTCCTTCCCGGAGCCGGGGGCGCCAGTGAACTCGGTGAACCGGGCTTGCAATTGCTCCATATACTCGCGGGGATTCCACAGGCCATCGACGTGATCGATCCGCAGACCGGTAACTGCGCCGGACTTGAGCAACTCAAAGATCAGGCGGTGGGTGCCCTCGAATACTTCCGGCAGCTCCATCCTGATCGCGGCGAGGGTATTGATATCGAAGAAACGGCGGTAGTTGATTTCCTCCGCAGCGACGCGCCAGAAGGAGAGCCGGTAAGCCTGCTCGCCAATGAGCAGGTCGAGGGTATCAAAGCTATGCCCATCACCGGGCGTACCATTGTAGAACCGAACCGCAGCGGCGATGGCCTCCGCGAGGGAAATGTGCTCCTGGCAAAGGCGTTCGAGACGCTTCTTAATGACTTCCTTCTCACGGGAACGCTCCGCGACTTTCTCCGGCGTGGTCTCGAACCGATGGGGCAGGTGCTCGGTGGCGGTGATGATGCTTTGAAGCTCTATCCCGCCCTCGTCCTCCGGTGGCAGGCCGTCCAGCTCCAATGTTTTCTTTAGCACGGAGCCATAACTGCGCGGATTGACCGGGAGGCGGGTCTCAAAGTAAGTCAAAAAGAAGCAGCCTTGCTCAAAGTTCAGCTTGAGGTCGCCTTTCTCGAGGACCCTGCCGTATTGGTCGCCCAGAATGGGAAGCAATACCTTCTCCGCCAGCTCTTCCTTGAGCGGATGCCAGTCGATATCGAAATAGGCCGCGTACCGGGATCCGCGCCCGTTTTCCAGGACATCCATCCAATAGGGATTGAGCGTGCCGATGCCCATGTGGTTCGGGACAAAATCCACGATCTGGCCAAGGCCGTTTTGCTTCAGTGCGGCGACATAGGCTTCATACTCCTCCCGCGTGCCCACCTCCGGGTTGAGCGAGTTATGGTCGGTAATATCATACCCATGCGTACTGCCCGGCGAAGCCTTGAAGTAAGGCGAAGCGTAGACATGCGAGATGCCCAGTTCCCGCAAATAGTCCGCCAGCGCCCCCGCCATTGCAAAGGTGAAGTCCTTATTGAACTGAAACCGGTAAGTGGCGCTCGGGATGTCCGGGTAAGTCATGAGCGCAATAACACGAGTTCCGGCGCATTGAAGCGCGCCTCGTTAGTCCCGAGATCGAAGGCGCAGGATCCAGTCCCGCCAAATTGCTTTTCATTGGTCGATAGCTCGACGCTCCAGCCTTGCGCGCCGCGCGGCTTGCATATCCACTCTCCCGCCAGGGAGCCGCCGTGGCCGCCCTGGAGATCGAAGAGCATCAACCAATCGCTTGCGGCCCCCTTGAACCGCAAGGCGCCGGCGCCCATCTCCAGCGCCTCGACAACCCATGTCTCCCGCGACTCCGGACGGAACGCGGCATCGGACCACCTCAACGCGAGGCACCTGCGGTAAACGGCCAGCGTGAGCGATTTCCGCTCGTCGCGGACCTCGTCCCATACCAGTTTTGAGTCCGCGAAACTCTTAGGGTTTTGCGGGTCGGGGATGCGCTCACGCGCTTTCTCATCGCTGAAGGCGGCGAAGCCCTCAAACTCTTCGCGCCGCCCCTGCGTGATGAGTTTTCCCAGCTCCGCATTATGATCGGTAAAGAAGATGAATGGCGTGGACGCGCCCCACTCCTGCCCCATGAAAAGCATCGGGGTGTAAGGACTAAGACAACACAAAGCCGAGACCGCCAGGTAAGCCTCGCGGCTGATGGAATGGTTAAGCCGGTCGCCCATTGCGCGATTGCCGACCTGGTCGTGATTGCTGATGCAATGGACGAACTTGCGCGGAGGAATGTGCCTGCTCTCGGTACCGCGGCTGCCACCTTTATTAGGTGAATATTGGCCCCTGTAATACCAGCCGGAGCGCAAGGTCTCGACGATCTCAGTGACAGAACCAGCGAAGTCGCCGAGGTAACTTTCCTTCTCCCGCGTATTCGCGACGCGAATGGTATGGTGAAAGTCATCCGCCCATACCCCGTCGAAACCCAACCCATTCTCGCCGACCGGCAGGATAACCCGGGAATCGTTGCGTGAATCCTCGGCGATAGCGAACGCCCCGTGATCGTGGATGGCGCAGGTGATCTCCTCCAGGATGTGCCGGGGCGACTCATCCAGGATGGCATGGGTCGCGTCCAGGCGAAAGCCATCGAAGTGGAACTCGTCGCGCCAGTAAGGCGCGTTTGCGACAAACAAGGCCCGGAGAGGTCGGTAATTGGGATCGTCAAAGCGTAAAGCTCCGCCCCAGGGGGTCTTGCGGGCTTCATCAATGTAGCCGGGTGCGTAAGCACCGAGGTAGTTGCCATCCGGCCCGAGGTGGTTGTAAACCACGTCGAGAATGACGGCCAGGCCCTGCGCATGAGCGGCATCGACCAGCGCGCGCAGGTCATCCGGGTGCCCGTATGAATGGGCGGGGGCGTAAATGGCCACGCCGTCATAGCCCCAGTTCCGTTCGCCGGCAAAATCCGCGAGCGGCATGATCTCGATAGCCGTCGCGCCCAGCGCCCGCACATGCGCCAGCTTCTCGATGGCAGAGAGGAACGTCCCCTGCTGCGTGAAGGTGCCTATGTGCAACTCGTAGATAACCAGATCGCGCAATGACGGCAATCTCCAGTCCATTGACTTCCAGCGGAATTGCCGCGGATCAATAACCTGCGAACGCCCGTGAACACCCTCGGGCTGATACCGGGACGCGGGGTCGGGAAACTCGTCCGTGCCATTGAGGCGGAACTTATATAGGTCCCCGGCCTTCCCGAGGTGGTCCACACCATGGTAATAGCCGCTCGCGTCCAGCGCGAGCGGGAGGATCCGTGGCTCGTCGCCGGCCCATACCACAGCCTCCACGGAGCCGGCTTCCATTGCCCAGACGCGGTAGCGAACGCCTTCCCCGACCAATTCGGCTCCCTGCGGAAGCAGGTCTTTTCTCATGGAATAGTTAATGGGATGGGACTTATGGTTGCGGCGTGAGCACGGAAAACCGGGGACCTCATGGTGAGCGTTTGGCCTTGGTTTTCGCCGGTTTGTCGGGCTGCGGCTTCTCGGACTTCGGGGCGGTGGCAGGAGCGGGAGCAGCCTTTGCAGCCGGCTCGGGCTCCGGTGGTTTCCGGTCACGCTTTTTCCAGGACTCCGTGCGGGCGTGGGAGTGCGCCCCGGTATTCAGCCGGAAGAGACTGAAAGACCGCTCCATGAGCACGTATTCATCGCCGGCGGCGCTGAGCTCCGGCATTGCCGGGAATCCCTCTTCCAAGCCGGTATTCAACAGCAATTCCCACTTCACATCCTGCTCACCCGGCATGACGAAGTTGACCGCTTCATGGTGGGAGTTGATCAATATCAAAAAGGTATCGTCGCGGATTGGCTCACCCTTCTCGTCGCGCACGTCGATGGTATCGCCGCCTAGAAGCATCCCCAACGTCCGGACATAGCTGGTGGTCCACTCATCGTCATTCATCTCCGTGCCGCCGGGATTGAACCACATGATATCCTTGATCTCGGAGCCGCGGATTTTGCGCCCCTGAAAGAACTTGGGCCGGCGGAAGATGGGATGATCATGGCGGAAGTGGATGAGGCGCGAGGTGAACTCGTGGAGCCGCTGGGCATGCTCGTCCCAATCCCAATGGGTCCAACTGATCTCGTTGTCCTGGCAATAGGCATTGTTATTGCCCAGTTGGGTCCGGCCGCATTCATCACCGCCGCAGAGCATGGGCACCCCCTGGGAAAGGAAGAGCGTTGCCAGGAAATTCCGCTGCTGGCGGCGGCGCAGTTGATTGATCGCCTCATCGTCCGTCGGCCCCTCGGCGCCGCAGTTCCAGGATTTATTATTATTGTCGCCGTCCTGGTTATTCTCGCCGTTGGCGTCGTTATGCTTGTCATTGTAACTGACAAGATCCGCGAGCGTGTAACCATCGTGTGCCGTGATGAAATTGATGCTCGCATAAGGGCGTTTTCCATTCCACTGGTAAAGGTCCGGGCTGCCGCTGAGACGGTAGCCCATATCCCCGATGTGTCCCTCGTCGCCCTTCCAGTAGCCGCGCACGGCGTCGCGGTACTTCCCGTTCCACTCGGCCCATAGGACGGGGAAATTTCCGACCTGGTATCCGCCCTCGCCCACGTCCCAAGGCTCGGCGATAAGCTTGACCTGGGATAAGACCGGGTCCTGGTGGATGACATCGAAGAAAGCGCTCAGCTTGCTGACGGCGTGCAATTCCCGGGCCAATGTGGACGCAAGGTCAAACCGGAATCCATCCACATGCATCTCCGTGACCCAGTAGCGCAGGGAATCCATGATGAGCTGGAGCACACGGGCATTCATCACATTGAGCGTATTCCCGGTGCCCGTATAATCCATGTAATAGCGGAGAGTATCCGGCACCAGGCGGTAGTAATTGAAATTATCCACGCCCTTGAAGCAGAGGGTCGGCCCGAGGTGATTCCCCTCCGCGGTGTGATTGTACACTACGTCCAGGATGACCTCGATCCCCGCGGCGTGGAGGGCCTTGACCATCTCCTTGAATTCCCTCACCTGTTCGCCGGTGATGCCATTGGCGTATTTACAATCCGGCGCGAAGTAACCAATGGAATTGTAACCCCAATAGTTCTGGAGTTTCTTATCCACCAGACCCTTGTCATTGACAAACTGGTGCACGGGCAGCAGTTCCACCGCGGTGACGCCCAGCTTTGTGAGATAGTCGATCGCCCATGGGCTGGCGACGGCAGCATAGGTACCGCGAATCTCCGCCGGCACATGCGGGCAGAGCTCTGTGAAGCCCTTCACATGCATCTCATAAATGACGGATTGCGCCAGTGGCGTCTCCGGCGGACGGTCATCTCCCCAATCGAACGAGGTGTCCACGACCACGGACTTGGGGATGCCCCAGCCGTCGTCCCGGTAATCGCGAACCCGGTCGTCGCCGTCCTTCATGACGTAGGAGAACATTTCGTCGCTCCAGTTGATCGCGCCCGCGATGGCCTTGGCGTATGGGTCGATGAGGAGCTTGGCCGCATTGAAGCGGTGCCCCTTCTCCGGTTCATACGGGCCCTGGACACGATAGCCGTAGAGCTGCCCGGGCCTGACGTCCGGCAGGAAAACGTGCCAGACCTGGTCAGACTGCTCCGTCATCCGCACCCGGATTGCCTCCGAGGGCGCGTCGATGTCCTCGAAGAGGCAGAGGTCGACGCCGGTGGCGTTTTCCGAGTAGATCGCGAAGTTGACGCCATTACCCTTCCACGTCGCGCCGAGCGGATAGGGTTTGCCGAGCCATGTTTTGATGGGAACCATACGTAGTGCAATCGGAAGAAACTGCGCGGTTGGGCTTCCGGATTGCAATTTCTTCCGTGGAAATTTTGCGGGGCGTTTTCCGCTCGCCCGCCGGCCTGAATGGAAGGGCCCAATGGGCTACTGCCCGAGGTTCCTGATGATCTGCTCGAAGGCGCCCGCCATCTGGTCGCGCGTCTGCTTTTGATCGGCGAGCTGCCGCACGAAGTAGTCGTAGTTGATCTGGCGCTGGGCGGCCGCGACATCCGAGCGGCAGGCGATCTTCAGGAACGAGATGATATTCTCGTCCGCCTCGGTGGCATCTTCCGCGCTGGGGTGGCTGCCCTTTTCCGCGACCCAATCGTCGATGCGGCCCTTGATGACCGGGTTGGTATGCCGGTCCAGTGTCACGCCGCCGTGGTTTTCATCCAGGTCGCGGAAGAAATCGTAAAGATCGTCCGTCAGCCCCTCGATGCTCTCCATCTCATCCGCCTGGCCGTAAAAGATCCGCATGTTCACGGCCTGCCAGCCTTTCACGCTATCGATGCGGTAACCAAACCGGCGCACGACCGGCCGTGCCAGTTTCTTATTAGTGGTGAGATCATATTGATTGGTGACCAGATAGGTGGCCACGCCGATGACCTTGCCGGTCTTGAGATGGATGATCGGGCTTCCGCTATTGCCCGGGACGAAGGGTGCATCGATCTCCACAAGGTTCGGGCCGATTCCAACGATCTTGCCGACGATCGTGTTCACGACGCCCTGGCCGTCCGCATTGCCCAGCACGACAACGGCGTCGCCAACGGCCGCATTTGTATCCACGCCCTGCATGACCGGGAGGGGCTTTGCCGCAGACGGCACTGCCATGCAGAAAATGTCCTCGCCCACGGCCATCGAGGCCGCACCGCCCCGCACGGCCGCGCCATCCAGCGTCCGGAAGGCGGCGTCGCGAATGCCGGCGGCCACGTGGACATTGGTGATGAGGTAATTCGCACTACCGACGGTCGCGATAAACCCGCTGCCGGCAGCCGCTGTGCCGGTCACGAATACAAGGCTGTCATGATAAGTCTGGATCAGCGCCGAGGCGCTCTGCTGGATGTCCGCGGGAATGGGTGGCGTCGGCGTGGGAACTGCCTCGGGGGGTGCCTTATACCGATCCGCGACTTCCGGGGCTGCAGGCCCGGGGGTGGGTGTGGGGCCTTTTGCGCATTCACGGACGAGGAGTTGCGCCCTCCCTTTGCCATTGAATCCCGGCGTTCCGTTTGGATTAATGGGCAATGAAAATCGAAGAAAACCGGTGCCCCAGCTGATATCCAATTCGCTCCGGGTTATCTTCCATGTGCCGCTTGTCGGATTTCCCGATACGTAAGTGCCATCGCGATGAAACTCCCTCCATATGCCCATGTGGCCCGGGCCGCCGAAGTACCATCTCCCGTAGGTCAGGATCGCGATCGCCTCGTCCATGCTCTGGTCGGCGTGCAAACCGGGCACGAAGATAAACGCAAGGACCATCCCGAGGAAGAGGGCAATCGCGCGAAGACAGCGATGCTGTGCCATGAATGATTATTACTGCGCTCCCTGGATCAACTGCTGGAGCCCTTTAAGTATGGCATCGCGGGTCTGCTTTTGTCCGGGCAGCTCCCGCAGGAAGTAGTCAAACGTCATCTGGCCCTGCGCTGCCGTAATGTCCGCCTGGCTCGTGCTCTTTAGGAAGGAAAACAAATTGGCGCCGTCCGTAGCGGCGTCTTCCGGGCTGGGATGGCTGGCCTTTTCCGCCAGCCAATCGTTGAGCCGGATTTTGAAGGCGGTGTCATCATGCCGGCCGGGGGTGACCGCACCTTTGTTGTCCGTCATGTCCCGGTATAAGTCATACAGGTCATCGGTCAGTTTTTCTATCCCCTGCATCTGCGCCGCCTGCACGTTGAATGCCGGCCACGTCACGGCCTGCCAGCCTTTCACGCTGTCCAGCCGGTAACCGATCCGCCGGACAACCGCCTCCTGCTGATTGGCGGCATCGTCCATGTCATATTTGTTTTTGACCTGGTAGGCGGCCACGCCGATAACTTTGCCTGTCTTGAGGTGGATGATGGGACCGCCGCTGTTATCCTGCAAAAAGGGCGCGTCCACCTCGATGAAAGTCGGACCGATGCCCGTGATGCTGCCCATGATAGGGTTCACGACACCGTCGGCATTGCCCAATACCGCGACCGGATCGCCGATCGCTGCGTTTGCATCCACGTCCTGCATTACCTCGAAGGGCTTTTGCTGCGCCGGCAGGGCCATGCAGAAGATATCCTCGCCCACCGCCATGGAGGGCACTCCGCTCGGGACAGCGGGTCCGTCGAGGCCTTTGAAGGGCTGCCCTCCGGTCTGGGAGGCGACGTGCACGCTGGTGACCAGATAGTTCGCCTTGCCGATTGCCGCGACGAACCCGCTGCCGGAACCGGTCGCGCCGGTGACGAAGGCGAGGCTGTTATGGTAAGTCTGAACGAGGGCGGCGGCGCTGCGCTGCAACTCGATGGGGATGGTGTTCGCCGGGGCGGGGGTTGAGCTGGTAAGCGCAGACAGCGGTTGCCCGGCGGCCCCCGGGCGCTCCTGGACCAGTTTCGGGACAACGGGCCGCCGGGTCATCAGCAAGGGCTTGTGGTCCTGATCCACGCCGCGTGTGCCGGCTGGATTGATGGGCTGGAAGTAAACCTCGACGAACCCCTGCCTGTTATAGGTTAGTTTTACCGAGCCACGCTCGATCTCCCACGTGCCGCCATATACTTTTTTCCCGAAAAAAGTGCCATCACTATATAGGACGCCGAACAGAAAGGTTCCATCCGGGTAGAAAACGGTCGCGTGGTCCAGCCGGCCTTTTTCTGTGTTCCAGATGCCTGTTGTAAGGATGGAGGTGATCAATTGACTTGTTTGCATCCCACCCACGGGGCCATTCTGCTCTATGTCGGAAGCCGCGGCCGGAGACGCCGCCGGCTCGGCGGGGTTCACATTACTCGCGATCTCCAATGCGCCGGTTCGCGCATTATAGACCGCGGGTGTACCGGATTTGCGGGTGATCAATAGTGGATTTCCTTTCTCATCCGCGCCGTGCGTTGCGCCAGGTTCGATCGGGAGGAAATAAGTATCCCGTTTTTTCGGGATGGCCCGTATAAGTCCTGACAACACACGTCCCGGTGACCACCCATTCTCCTCGAAACGCAGGCCGCTCGCTGACGGTGCCCACCTCGTCCACACTCCCGTAGAGGACGGTACCGTCCGGCCGGAATACCGTGGCGTGATCCGGATTGCCCCTCAACGTCCACCAGCCCTTGGTAAGGATGGCCTTTGCCGTATCGGGGTCCTGCTCATCCTGTGCACCGGCCACGTGGCAATAACAAAGCGCCACGCACGCGAAGATTGACAGGATGGATGTTGCTTTATTTGATTTCATGGGCGTGGGGGTTCACTATCTGGGGTAAGTCTGCAAGGTTTGCTGGAGTGCGGCGATGATCGCGTCGCGCGTTTGTTTCTGCTGGGTTAGTTCCCGCAGATAGGCGTCATAGGTTATCTGCCGTTGCGCCGCTGCGATATCCTGCTCGCACGTTGTCTTGAGAAACGCGATCAGGTTTGCATCTTCCGTCGCCGCATC
>Ga0302320_10004760_pt1 | contig 30675 bp, 26 predicted proteins | sample Bog_T0_3_FD_202130 | JGI IMG/M metagenome (GOLD analysis project Ga0302320, IMG submission 202130) | Peat permafrost microbial communities from Stordalen Mire near Abisko, Sweden - Bog_T0_3 | ecosystem: Environmental > Terrestrial > Soil > Wetlands > Peat | place: Sweden: Abisko, Stordalen Mire... | reverse complement strand
TCCCAAACCGAGTGTGAATTCTCCCTGTACTCGACCATCTAACCATTATCCAGCACAGATGCTGGAAGCTCTCCGCCTGAAAGGCGGAGGGCTTAGACCCGGTGGCAGAAGCTAAAAGCTGGAAGCTGCCTTTTCAGTTCGCCACCATCGCCAGCGTCTGCGTATTGTTGTAGCTCAGATCAGTGATCTGCACACTGCCCGGCATAATCGCTCCCACCTTGTAGCGATGATCCACGATCTCGCCGCTCTTGGCGACAAAGATATCGTCTCCGTGCACAAAAAAAGCCTGCAGGGACTTGTCCTTGGCCTGCGTATAGCCGAAGTACCTCAAGTCAATGGCCGGCGGCCTCGGCGGCTCAGGGTGTACCGGCTGTGTTGCAAGAATTGCCTGCTGATTGGCTCGCGGACTCTTGATCGGAGCTTCAATCTTCACGGGGGCCGAATCCGGGGAGAAAATATTGCGCCCTACCCCCTCGTAATCCACATCCTCGCTCAACGCCAGCTTGGCAAAGTGCAGCGTCGGATCGAGTCCTGGATTGGTCAACTTCTGTGCGTCCGGCCCCAACGAGCCTTGGACCACGACTCCAACCACCCGCGTCGTCGGTGTCGGATGCAATACCGGGCCCGGTATCGGCGTCGCTGTGCGAACCGTTGCCGCAGGTGCGGTAAAGAAATAGCTCTTCAGCTCCCAACCGCCCAAGGCAACGATAACCACGGACATCCCGGCCAGTATCATCACCTTGCGTTTGTCTTCTGCTCCCAGACGAAGGGCCATGGCTATTCGCCCTCCTTTGGTGAAACGCGCGAACCCTGCGCAGAGCCCTTTGGAGCCGTCTCCGCACCGTCTTCTTCCGGCGTCGGCGGCAAACCACTGGCCGCCGCATCGGCTGGCTTCAACCAGGTAGAAATCTTGATGCGCAAGTTCACCAATCCGCCCTGTTGCCCGGTCAAAGACATGGCTCGAATCACAAAAAATGTCTGATCGCGCTCGATGCTGTTCACAAAGCGCATAATCTGCGGATACGCCCCGCTAATGCCCGCGTCCATCTGGATCTCGGTCAGATCCGATCCTGGAGGCCCCTGCGAATATTGCACGCGCGTCAACCGCACCCCGGACTTCACCTGCAATTCGCCCACGCGCGTGGCAATGTGCGAATAGCTGGCCGGTACCCGCTTCGAATAAAACGTCGCCAGCTTGGCGCGGGACTCCTCCACCCGCTTGTCCAGACCACGCAAGGGAGCTGTCTCAAGATCCAAGGCCTTCAGCTCTACCTGTTTGGTAAACAAGGCGTCCGAGTGGCTGCCATTGGTTGCCGCCCAGTCCAAACCGAAACGCACCGAAAGGCCAATGACCAGCAGAGACAGCAGTACAGTCCCTGCAACGTGCCAGGCAAAGGGAGAAACAAGGCGCTCACGCCATTGCACAGGGGTGCGGTTCGTCATTGCTGCCTCCCGGCATTGGGCCTGATCGGTGGTGGTGCGCCCGTATAGGACGGGCGAGTGGCCGGGCCACTACTTGGCGGTCTACTCCTAGTCGGTGCAGCGTTCAGAATCACCGCGGGTGCCCTCTCCGATTCGTCCCCGATCTCTTTGCTCTTCTTCTCCGCCTTGTGCACCGGTCTCGGTTCCGTCGCAGGATTGTAGTCCGCCAGCACATCGAAGTTCACGCGGTTGCTGGCGCTCACCGGCTCGATTCTCTCGCCCGGCCCTCCAGTGGCTTCCGCATTTTCGCTGGTGATCCGGGGCAACAAAAAGTGCTTCGACCGCTCCAGATTGCGCACCAGATCGATGCCCTTGTCCCGCGGACCCACCACCCGCATGCGCAAAGTGATGTGTCCATCCTTGTCGCGAATCGGTTCCAGGGTGTTCACCTGAACACCGCCGGGGAGCACCGTCTCCAGATACTCCATGGCCAAAGTCCACGAGAAGGCCTTCTGGTCGAAGAGTTGATTAAGCTCGCCGACGCGGGTCAAGAGCTCCGCGTTTTGCGGTTCCCGCATCATGTTTTCGTAGCCCAGCCGTTCGTGATTCACACGGGCAATATCTCCGTCCAGTGAGTGGTCGCGCTCACGAGCCGCTTCAGCCTTCACATGAAAGGCGCGCAGTCCAATTCCAAGCGCGAGCGACAACCCCGCCAGCACCGCCATGGCTATGCGCAACCGCTTGAGCGCCGGACCCAGATCGGCAAAGGGTCGTGTTGCGAGATTAAGTGCAATGCGCATGGATTTACCTTGTCCCCGCCAACGCCCCGGCAATGCCTGCCAGACTAGCGTCTCCCAGCGAAGTTACCGCGCCCGTTTCGGGTCGCTCCACGAGTTGCAACACTGCCAACTCCTGATCGCGCACCGCGCTCGCGAAAACCTCGCTTCCAAAGCTGCCTGCGTAATGCAGCTTCATGGGCCGCGCGCCCAGCTTGTCTTCAAAGAAAGCCGCTGCCACCGCGATTCCCCGTTTCACTTCCAGTAACTTCTGCTCCGCGTCGTCCGGCAGATCCAGGGTCCGATACAGAAGCAGATCGTGGCCATTGGTGATGGCCGTGGTCAGTGTCTGGTGCGTCAGATTAGCCACCAGAACCGCCTCCAGCGAATCAATCGTAGCCAGCGCCGCCAGGCTTGAGGGCAGCACGGCTCCAGGCTCATACCCCGCTGCGCGCACCGCACCCTCATACTCCGCCAGAATCGCACCTGGTAACACCGCAGCCAGTACCTTGACCTCACTCTTCGACTCGGTCAAGATCTGGTAGCTCAACCCGGCATGTTCCACGTCGAACGGCACCATCTTGCGCAAACGAAAGCGCAGCACCGGCAGCGCCTCGGCCTGATTCGCGGGGAGCGCATCGAAGTCCAGCACAAAGACCCGAACCGTCGCATCCGGCAAAACCAGCGTCACCGAGCGACCGCGTGCGGAAACTTGCCCAAGTGCAGTGCGAATCGCTTCTGCCACCAACTCCGGCGCGCGCAGATTGGGCTCCCCAATGCCCGGACTGATCGCCCAGTCTGGCAAAGCTTCAAAAGCATAAGTGGGCTGTCCTCCTGGCGCCGGCGAGGCTGCAGCCAAAACGCCCTCGGGCATCACTTCTACCGCAACCGGTGGACGGCTCCCCGGCCGAACGCCAAACTGCTTTACCAATTGCGCCTTGCTCGGTTTTGGACTCACTAGCGGGATGCCTCGATAAATGTAACTTTGTTGATCTCCTTGAGGGTGGTCAGGCCGCGCCGCACGCGGTCCAGAGCCGACTCACGCAGAAAACTCATGCCTTCCTTCTGCGCCAGCTTCCTCACTTCGGAGGTGGGTTTCTTTTCCAAGATCAGTTCCCGAATCGGATCGGTCAGATCCAGCAGTTCGTGAATCGCCGTTCTTCCCCTGAAACCTGTGCCGCCGCATTCGATGCAGCCCGCGCCCTCGCGGAAGTCAAAGCCGCGCCACTCCTGCAAATCCATACCGCTCGAGATCAGAAGCTCATCGGGATGATGCACAATCCGCGAGCAATAATCGCAATTGGTGCGCACCAATCTCTGCGCCAAAATGCAGTTGAGAGCGGACACAAAGTTGTAGGCTTCTACACCCATGTTGAGAAAGCGCCCCAGAACATCGACCACGTTGTTCGCGTGTACCGTGGTGAACACCAGATGCCCGGTCAGTGCCGAGTTGATGGCAATCTGCGCCGTCTCCTGATCGCGGATCTCGCCTACCAGAATCTTGTCCGGATCGTGACGCAGAATCGAGCGCAATCCTCGCGCAAACGTCAGCCCTTTCTTCTCGTTCACCGGAATCTGCGTGATGCCGCGAATCTGATACTCGACCGGGTCTTCAATGGTGATGATCTTGTCTTCTTCACTCTTGATCTCGTTCAGCGCCGCATACAGCGTGGTCGTCTTGCCGGACCCTGTCGGTCCCGTCACCAGCACCATGCCATACGGCTCGCGAATATAGCGGCGGAAGCGCTTCAAATCTTCGTCGGCAAAACCCACCACATCGAGCGTGAGGTTGTGAAACTTCTCACTCATCGACTCTTTATCGAGCACGCGCAGCACAGCGTTCTCGCCATGCACTGTAGGCATAATGGATACGCGAAAATCGATCAGTCGCGTCTTGTAGCGAACGCGAAAGCGCCCATCCTGCGGCACGCGCCGTTCCGCGATATCCAGCTCGCTCATGATCTTGATGCGCGACAAGATCGTCGAGTGGTGTTCGCGCGCAATGGGCGCCATCGCCATCTGCAGCACACCGTCAATGCGATACTTCACCACCACCGAGTCATCGTTCGTCTCAATGTGAATATCCGAAGCACGCCGTTCCAGAGCGGTAAAAATCGTCGTGTCGACAAGCCGGATAATCGGGCTGATATCTTCTTCGCTTGTCAGCTTCTCAATGGAGATGTTCTCGTCCGAGTTCTCATCTCCAGTCAAAACGTCAAAGGTCAGTCCTTCGCTCGCTTCGTCCAGCACGCGTTGCGATTGCTCGGTCTTTTTCAGCAGGTCGGTGATCTGCGAGAGCGTAGCCACGCGCGCCACAATGCGATGCGCCAGCAGTCCGGCAATCTCATCCAGCACCATCAGCCGCGATGGATCGCTGACCGCAATCACCAGCGCGTCCTGACTCTGCTCAATCGGCACGAAGTTATAGCGGAACATCAACTCCACCGGCACCGTGCGAAGCAGATCGTGCTGAATCTTGAAGTTCTTCAGATCCACGAATTCAGCGCAATACCGACGCGCCAGGGCTTCTGCCAGCGAGCGCTCGTCCTGCGCAATTGGCAGGGTGCCCCCCGGAAGCGGCGTGGGCAGCGAAATAACATTTGCGTCAGCCATCGTTTACCCTTGTCCCCCGGATGCGCCCAGCGAAAAAATCGGCAGATACAGCGAAATGAGAATGAACACCACCACCACGCCCATCACGATCAGAATGGCTGGCTCAATCAGCGCCAGCGCCGCGGTCAGCGCCGTGGCCACGTCTTCTTCAAAGAACTCCGAAACCGAGTTCAGCATCTGCGGCAGCGCGCCTGTCTGTTCGCCCACCGCAATCATCTCCGCGGCCAGATCGGGAAAGACCTTCGTCTCATTCAGCGCTTCGGCCAGACTGTGCCCTTCCCGCACCGTGGTGATCGACGAAAGCACTGCCTTCGAAACCCGTCGCGAAGAGATGGAGCGAGCAGCCGTTTCCAGCGATGGCACCAGCGGCAGTCCTCCGGTCAGCAGCGTGGAAAGCGTTCGCGCGAACAGCGCCACTTGATACTTGAGCCAGATGTTGCCCAGTACCGGCAACTTGATCCGCACTCCATCCACAAAATCCTGCCCGCCTTCGGTCTTCGCAAACCGGTAGCTGCCGAAACCCACCGCTGCCATCACCAGCGCAATCCACGGAAGGTTATGATTCAACAGCTTGCCAAATGCGATGAGATATAGGGTAATCGCGGGAAGCTTGGACCCGATCTGATCATAGAGCTCAGCAAATTTGGGAATAACAAACGCGAACATGAAAAACATCAGCGCCGCAACCAGCACCAGCAAAACCACAGGATAGATAAGCGAACCAATCAGCTTCTTGCGAAAGGTCAACGCAGTCCGCTGGAAGGTCACATACCGCTCCAACACCTCCTGCAGATTGCCCGACCGCTCCCCGGCCAGCAGTGTTGTCGTATAAATGACCGGGAATCCACTCTGCGCCTCAAAAGCAGAGGACAACGATTCGCCCGTCTTCACCCGGTTGCCCACATCGTCCAACTGCGCAGAAAAATGGACATCCTTCTGGTTCTTCGCCAACATCTGCAGCGACCCCAGAATCGGCAACCCCGCCTTGATCAATGTCAGAAACTGCTGATTGAAGATAAGAAAAGGCTCCAGCTTGACCTTGCGTTTCGAGAGCCCGCCAAACCCCGTCCGTGCCCGGACTGAGAACACGTGGTAGCCCCCGTGGGCAAAGCGCGCTCGCAGTTCCTCCGCCGTGGCGGCGGTATGAACTTGCTCCTGCACGCGGCCGCGTTCATCGGCCAATCTGATTACAAATTCTGCCATGATCTCGTCGCCAGAGGCGCTTGCGCCGCTCCCAGACCTTTCCCCGTATCGTCTTCCTGCACAAGGGTATCAGTCTTTCTACACACTAGACGAAAATCGAACCGTAAGCGTTCATCCGCTATGCGCGAAGGGTTGGCCCTTCGATAGGTCTCAGTATCCGTTGGCGACCAGCCAGCCTTCGGTCAAATCCATCTCCGACTTTTTCCCCAGCATCTGCGCATGGGCCAGCTTCACCAGCACATCCGCCTCCACGTTCACCGGGGCGCCTGGTTTCAGCGTATGCAGGTTCGTTCTCCAATAGGTCAGCGGAAGAATCGCAATCGTAATCGCTTCCCCGTCAAAGTCCGCAATGGTCAGGCTGATCCCTTCAATGGCCACCGAGCCCTTGTGCACCATCCAGGCCTTCACGTTCTCTGGCACTTTGACCTTCAGAGTCCAGTCCGTCGTCTCACGATCGAAGCCGGGGCTATCGGGCGCAATCACCGGCTCCAGCGACGCAAGCACCCCACACCCATCCACATGCCCCTGCACGATATGCCCGCCCAGCGGACTTCCCGCAGCCGTCGGCAGCTCCAGATTCACCTTGGCCCCCGGCTCCAGTGCTCCCAGCGAGGTCTTGTCCAGCGTTTCCTGCGCCAGATCGGCGTAAAAAAGCTTGGGGTTCACATCCAACGCCGTCAGGCAAACGCCAGAGACGCCCAGTGAATCTCCCTCCCGCAGCCGCTCCGCCAACCCCGGCGCTTCCACCGTGATCCGTCGCACGCCACCGCTGCTCTTCAACCCAACCAGCGTACCCGTCTGCTCAATGATTCCGGTAAACATGCTTTCATTCTATGCGACGAAGAACCAAGCGGAATCCGGTGAATCCCGAGCACAACGAGATTCTGCTGATGCAAGCCGACCTCGGCGAGCGTCGCCCATCCGTGCTTGGGAAGGTCCGCGCAAGGGTAGCGGTCGCGTACAGTAACTTCTTCAAAATCTTCGGGTCTAATTGATCGGCAGGCACTTCCTTTGTCGAACGGAGTCTCTCATGCAAGCCCTCAACTCCTCGCCCAGTTCGCGCGTTTCTTCCCACCTTCCTTCTTCTGCTGCAGCCTGCCTCTCCATTTTTGGCCTGCTTACCCAGTGCGGTTGCGCCTCTCTTCAAGTGAAGATGGGGATGAAGGTCTATCTCGCCAAAACTCCGGTCTCAACGATCGAAGTTGTCCAGCAGAAGGGACCCGGCATCGCCCCTGGGCAAAAGTCCTCTCTGGTCGCGTCCGTAATCCAACCGGACGGCACGGTGCTTCTGACGGAAGGGGCGGGAGGCGGCAAGGTCATGTGGCGCGACCTCCAAGTCACCGCCACCGTAGTCAAAGTCAACAACAAGGGGGTAATCTCCCTGCCACGCGATCCGCGCAAGAGCGATCGCCAACTCCCCCAAGTCACGATCACCGTTCCCAGCCATCCCGGCCTTCGCACCGAACTCAGCATCCCCTTGCGCTACGATGTCGCCTTCGCTGCGAATTTCTCGGGAGGTGACGGCTCCAAAGGTTCCGATGGCACAAATGGGAGTGACGGCTCCAGCGGATTGCCGGGTTCCATGGACCCCAACAATCCTTCCGCGGGGGGCAACGGCTCCGATGGCGGCAACGGATCAGACGGAGCGAACGGAGGCCCCGGCGAAGACGCGCCTCCGGTACAAGTGCAGGTGGCACTCAGGGTTCCCGCCACGCCCGACGCTCACGTGCTGCTTCAGGTTGGAGTCTTCGCAGCGAGCCACAAAAAGTTCTTCCTGGTCGATCCCCAGGGAGGCTCCCTTAGCATACGGGCGGACGGAGGATCTGGTGGACAAGGGGGTTCGGGTGGACGCGCCGGCCGGGGCGGTTCCGGCGGAATCGGATCTCCCACCGGGAGCAGCGGCCGCGACGGCCTCGCCGGTCAAGACGGCCACTCAGGTCCAGATGGCAGCGGGGGAAGCATCACCATTACCTACGACCCGCAAGCTAAGCCCTACCTCAGCATCCTAAGGCTTTCGAATAGAAACGGTCCCCGTCCCGTATTCATCGAGGCGCCGGTCCCCCAATTGTGGTGAAGGAAGGCAGTTCTTTCCCGAAAAACGCTCTCGCTATTGATCGGTTGAATCCTGCCAGGGATCTTTCAACAGCGAGCACAATCCCAGATCGTTTCCGTAACGCTCCACCTCGACCTCGGCCATGCGCATCGCGTTGGTCATGCCCCGAAAGGCGGGTACCGCATCAGAACCCATGATCTGCGGAGAGACGAACATGTGCACCCGATCCACCAAGCCACCGGCTAGCAGAGCCGTATTCAGACGCGTGCCCGTCTCCGTCAGCACCGACAGGATGCCTTCGGCTCCCAGTTTGTCGAGCACCTTGCCCAATGGGACCCGTCCCACTTCAGCAGGCAGCACCTCGACCCGCACGCCGCGCTCGCGTAGCAGTTTGGCGCGCGCTTCATCATTGGAAACAGTGAAGACCACCACGTCCTTCTGCGAAGAAGCTACCATCTTGCAATCCAGCGGCATCCGCAACGCCGAATCCAGCACCACCCGCAACAGTGGGCGTCGTCTCCGCAAACCGCTGCGGTCTGTCAGCATCGGATCGTCGGCCAATACCGTATCTACGCCTGTCAACGCGGCGTCCGCTTGCCAGCGCAACGGCTGCACCGCCGTTCGTGCGGCTTCGCTGGTGATCCAGAATGGCTCATGCAAAAGGTGTTGCCCGGCCGGAGGAGCAATGCGGCCATCCAGTGTCATGGCCACTTTCAGCAGCACCAACGGTCGCTTATGCTGGATCCACTTGGCGAATCCCTCATTGAGTCGCCTCGCCTCTGCCCGGCACGCCCCCACTGCGGTCTCGATCCCCGCGGCGCGCAGCCGTTCCATGCCATGCCCCGCAACCAGAGGATTCGGGTCGATCGTCGCCGTCACAACTCGCGTCAGCCCAGCATCGATCAAGGCCTGCGAACAGGGTCCCGTCCGTCCCGTATGGTTACACGGCTCCAGTGTCACATAAGCTGTGCCACCCTTGAGCCGTTCTCCGGCGTGCTGCTTGGCCACCTTGAGCGCGACAACTTCGGCATGATCCAGCAGGTCATACTCATGCCAGCCCTCACCCACCACCTGACCGGCGCGATCCAGAATCACGCACCCTACCGCCGGGTTGGGCGAGGTAACCGCAATGCCCCGCCGCGCCAGTTCCAGCGCCCGTTGCATCCAATACCGGTCTTGTTCCAAAGCTTGCATACTTTTCAGGACGAGAAACTAGCCTAGCATCGAATCCACAAAGTCCTTCGCCGAGAACTCCAGCAAGTCACCCATCTGCTCGCCCACGCCAACATATAACACCGGCAGGTTCAGCTCGCGGGCAATGGCCACCGCGATCCCGCCTTTGGCCGTGCCATCCAGCTTGGTTAGCACAATTCCGGTGACTCCAGCGGACTGGGCGAACTGCCGCGCCTGATTCAATCCATTCTGCCCGGTAGTGGCGTCCATCACCAGCAGCACTTCGTGAGGCGCACCGGGAATCAGCTTGGCCGCCGTCCTCCGCATCTTCTCCAACTCGTCCATCAGGCCAGACTTAGTATGCAGGCGACCCGCCGTATCCACGATCAACTCATCGATCCCGCGGGCCTTGGCTGCCGAAGCCGCGTCATAGAGCACTGCCGCCGGATCGCCGCCCTGCCGGGTCTTGATCATTTGTACGCCCGAGCGCGATGCCCACACTTCCAACTGCTCAATGGCTGCTGCACGAAAGGTGTCCGCGGCGCACAACAGAACGCTCCGGTCCCTCTCTCTAAACCACGCCGCCAGCTTGCCGCTCGTGGTGGTCTTGCCCGTACCGTTTACACCTACAAGAAACGTCACTGTCGGCGACGTGGCGGGCGCGGCAACCCGAGGAGGCGCTTCCAAAATGGCCCGCAGTTCAGCCTTGAGCACTTCCTTCAGCTCCTCGCCACCCTCAATCGCCTGATGGCGCGCCCGGTCGCGAATCGCGTCCAAAATCGTCGTGGTCGTCTGCACACCCAAATCGCTGGTCAGAAGTACCGATTCCAGGTCTTCCAGCGTCTTTTCATCGACGACCCGGGTGAGCGCGACGAGATCGTCGATCTTGGCCGAAAGCGTCTCGCGGGTACGCGTGACCGCCTGCTTCATCCGGCTGAACAAACCGGCCTTCGGGGCGTCGATTTCAGCTCCGGATACATCGGCTGCGTGCGCCGGGTCCTGAGACGCAGGAGATTCCTTTTTACCGCCAAAAAGCTTGAACATAGAGAGATCCAGCTTTGAGTCTAGAGCATGGCGGCAAGAGAAAACGTCAGCATTGCTTGCCGCCAAGGAAGCCGTCATAAAAAACCTAAAAAAGTATTAGCATGATTCGCTTTTTATTCGCTATAATGCGCCCATGGCTGTTACACGCAGACAAAAAGAAATTCTCGATTTCCTCGAGTCGTTCGTGAACCGAAACGGCTACTCCCCATCGTTTGAAGAAATTGCACGCGGCATGGGGCTCAAGAGTCTGGCCACGGTCCACAAGCACATTACCAACCTGGAAAAGAAAGGCCACCTGGATCGGGTGCATAACCGCAGCCGCTCCATCGACGTGCTGCCGCCCGGCACCCGCTCTCGGTCCAGCGACCGATTGCCTCTGGTGGGCCAAATCGCGGCAGGCTTGCCGGTCGAGACCTCGGAGATTCCAGACAGCATCTCGCTCCACGATGTCGTTGGGAACCGCGACGTCTTTGCCCTGGAAGTGCGCGGCGAGTCGATGCGCGACGAACACATCATCAATGGCGATTACGTATTGGTGGAGCGCACCCGTACGGCACGCCAGGGGGAAATCGTCGTGGCCCTGGTGCATGGCGCTGAAACCACCCTGAAGCGCTTTTACAGCGAAGGCAATGTGGTTCGCCTGCAGCCCGCCAATATCGAGATGGAACCGATCTACGTGCCTGCCGCCCAAGTCGCGATCCAAGGGCGGGTATTGGGTGTGCTGCGCAAGTATCGATAACCGGAAACATCTCTCGACTTCTACTAAATGCGCAAGCCGCTGATTTTCTCTTCCGTCTATCGCAGAAGTTGAAGTGTCAACCTAATACAGTACCGGTCGCACCGGCTTTTTCTGCGTAGGATCCGTCTCGATCTCAGCAGCCTGCTTTTCTGACTGGCGATCCATCCATTGATCCAGACGGGAGCGTTTGAAGCGCCAGCGATTGCCCAGCTTGAATGCCGGCACGAAGCCCTCCGAGGCGTACTTGTAGAGTGTGTCGGGAGAAATCCCAAGGTAGTCCGAGGCTTGGCGAATATCCATGACTTCGCGCACCTCTGGAACCAGCAAGTTGGATCGAGCCGATGTGCTGCGCACGATAGCCTCCTAAGCGGCCAGGACTCTCTCCCCGACTGCTCTCCGGCATTGTTGCCGGTAGTCTTGTATATAGCGCGGTTTGATCTGAAATTTCAAGGAATTTCGGTAGTTTTAGCATGAATCTTCCTCTTCGACGCCCGTTCCGAACTTCGGAATGCTTGCGGTTCTAGCCTCTCGGCCCAGCCGGTTGGGCAAGACAATCTCCGAAACACAAGGGATGGGGTGGTTAGAACAGATGGTGCCAGAAAGAGCAGCCCTTACATCGACTTCCGCCACCAGGCGCTTTTCTCAAGGCTCAAAAACTTGGTATGGTCTCCCCTGGTCAGGTGAAAATCCATCACTTCGCCCTTTTCAAAGGACTCGCACTCCGGCCAGCTTTCGTCCTTCTCCAAATGAGTCGCCTTCTGATGCATATCGACAAGCGTGATCTCGTCCGGGGTGCATTCCACCACCCTCTGAGCCCTTAAGGAGAACGCCCTGCCCGGGAGCGGGTCCGGTGGCGCCTGATTGGCGATCTTGGTCAGCAAAAGGATAAACGCGAACACCGCGGCAAAAATCGCTATCTTCTTCATGGTTGGCTATCGTCCGGGGAGAGAATCGCACACGCCGTTCTCACGGCAATCAGCAGCCTCCCGGCAAATACCCGGTCAACCCTTTTCTCTCAGATTCAACTCTAGAACGCGCCGCGCCGCAACACAAGCCAGATCTTGCGCTAGCCATCGTATCCAGTCAGGCTAGCGGTGCCGTTTCTGGAATCGCACTAATTCTGATCGTCGCGGCGATGCAAAGTCGGCTTGTCATCCGCCGTGCTGGTGGGGTCGCTCGGGCTGGTCGAACTCGTACTACCGTTCTTGTCGTCCGGCCCGGTGCTGGCGCGGCGCAACGAGGGCTTTTTGGTGTCTTTGGAGTCCGTCAGCCGCCGCTTGTTCTCGATGCGCGCCAGACGTGCCTTCACATCGTCAAACTCCGAAGTCGTGACCGTGTACTCGTCGCGCGCCGGCAAAATCTTGGCAATCTCTTCCTGGGAATGGAGAATGCGATCGGGCGTCTGCGGATGGTCGGAGAAAGCCCTGGATACCATTCCGGGCTTGCGCTTTTCAAGGGCCTGAATCTTCTCAAAGAAGCTGATGAAAGCCTGCGGATCATATCCCGAGCGGTACATGTATTGCACGCCCAGATAGTCCGCCTGGGACTCAAACTCGCGGGAGAACTTCAGAAAGGTCATCGGCACACCGATCGAGGCTGCCTCATAGAGGCCGTACCCGGTCCAGCCGCCAATGAAAATCAGCGGAATCGTGCCCAGCTGAGCGTAATTTGCGCGTGTCTGTTCGCGCACTGCATGGTGAGCGCAGACGTGGGCTGTCTCGTGCGCCATCACTCCGGCCAGTTCCGCTTCCTCATCAGCATTCAAAATCAGGCCGGAGTTGACGTAAAAGAAGCCTCCGGGCAACGCCATGGCGTTGATCTCATCCGAATCTATCACTTTGATGGTGAATGGAACCTTGCAGTCGGAGTTCTTGACGATGTTCTGTCCGATGCGGTTCACATACTCCACCACCACCGGGTCGGTAATGAACTTGGTGCTCTTCTCGATCTCCATGGAGTACATCTTGCCCATTTTGATCTCGGTGTCGGTCGAGTACCAGTTGCCCATGCCGCGGCCGCCAATGTCCCGGTTGCCCACGGAATTGACATCGTCAATCGAGCCCGGCTTCACATTGACCTTCTCGCTACCCACCTCGACCACTTTTTCAGGATTCACGACGGGTGAAGCAGCATCTCCCGCTACCGGGGCGGTACCCGGCTTATCTTTGGATTTCGACTTATCCTTATCTTTATCTTTGGGCGCCGTTGCGTCTCCGGCGACGGGCGCCGTCCCGGCACTCGACTGTGCCGTGGGAGCGCCGTCGGAAGCAGCAGGCGCTGGCGCCGCGCCTGGCGCGGTGCTGGAAGGCGCGGTGGTAGCCGGGGATTGCGCCCACACTGCGGCAGCCAACATCAATGCTGCCAGCGGCACGACCTTGGAAAACTTGAAATCTTTCCTCATGACCTCACCTCTGCCTCGACATCCCTTTGTTCCAAAAACGAAATCCGCAGGCCCCACCCTCGCAGCCCTGCTATCGCGACCAGCGTCGGAAACCAAGAATCAAATTCGATCTTACGCCGCAAACGCCAACCCATCCCGATGAAATTCCCGTCCTCCCGCTTCGCTCCACTGTTTAGACGTGCGCTCCGGCCCATTTGGCAACAACCCCGGCGAATATTTCCACTCCAGTCCGATCACCCCCCTTTCACTCCTCCAACCCCGTCACTCTCGCATCCCGATGCATTCTGTTTGGGTGCTCCCATCCGTCTGAATTAGAGTGGAGAACACGCCGAATCCGGGGAGAGTCCTTGCGCCGAACAATCTGGAACCATGCAACTCTGAAGCTTGCCGCCGTGGCCCTCTGCGGAGGCTTGCATCTGGTTTCCCAACAGCCCCAGCCCCATCCTCCACTCGAAAGCCTGATTCTCCCGCAGGCGCATAAACATGCCCGGCCCGTCCAGGCCGACGCGCCGCACACCCCCGAGGTCGTTTTCGACGCGACAAATCTCGGTTCCCCACTCAAACTACGCAAAGGCTGGCGGGTCGGGATCACCTCGGACCCGAATGCCTCGCTTCCCTCCTTCGATGACTCGACTTGGCAAGTCCGCGATGCCGAGGAGTCTTTCGCGGAAGTACCCGACGAAGACCACCCGGAGGAAGCCCCGCAGTGGAACAGACACGGCCCCCATCCCGAGGGGCACACGCGCCCCTATGCGTGGTTCAGGCTCCATCTCAAGCTGACGCCGAACCACGCGCCCATCTTCTTGCTCCTGGAGCTGCCCCCTTCGCAAACCGAAACCTCGGGCGCGGAGACGCTCGGCGTCGACGTCTTCGCCAACGGCACGCAGATTCAGCCCGAAGGGCCGCATGGCGATGAACCGGAGCGCTATCAGCAGATCTCGCGTATGTACAACCTTCGTCTGGCACCCTCCGACAGCACGGTTACGCTCGCAATTCGCACCGAATACATACCGCTGGGAACAACCGCCTATACCAATTTCTTTGCCCACCGCAAGTTTCACTTGGGGGGCCGGGAAGATCTGGACCACGTACTGGAACTCTGGGTAAACCATAGCCTCTTTGCCCGGATCCCGCATCTGGTCAACTCCATTCTGCTGACCGTCCTAGGGCTCTTCCTCCTGGCCCTCTATTTCACCCAGAAGGGACATAACGAATACCTGTGGCTTGCCTTGTACGAGTTCGTTCAGGCCCCCACGGGAATGCTCGAACTCGCCCAAAGCTCGGCCCGGATGGATCGTTTCCTGTCCGCTGCTCTGATCATTCAACTCCTTCTGATCTCGGCTTACCTCTACTTTGAGTTTCTGGTTTCCTTCCTCTCTTTGCCCCGGCGCTGGTTCGTTCTTTTCCTGCGCTACTCGGCAGTGCTGCTTGTCGGCGTGGGCCCCATGCTCTTTGAAATGGGCCGCAACACGCTTTCAGGCAATATCATGGGAACAGGCTATCTCTGCATCCTCGCAGGAATTCTGGTCTGGCTCTTCTATTCCACCCACCGCTTTCTTTGGCGTCGCCGCCGGTTCATTGTGCTGAGCTTTCTTTACCTGGGTGCTGCCTTGGTGGTTCGGGCGGGATTCGCACTCCTCTTCAAGAGCCCGGTCGGCCCCGCGCCCATCGCCCTTGTTGCATCATGGCTGTGCAGCGCAATCTGGGTTACGGGATGGCTGTTCTTCATCGTTGCCACTCTGGTCAGAGCTACATTGAGGCGGAACTTTGAGGCGGGTCTGCTCCTCATCCCACTGATGCTGAGCCTGGTGGCCTGGATCGAAAATGGTGTGACCGCCACCAGCGACTTCGCCGGACAGCCCTACCACTCCCCACTCACTTTGCAGGCCGGTCCAATCCCGATTCATTTCGACTCGGTGGCCAACTTCGCCGGCGTCTTTGTCATTGTCTTGATCATCTTCGTGCGGTTCCTGCGCATCCAGCGCGACCAGATGCGAGCCAGCAGCGAATTGGCCGCAGCCCGCAGCGTACAGGAGCTGATGATCCCCCAGGAGCAGATGCGCACTCCGGGTTTTGAAGTGGAGTCCATCTATAACCCCGCCAATGAAGTGGGCGGCGACTTTTATCATGTGGAGTCGACCGAGGATGGCGGCTTGTTGGTGGTCATCGGCGACGTTGCCGGAAAGGGCCTGAAAGCCGCCATGAACGTCTCCATGCTGATGGGTGCGCTACGCAGAATTCCGGAGCGAAGTCCAGCCAGAATTCTCGAGTCCCTCAATCGCGTTCTCAGCGGAAGCGAGAGCTTCACCACCTGCCAGGCTGCGCTCTTCAGCGCCGATGGCGGCCTGGTCCTGGCCAATGCCGGCCACTTGCCCCCCTACTTGAACAGCCAGGAAGTTGGCCTCCACGGCGAACTACCCCTGGGAGTCCTTGCGGACATCACGTACAAAGAAACCCGGCTCTATTTGCATCCCGGCGACCGCATCCTGTTCCTGTCCGATGGTGTCGTTGAGGCCCGCAAGCCTTCCGGCGAGCTTTTCGGATTTGAACGCGTGCACAACTTGAGCAACCAATCGGCGTTCTATATCGCCGACGCGGCAAAATCCTTTGGGCAAGAGGACGACATCACAGTTCTAACGGTGCGCCGTCAGTAGAGCTTTGCCGGTCGAGGTGCAGCCAGCCCCGAAATCAATAAAGAAGGATTGGTATCTTTGCGCCGCGGACTTCGAGCCGGCAACCAGTTGCATCGCTAAATTCCTAAGGGGCGAACCCAGATAAGGCAAATTAATCTCCCAAGTCCCCATGCAATGATTTGCACATACCTCGTGAATCAAGATATTTATGTATATCCATATCAACAACTTGTGATCTAGGTTAACTGGACCCGCACGTGCTGACACCGTGACAAATATTCATCAAGAAGATCCCCTCTTGAATCGAGAACCAGCAGACCGCTCTCTTCTATCGGTTTCCCTTCTGGTTCTCCTTGAACCGGCTTGTCTTATCCCTGGAGCGGGCCGGACCCACTGAACAACAGGTTCGAAAAATAATTGGAGGAGCATCCATGAAGAAGATCTTACTGGCAACGATTGCAATGATTGCCTTGAGTCTCTTGCCCGCGGCCAATGCCAGCACTCACATGTATTCAATCCCTGAATTCTCCGGTAATTATGTGCCGGATCCCGGTCCGTTTGACACCTACCTGGTCGGCACCTTCCAGGTCTTCCAGGGCACGGGAAGCCTCGAGATCGACGGGACCTTCGGCAATAGCGCCTATCCCAACTCCGCTGGTGTCGATGTGTTCGCGGGCAGCATGACAGACGGCTTCAATTTGATTGCCCAATGTTTCGAGTTCGACCCCTGCTGGACCGGTTCTGCTCCCACTCCCTGGTCCGCGACCCTGACCGGCCTCTTCCCGGACGACAGCACCTGGAGCATTTACGCATCGCAAACTTCAGGGAATACCGTTCGGCTTGGCGAGATCACTACGACCCAAATTCTCGCAGATACTGCCGCGACTCCAGAGCCTTCGACCTTCCTGTTCCTGGGAACCGGACTCTTTGCATTGGCAGCCGTTTACCGCCGGTCGATGCCCAAACAGGCAGTCGTCGCCAGATTCACCCGCTGAAGACGCGTTCTGTAGCTGCGTCGAACAGCAGCCGGTTCAAGCTGCGCTGGTGATAGCAGGACGGGATGTCTGGAACTCCAAGGTCGGTTCCTTGGACTCTCCGTCTTCGCGGCGCCGCTCCCCCGGCTCAGGAATCCCTGCCGCTCAACAGGTTTCCATCCTCCAAAGCGTCACATTTGAAAGCAATAGGCTTCATGGAATGAGGAGATTAGGAATGACAAGATCCGCAATGAGGAACATATTGGGAGCCTTCGCCGCTGCCCTGCTCGCCGCTTCGGCAGTCGCACAATCCCCCAACATTCAGCCGCTCGGCAACGAAAGCCCGAATAAGGTGATGAGCATCAGCGTCATGCTGAAGTTGCGCAACGAGGACCAACTCAAAGCCCTCGTCGCGCAGATCCATACCAAGGGCAGTTCGAACTATCGCAAGTTCCTGACCCCAGCCCAGTTTGGCGCTCAGTTTGCGCCCACGGCCGCGGACTCCGCCGCCATGCAAGCGTTCCTCAAGAGCCAGGGTCTTACCATCACCTATGTCGACAAGCTCAATCTGGCCGTAGGCGCAAAGGGAACCGTGGCCAACCTTGAAAAGGCCTTCAATACCCGGGTCGGCGCTTTTGAGGCCAACGGCGAGCGGTTTAACCAACCACTGGTTGCGCCCACCGTCTCCGGTTCGCTCTCCGGGAGCGTCAAGGGCATCGGCGGATTGACCACTCTGAAGGTCCGCTCCCACGCCGTCCGCGCGATGGATGTTCAGACCGGTAAACCCTTCGCCGGCGTCCCCGTCGCAGGCCAAAAGAATGGGCTCTTTTACCCCGCCGACTGCTTCGAACAGTCCACTCCCATCGTCCTGACAGGAAAGAATCTGGAGGCAATTTACAGCGGGAACGGTTACCCGGCGACCTCCGGATGCGGCTACGATGCCGCCCAGATGCAACACGCCTATGGGCTCGATTCGATCATCAAGTCGGGCCTGGATGGCACCGGGCAGACGATCGTGATCGTGGATGCCTATGGCTCCTTCACCCTCCCCCAGGATGTTGCGACCTTCTCCAGCCTCAACGGCTTGCCGCCGCTCAACCTCACGATCCTCAACAACCCCACCAACGGCACACCGGATTGCGTGGTAAGCAATGGCGTCACCTGCGGCTGGGAAGGAGAGACGACGCTGGATGTCGAATGGGCTCATGCCTTAGCCCCCAAAGCAAACATCGTCCTGATCGTATCCCCCACACAAAATTTCAACGATCTGGCCAACATCGACCTCTTTATCGCCTCGAATATCCAAACCGCCTCCGTCTCGCACAGCTTCGGCTTTCCGGAATGGCTGCTCGTCGACTACTACGGGGATACCGCGGACTACGACTTCCAGGAAGAAGTCAACTTCATCGCCGACCAGGTTCTAGGGATTTCCAATAACTACTCCACGGGCGACGACGGGGACTACGCGACTCTCGGCTACTCCCCCATTCAGGATGTGAGCTTCCCCTCGGGACTGCCGAACTCGACTGCCGTGGGAGGCACCAGCCTGGCGCTCGCTGCAAACGGCGACTACCTGTGGGAGAACGGATGGGGATCCAATATCACATCCCTCAATTACGCTCCTCCGAAGAACATCGGCTTCTACTACGGAGCCGGCGGCGGAACCAGCCTGATCACGCCCGCGCCCTCTTGGCAGAGCGATTTGCTGGGAAATACATTCAGACAGCAGCCGGACATTGCCATGGATGCCGACCCGTTTACCGGCGCTGAAATCATCATCACCCCCTCCGGCAAAACCGGCGGAGGACAATCTGTGGAAGTCTATGGCGGCACCAGTCTGGCTTGCCCCATGTTCTCAGCCGTATGGTCCTTGGTCGCACAAGAAGTTGGTGGCAACCTCGGCAACGCCGCACCAATTCTCTATGCAGAGAACGCCCTGCTCCCGGGGTCCTTCCATGATGTCGTTCCCGTGGGTTCCGGTCACAACGCGCATGGAACAATCTTCAAAAGCGGCATCCCAACGGCATATTCACAGTGGCAGCTTGCCGGCCCCTATGGAGACTCCCCGGTCTTCTGGGAGTCCCTCTGGAACGCTGGAAACAACCATTACTACTCAATCACCTTCGGCACCGATTCCACGCTTACTACGGGTCCCGGCTGGGACAACGTAACCGGTATCGGTACACCCAACGGCGCGACCTTCTTTTCGTTCTTTAGCGCACCCGAGGAATAACCAGAAAAAGGAAACCTGCAGGTGGGCACTGAAGTCTGGTCGAGCATCCCCAATGCCGGCCGATTCAGTGCCCGTAGGGCCTGAAGTTACCGCAATAGTCACGTCACCATCCCAGGTTCTTAACCGCTTGAAGTTGTACCAAGGCTGGGTGCCCAGGTCCCCGATTCTGGGACCTGGGAAAGTACGAACCAAAGGTACAAAACTACGCTGTCAGAGACCTAAAACCTTCTCCAAGCGTTGCGGAATTGCTCTCTTGCGCGGTAGGGAAAGTCATTCCCCTACCGTTGCGTTCCGCCCATTAAGCCTTGGGGAGAACCTGTGCCATGGCGAGCGCGGCATCGATTTCTGCCTCAAATGCTGCGTTGACCGAGTTCCTGTAATCCTCATCAAAAAGCTCTTTGCGAGACAAATACCTCTCCATATTCACCACGCCGTCCTCGCCTATTCTCCCGAATAGCTCCTGCTTGCCTCCGAGGTTTGCGGGCTTCGTCTTGGACAGTGATTCCGTCGATGCCCCGGCAACGCGAAAGCTGCGGCAGTCAATGACCGTGGGTCCACGGCCCAATCGCGCTCGCGAGATCGACTCCGAAGCCACCCGATAGACAGCAACCGCATCGTTGCCATCGACCGAAATCGCTGGTACTCCAAACGACTTGTCTTTGACCGAACCGTTCGACTTGCCGCGTTGCCCGACCCCGCTTGCCCCGTTCCGCTCCTGGCAAACGAAAAGAATGGGAAGTTCCTTCTCGCCGGCAAAGGTCAAAGTCTCCTCCCAGAATGCTTCCGCCTGCGGGTGGTCCCCACAAAAGACCACCGCGATCTGACCGGTGCTCCTGACCTTACTCTCCAAGGCAACCCGGGTAGCAAGCGTGAGCAGTGCCGCAACCTCACCCGATCGAAAAAAAACATTCCAGGCCGGATGGTCCATGGCCCTATCACCTCCGCCCTCGAAAATACGCTCCAGCGGCAAGCCCTTGAAAAACCCGGGAAGCGGATTCTGCGGCGAGGCGATGATAATGTCCTCCGGATTCAGACCAATGGCGATGCCTGCAACTGCCGCTTCACTCCCCAGGCTCTGACCGAACGCCGACTCCGGCGCCATTTGCCCCGTCCGCTGCGCCAGGAGCCGGCACTTCAGCATCATGCTGTAGAGCGTGAGCAGTTTCTCCTGCGGAATCAAGGAGAACCCTTGGTCTTTGCCGCCGTTCGCCGCCGCCATTGTCGAGATAGGGAGCTTGCCTGTTTTCGCCATGCTTGATTTCACCTTGCTCTTCTTCTATTTCGAGGAGACCCCGAAGAATGACCTTCCGAGAAGAATACAGAAGGGCCGCGCGTACCGGTCATTTTTATTGATTCTGTTGATCTTGACCGACCAAACGAAGACCGTACCCCTAGACCTGTCCAATGATTGGTTTATGGACCTCTTCGGTCCATTTGTTCCCGCAGCGGAACTTTGTTACCATAGAGCCACATGAACCGCGCTTCCCAAAGCCGCTCTTGTTGTCGCCCGTCAAGAATCCACGACGGGTGTAAGAACTAGTCTCTGATTTTCTTCCTGCAATTCATCAGAAGACGCACCCGAGCTGAATCGCCCGTGTGTGCCCCCGGCATTGGCCTTCAGCGAAGACACCCACTGAAAGAGGCCTTGCATGGCAGTGATCGAAACTGCACCCAATGAATCGTCGTCCCCCACGCGGAACCAGGCTTCGTCGCGCCTCAGTCACTTGCGCCTTCTTGAAGCCGAGAGCATCCATATCCTCCGCGAAGTGGCCTCGGAGTTCGAGCGCCCGGTGATGCTCTACTCGATTGGCAAGGATTCGGCGTGCATGCTTCGTCTGGCACAAAAGGCCTTTTATCCGGCGCCAATCCCCTTCCCGCTCCTCCATGTCGACACCGGCTTCAAGTTCAAAGAGATGATCGCTTTCCGCGATCAGGCCGCCAAAGACGCGGGTGCGGAACTGCTGGTGTGGCGAAATGAAGCGGCCATCGCTGCAGGTACGAATCCCATCGTTCTCGACACCAAGCGCTGCTGCGGGTTATTGAAGACTCAGGCCCTGCTCGACGCCTTGAAGCACTACAACTTCGATGCGGCCTTCGGCGGCGCACGACGCGACGAGGAGAAGTCCCGCGCCAAAGAGCGCATTTACTCCTTCCGTGATGGCGCAGGTCAGTGGGACCCCAAGAATCAGCGCCCCGAGCTGTGGAACCTCTACAACGCACGCATTCATCCCGGCGAAAGCATTCGTGTCTTCCCGCTCTCCAACTGGACGGAGATGGACGTCTGGCAATATATCCACGTGGAGAAGATTCCAATTGTGGATCTTTACTTCGCTAAAGAGCGTCCCATGTATGTGCGCGGCGACTCCCTCTTGCCCACCGAGCAGGATTTCGTGGCACGCATCGGAGAGCGTCCGCAGATGGTCAAGTCGCGGCTGCGTTCGCTGGGTTGCAGTCCCTGCACCGGAGCCATTCGCTCCGATGCCGAAACTATTCCCGAGATCATTGCGGAGTTGCTCTCTTTCCGTTCCTCGGAGCGCGCCAATCGCGTCATCGATCACGATCAGGAAGGCTCCATGGAGCTGAAGAAACGGGAAGGGTACTTCTAAATGGCGGCTCTTGCAGAGTTTTCAATTCGTGAGTTTTTAGCCGACGAGGGCCAGAAGGATCTGTTGCGCTTCTCCACCGCGGGCAGTGTGGACGACGGCAAATCGACCCTGATCGGCCGTCTGCTTTATGACACCCAGTCGGTATACGAAGACCAGGTTCGCTCCATCGAGGGCAAGGGCACAACCGCTCCGGGGCAGATCGATTTCGCGCTGCTGACCGATGGTTTAAAGGCAGAACGCGAGCAGGGTATCACCATCGATGTGGCCTATCGTTACTTCTCGACGGCGCGTCGCAAGTTCATCATTGCGGACACACCCGGCCACGAGCAGTACACGCGCAACATGGCTACCGGAGCTTCCACCGCTGATGCCGCGGTGGTGCTGATTGACGCCAGCAAGGGCGTGCTGGTGCAGTCGCGCCGCCATGCGTACATTGCCTCTCTGTTGCGTGTGCGCCACGTTCTGGTGGCCGTCAACAAGATGGATTTGATCGGCTACGACGAGGCCAAATTCCGCGCCATCGAAGACGATTTCACTACGGTCCTCGCACAGATCGCGGCCGATACCGGTTCGCCTGTGGAAGCCATCTTCGTGCCGGTCAGTGCGCTCGCCGGAGACAACATCGTGCATCGCTCGCAAGCGATGCCGTGGTATACAGGCCCGTCGCTGTTGGAGTTGCTCGAGTCTCTTCCGTCGTCCGTCGATACGCGCGCTACTCCGTTTCGCTTCCCGGTGCAACGCGTACTTCGCCCCGATCACACCTTCCGCGGGTTCGCCGGTCAAATCGCTTCCGGCACCATTCGCCCCGGCGACAAGATCACCGCATTGCCATCAAACAGAAGTGCGGTCGTTACCCGCATCGTGACCTTTGATGGTGATCTAGACGAGGCCGTCGGACCGCAGTCTGTCACGCTTGTTCTGGACCGCGAACTCGATATCAGCCGCGGCGATCTGCTCGTGGCACCGCAAGCGCCCGCCACCGTCGCGAAGAGTGTCAAAGCCGCGCTGGTCTGGATGGATCAGCGGCCCTTGGAACTCCATCGTCGCTATCTGCTCAAGCACACCAGCCATACCGTGCCCGCGTTTGTCTCTTCCATCAACCATCGCACCGACATCGGCAACCTCAAGCGAGAACCGGCGACCACGCTGGAGATGAATGGCATCGCTGAAGTCAACATCGACCTGCTGCGTCCCATCGCGCTCGACGTGTATGGCGAGAACCGCAGCACCGGCGCATTCATTCTGATCGATGCCGCCAGCAATAGCACTGTTGCCGCAGGCATGATTCGCGCGGCCTTCGTCAACGCAACCGACGGTGCAGACGAGCCCACAGCGGCGACCGGCCCCGTTACCGCACAGGAGCGAGGCGCGCGTTGGGGACATCAGGGAGGCGTCCTCGAGTTGAGCGGCCCCTCCGAATTTATTGATGCGGTGGAGCGCTCCCTGTTTGTCGTCGGTGTCATTACACAGCGCGTCCATGTGCAGGATGAACTCTTCCAGGCTCATCCCGATCTGCTTGCTATTGTTGTGCGCCTGCAAGTTGAGTCCGGCATTTTGACTCTTCAGTTCACTATCAACGAGAGCGACCAACTCTCTGTACGCGTGAAAGATCAGCAAGAGACCCACGATGCCGCCAACCTGGTTGAAGCCGTCTCGGCGGCTCATCGCATGTTGCACAACGCCGAGATCCTCTACGACACCGAAAGGGCGGGACTCTGATGAGCACAATCGAGATTCAAGAAGAGATCAGCGCCAAGCTCAACGACGTGCGCTCCGTGCTCGCTCGCCACATCACCGCCAAGGGCGATGTCTGCATCACCTGCAGCTTTCAGTCGGAAGATGTGCTCCTTACCAAGTTGGCGCTCGAATTCGATGCCAACATTCCAGTTCTCTTTCTCGACACGGGCTATCACTTTGCCGAGACCTATGCCTATCGAGATCGCATTGCGAAAGAATGGAATCTGAATCTGATTAATCTGCTCCCCGAGAAAACGGTGGCTGAGCAGGAGGCCGAACATGGCCTGCTCTATGAAACCGCACCCGATCAATGTTGCAAGCTGCGCAAGGTGGAGCCGCTCTTCAAAGCGGTTGCAAACTATGATGTCTGGCTCACCGGCCTGCGCCGCGAACAGGCCAGAAGCCGCACCGCGCTCGAAGAATCCGCACTGTTTGCCTTGCCGGCGGGTAAGCAGGTTTTGAAGCTGGCGCCGCTGGCCGCCTGGACAACCCGCGACGTCTGGTATGGCTGCGCTCAACTCTCCATTCCCCTGCTTTCGCTTTACGATCAAGGCTACACTTCGATTGGCTGTCAACCGTGTACAACCCTTCCTCTGGATCCGAATGATCCGCGCTCCGGCCGCTGGGCCGGCCGCAAGGTTGAATGCGGTATTCACATCGAAGCGCCCCCTGCTTAATAATGGCGCGCACGACGGAGAGATCTGAATGCAATACGTCATCGGATTACTTATCGCACTTTTTATCGCGCTCACCGGGGTCGGCGCCGGTACGGTGACTGTCCCGGTTCTGGTTTTGTTTCTCGGAGTTCCCGCGCCGGAAGCCGTCGGCATCGGCCTCATGTTCGCAACCGCAGTGAAGTTCATCCTGGTTCCAGCGCAGATTGCACGCAAGAATGTTGTCTGGCGCACGCTCGGTTACATGCTGTTGGGGGGCGTGCCTGGAGTCCTCGCCGGATCCTTCTTCCTCAAGCACTTGATCCACGCCGGTTCGCAAAACATCTTGAATGCGATCCTCGGTTCCATTCTCGTAACCACGGCAATATGGCAGTTGTACTTCGCGCTCCGCGCCAAAAGAAACGTTGAGGTCACACGCGATCGCAGCCGTCTGCTGGGCTGGTTGATGCTGCCTGTGGGAGCAGAGGTCGGATTCTCCTCCGCCGGAGCAGGCGCATTGGGCAGTGCCGCACTCTTCAGCCTCACCCCGCTCTTGCCCGCTGAAGTGGTTGGCACCGATATCGCATTCGGCTTTATTGTCTCGCTGATTGGCAGTGGGGCTCATTGGTTCTCCAACGGAGGAAACACAACGCTGCTGATGCAACTCATCGAAGGCGGTGTCTTCGGGGCCATCGGCGGCACGCTGCTCAGTACGCGCATCCCGCGCCGTCCCATGAAACTCGCGCTGCTGGTCTGGCTCCTCATTCTGGGAATGCAGTTCCTGTTTCACAGCTACCAGGTCTGGTCCGTTCCGTTGCAGCCTGGCACGGGCCAGCCTCCCATCGCGCAGCTCAAATAGCTTATCGAGCACGCCCTTAAAGAGTGCATGGGCTTCCCACCCTTTCCGCAGAAAAAGCGGAAAGGATGCGGAACGGAGCGCTTGACCAGGACTTCAGTCGGGTGCCCCTGGTCTCGATTTTGAGACCAGGGAAAGCACGAACTCAATTGGACTTCTTCATCCGGTCCGATACCTACGTCGAGTAGTCTGCGTTGATGTGCACATATTCATGGGTTAGGTCGGTCGTCCAGAAGACACACGAGCCGCTCCCTTGATGCAACTCGATGCGGACGGTGAACGCAGGCTGCGCGATGTAGGCATTCGCCGTCTTCTCATCGAACTCCTCGGCACGCCCGCCATCGCGACAGATGCGCAGTTCGCCAAACCAAATATCGATTTGGTCCGGGTCGATCTGCGCTCCCGAATACCCAATCGCGGCCATCAGACGGCCCCAGTTGGGATCGCAGCCGGCCCAGGCTGTCTTTACCAGCGGCGAGTGGGAAATGGCCTTGGCGACCTTCACCGCTTCCGCATCGTTTAACGCGCCAACTATGTGCAACTCGACTACATGCGTCACGCCTTCGCCATCGGCAACAATCTGCCGCGCCAGCGAGGTCATCACTTGCGTCAACGCAGTCGCGAAGCCCGCATCATTCGCAGCGATAGACACCCCGCTCGCTCCCGAGGCCAGCACGAGCACCGTGTCATTGGTCGAGGTATCACCATCCACTGAAATGCGATTGAAGCTGACCTCGGCAGACGGCAGAAGGTATCCATCGAGCACCTTCGGCTCGATTGCGGCGTCGGTCATCACGTAGGCCAGCATCGTGGCATGTGGAATCAGTTGCGGGTGGATCATCCCCGAGCCTTTGCAGACTCCGGCAATGCGCACTTCGCGGATCGTCCCATCAGGTCCCGCAACTTCCAAACGCGCGAAGGCCGTCTTCTCCACCAGATCGGTAGTCATGATGGCCCGCGCCAACTGCAGGAAGTGATCGTCCTCTGCGCCAATGGAGGCGGCCAGTTCCGGCATCACTGCGATCAGCTTTTCCGCCGGCAACGGTTTGCCGATGATTCCCGTTGAAGAAGGAAACACTTCTTCCGGAAGACATCCGAAGATCTCTGCCGCGGCAGCACAGGTGGCACGCGCGGCGTCCATACCCGCCTGGCCCGCCGCGCAATTGGCGTTCCCCGCATTGATGGCCGCCACGCGCACCTTGCCTCCGCTCGCACTCAGATGTTCTTTGTCCACGATCAGAGGCGCGGCCACCACGCGGTTGGCGGTAAAGAGCGCTGCAGCGCTGGCCGGCCGGTCGGCAACAATCACGGCGAAGTCGGTGCGGCCACTGGCTTTGAGCCCAGCCTTACACGCTCCAAAACGGAAGCCACGAGGAATCAGAAGTTCAGAAGTTTCAGACATGTCGATTTTAGGGTTAACCCATTTAATCTAGCAGGTACACGAGGGCGGGAATGACGAAAAACGAGACGGACCCATCAGTGGCCTCTGAAGTGGAACATTTTCTGGACCTGCGCGAGGTCAATGTGGCCCGCGGCGAGCGGGTGGTGCTTCACGACATCAACCTGTCCATTCGTACCGGGGAGCATGTCGCCATCCTGGGGCCGAATGGCTGTGGCAAGTCCACGCTGATCCAGACCATCAACTGCCAGATTTATCCCATCGTCCATCCCGGTATGCAGGTGCAAATCTTTGGTCGCGAGCGTTGGGATCTGACCGATCTGCGCAAGCATTTTGGTGTCGTCGGCACAGACCTGCCAGGAGAACGCACGGCGGTCACCAAGGGATTGGATGCGGTCATCGCCGGCTTTTTTTCAGCGTCCACATTGTGGCCAAATCTGCACGTGACCGGCGAAATGCGCGTGCGCGCCGTCGAAGCTCTGGAGCGAATGGAAGCCCTTCCCCTTGCCAATCAACTCCTCGGCGAAATGTCGGCAGGGGAGAAGCGGCGCATCATCATCGCGCGCGCTCTGGTCCATCAACCGCGCCAACTGCTGCTCGACGAACCCTCCAACGCATTAGACCTCGCGGCACAACGGGAGTTGCGAGACTCCATGCGACGACTGGCGCAAGAGGGCACCGGATTGGTGCTGGTCACACATCACCTCGGCGATATTCTGCCCGAGATTGAACGCATCATCCTGATGAGAGACGGGCGCATCACAGGAGATGGTCCAAGAGAAGACTTGCTTACCGAAGGTCGACTGAGCGAATTGTTTCAGGCGCAGATTAGAATCGGTCGCGATGAGCAATGGCTGCACAGTTGGTGAAGAATCAGGGGATGTGCCCAGCGCATCGCATTACCGAGACCTCAGAATGACACACTTTCAACCTGTGGCGTCTTTTCACTTCAAAGCGTTGCAGGAATGGTTCCCGGCACTCCGCCGCCTTCGCGTCACGATGGTGTCGAAGTGAGGAGCCACGAATAAGATAGCGCGGTTCGTTCCTCTCATCGGTGCATGGACCCTCATTCCCGAAATAGAAAAGTGCATGCACGAATCAACTCTCGTATTGACGCCACGTGAATCTGGGCATAGATTGATCTCACACGGGAAAGGAGGTAGATCCAAAAGATGCAGAAAGATTCTTCCAGTTGTACCCAACGTGAGGTGACTGAGGCCTAGGGCATCGCGCCCCAGACCCCACGCTTGCCCCAGCGGAAAGAAATCTGCCGCATGGGACGCTACCGCATCTTGACAGTGTGCAACCTTCATCCTGATGTGCTCGAAGACGAATTCTTCAAACACAGCGACGCATTCCGTCGCCGAAGGAGCCCGGCTTCACGGGTATCGCTTCAAAGCAGTTGGGCCTGTAAGGATTGTTCGTTAAGGTGCCAGGGCCTTCGCGGAAGCGCGACAGCCTTAGTCCAATATCCACAGTTCACCGCAACGGCCTGGGCTTTCAGCCCGGGCCGTTGTTTGTAGGTGCGGAGTCCATTGAGAGACACGGCAAAGGTGCCTCCTGGCCAAGATGGTTATGATTCCCAGCAGCAAGCCAGAAGGTGCACAAGCACCTCCCTCCACTGTCCTCTTTGCGTCTTCGACTTCCCAACCGGCTCTTCCGCAGCGAAGAACTGTGCAAGCCCCACGCCGCGCCGGTCTGCTTGCAGCAAGGTTGGGGGCACCAGGAACAACCAATATCCTTCAGATCGATAGGGCAGGCTGTCTCACTCAGGATCACTGTTAATGAGAACTGCACTTTTTGCCGATAGCACCAATGAATGACTTCTGCATCTGCGCCGCGAGTTCAACCAACCCTGAAGGTCTGAGGACAAATGATTTCACTGAAAAAATACCTTGATTCCACTTCCTCGCAATCCGATACTTCGACGCCCACTCCCCCACGTCCGGTCATGAAGGTTCACCCTGAGGGAAAGGCCTTGTTCCCCGTAGCGCTTTCCGCTTACAAATCCGCATTGACCGAGGTCGGGGATTGCTGCCTGCGCGCATGTCCGGCCCTGGGAAGCGCTTTGAAGGACGATCTGCGCATGCTTGATGAGACACTCACCGACACCCTCACCAAAGGAGCACTCGAAGCGGCCGAGTCCAACGTCCGAGAGAGGCTCCAGGATTGGGGCAAGCGCACCGCACTGCACGATCAGCAGAAGACCGGCGAAGTGAAAGAGATCCTACTCATGATGGCCAAGACAGCCGAGTCTGTCGGCGAGAGAGATCAGCGCTGCGCACAGCAAATCAACAACGTAACCACCAGCCTGAACAAGATCGCCAATCTCGACGATCTATCGCAGATCCGCGCGTCAATTCAGAAGAACGCATTGGAACTGAAGACTTCCATCGACCGCATGACCGCTGAAGGCAAGGCCGCTCTCGATGGTCTGCGAAAGGAAGTCTCCACCTACCAGGCCAAGTTGGAAGAAGCAGAGCAGATCGCCTCTGCCGATTCGCTCACGGGATTGCGTAGCCGGCCCTTTGTGGAAGCCCACATCGAGCGACACATTGCCGCCGGTTCCGCGTTTTGCGTCGCCATCCTCGATATCAACCGTTTCAAAGCTGTCAACGATGAGCATGGACACCTGGCGGGAGACGAGTTGCTGCAGCAATTTGCGAGAGAACTCAAGTCCGCCTGCCGCACCACGGACATCATCGGACGCTGGGGCGGAGACGAGTTCATCATTCTCATGGAATGCGGACTCGAAGAAGCGCAAGCGCAAAGCGAACGTCTGACCAAGTGGATTTGCGGAAACTATACCTTGCAAGAGGACACCAACCCCATCAAGCTCGTCGTAGCCGCCTCCATCGGGCTGGCGGAACATCTTGCCAACGAGACTTCGAAAGAACTTTTCGCTCGCGCAGACGTCTTGATGTACAAAAACAAGGCCGCATCGCGCATACCGGTCGATCGCCACAAATGATTGTTCCCAACAGAACCCCTGATCGTTCCGTCGTTTACGGCGCATGGATTCGGCCGCCAGGGGTGCGCCGTTTCCATTCTTTTAACCACCCTCGGGGGCAAGCAAGAAGAGGGCACGCACTCAAGTGCCGTAGAACACATTTGTCAGTATCCCCACAGCGATAGGCTTGGCCCAAGGTTCCGTCAGGAACTATACTCAGTTACCGTAGGCAGCCCGAGAAGTCGCCGGATTCGCACGAGCGACCAGCCCGGCAAGGAGCACGGCTCATGCCCGTCATTACCCCGATCAATGAAGCTGAACTGGAATTCGACAACGGAACTTTTGATTCTGCGGCATTTACCGCGCAAACCCTCTCCAGATGGCAAAACCTGGCGTCGGCGATCGACCATACATTGCTCAAACCCGATGCCACCCGCAGCCAGATAGAGAAGCTTTGCGAAGAAGCCGCTCACTACCGCTTCGCCTGCGCCATGGTTAATCCGGTATGGGCTTCCACGGCAGTCTCGATGCTGGCCGGAACCGGCATATCCGTAGGCGTGGTTGTCGGCTTTCCGCTGGGCGCATCTCTGGTGTCAACCATCAGCACAGAAGCTACTTCCCTCGTCCGCCTCGGAGCGCGCGAGCTCGATATGGTGCTTCCTGTCGGTCAACTCAAGAGCGGCAAACATCAGTCCGTTGAAATGGCAGTTCGCGCCGTGGCCGACATTGCCCATCAACACGACTGTCTGTTGAAAGTGATTCTCGAAACCTGCCTGCTCACCATGGAAGAGAAGTTGCGCGCCTCCGAGATCGCCATTCAGGCGGGAGCGGACTTCCTCAAGACCTCGACCGGCTTTTCTACCGGCGGCGCGACCCCTGCCGATGTCGCACTGCTGCGCGGCGTTGCCGGTGCCCGCGCTGGTGTCAAAGCCTCCGGTGGCATCCGCACCCTGGCCGACGTCACCGCTCTTCTCGAAGCGGGAGCCAACCGCATCGGTGCTTCGGCTTCGGTTGCCATCGTTCGCGAACTCGGAGCGGAATAAGGAAAAACAGGGGTCAGGGTTCAGGGCTCAGAGGTCAGGGGTCAGGGTTCAGAGGACAGCGGAAAGCAATAACTGATGTTACGCAGTAGCCCGCATTAGAAGCAGTTGCTCGTAGGCTGATCGGGAAGCGTTGATGAGCAGTTTGCGGCAGAGGGCAAAGGGGCTGA
>Ga0302320_10004758_pt1 | contig 30695 bp, 32 predicted proteins | sample Bog_T0_3_FD_202130 | JGI IMG/M metagenome (GOLD analysis project Ga0302320, IMG submission 202130) | Peat permafrost microbial communities from Stordalen Mire near Abisko, Sweden - Bog_T0_3 | ecosystem: Environmental > Terrestrial > Soil > Wetlands > Peat | place: Sweden: Abisko, Stordalen Mire... | reverse complement strand
CTGTAGTAGTCCTCGGCATGCACGCCGACGATGGCGGCCTTGATGCGCAGGTTGATGTCCTTGGACACCAGCGCCACGCGCGTCTGCGGCTGCTGGCGTTGCAGCGACAGGGTCTGGCCCAGGATCAGGTTGTCTGCGCCGACGCCTGGTATTCCTTCCGGCAGTCCGCCGGAGAGTTCCCGCGTCTGGAAGAACAGGCGGCCGGAGGAGGGGTTCTTGCCGTGATTGCCGCTGAAGCCCGAGGGAATCGTAAGTCCAGCGTCGATCTGCTCCTTTGTGACCCCGCGCATGATCTCGTCCAGGAAGCGGCTCACCTGGCGCGCGTTGCGCGAGGCCTCGGAGAGGCCCTTTTTGTTGGCATCGAGTTCTTCGAGCACCACCATCGGCAGGTAGATGTCGTGCTCCTCGAAACGAAAGATCGCCGTCGGATCGTGCATGAGGACGTTGGTGTCCAGCACGTACAGCCGGCGTGTCGCGGTGCCGGCGGCCTTCACAGGGCTTGCGCCGCTTCGAGAACTTCCAGCGCGTGGCCCTCGACCTTCACCTTGCGCCATTCCCGGCGCAGCACGCCCCTGCTGTCGATCAGGAAAGTACTGCGCTCGATGCCGAGCACTTTGCGGCCGTACATATTCTTTTCCCGGATCACATCGAACAGCTTGGACACCCGCTCATCCTCGTCCGACAACAGCGCGAACGGGTAGCCCATCTTGTCGCGGAATTTCTCGTGCGAAGCGAGGCTGTCGCGCGAGACCCCGAAAACGGTGACCCCGGCCTTCTTGAAGCGGGTGTTCAGCGCGGCGAACTGCTGGCCCTCGAGCGTGCAACCCGGCGTGTTGTCGCGTGGATAGAAGTACAGCACCAGCGCGCTGCCCAGCAGATCCTTCAGTCGCACCTCTTTCGCGCCGGTCGAGGCGAGCGTGAAATCGGGGACCCTGGCGTCGACCGCTACGCTCATGACTTGACCGGCTCGAGAATCGCGTCGAGATTGAGGGAGTCGCAAAAATCCATGAATTCCTCCCGCAACTGCGCCACCTGGAGTTTGCTCGGCACGTTGATGATCATCTGCACGGCGAACATCGGCGCGCCGGTATGCGCCGCCGGATAGCCGCGGGTGGACACTTCGATGATGTCGATGCCGCGGCTGGCGAAAAAACCCGACAGCCCGGCGACGATCCCGGTCTGGTCGAGGCTCACGATATCGACCGAGTAGGGCAGCATGTCCACGCGCGCCGCCTTCGGCTCGGTGCGCTTGAGGTGCACGCTCAGCGCCTCGCTTTCGGCCATGCGCGCGAGCTCGGACTCGATGCGTGCCAGCGCGTGCCAGTTGCCGCTGACCAGCAGCAGCATGGCGAATTCCGAGCCCAGCGCCGCCATGCGGCTTTCGGCGATGCTGCCGCCGCATTCGTTGATAACGCGCGTCAGCTCATGGACCATGCCGGTGCGGTCGCTGCCGATGGCCGAAACGGCGAGGTGTTGCTTCATTGCGTCCGTGTTCACGCTGGATTCGGGCAGTGTACCGGGACTGGCCCGGCTTGCGAACGGCTGACTTGCCTGCGGTGCGCTCGCGCCCGTAACATCGCGCGCCCGCACTTCGGTTTGAAGCAATTGAATTTACACGATACTTCCCGGGACTCTGCTCGCCATGTTTTCAGGTAGCCTGGTCGCGATCGTCACGCCGATGCACCCGGACGGTGCCATCGATTGGGCCGCCTGGGAGCGGCTGCTGGCGCTGCATCTGGCCGCCGGCACCAGCGGTATCGTGGTGGGCGGTACTACCGGCGAATCGGCGACTCTGACGGATGAGGAGCTGCTGGCGCTGCTCGAGCGGGCGCGGCAGCAACTGGCCGGACGCGTGACACTCATCGCCGGGGCCGGCAGCAGCAGTACCGCGGCCAGTGTCGAGCGCGCGCGGCGCCTGTCGGCAGCCGGGGTCGATGGCCTGCTGGTGGTGACGCCGGCCTACAACCGGCCCACGCAGGAAGGGCTCTATCGGCATTTCGAGGCCGTTGCGGCCGCCTCGACCGTACCGGTGGTGCTCTATAACGTCCCGTCGCGGACCGCCGTCGACCTGCTGCCGGCCACGGTCTGGCGACTTGCGAAACTGCCCCGCATCATCGCGGTCAAAGAGGCTGTGCCATCGATGGAGCGGGTGCGGGAACTGGTCGCGCAGACGCCGAAGGAATTCGTGGTGCTGTCGGGCGATGATGCCTCGGCGGCCTCGGCCATCGCCCACGGCGCGCGAGGAGTGATATCGGTGACAGCGAATGTAGTGCCACAGGCCATGGCCGGGATGATCGCGGCAGCCCTGCGCGGCGACCGCGAAGGCGCGGCGCGACTGGATGCGCCGCTGCGGGCGCTGCACGAGGCGCTGTTCGTCGAAGGCAATCCAATTCCGTTGAAATGGGCAATGGCGCAGCGCGGCCTGATCGGCGGTGCGCTGCGTTTACCGCTGACCGAACTGTCCGAAGGGCTGCGTCCGCGGGTACGTGCCGCGCTCGAGGCCGCCGAGGGCAATGAGCCGTTGCATCAGGCGAAGTCCGCGTGAGGGCCGCCACCGTCTGCCTGCGCGGGTATCTGCTCCCGCTGTGCCTGTGTTGCTGCGTGCTGCCGCTGCTGTCGGCTTGCTCGCTCTACAACCGTCTGTTTCATCGCTCGCACGACCATGGCTGCACCGAGAAGCCGTTCCAGGGCAACAGCGTGGAATTGCCCGGACTGAACGTGCCGGAAGGCATGACGCCACCCGATAAGCGCAACCAGGTGAAGATTCCGACGCTGACCGAGCCTGGGCATCCGCGCGCAAAGACGGATCCCTGTCTGTCTCAGCCGCCGAACTACAAGAGTGGCCAGTCGATTGCCTTGCCGACGCGCTCAGGTTTGCCCGTGGGCGCGCCCGCGCCGGCACCGGTGCCGGTCTCACCGGTGACGCCGGTGGATCCGCTGCCGCCGCCGAGCCCGCTGCCGGCACCGAATCCGATGCCATCGCCGTTGCCCGCGCCATCGCCATTACCCGAACCGACGCCGGCGCCGGAAACATCGACGCCGCATTAGGCGAGCCTTCGGAGCGGTTGCTAGAATGCTGGACGGCGGCTTTTAAGTACTTTAAGTTATCCCAGTATCTTATTGAATTTTATCGTATGGAGAGGTGGCCGAGCGGTCGAAGGCGCTGGACTGGAATTCCAGTAACATCTTCACGGGTGTTCGTGGGTTCGAATCCCACCCTCTCCGCCACAGGTCTACGGTGATCCGCGCCGGTTCCTTCGCGACGACTAACCGCGAATCCCGTCAGGCCCGGAAGGGAGCAGCGGTAACGGCTCGGTCGGGTGCCGAAGATATGGCTGGTGCGGATCACCTCCCTTCCGTCTTTAATAGCGCATGAGTTTCTATACCGCACTGGCACGCAAATGGCGGCCGCACAGTTTTGCCGAAATGACCGGTCAGGAGCATGTGCTGCGCGCGCTTATCAATGCGCTCTCGAACGATCGCGTCCACCACGCGTACCTGTTCACGGGCACGCGCGGAGTGGGCAAGACCACGGTCGCGCGCATCCTCGCCAAGTGCCTCAACTGCGAGCGCGGCGTCAGCGCGACGCCCTGCGGTGAATGTGCCAGCTGTCGCGAGACCGATGCCGGCCGCAACGTCGACCTCATCGAAGTGGATGCCGCCTCGCGTACGCGCGTGGATGACACGCGCGACCTGCTGGAAAACGTGCAGTACGCGCCCACGCGCAGCCGCTACAAAATCTACCTGATCGATGAAGTGCACATGCTCTCCTCGCATTCCTTCAACGCGCTGCTCAAGACGCTCGAGGAGCCACCGCCGCACGTGAAATTCCTGCTCGCGACCACCGAGCCGCAGAAGCTGCCGGTCACGGTGCTGTCGCGCTGCCTGCAGTTCAATCTCAAGCGCCTGCCTGTGGCGCTGATTGCCGCGCGGCTGCAGTACATCCTCAAGGCCGAGAATCTGGAGTCCGAGTCCGCAGCCGTGCAATTGCTTGCCCAGGCCGGCGATGGCAGCCTGCGCGATGCTCTCTCGCTGCTCGATCAGCTGCTGGCCTATGGCAATGGCAAGGCGCTCGAGTCCGATGCCCGGGCGATGCTCGGCAGTGTCGGGCGCGATCAGGTCATGCAGCTCGCGCGGCTGCTCGCGGCTGGCGAGCCGCGCGCCCTGCTGGAGTTCGCCCAGGCGCTCGATGAGCGCTCCAGCGACTACGCGCAATTGCTCGATCAGTTGTCGTCACTGCTCGAGCGCGTCGCACTCAAGCAGCTCGTGCCGGATTACGAAGGCGATGAGCTGCATCCCCCCGAGCAGCTTTCGGAGCTCGCCGGCGCGATCAATGCCGAGGACGTCCAGCTTTACTACCAGACATCGATTCTCGGTCGGCGCGACCTTACGCTGGCCCCCGATGCGAAGACCGGTTTCCGCATGACGCTGATCCGCATGCTGGCCTTTCGGCCCGCGGCAGCGGGGGCGGGCGGCAGCACGGCTGCGACCCCGGCACGCGCATCGGCTGGTGCGGCGGCCGCGGCCGCGGCCCAGGCGCCGGCAGCGCCGGCTGCCGCGCCGGCTGCCGCGCCGGCTGCCGCGCCCGTACCGAAGGCCGCCGCACCGATAGCGCCCACAGCGACGGGCACGGATGATTGGCCGGGTATCCTGGCCGCGATGGATCTTTCGGGCATGCCACGGCAGCTTGCCGACAACTGCGTGCTGCTGGGACGGGAGGGTTCGACGCTGCGATTGGCACTCGATCCGCGCCGGACCGCGTTGCAGACGCGTGCAATCGAGGACAAGCTCGCACAGGCGCTGTCCCGCCATTTTGGCAGCCCGGTGCGGCTGGACATCGAGGTGCGTGGCACCGAGGCCGAGACGCCCGCACGTGCGATCGAGCGCCAGCAGGCCGAGCGTCGTGCGCAGGCGCGCAGTGCATTCGAGGCCGATGCCACGGTCGATGCGCTCAGGCAGCGCTTTGGTGCCAGCGTGGTGGCCGATTCCGTGCGGCCCTCCGAGCCGGAAAGCTGAGTCGATCAAGCGAGGTGTAATCGATGGCGAACATGAATAACTTCGTCAAGCAGGCGCAGGCGCTGCAGGCCAATATGCAGAAGGCCCAGGCCGAAATCGCCAATCTCGAGGTCACCGGTGAGTCCGGGGGCGGGATGGTCAAGGTCCTGATGACGGGACGCCACGAGGTCAAGCGCGTGCAGATCGAGCCATCGGTCGTCGCCGAGGACCGGGAAATGCTCGAGGACCTGATTGCCGCGGCGGTCAACGATGCGGTTCACCGCCTCGAGGCCGCCACGCAGGCAAAGATGTCTGCCGCCATGGGCGGACTGTCGCTGCCGCCCGGAGTCAAGCTGCCGTTCTGAGGCGGCGCGTCCATGAAGCATTCTCCCTCGCTGGCCGTCCTCATCGAGTCGCTGCGCACGTTGCCGGGCGTGGGTCCCAAGAGCGCGCAGCGCATGGCCTTTCACCTGCTGCAGAGCGGCCGCCAGGGGGCCAAGGCGCTGAGCACGGCGCTTGATGGCGCACTCGAGCGCATCGGCCGCTGCGGCCGCTGCCGCATGCTCACCGAGGGCGCGCTGTGCGTCATCTGCGGCAATCCACAGCGCGACGCTTCCCAGATCTGCGTCGTGGAATCGCCGGCCGATGTGGTGGCCATCGAGGAGTCGGGGGGCTATCGCGGCCGCTACTTCGTACTCATGGGTCGGCTCTCGCCGCTCGATGGTGTCGGCCCGGACGAACTGGGGGCGCGGGAGTTCGAAGCGCTGCTCGAGTCAGAGTCGGTGCGCGAGGTGATACTGGCCACCAACCCGACCGTTGAGGGCGAGGCGACCGCACATTTCTTTTCCGAACTCGTGCGCTCGCGCGGCATTGCCGCCAGCCGCATCGCCCATGGCGTGCCGGTGGGCGGGGAACTCGAATACGTCGATGGCGGCACGCTCGCGCATGCCATGGCAGGTCGTCACTCCTTAAGCTGACCGCGGGATCCGGGAGCTGCGCGCAGCCGCTCGGACAGTCGTCGCAGCCGGCGGTAGCTCTCGTAGCGACGCTCGCTGATCCGCCCGCCGAGCGCGCCGCGCACCGCGCAGTCCGGTTCGCGCATGTGGCGGCAGTCGCCGAAGCGGCAGCCCGGACTCAAGGCCTCGATCTCGCTGAAGCCAAGCGCGGCATCGTGCAGGCGGTCGAGCGCGGGCGCGAAATCGCGCACCCCCGGGGAATCGAGGATTGCGCCGCCGCCGGGCAACGCGTAGAAGCGCGTCGCGGTGGTCGTATGGCGCCCTTCATCATCACGAATCAGTGCACCCACGCTGGCTTCGCTATCCGGCACCAGCGCGAGCAGCAGCGATGACTTGCCGACGCCGGACTGTCCTACCAGCGCCGCGGTCTGACCCTGCAGCAGCGCTCGCAGATCGCTCAGACCCTGGCCCGTCAGCGCCGACACACGCAGCACGGAAAGCCCCAGGCGCTCGTAGTCGAGCAGCTCGGCATCGATCGCCGGCTCGGTGGCCAGTTCGGCTTTGTTGAGCAGCACGCAGGCCGCGATGCCGGCACACTGAGCGGCGGCCAGGTAGCGGTCGACGATGAAGAAGTCCGGCACCGGCAGCGGCGCCACCACGATCGCGAGCAATGACAGGTTGGCGGCGACCGGTTCGCTCTTGCCGCGCGCATTGCTGCGGTACAGTGCGCTCGAGCGGGGGCTAAGCGCCACCACACGCAGCTCCTGGTGGAGCGCATCGTATTCGCACTCGACTTCATCTCCGCAGACTGCCTGACCGGTGCGAGCCGACGGGCGCACCATCAGCTGCTCGCCCTCGGCGGTCTGGACGCTTAAGTGCCGGCCATGAGCGGCGATGACACGCGCGCGGCGAATCGGCTGGCCTTGCGGAAAGCTGGCGGACATTCCTTGCTATGATGCCTGACTTGCGCGGCTTCGAGGTTTTTGGTGAATCACACGGTGAATCACGAGTATCTGATCTGGATCGACCTGGAGATGACCGGGCTCCTGCCAGACAGCGATCAGATCATCGAGATGGCAACGGTCGTCACCGACAAGGACCTCAACGTGATCGCCGAGGGCCCGGAGCTTGCCATTCACCAGCCCGAAGCAGTGCTGGCGAAAATGGACGCCTGGAATCAGCGCCAGCACGGCGGATCGGGCCTGATCGCGCGCGTGCGTTCGAGCCGCATGACCACGGCGGAGGCGGAACGGCAGACGCTGTTGTTCCTGACGACGCATGTGCCGCCGGGAGCATCGCCGATGTGCGGCAACGGTATCTGCCAGGACCGGCGCTTTCTGGCACGATTGATGCCAGAGCTCGAGCGATTCTTTCACTATCGCAATCTCGACGTCAGCACGCTCAAGGAGCTGGCGCGTCGCTGGATGCCGGGACTGTCCACAGGCTTCTCGAAACAGTCCGCGCACCTGGCGCGCGCTGATATTCACGAGTCGATCAAAGAACTGCGCTTCTATCGCGAGCGCATGTTCGTGCAGCCCTGAGAGGCCGAATCGCGCGCCGATTCCGTCCTACACCGCCTGAGAACTGCGACACTAATTGGGGTGTTGGTGTAGCAATACGCGCAGGACCGCATGCTATAGTCGATGCATGTTTTGCGAGACTGACATCAAAGTGTCATGGCGCGCCAGGCCGCGCGGATTCGTCGCATTGATGAGTCTCTACGAAAGCAACTACCTGCGTTTCCTGCAGCTTGCGGGCGATCCGAAGCATCTGCGCGGCATGCTGGTCTCGAAGGTCGCCGGCGACTGTGAACTGCAGCTCGCGGTGCTCGAGCGCATGCCCTATACGAGCACCCTCACGCTCAGCTACTTATTCGGCAGCTCAGGCGACAGCGAGCGGCTGCCGGACCTGCGCCTGCGGGCCTATCACGATGCACGGCTGCTGGAGGCCGAGGAATTCCAGGCAGAGCACAAAACGCGCGGGCAGGGCGTCCGCCCGGGGGAACGTGAACTGCATCAGCGCTGGACGCGCAACATAATGCTAAACAAATGGCTGGAGTACTGCGCGGAACGCGGTCACCGGTTCGCGCTGCACCAGCCGGCTTAAGTGACGGTGGCTGCAGGCGTTCGGCCCGAGGGCCGTGCACATCATGCCGCCACTCATGAAACTGATTCGACAACTGGGATTTCTGCGTCTCGGATGGCCCGCGGATAAACGCGAGGTCGACGACGAACGCGTGCTGCACCTGTTCCGCAACCGTGCGGAGCTCAAGAAAGCCTATAGCGGCGTGCAGGATGAAATGCAGCGCCTCCGGGATCGCATCAAGCAACAGGAAGGCGCCACGGCGCGCGTGCAGGAGATGCTGCAGGGCCTCGAGTCGCGCCTGAATGCGCCGGAAACGGCCTATCCGACCCTGGTCTTCTATCAATTGCGTGAGCTGTGGGCCCTCGGGCGCACCGTGCTGACGCAGTTCGCGGCCGAGCTCTCCGAGCAACAGGAAGAGCGCGAGCGACGCGCGTTCCTGGCCGAATACAACCGTCGTCAGTTCGATCGCCGCCGGGGTATCGATGCCAACCTGCGCCTGGCGGAGGGCCGCGCGTCCGATGCGCGCAATGCGGTTGCGGAAATCGAGCAGCGCATGCAGAGCCTGCGGGCATTCTGGCACTACTTCAAACGTCGGGCGCTGCGACAGAGGCTGCAGGAAGCGAACCTGCAGGCGCTGCTGTGCGCGCAGGACCTGGACGGCGCGCGCACGGCACGTGCGCAACTCGATGCGGAAGCGCCGCCGGAATTCGCGGGGCTTTCGATCGAAGCGCGGCGCGCGATCAATCTCGCGGTGGTCGGCTACGCGCAGATCCTGTGCGACCGGCTGGTGCCCACGGCGCTGCTGGAGCCGGCGCGCGTGGCGGCTGGACGGCGCGAGCCGCCGCGCGATGATTACGGCGATCGCGTGCGTTGCGAGGGAATGATGGCCGAGATCGGGCGTGCGCGCGGGCTACTGCAGCAACGCGCGAACCTGTCGCAGGAGATCAAGCAGCGATCGGATCAGCTGCAGGGCCTGGCCAAATTCCGCAGCGATAGCGACACCGTACCCGTAGCGGACAGCCTGTCGGCTACCGTCGATGGTTCCAAGGTGCTCAGCGACGATATGTGGGAAATCTATCGCGTGTTGCTGCGCTGAGCGCCGCGTCGCTGAGCGCTAGTTGGACGATTTCGTGGCGCCCTGCGCCGAGGCCTGCTGCGCCATCTCGGGCACGTTGCGCGCGGCCTTGGCAGCGACGCCATCGGCCATGATGTCGGCCGCCTGCGCCAGGATCACATCCGGTTCATCGCTGACGACGATGTCCTCGACCGTCTTCACCGGCGCAAGCCCGTCGGCCTGACGCCGTGCATTCTCCTGGTTCAGTCGCGCCTGGTCCTGCGCCACGCGCTCGGCCTGGCGCTTCTTGAGATTCAGCGACAGCGTTTTTTCCTGCCGTGCCGAGTCCAGGCTCGTGAGGCTGGACAGCAGCCATTGGTAGTCGGCATTGTGCGTGGCGCGGTCGCTCTGCTCGGTGGCCAGCGTCTGCACCAGCGAGCCTTCCGACGGCAGCGCGCGGAACGGCACGGTGGCGATGCGGTCCCAGGGCAGGGCGTGCTCGAGTACGCCCTCGCCGACATCCGTCACACTCACCGCGGAGGGCAGCAGCAGATCGGGCGTGACGCCGCGCAACTGGGTACTCTCTCCGGTGACACGATAGAACTTGCCGATGGTTACCGTGAGCTGCCCCTCGGTGGGCTTGGAGGACCAGCGGTCGAGCGGAATGACGCTCTGGACCGTGCCCTTGCCGAAACTGGTCTGTCCGATGATCAGGCCGCGGTGATAGTCCTGGATGGCGCCGGCGAAGATTTCGGAAGCCGACGCGCTGGTGCGGTCGATGAGCACGGCGAGCGGTCCCGCATAGACCTGTCCCGGGTCGGGCTCATCGAGTACTTCGAGCTGGCCGGTGGTGTCCTTGAGCTGCACCGATGGCCCATGATTGACGAACAGATGCGTGAGTCCGATCGCTTCGGGCAGATAGCCGCCGCCATCCCCACGCAGGTCGAGCACCAGGCCGTCCACGCCGCCCGCGGCGGTGAACTGCTGCAGCAGGCGCCGCACGTCGTGCGTGGTGCTGCGATTCTCCCCGGCGCCCGAACCATTGTCTTCCATGTCGTTGTAGAAGCTCGGCACCGTAATGATGCCGATCTTGTAGGTGTGGCCATCGCGCTGCAGGGTGCGCACTTCTTTCTTGGCGGCCTGCGCCTCGAGCGTCACCTTGTTGCGCGTCAGTTGCAGCACGCGCTCGGTGCTGCCCGGCGTCGCACCGGCCGGCAGCAGTTGCAGGCGAACCACGGTGTTGACCTTGCCGCGAATGAGCTGCACCACATCGTCGAGCCGCCAGCCGATGACGTCGGTCATGGCACCATCCGTGCCCTGCGCGACCGCGGTGATGCGATCGTTCGGCTTGAGCGTGCCGTCAGCCTGCGCCGGCCCTCCCGGCAGCACGTTGGTGACGGTGACGTAATCGTCGTTGAGCTGCAGCGAGGCGCCGATGCCCTCGTAGCTGAGGCTCATCTGAATGCGGTATTCCTCGGAGCTGCGCGGCGAAAAGTAATTCGAGTGCGGATCGTAGGTCGAGGCATAGGCGTTCATGAGCGCCTCGAACACGTCCTCGGGCGAGATCTTGTCGATCCGCCCCAGCACACGCTTGTACCGCTTGCGCAGCGTATCGGCGGTGTCGTTCCAGTTCTTGCCAGTCAGGAGCAGTGAGATCGCATCGTTCTTGACGCGCAGCCGCCAGAGCTCGTTGAGCTCGTTCTGGTCGGCCGGCCAGCTGGCATGGTCGCGATCAAATTCGAAGCTCTCATCGCGCGTGAAATCAGGCTCGGTGTCCAGCTGCTTGAGCGCGTATTCCATGCGCTCGCGATTGCGTGTCTGGAAGACGTAGAACATCAGGTAGGCCGGATCGATCTCGCCGGTGTGGATCATGTCGCCGAACTTCAGCCGCCAGCGGTCGAAGCCCGCGACGTCGCTCGCCAGGAAGTAGCTGTGCTGCGGATCGAGCGCGGTCAGGAAGCGCTCGAGCACCTGCGGCGACAGCCGCTCATCGATCGGAATGTGACGGTAGTGATTCTGCTCGAGGATGCCGGCGACGCGCGGTGCCAGCGACCGCTGGGCCGAGGTGGGCGCGACCGCCTGTTCGGGCAGCAAGCCGGTGGCTGCCGGAGCGCCACTCGAGCCGGCACCCGCCACAACCAGGACCGCAAGGGCGCTTGCGGCCAGCGATACGAATACCTTGCGGGCTTTACGGTGCGTGTGCAACATGCGGCAGCTGTGCCTTCATAGCGAATCTCCAGCGCAGTCTATCATTCAGCCGAGGTACCGTTCGCATGCGTCCCATGGCAGTCCTGGTGGGGATCATCATGGGGTCCGCACTTGCTTTGACGGTCTCGCTCACCATGAGTGCCATTGTTTTTCTGCTGCTACCGGAATATTCGGCGCGGCTGGCCAGCGAACGGATGCCGCTGCTGCGGGCATTGCTGTGGGGCTACAGCCTGTCGGCCGTGTCGGCGGCCAGCTTTATCGGCGAACTGCGAGGGTTACGCTGGCGCTACGGCACGCAGCTGCTGCTGGCGGCAATGCTGGCCGCGCTGGTCTGGATATACTGGCCCTGAACTCCTGCCTCAGGCGCGTTTTCCCGTGCCCCAGACATCGCGGCTCGGGCGGCCGAGCTGGCTGTCATAGGGGTTCGCGCCCCGTCGGCGCTCTGGACCACCGCTGATGAGCTCCGCCTTGACCTGCTTGACCACCTCTTCCAGGCGATGTGGTTCCTCCAGGCGATGCGGCAAGGGAGCCGGCGGCGCCTTGGCGGCGGCCGGCGCAGCCGTGGCGGTGGCCGCGGGAGCAGCTGCGGTGCCTGTAGCCTTGGATTCGTTGTCCATCTGCTGGATCCTCAAATTCCCATCGAGTGGAGGAAACCCACTCGTCAAGGGCGCCGGTGGAATTTCCCTTCAGAGCAGCATCTCACGGGCCAGAGGCCAGTGCGGTCGACTGGATCCAAACTGTGACCGGGGTCACGTGGGGGCAAGCTTATGTCGCAGCAGCAGGCGCCCGGCGCGCAGCAGCCAAAAGAGCAGGTACGGACCTGAGGCAATGAACCAGGCGGCGCGGGAGCCGGCCAGCAGCGCCTGCAGGAAATCGTGCCAGAGCGCAAACAGGTTGCCATGCCCGTAGGGCCCCAGCACCAGGCGCCCGGCGCCGAAGATAAGGCAGGGCATCACGATGAGGCCGATGATCAGGCAGATGCCGATCGCCAGCAATTCGCGCGACAGGCCGCGTGCGCTGCGGTAGTAAAGCGCCAGGTCGTGCAGTCGTTCGCCGAGGCTCATCGCGGCATAATAGCCGCCGCATGAAAAAAATCAGAGCCGCCGTCATCGGCGTGGGCTATCTGGGGAGATTCCACGCGCAGAAGTACGCAGCTCTACCCGACTGCGAGCTGGTCGCGGTGGTCGATGCCGATACGGAAGTTGCCAACCGGGTGGCCGCCGAGATCGGCACGCGTCCGTTGGGCGACTATCGGCAGCTCTTCGGCGAGGTCGACGCCGTCAGCGTGGTCACGCCCACGCAGAGCCACGCCGAAATCGCCGCGGGTTTGCTGCGATCCGGCGCCCACGTGCTGGTCGAGAAACCAATCGCCGAAACCGCCGAGCAGGCGCAGCAGCTCATCGAACTGGCACGGCAGACCCGCCGCGTACTGCAGGTGGGGCACCTGGAGCGCTTCAATCCCGCGATCCTGGCAGCCGAGCCGCTGCTGCGGGCGCCGCGCTTCATAGAGTGTCACCGCCTGGCACCGTTCCGCGAACGCGGGACCGAGGTCAACGTGGTGCTCGATCTGATGATCCACGATATCGACCTGGTGCAGATGATCGTCGGCAGCCCCGTGGCCTCGTTCGATGCCATCGGCACCCCGGTGTTCTCCGCCGAAATCGACATCGCCAACGCGCGCCTGCGATTCGAGAACGGCTGCGTGGCCAATGTGACCGCCAGCCGCGTGAGCCTGAAGACCGAGCGCAAGCTGCGCGTATTCTGCGATGACGCCTACCTGTCGCTCGACCTGCAGCAGAAGATTCTCACGGTAATCCGCAAGCGCAAGCCACCGGCCCCCGCCGGGGAGCTGCCGGTGCAGATCGAGGAGCAATCCTTTGCGCAGGGCGATGCGCTGCTGGCGGAAATCGAGGCCTTCATGCGGGCCATCCGCGGCGAGGGACCCGTCATGGTGACCGGCGAGGACGGACAACGGGCACTGCGCACCGCGATCGCGATCAGCGAGCGTGTGGGCGCCAGTTCGAGGGAGAGCGCGCATGTCTGAATCCAACGCACGCCAGGTCACGGTGGCTGCCACGCAGTTCGCCTGCAGCTGGGATCTGCCGGCAAATCTCGATCGCGCCGAGTACCTGGTGCGCCAGGCACATGCGCGCGGCGCGCAGGTGATCCTGCTGCAGGAGCTCTTCGCGACGCCTTATTTCTGCATCGAGCAGGATGCGGCGCATCTGCTGCTCGCGCAGACGGTGTCCGAGAGCCCCATCCTGCGGCGCTTCGGCCTGCTGGCGCAGGAACTCGGCGTGGTGCTGCCGATCAGCTTCTTCGAGCGCGCGGGCAATGCGTATTTCAACTCCCTCGCCATGTTCGACGCCGACGGCCGGCGGCTCGGCATCTATCGCAAGTCGCACATTCCGAACGGGCCCGGCTATCAGGAGAAGTATTACTTCAGTCCCGGGGATACCGGCTTTCGTGTCTGGCAGACGCGCTACGGCCGCCTCGGCGTCGGCATCTGCTGGGATCAGTGGTTTCCCGAGAGCGCACGCGCCATGGCACTGCTCGGAGCGGAGCTGCTGCTGTATCCGACCGCCATCGGCAGCGAGCCGCCGCCGGCGCCACCGATCGACTCAAGGCTGCACTGGCAGCGAACACAGCAGGGGCACGCGGCCGCAAACCTCATGCCGCTGATCGCCAGCAACCGCATCGGCACCGAGCGCTCGCGCCAGCACCCCGCCTCGCTGCACATCCGCTTCTACGGCTCCTCGTTCATCGCCGATGCCACCGGCGCCATGGTGGTCGAGGCCGACCAGCAGAGCGAATCGCTGATCACGGCGAGTTTTGACCTCGATGCCCTGCAGACAGCCCGCAATGGCTGGTTCGTGTTCCGGGACCGCCGACCGGAGCTTTACGGTCCCATTGCCACCTTCAGCGGTCGGCCCCTGAGCGAATGAGTGCATTACGACCCATTTGCAGTGCGAACTGTAACGAAAATATACTGATGCACCGACGCTAAACGTCCGGAGGAGTGGCGACCGCATGGAACAGACAGGCAGCAACGCGGCGCGCTCCCGCGGGAAACGGGTTGCGACCGGGCCGCGCGAACGCGCGGCCGGCGCCAGGGTCGATCTTGGGATCCTGCCGCGGCTGCTGGGCTACAACCTGCGCCGCGCCCACCAGGTGGCGTGGCGGACTTATGTGAGCTTCATCGGTGAAAGCAAGATTCGCCCGGGCCTGTTCAGCCTGCTGATCCTGACCCGTTTCAATCCCGGGATCGCCCAGATCGAGCTGGGCACGCATCTGGGCGTGGACAAGGCGAGCATCGTGGCGCTGCTGGACCGCCTGGAGCGCGCGGGCCTGATCGAGCGCCGTCGCTCGACGCGCGATCGGCGCCGACAGGGCATCTTTCTGACCGATGCGGGCAGCAGCGAACTCGAGGTGCTCATGCAGCAGGTGCGGCAGCTCGAACGACAGATGGCGAATCGCTTCAGCAAGACCGAGCTGGATCAGTTCCTGGGCTTCCTGCGGCGGATGCATTCCTGAGCGCCGCAGCCGTTTCAGGTGGGCCGGGCCAGGCGCTCGGATAATGCCGCCGTCAGTGGCTTCATGAACCATGAACTCTCGGGCGTGGCGGCGATTGCCACGCCGCGCGCCGCCAGCGTCGCGGCCACCACCGGTCCCACCGCCGCGACATTGGTGGCAGCCAGTGCCGCGCGCACGCGTTCGGGGTTCGCCGCGGCAAAAAGTCGCTCAACCTGTGCCTTGCTGGTAAAGGCAATCGCATCCACGCGTCCCGACTCGAGTTCCCTGAGCAGCCCGTCAATGGCGGCCGCGGCCGGCCCATCGGCGTAACGGTAGGGGGCGACCGCGAAGACCCGCGCGCCGGCGCCTTCGAGAAACCCGATCAGCGTCCGGTTCGGTTCCTCCCCGTAGAGCTGCACGCCGACGCGACGGCCCGCGAGCCCCTGGTTGCGCAGGGACTCAATCACCCCCTCGGTGGTGGGCACCGCCGCCGCCAGGTCGCTCGCCAGCCCCAGCTCGCGCAGCGCGCGTGCGGGTTTTGGGCCGCGGGTGATCTTGCGCACCGCGGCCAGGCTTGCCAGAAAGGGTGGGCGCAGCGCCGGCTCATGCCCATCGATACAGCGCAACAGGCGGCGAAGTCCCTCTCCGGTCAGCAGTATCAGATCGTCGCAGCCGCCGCCGGCAAATGCCCGCAGCCATACGAGCACCGGCGCGGGGTCGGGCGCATCGATGATCTGGACGAGCGGGTAGCGCAGCACCCGCGCGCCGCGGCGTTCGAGCAGTGCTGCGAACACATCGAGCTCGCGGGTCTCGGCGATGGCGATGACGCGATCCGACAGCGGTTCCATGCTCTCTCCTCGCCATCGTGCGCGGTTGCACCAGGAACGGGCGCCCAGTCTAGCGGAAATGCCTGTTCATTCGGCCCGGCGCCCCTGCTACTGTAACGGCACGTCGACTGCCAGAGCCTCTCAAAAAACATGCGGATAGCCTGGGACTCATATCCCGCGGCGGCCGGTTTCGATGAGCTGATCGCACCGGGCGGCTTGCCGCGCCCCGGGGCCAGCGCGCTGATCGAATACCTCTCGGCGCTCGGTCCGCAGGAACTTGTCACACGCCAGAAGGCCGCCGAAGTTGCCATCCGCAGCATGGGGATCACCTTCACGGTCTATCACGAGGAGGGCGGTTCAATCGATCGTGCGTGGCCGCTCGATATCATCCCGCGCGTCATCGCGCTGGAGGAGTGGCGTCGTATCGAGGCCGGCCTGCAGCAGCGTGCGCGCGCGCTCAACCTCTTCATCGACGATATCTATCACGGTCAGCGCATCGTGCGCGACGGCGTGTTTCCGCGCGAGTATCTGGCCGACTCGGCCAACTTCCGCGAGCAGTGCGTCGGCGTCGATCCGCCGCAGGGCATCTGGGCGCACATCTGCGGTTCGGATCTGGTGCGCGGCGCGGACGGCACGATGTACGTGCTCGAAGACAACCTGCGCGTGCCCTCGGGCGTCTCCTACATGCTCGAGAATCGCCAGGTCGTGAAACGCGTATTTCCCGAGGTGTTCGAGGCCGCCGGCATTTTGCCTGTCGATGACTATCCCTCGCACCTCTACGACATGCTGCGCGCGCTGGCCCCCGCGCACATCGAGCACCCTGAGGTCGTGGTGCTGACACCGGGTATCTATAACTCGGCCTATTTCGAACACGCCTACCTGGCGCAGCAGATGGGCTGCGAGCTGGTGGAGGGCGGCGATCTGGCGGTGAACGAGGATGACGTGGTTCACATGCGCACCATCGATGGGTGGCAGCGGGTAGATGTCATCTATCGACGCGTGGACGATTTGTTCCTGGATCCGGAGGTGTTCCGCGGCGATTCGACGCTCGGCGTGCCGGGCCTCATGCGCGCCTGGCGCGCGGGCAAGGTGGCGCTGGCGAACGCGCCCGGGGCCGGGGTGGCCGACGACAAGCTCGTATACACCTTCGTGCCGGCGATGATCCGTTACTACCTGGATCAGGACGCGATCCTGCCGAACGTGCCGTCCTATCTTTGCTGCGACCCAAAACATCGCGAGCACGTGCTCGCCAATCTGGCGACGCTGGTGGTGAAGCCGGCGAATGAATCGGGCGGCTATGGCATGCTCATGGGGCCGAAATCCAGCGCGTCGGAGCGGGTGCAGTTTGCTGAGCTCATCCGGAAGAACCCGCGCAACTACATTGCGCAGCCGGTCATCAGTCTGTCGACGACGCCGACGCTGGTGGACAGCCATCTTGAGCCACGTCACCTGGATCTGCGACCCTTCATCCTCTCGGGGCGACAGGTGCAGGTGACCACGGGCGGGCTGACGCGCGTGGCGATGCGCAAGGGCTCCCTGGTCGTCAACTCCTCGCAGGGCGGCGGCAGCAAGGACACCTGGATCGTCGACAGCTCGGTCGATCATGCTTTCGCGCGTAGCTGAAAATCTCTACTGGATGGCGCGCTACCTGGAGCGCACCGAAAATCTGGCGCGCCTCGTGGATGCCAGCGCCAGCCTCATGCTCGATCTGCCGCAGCGCCTGAGCCCGGGCTGGCAGCCGCTGATCACGATCACCGGTAACGAGTCGGCCTACAAAAAGGACGCTGGCGAATTCAGCGAAAGGTCGGTGGTCAGATTCGTGGTCTCGGATGCCAAGAATCCCGGATCGATGATCACCTCCATGGCGCGTGCGCGCGAGATCGCCCGCACCGTGCGCGACATATTGCCGCGCGAAGTCTGGGAGCAGATCAACGAGCTGTATCTCTATGTCAGCGAGCACGCGGCCGAGGCGGCGGCCAAGCGCACGCGCTACGCGTTTCTCGGGCATGTAACGGCCAGCACGCAGACGCTCACGGGCATGTTTGAAGGCATCTTCAACGAGGGCGATGCGCTGTCGTTCCTGACCATAGGCCGCAACATCGAACGTGCCGATATGACCAGCCGCATCGTCGATGTGCGAGCGGCGGCTATGATGGTCGCGGCCAGCGTCGAGGAGTTGCGGCCGTTCGAATCGGTGCTGTGGATGAGCGTGCTGCGCTCGCTCTCGGGCTACCAGATGTATCGCCTCAAGACCCGGGAGCGCGTCTATGGCGCGGGCGTCGTGCGCTTCCTGCTGGCCGATCATCAGTTTCCACGCGCCTGCGTCTGTTGCCTGCGGCGAGCCGAGGAAGTGCTGCACCGCTTGCCTCACAGCGCGACGCTGCTGCGCCGCGTCGCGCGCATGCGCCGTGCCATTCATCACACGCAATTCGAATCGCTGGGCCAGCTCGAGCTGCACGAGTTCATCGATCGGCTGCAACTGTCGCTGGCACGCACCAATGATGAGCTGGCGCGCATCTACTTCGTTGGCCACCGGGATCCGGCCGCGGCGGTGGCCCCCATCCGGGTAGCATGAGCGGCACGACGCTGGTGCTGATTCCAGGGCTGATGTGCGATCAGGGCGTCTGGTCGGCGCAGATCGAGGCGCTGCGCCGGCTCGGCATTGATTGTCAGGTCGCGCAACACGGCCTGTGCGATTCGCTGGCCGGGATGGCCGCTGCCGTGCTCGATGCCCATCCGGGCCCGCTCGCCGTGGTGGGCCACTCGATGGGCGGGCGCGTAGCGTTTGAAATTGCCCGACTGGCCGGGACGCGGCTGCGAGGTGCGGCGCTGCTGGACACCGGCTATCGCCCGCTGGCGGCCGGCGATGCCGGTGAGCGTGAAACCGAGGGGCGTCTGCGTCTGCTCGAGCAGGCGCAGACGCAGGGTATCGGGCCGATGGCACGCAGCTGGCTGCAGAGCATGCTGCATCCGGACCGGCTGGCCGATAGCGCACTCGTCGATGCCATTGTGACGATGTTCGAGCGGCGCAGTGTCGCTCAATTCGAAGCGCAGATTCGCGCGCTGCTTGGGCGGCCCGATGCGACACCGGTGCTGCCGCGCATGAGCTGTCCTACGCTGCTGCTCTGCGGCGAACAGGATGCCTGGGCGACGCCCGCACAGCACCGCGACATGGCGCAGCTGATTCGCGGGAGCCTTTTTGTGACCGTGCCGAACTGCGGACACATGTCGCCATTGGAGCGCCCCGAGGCGGTCAACGAGGCGCTGCAGTCGTGGCTGGAACTGGTGGATGTGGTCAGGATTTGAGCACGCTGATGACACGCGCTTCCATATTGCCCTTGAGCCCGAGCGCCGAATAATTGCGACCCAGTCCTGATTCCTTGATCCCGCCGAAGGGGACATTGGGCGCGGTGGCGCGGTGCTGGTTCACCCAGACGGTGCCAGCCTCCACTCGCAGCGCAATCGCCCTGGCGCGCTCGATATCGCGACTCCAGACCGAGGCGGCCAGGCCATAGCGCGTGTTGTTGGCAAGGCGGATAGCCTCCTCGACGTCGCTGAAGCATTGCACCGGCAGCAGCGGTCCGAACTGCTCCTCGGCAACCAGGCGCGCATCCTCCGGCAGTTGCGTGATGATGGTTGGCGGAACGAAGTAGCCCGGACCCGCGGGGACCTCGCCGCCGGCCAGGATGTGGCCGCCGCGTTGCCGGCTGTCTTCGAGGATGCTCAAGACCCGGTCATATTGCGCGCGGTTTTGAATCGGACCGAATTGCGTGGCGGCGTCCATGCCGTTGCCGATGCGCGCCTGGCGCGCCTCGCGCGCCAGTGCCTCGCACAGTGCCTCGTAGATGCGCTCGTGCGCATAGATCCGCTTGATCGCCATGCACACCTGGCCGCTGTTGACGAAAGAGGCAAAGAACAGTTTGGGCGCGACGGCCGCAGGATCCACATCATCGAGCACGATCGCGGCATCGTTGCCGCCGAGTTCGAGCGTCACGCGTTTGAGCGTGGCCGCGGCGCTTGCCATGACTTGCTTGCCGCTGGCCACCGAGCCGGTGAAGGAGATCTTGTCGATGCCGGGATGCTCGCTCATCCAGCGCCCGCAGTCATCGTCCCCGGACAGTACGTTGACCACGCCGGCGGGAACGATCTCGCGCAGCAACTCCCCGAGCCTGAGCGTCGACAGGGGGGTGTAGGGTGAAGGCTTGAGGACCACGGTATTGCCCGTGTAGAGCGCCATGGTGAGGGGGCCTGCCGCGAGATTGATCGGCGCGTTCCACGGCGTGATGATCCCAACCACACCCAGGGGAACATAGTGCAGTTCGATGCGCCGCTGCGCATCGTCGATCAGTACTTCACCCTCAATCGAGATGGCGGTCATGCCGCTTGATAGGCTCGCCGCTCGCATGATCTCCTCGCGCGCCTGCGACAGCGGCTTTCCCTGCTCGCGCGTCAGCAGCTCGGCCAGCTCTTCCTGCCGCGCGAGCATCGCAGCGCAGAAGCGCTCGATGCAGGCGCGACGCTGCTCGTAAGAGGTGTCCCGCCAGGCCGGCTGCGCGCGCCGTGCGGCAGCGACAGCGCCATCGAGCTGTGCGCGCGTGGCGCGTGGTGCGCTGGCGAACACCGCGCCGGTGGCCGGATTGATGACCTCGAGCGCCGGCACCCCGCCGAGGAGTTGGCCGTCGATCAATTGCGAGAAATCCGTGCGCAACGGGGCCAGTTCTGTGGCGCGAGTAGCGGCCATGGGAGCTCCTCGAGTCATTGTTTACCGATAGGGGGGCCGCTAACATAGCACCGATGAGCTCAGGCCCGGCACCGACCTGCAAAGCCCCCGATCCGAACACGCGCACGCCAGGGTACCGGCCACCCGCCGATGCCTGCGATGCGCACTGTCACATCTTCGGCCCCGCGGATCGTTACCCGTACGCGGCGGATCGCACCTACACCCCGCCCGACGCGCCGCTATCGCGCTTCAGGCAGCTGCAGGCGACGCTCGGGCTTACGCGCGCGGTGCTAGTCAATGCCAGCTGTCATGGCCGTGATAATTCGGTAATCGTCGATGCGATCGCGCAAAGCGGCGGCCGCTATCGCGGCATTGCCAACGCCGATGATAGCTTCACGATCAGCGACTTCGAGACTCTTCACGCGCAGGGATTTCGCGGCGTGCGCTTCAATTTCGTCAAACACCTGGGCGGCGTACCGCACATGGAAGAGTTCGAGCGTGTGCTCGGGCGCATCAGGCCCTTGGGCTGGCACGTCGATCTGCACTTCGACGCCGCGGATCTGCTGCAGTTCGAGCCGATGCTCTCGGCCTTGCCGCTGCCGTTCATCATCGATCACATGGGACGGGTGCCGACGGCGCAGGGTCTGGGCCAGCCTCCGTTTCAACAACTGCTCAAGCTGGCGCGCAATCTCGATAATTGCTGGGTCAAGATCAGCGGTTCCGAGCGCATCTCGAGCGCTGGTCCGCCGTTCACGGATGCCGTGCCGTTCGCACAGGCGCTGATCGAAGCGGCACCGGAGCGGATTCTCTGGGGTACGGACTGGCCGCATCCGAACATTGCGCGGCACATGCCCAACGACGGCGACCTGGTCGACCTGATCCCGCTCATGATGCCCGATGCAGCCCAGCAGCGGCGTATCCTGGTCGACAATCCGCACCGTCTCTATCAATTTGCTTCCTGATCGCAGGCGCCCATGGAACGACAGAACGACTACGACGACATTCCCGGCACGACCGTGTTCGACGCCGAGCGCGCGCGGCGCGGCTATCATCTGAACATGTTCTGCATGTCGCTCATGAAGGCCGAGAATCGCGCTGCGTTCAAGGCGGACGAGGCGGCATTCCTGCAACGCTTTCCGATGACTGCTGAGCAGCGCGAGGCGGTGCTCAAGCGTGACTGGAATCGCATGATCGAGCTCGGCGGCAATATCTATTATCTGGCGAAGCTGTTCTCGACCGACGGCAAGTCGTTCCAGTACACCGCCGCACAGATGACGGGCATGAGCCAGGAGCAATACGCGCAGATGATGCTGGCAGGCGGACGCTCACCGGATGGAAATCGCAGCAAATCGGAATGGAAGGATCGTGGCTAGAATCTACGCCGGACTGACCACTTCCCACGTGCCGGCGATCGGCGCTGCCATTGATCTGGGCAAGACCGCCGATCCGTACTGGCGGCCGGTGTTCGAAGGCTACGAGTTCAGCAAGCACTGGGTCTCACAGCAGCCCCCCGACGTGGTGATCCTGGTGTACAACGATCACGCCTCGGCCTTCTCGCAGGAAATCATTCCGACCTTTGCATTAGGCTGTGCCGACCGATTCGAAGTGGCAGACGAAGGCTGGGGTCCGCGGCCCGTCCCGGCGGTGCAGGGCCACGCCGAGCTCGCGGCACACATCGCGCAGTCGGTCATTCTGGATGAATTCGATCTGACGATCGTCAACAAGATGGAGGTCGACCACGGACTGACCGTGCCGCTGTCGCTGGTGTTCGGGCAGCCGCCGGAATGGCCGTGCCGCGTGATTCCGCTGGCGGTCAACGTGGTGCAGTATCCCCCTCCGACCGGACACCGCTGCTTCGATTTCGGCCGTGCCATCGCCCGCGCCGTCGACTCGTATCCCGAGGACTTGCGCGTCATGGTGTGGGGCACCGGCGGCATGTCGCATCAGCTGCAGGGCAAGCGCGCGGGTTTCATCAATCAGAAATTCGACAACCATTTTCTGGACACCATCGGCCCGGATCCGGAGGCGCTCACGCGTATCTCGCATCTGGAGTACCTGCGCGAGTCGGGTTCGGAGGGAATCGAACTGGTCATGTGGCTGATCATGCGCGGCGCGCTGCATGACAACGTGCGCGTGCTGCATCGCTTTTATCATGTCCCGGCCTCCAACACCGCGGTCGGGCACCTGCTGCTCGATAACACATGAAAGTCATCCTCGCGGGCGCCGGCGCGTTCGGCATCAAGCATCTGGAGGCCATGTCCCGGATCGAGGGCATCGAAGTGGTGTCTCTGGTCGGGCGGGATCCAAAGGCCACCGCCGAGGTCGCCAAGCAGTGGAAGATTCCGCACGTCACCACCGAGCTGTCCGAGAGCCTGGCCCAGGAGGGGGTCGAAGCCGCGCTGCTGGCGACGCCAACGCAGATGCACGCGGCGCAGGCCATCGAATGCCTTCGGGCGGGCAAGCACGTGATGATCGAGATCCCGATCGCCGACTCGCTGGCCGACTCGCAGCGGGTGGTGGAGGCGCAGCGCGCCAGCGGCGGCCTGGTTGCCATGGGCGGGCACACTCGCCGGTTCAATCCGAGCCATCAGTGGATCCACAAGCGCATCCAGGCCGGGGAGATCAAGGTGCTGCAAATGGACGTGCAGACCTACTTTTTCCGCCGTACCAACATGAATGCGCTCGGCAAGCCGCGCAGCTGGACCGACCACCTGCTTTGGCATCATGCCTGCCACACGGTAGACCTGTTTCAGTACCAGAGCGGACAGCTCGTGTCCGAGAGTTTCGCGCTGCAGGGGCCGCTGAGCCCGACGCTCGGCATTGCCATGGACATGAGCATCGGCTTAAAGGTGCCCGGCGGTGCGCTATGCACCTTGTCGCTGTCCTTCAACAACGATGGGCCGCTCGGCACGTTCTTCCGCTACATCTGCGACAACGGCACTTATATCTGCCGCTATGACGACCTGTTCGATGGCAAGAACAATCAGATCGACGTCTCCAAGGTCGACGTATCGATGAACGGCATCGAGCTGCAGGATCGCGAATTCTTTGCCGCAATCCGCGAGCGGCGCGAGCCCAACGCCAGCGTCGCGCAGTGCCTGACGGCCATGCAGACACTCGACGCGCTCGACCAGCAGCTCAAGCGCGGCGCATGATCATCGATTGCCACGGTCATTACACGACCGCGCCCGGCGCGCTGCAGGTGTTTCGCGAGGCGCAGCTCGCAGCGCTCAAGGGACCCGCCGCGGCCACCGGACTCGCCGATCCTCGCATCAGCGACGATGAGATACGAGAAAGCCTCGAGCAGGCGCAACTAAAATTGCAGCGGGAGCGCGGCACGGATGTGACGATTTTTTCCCCGCGCGCCTCGGCCATGGGCCATCACCTCGGCAATGAGGCCACGAGCACGCGCTGGACGCGGCTCTGCAACGATCTGATCGAGCGCGTCTGCGGACTCTATCCGCATAACTTCGTCGGCGTCTGCCAATTGCCGCAGTCCTTAGGCGTTGCGCCGGCAAACAGCGCCGCCGAGCTGGAGCGCTGCGTGCGGGAACTCGGATTCATTGGCTGCAATCTGAATCCGGATCCCTCCGGCGGACACTGGAACTCGCCGCCGCTGACGGACCGACACTGGTATCCCCTGTACGAAAAGATGGTCGAGCTGGATGTGCCGGCCATGGTGCACGTGAGTGCCTCGTGCAACCCCAATTTCCACGCTACCGGCGCGCACTACCTGAATGCCGATACCACGGCGTTCATGCAGTTCCTGACCTCGGATCTGTTCAAGGATTTTCCAACGCTGCGGTTCATCATTCCGCATGGCGGCGGGGCGGTGCCCTACCATTGGGGGCGATTCCGGGGCCTGGCGCAGGATCTGAAGCGGCCGCCGCTCGAGGAGCTGCTGCTGCGCAATGTCTACTTCGACACCTGCGTGTATCACCTGCCGGGCATCGAGCTGCTCTGCAAGGTCGTGCCGCTCGACAATATTCTCTTCGGTTCAGAGATGGTGGGCGCAGTGCGCGGCATCGATCCGCGCACCGGTCAATACTACGACGACACCAAGCGCTACATCGATGCGCTACCGCTGAGCGGTCAGGACCGCGATCGATTGTTTTCGGGGAACGCCCTGCGGGTGTACCCGCGGCTTGGCGCGCGACTGGCTGCCGCGGGCAGCGCATGAACCCGCCGCGGTTCCAGCGCGTCGAGAAATTTCAAGGCGCGAAAGCGCCCCAGCCGTAGCGACGTGCGGATTCGCTAACGAGGCGAGTCCGCCATGGCGTCGATCGCGCCGATCAGCGACTGCTGTTCCGACAGCCTGAATCGGGCCGCCTCCATGCCTCGCTGCACATTTTGGCTCATCTCTGCCGCCACGTGCGCACGCACCCACGCCTCGATGCGATCCGGCGCAGCTGCGTTCCAGAAATACTCCGGCACGTATTGTGAGGTAATCAGTGGAGCGTACTTCGGATTCGACGATAGCAGCGCCTCGGAGTTGTCGATGAAGGTGTTCCAGGCCAGTTGCGGATGCTCTTGCGCCAGCACCACCAGCAGGCGCAGTCGCCAGTGAGCGCCCTGCGGCGGAATTTCCCCGGACATCGCTATCTGGGCTGACTGCCGCGCCAGTTGCGGATCACGGACCTCCATCAGAGCCGAGTAGTAGCGCTGTTGCTCGGTCTCATCGCCGGCGGCCTTGGCAATGGCGTGCAGTTGCCCGAAGACAGCCGGATCGGCGTGTTGGGCGACAATCCCGAGAATCATCGCCTGGTCGTCGGGTCGAATAGCAGTGTGATCGCCGAGGAATGCGGTGAATCGTGCGCGCGCCTGGTCGATGACGTCGGTATCTCCCCAGGCACCCAGGTCTTCGATCAGCGCGCGACGCAACTGCTGCGCACCGGGCGATTCGTCGGCCCGGGGCTCCCAGCCCAGCCGCTGTGCGGCCGGCTGCACGATCGATTTTGCGTGAGTCACGAAAGCGTCGTGACCGGCGGCCCCTCGCACATCGTATTCGATGCGCCCCAGTGTCGCGGCGATCTGTTCCCATGCGCGGCTGTCGAGATCGGAGCCCATCGAAGCCGCCAAGGCCAGGTACGCCGATAGGCTTTGCTTGCCGGATTGGACCAATGCCCATTGATCATCGAGCAATGCGATCTTGTCGCCGTCGGGCAGGTCGGCAAAATGTTTCAGGTTCTGCGCCAGCGTCGCGGTGTCGTAGCTGACGCGATAAAATCCGATCGCGTCCGCATTCACACTCAGCGGTTCGTCGCAGCGCCCGGATGGCATCGATTGACCGTCGCGCGTCAGCAGCACCGCGACGGGATTGGCGCCGATGCCGTTACGAATTCTCAACGGCACGCTCCAGTGGGATCCATCCGCGACCGTGCCGCGCATCAGAAAGCGCGATTGCGACAGCGATATATCGCGCCGGCCTTCGGAATCGCAGCTGGCAGCCACCGAGATCAGCGGGAAGCCCGGCTGCTCGATCCACGCGGCCGCTACCTGATCCATGTTCACATGGCTTGCCTTGCCCAGCGCCAACCAAAGGTCCGCGGTTGTGGCGTTCGAGAACGCCCGCGCCTTGATGTAGGCGCGCACTCCGGCCCGGAATACATCGGGGCCAAGGTAGGCCTCGAACATGCGCAGGACGGCCTGTCCCTTTTCGTAAGTTATGGCATCGAAGGCGTTGGCCGCCTGCAGCTCATCGGCAACGTGCTGCTGGATGGGGTGTGTGGATACCTGCGCATCGGCTTCCATCGCGCGCTCTTTGGCCACATCCTGGTGCTCGGCCCATTTCCAGTCCGGGAACCTCATGTCAGTTTCGTTGGCGGCACGTAACGAGGCGAAGCTCTCGTTGAGCCAAAGATCATCCCACCAGCCCATCGTGACCAGGTCGCCATTCCACTGATGTGCCATTTCATGCGCCTGAACGCTGAATACGGTTTGCCTGTCTGCCATCGTGCTGGCGGGCGTCACGAGCAGCAGCTGGTCGTTGAAGGTGATGGCCCCCCAGTTTTCCATGGCACCCTGAAATCCACCCGGAACCGCGATCGAATCGAGCTTGGGCAGCGGATACGGGTATCCAAAATAGTCGTTGTAGTCGGCGAGAATCTGCTTGGCGTTGGCAAGGGCCAGTGCGCCGTTCTGCTCCCGACCGCGCACCGCCCAGACACTCAGTGCCGTATTGCCGCCCCGCGCGGTGATCGCCGCCAGATCTCCTGCGGAGAATTCAATCAAATAGCTCGGCATCCGTGGCGACGGCTGAAAGGTCGTGCTCGCCATGGCGCCGCGAGCGATGCGTTTGGCAATCGGCATGTTCGAGACCGTGGTCCAGGCGGCCGGCACCGTGACAGTCAGCTCGAAGGTGGATCGGAACGCGGGCTCGTCCCAGCAGGGAAACATCCGCCGTGCATCCGTGCTTTCCATCTTGGTCGACAGCAATCGCCCCTTGCTGCCATCGGCGTTCAGATAGGCCTGCAGGAACAGGCCGTGTGGTTGCGTCTCGACTTTGCCGGTATAGGAAAATGTGAGCCTGTGGCTGCCCATGCGCGCCGGGCCGGACAGATGAACGGTCGTGATCTGCTGCTCATCGTCGGTGACTACATCCGATGCCGCGCGTCCGTCGAGGCGAACATCGCGCAACTGTTCGTTGAGCGAATTGAAAACGATCGTGTCGGTCGCTTTTCTGAATTCCAGTACCACGGACTCCTGACCCGCCAGTACGAGCGCGTCGGGATCCGGCTGGACGGCAATTGTGTAGCTGCGCGGGATGACGTCCTTGGGCAACCGCCCCGGCGCGGAGTCGAACGCAAACGGCGCCGCAGCCAAGACGGGCATGGTCAGCGTTGCGGCGACCCCGAGTGCACCCAGGCAACCGGCAACGACTCCGTTCATGAAGCTAGTGAAGCGCTTTGACGGAGGCCCTGGCGATGGCAAGGTCATCCCCACCGCTGACGCCGACCGCGCCGATGGTCTTGCCGTCCACCACGATCGGAATTCCACCGGGCACCGCGACGAAGTCGGGCATCGTAGTCAGCGCGGCCACCATGTCCGGTGGCGGCGTCGCCGTTACGCGGCGCGAACGTGCGGCACCCCGGGCCTTGATTTGTGCAAATTCGATCGAATGCACCGTCGAATCGTCCATGCGTATGAACGCGACGAGTGCGCCATGCGTGTCGGTGACGGCGATGGCATTGACCGTGGATTTCAGGCGGGCGGCCTCGGCGCGGCCGGCGGCGATGACTTTCTCGGCCTGCGCCAACGTGATCGGCATGCCGTAAGGAGGCGCGGCGGATTTTTCTCCGGGCAGCTCACCAGCGGTGTCGGCAGGCGATTGTTGCGCCTGCACGCCAAGGGACAGGCCGAGCAGCAGGAAACCGCAAAGCAATGATCGGGCGTGTCTGTTCAAGCACCGTTCTCCATCAGCGGTATTGCAGGCCCAGCGCCTTGAGCGGCTCGCGCATCTGATAGATGTCGAGGCCAAGCTCACCGGCTGCCAGGCGTTTGCGCTTGTCTTCTTCGTTCGCCGCGCGAAGTCGCGCGGCCGCCGCCACCTCGCCACACTGCGCGCGGCTGACCACGACCACGCCGTCATCGTCGGCAATGATGGCATCGCCGGGTTCCACGCGCGCGCCCGCGCAAATGATCGGCACGTTGACGGCGCCGAGACTGGCCTTGACCGTGCCCTGTGCGAACACGGCCTTGCTCCACACCGGAAATTTCATTTCGGTAAGGCTCGCGATATCGCGTACGCCGGCATCGATGATGAGGCCCCGGACGCCGCGTGCGATCAGCGAGGTCGCGAGCAGATCACCGAAGTAGCCGTCCGAGCAGGGCGAACTCGGCGCCACGACCAGGATGTCTCCCGGCTGGCAGACCTCGACGGCGACATGCAGCATCCAGTTGTCCCCGGGCGGCACCAGGACGGTGACTGCGGGGCCCGCGACATTCACGGGCCGATAAATGGGCCGCATGTATTCGGCCAGCAGCCCGGAGCGCCCTTGCGCCTCATGGACCGTGGCGACGCCGCACTCTCCGAGGGTGGTGAGGTCGGCGGCATGGGGCCGCGCAATTTCGCGGACTACGATGTGCTTGGCGATGACGGTACTCCTCGATCGGTCGCGCCTTGACGCGTCGTGGGAATTATATCGCTGCGCGCGTGCGCCGGCGCAGGGGTCCTCGGGATGCGCGGGCCGGGCGTTCGCCCTTGCGGGTGCGCGGTGCGGGCGCGAGTTGCTCCGCCGTGATCTTGAAGAGGTTGCGCAACCAGGCAAGTCCGAGATCCTGGTCGCGATGGCGGTTCCACGCGGCTGCTTCGCGCAGGATCGGCAGTTCGAAGGGCATCGGCAGCACCTTGAGCGGCATATAGCCTGCATATAGATGGGCGAGCCGGCTGTGCATGGTGGCGATGCGCGTCGATCCGACTACGTACTGCGGCAGCACGCTGAATTCCCCGACGATGGTTTCCAGCCTGCGCTCAAGTCCCTGCCGCTGAAAGAACAATTCGTCCAAGGCCGGCTGGCGCTGCGGGTGCGCTCCGGGTCGGGCCACCACGTGTCCGAGCTGCAGATACTGTGCCTGCGTGATGCGCTCTCCAACCAGCGGGTTGCCCGACCAGGCGACGCAAACATAGTGTTCTTCGAACAGCACTTCCGAGCGGATACCCTGGGGCAGGAACTGCTCGGGCATCAGCAGCAGATCGACATCGCCGCTCTCGATGGCGCTGGCCGAGTTGAGCCCCAAGGGCAGTACTTCGAAGCTCAGGTGCGGCGCCATATGTTCGGCGCGTGTCGCGACCTCGGCCATCAGCACCGTCGATACATAATCCGACATCAGGAGTTTGAACGCGCGGCGGGCCGTGGCCGGATCGAAGATCGGGCGGCTGTCGAGCGTGGCCTCGGTGCGCAGCAGTAATTCGCGCACCGGCTGAACCAGGCTGGCGCCCAGCGGCGTCGGTACCAGGTGACGCCCCACCTGGTTCAGAAGCGGGTCATTGAAGTAGCTGCGCAGGCGCGCCAACGCACAGCTCATGGCCGGCTGGCTGAGGTTGACGCGTTTGCCCGCGCGCGTGGTGCTCTGCTCGGCCAGCAACGCATCCAGCGCCACCAGCAGATTGAGATCGAAACGATTCAGGCGCATTTGACGATCTGCATGGCGACCCCTCAGCCATTGATCGAATTCATACACTTAATTTATATGAATTATTTCCGCAAATATACCGATGACGCTACCCTCGCCGTGGAGAATTCCGTTTTCGTTGTATGGCAGCAACAAGGGCCGCAACGCAACTATTCGTAGGGCCTGAATGGCCTTCGTCTTAAGGGGGATACATGGATTCGATGCGATCGTCGACGATTGGCGTTGCCGCGGCCGTAGCCTTCGCGTTGTACGGCCCGGTCGTAATGGGACAAACGGCCGACACCTCGGCCACCGAATCCGGCGCAGCGCTGGAAGAAGTAGTCATCACGGCGCAGAAGCGCACTGAGCGACTGGAAGACGTACCCGTATCGGCACAGGTCGTCAGTGCCAGTGCACTCGAAAATTCGAACATCAGCGACGTGTCCGATCTCAACAAGCTGGTGCCCTCACTGAACGTCAACGGCACCATCAGCGGCCGCGCGCCGCTGGGCCTGCGCGGCATCTCCAGCGTCTCGAATGAGCAGGCCGTGGGCGTACCCTCTGGCGTCGCCATCATGGTCGATGGCGTGCCGGTGCCGTCCGATTCCGACCTGGGCAACAACATCGAAGACGTGCAGAGCGTCGAAGTTCTCAAGGGCCCGCAGGCGACTCTCGGCGGCAGCACGGCCGCCGCCGGTATCGTCAACTACGTCACCTTCAACCCGACGGACACCTACCAGGGCGCGGGCAGCCTCACGGGGACGACGGATCACGAGTATCGCGCCAGCGGCCACCTGTCCGGTCCGATTGCCAATGGACTGGACTTCAGTCTGTCGGCCTACGATGCGCACCGGTATTTTCCGATCACCAATGAGTTCTACGGCACCAAGGCCGACCAGCGCGACTACGGCGTGCGCGCCAAGCTGCTGTGGAAGATCAATGACGACATCGATGCCAAGCTGACCGACCACCACGGCACGGTGCAGCAACACGGCTTCAACTTCGTTTATACGCACCTGCAGCCGGGCGCAGACCTGCTGTTTACGCCAGGGCCACTGACACAGGCGCTGGAACTGCCCGGTATCACGCCGAGCTGGGATAACCTGGACTATAAGAGCCCGGTCGGCACTGCGGGTCATCGCGCCGACGACAACGATGCGCAGCTGGACCTGAACTTCAATCTCGGCGGCGGCTACACGCTGACCTCGACCAGTGCCTATCAGCAC
>Ga0302320_10004757_pt1 | contig 30697 bp, 28 predicted proteins | sample Bog_T0_3_FD_202130 | JGI IMG/M metagenome (GOLD analysis project Ga0302320, IMG submission 202130) | Peat permafrost microbial communities from Stordalen Mire near Abisko, Sweden - Bog_T0_3 | ecosystem: Environmental > Terrestrial > Soil > Wetlands > Peat | place: Sweden: Abisko, Stordalen Mire... | reverse complement strand
CGCCCGTTCAGGTTGATCGTCGTCAGAAATTCCGGCTGGGCTTGAGGTTTTCCACGCATGGTTCTCTGACATTTCCACGCTACCAACATTCAATCTTTGTCCGGGTTTTTCAGCAACCTGTTAGCCTTCAGAATTTGGCCTTTCCTCGCCTGCCGTCCGCGTCAAGCGGGCAGACGGCTTGGCGGTGGCTTAATTTGAATTTTATGGCTTCCCACGCTTTACAGGGACGGATTTGACATGAAATTCAATCATGGAGGTATAAATCAATCGGCCAAAACGCCTGGATATTTCAAAGACGGATATTTAAAAATCGGTTTTCGGCTAGGCAATTTTGCATACGCCTTGTCTGGCGGCCCAAAGAGCTTTCACCTTCATAATGATTTTGCCAGCGGCAGGATATCGTTGAAGTGTCTGTCTTTGTGTTCCAGTTCGACTTCGTGATACGCAGCACAGCCAGCAACCAGAATGTCGGCAGCCGGAACGGTCTTGCCTTTGTCGCGGCAGCGCGCGGCCAGCCGATGCGCCAGTTCCCAGACTTCAGCCGTGGTTTCCAGACGCGGCACGGCAGCGGACAATTCCGCCAGCTTGCGCTTTTCCTCCTGCCCGCGCGCGCCGTTCCAAAGCTCCAGCATCACCATGTCACACCATACGGCTTCATCTGCCAACAGAAGCGCCTCGACGTTTTCGGCAGCGTCGCCGCTTCCAGAGCGCAAGTATTCCACCCACGCGGATGTATCCACGAGTTTCATGCGTTTTTTGCCCACTTCGCATCTTCACGCATGACTTTGAGGTCTTCCTGCGTCATGAAGTCAACAAATGTCCCCCGCAACCTTGCGTTCAACTCGCGCAGACGTTGGAGGCGGTTGTATTTTTCAAGAGCGGTGACGACCGCGTCGCGCTTGGTCTTGGCGCATGTGCGCCTGATGGTTTCCCGCATCAACTTTTCAGGAATATCAATTGTTGTTTTCATGCTTCCAAAATACTTTAATTTGGAATCCAGTCAATTGATTTTAAGAATCCTAAAACCGGCTCAAGATTACGACCAGAGCTTTTCCGGGTAATCGCCGCGCGCGATAAGTTTGCGGATGCTCTCAACGACGCGCGGGCGGTCTTCGCGGTAGGTGACGCCGAACCATGAATCGTTCGTGCGCAGGACCCTGACCTTTGCCTTGCCGGCGCTGACGAGTTCGCCCACGGTGGCGGGAATATAGCACTCGGATTTCTCCTCCTGGCCGCTCTTTTTCAGAAACACGGTGAACTGCGCCCGCAACTGCCCGAATATCGCCGGCGTGAAGCCCCAGAAATTCATCGAGACCGCCTCGTCGCCGGTGAGGCTGGTGATGGTTCCGTCCGCGCAGGTGTTTTTCGCGCCGCCGCCGTCCGGTTCGATCTTGAGCATCTCGACGATGGACGTGAGGTAATTGTTTCCGTCCACCCGCGAGACACCACGCGCGACGCTGCCGAATTCGGAAAGCGTGTTGCGCAGAACGAACCCGACCATCGCGTAATCCGCGGTGCCGGAAGTGAGATGCCGCGCGAGCACCTGGTAAGCCTGTTGTCCGTAGAAATCGTCGGCATTGATGGCGGCGAACGGTTCCTTGATGACATCTTCGGCCATGAGAATCGCGTGTGTGGTGCCCCACGGCTTGGTGCGTCCGGCGGGAATGGAGAATCCGGGCGGCAACTTGTCCAGTTGCTGATAAACGTATTCCACCGGCACGCGCTTTTCGAACCGCGCGCCGACAGTTTCCTTGAACTGCTGTTCAAAGTCGCGCCGGATGACGAAGATGAGCCTGCCGAAACCGGCGCGGAGCGCGTCGTAAATCGAGTAATCAATGATGGTCTCGCCGGCGGGGCCGACGGGGTCAATTTGTTTAAGTCCGCCATAACGGCTGCCCATGCCGGCGGCGAGGATGAGGAGTGTGGGTTTGGTCATTGTAATTTTAAAGCCGCGAAAGAACGCAGAGAACACAAAACGGTTTTTCTTCTTTGCGCTCTTTGTGTTTCCCAGCGGCAATTGATTTCATCCTGACAGCTTTGGAGCAAGGCTGCAACGAAATTGGCCGGATTAGCGGGCGGGGAGGGGAGGATTTTAACGCAAAGGCGCAAGGTGGGAAAAGACGCAAAGTGGAGGATGGAAAACGTTGAACGTCGAACATCCAACATCGAACGTCGAAGTTGAAATATTCAACCACGGATTTGCCGCGACCTGCCGCGACGGGCGCTGGCACGACGGGCGGGAGACGTTGACTGAAGGTCAGATTAATTTTGTGTTTTACGACCGCCCCCACCCTGACCCTCTCCCCCAGGGAGAGGGGACAGCAAGCGGACGTTTCTTGTTTTGGCCCGTGGGATGAGTGGAGGTTGAAAAATTGATTCCACACTCGCCCTCACCCTGACCCGCTTGAGCGGGGCGTGGGAGTTGGTGTCGCCGGGCCTTTGAAAGTTTGTCAAAGGCATAATCTCCCACCTAAAAGAACGAGTCCCGGCCGGGTAGGATGATCCGCCGACCGGGACTGGAATTATGAAGCCGCAAGTAGATGCTGCAGCACTAAACGGTCCCAATGGAAGTGTGAGATGCAACTGCCATGCCAAAGCCGTATTTTCCTCAAATTTCAGCCGTTTTCGGTCGCTACACACATTTGCGGTGACGTTTATTGTTCCATGCGGACAAAAGTATTCATGGAACTGCCGGGGTGATGTCCTACCGGATTGTTGCTGGCTAACGGCGACGGCGAGGTTGCTGACGAGACGGCTCGCGGGGACGCTCGCCCCACCATCGGCGGGCAGGGGACTGCCCGCCCTACCTTCGCCGATATGGCAATTTCAATGTGAACTGCTATATGATGTGCGCCATGCCCGAACTTTTTTACCGGCTGCCCAGAAATGTCATGGCCATTTTCAGCGGCCGCAAACTATTCTGGCATGCGCTGGCCATTGTCCTGACGATGGTGATCGTCATGTCCGGAGGTGACTGGGCTTATTATCTAACGACCCGGGGAGATGCGTTTGTCCGGTTCGCCCGTCCGGCCATCATGCTCGGCAGCATCGTGCCGATTCTGGGAACGCTGGCAATCTTGCTGGCCGGCGAGGCTGTAAAAAATCGCCGCGTCATCACGACTTCCTGGGCGATGGGACAGGCGGCAATTCTCGGCTACCTGACATCATGCTTCTACAAGGCATTCACCGGACGCATCCCGCCGCCTCATTCCTGGGGCTTCAGAGTTGGTTCGGAGAGCCATGGACCACTGATGGACAACAGCCACTGCTTCCAATTTGGCTGGCTGAAGGGTGGTGTTTTCTGGGGCTGGCCGTCGTCGCACGCCACGGTTGCCTTTGCCATGGCGGTCTGTCTGGTCACTCTTAATTCCGGGAACCGGAAGCTGGCTTTTTGCGCGTTGCTCTATGCGCTCTACGTCGGTCTGGGCGTTTCGATGACCATTCACTGGCTCTCCGAGTTCGTGGCCGGGGCCATAATCGGCAGCGTCATCGGGATGGTTGTTGGAAGAAGTTTCAAGACAAGGATGACCTAAAGCCGTCATTGGCGGTGGACGCGAAGCAGCGCGTTACTACCATTCCGACGGCTGGCAGAGAACTGCCCGCCGACCTTAATGCCGTCTTCAGTTCAACAGTCCCATCAACGTCACCTGAGACTCCTGTTTTACGGTCAGCACCTGCCGGAGGCTGGCCTGCGCAGCTGCTAGCGTGGCTCGCCTGGCCTTTTCCGAAGCATTATATTTGGCGAGCAAGTCCTTGAGCTGGTCCGGCGGCGCGTCGTTATCAATGGCCTGTTGCAGCGCGAGGGCTTCCGGGCTGGGCTGATTGCCGCCGCGGCCGCCGTTGTTGGCGTTGGTGTTATTATTATTGTTACCGTTGTTGCCGCCGCGACGGCCGCCAACCCCACCACGTCCGCCGCCTGTGCGCGCGGCCTGTTGCGCATCCAAAACCTTCTGGAATAGCGGTTCTACCGCGCTCCAGTCCGTGTCGTTTGTAAATTCAAGCTGCTGGCGGATGTTGTCCAGCCTGCGCTGCTGCATTTGGGCGGGATCGAAATTACCGCGGTTCCCGCGTCCGCCACCGTTGCCAAACCCACCGCGCCCGCCGCCGTTGCCGCCGCCGTTGCCGCCGCCAAAGCCGCCGCCATTGTTATTCTGCGCGAAAGCACCGCCAATGCCCAAGGCGAGGGCCGCAGCCACCGCACACATCGTGATCATTCTATTCAGTTTCATGTAATTTTCCTTGTCGTGGTCAAATTTGTTCCATTATTCCCACACCCGGCGCTGGATCAATACTGGTTGGCCGGGCTTATCAAGGGCAGACGCTTCGGGGAGACAGGTGGTTACATTCATCTGCAACGTAATAGGAATGGCCGTCCCGCCGCTTGATGGCGGCGGATGATCAAAACCGGGAGATTTATTTGTTCACGATAGGCGACCCGGTTGGCAGTCGGACAGTCACGGTCGTGGATTCACCCAGTTTGGAGGTGAACCGGATGCTTCCATCGTGGGCGGCGACAATCCATTGCGCGATGCTCAAACCGAGGCCGCAACCTTCAACCCTGTTGCTGTGGCTGGGGTCGCCACGGAAAAACCGTTCAAAGACGCGCGGCTGCAATTCCGGCGCGACTCCGGCACCGGTATTTTCAATCTTCAATTCGGCGAAGCCGGCATCGCACCGCAATGAAATGCACGCCGTGCCGTTGGGCCGGTTGTATTTTACGGCGTTGTCGGTGAGGTTCAGCAGCAACTGACGCAGCCGGTGCCGGTCCCCGAGGACGGTCAATTCTTCGCAGACAGGCAGGCTGATCTGGATTTGAAGGGGCTGCGCCAGTATTTTCGCGTCGGCAAAACTTTCACGCACCAGTTCGTCAAGGCGCACGGGTTCGCGGCTCAACTGGATCTGCCCCGCGTCGGCCTTCATCAGCAGCGTCAGGCCGTCCACGATTTTTGCGAGGCGTTCGATCTCGTCAATCTGGCTTAACAGCCGCTCCTTTTGTAGGGGGCTTGAATTTTCCTCGTTCAAGGCCGTTTCCAGTTCGCCACGCAGGACGGTGAGAGGCGTCTTGAGCTCGTGCGAGGCGTGCAGGGTGAACTCGCGGATGCGCTGGAATGAGCCGTCAAGCCGCGCGGTCATGGAATTGAAGACTTCCGTGAGGCGGTCCAGTTCGTCGCCATTGCCGGAGCGCGGCAAAGGTTCCCGCAAATTGTGTTCATGGATTTTCTCGACGGTTTCCGTCAATTTCGTCACGGGCTTGAGTGCGCGGCGCGTCAGCCACCATCCGCCGAGCAGCCCCAAAAGGATGGCCGGCAATCCGGCTTGAAAAATCATTTCGCCCGTTTCATCGAGGGCGTGATCGGCGGGCTGCCGCCGGTGATCGTGACGCAGTTGTTCGGCGATTTCCCGGTAAGTGCCCAGGCCGATCACCAGCAAGGACACGATCAGGATGCCTGCATACCACAATGTCAGCCGCGTGCGGATTTTCATTGCGACTCCTTCAAAACGTAGCCGATGCCGCGGACGGTGTGGAGCAGCTTGGGTTCAAAACCGTCGTCAATTTTTTCGCGCAGGCGCTTGACATAAACGTCCACGAGATTTGTGCCGGGGTCGAAATCATAGTCCCAGACCTTTTCGATGATGGTCATGCGCCCGCAGATACGGCCGGGCGAGCGCATCAGGAATTCGAGCAGGCGGAATTCGCGCGCGGTGAGTTCGAAATATTTCCCGCCGCGTTGCGCGCGGTGCGAAACGGTGTCGAGCGTGAGTCCATCCACGGACAGCACGGTGGATTTTGATTCGCCGCCGCGCCGCCCCAGCGCCCGCACCCGCGCCACCAGTTCGGCGATGACGAACGGCTTGGGGAGATAATCATCCGCGCCGGCGTTCAATCCCTCGACGCGTTCGTTCACCTCGCCGCGCGCTGAAAGCAGCAGGACGGGCGCGGCATTGTTTTGCCCGCGCAACTGGCGCAGCACGCTCAAGCCGTCGCGTCCCGGCAGCATGATGTCGAGCACGATGCCGTCAAAGGAAGTGGCCCGCGCCGCTGCCAGCGCGTCGTCGCCGTTGTGGCAGACATCCACGGCGAAGCCCTCGGCCTGAAGAGCCTTGCGGACAAACGCCGCCGTTTTCTTTTCATCTTCAACAACCAGAACGTGCATGAAATGATACTGTGTTTTAAGCTGCCGCCTTGTCAATGCGCGCCGGACGAAGCGTCCACCACGCGGGACAACCGGAACACACCCAATCAACATGAACACACCCTGAACTCAAAATGAATTCTTTGTCATCTTGTGGATTTTTCTGGCGCTGGCCGCCTCCGGTTCGTAAATAAATTCCGGTTGGAAGCAGGAATTTATTGATGAACATGAATCCCCACCAGGTTTTGGCCTTGATTAAATCGGGCGAGCCGGCGGCATGAAGTTCTGGCCGCTCATTTTTGGAGTTGTTTTGCTCGCGGGCTGCGCGCATTTCCAGCCGCAGCCGCTTGTGCCGGATGATGCGGCGGCGCAATTGGAGTCGCGCCGGCTCGACGACCCGGGTCTGGAGAAATTCCTCGAACAAAATATCGGCCACGATTTGCAAAGCTGGCCGCAGACAAACTGGGATTTGCCGAAACTTTCGCTTGTTGCGTTCTATTTTCATCCGAGCCTCGAAGTCGCCCGGGCGCAATGGCTCGTCGCGCAGGCGGGTCTGAAGACGGCGGGTGCAAGGCCGAATCCGTCCGTATCAGTCACGCCCGGCTACGATTCCCAAATCCCCGGCAATTACAGTCCGTGGCTCGTGCCGGTTAGTTTTGACATCCCCATTGAGACCGCCGGCAAGCGCGGCAAACACATCGCGGAGGCTGAAAAAGCCGCCGAGTCCGCACGCTGGGATTTTGTTTCCGCCATCTGGAAAATCCGCAGCGACGTCCGCGCCGGCCTGCTTGATTTCACGATTGCCGGACGCCGCGCCGATTTGTTGCAGAAACAATTTTCCCGGCAGCAGCAAATCGTGAAATTGCTGCAACAGCGTTTTGACTCGGGCGAAGTCTCACGCCCGGAACTCACAACAGTACAAATCGCCTTGAACAAAACGCATCTGGATTTGGGCGATGCACAGTCAAAAAAATCCGATGCACGGTCACGACTGGCCGAAGCCCTTGGCTTGAGCGAAACCGCGCTGGACGGCGAGAGATTGAATTTTGATTTTTCAACGCCGGACCCAGAGACGTTGACTTCAGCGGACGCGCGAAAGCTGGCGCTGCGCTCGCGTGCGGACATTCTCGGCGCGCTGGCTGAATACGCGGCGGCAGAGGCTGACTTGCGTCTGGAGATCGCCAAACAGTATCCCGATTTGCACTTTGGTCCTGGCTACGCCTGGAATAACGGCAACGCAGGCGACAATCAGTGGAGTCTGGGCCTGACACTGGATCTGCCGATCCTCGACCAGAATCAAGGGCCGATCGCCGAGGCCGAAGCGCGGCGCAAGCTGGCCGCCGCAAAATTTGTCGAACTGCAATCGCAGGTCATAGGCGAGATTGACCGCGCGGTCGCGGGCAGGCGTGTGGCGGAAGTACAATTAAAAACCGGAAATGAATTGCTCGCATCCGAGCAGCAGCAGCAAAAATCTGCGCAGGCGCAACTCGAAGCCGGCGCGACGGACCAACTGGATTCGCTCAACGCACAACTGGAATTGGACAGCGCGTCGCTCGCGCAACTCGAGAACGAGGCGCAGTTGCATCAGGCGGTCGGTCAACTGGAGGATGCGCTGCAAAGCCCGTTGACACTGCCCGATTCGGTCATTCAAGGAGTGCAAAAAATTCCCCCGAAGTAAAAATGATTTCAATATATGAACCGTAAAAAAATAATCCACGTCGTCATATGCGGCGGATTGCTGTGGGTCGGCGCGAGCCGCGTCATGGCCGATGCCGATGATAGTTCCGCGGCGGACGAAAAGGTTGTCACGGAGGTTTCCGTCCAAACCGGCAAAATCACTTCGGCCACGCTGCACGGCTACGTCCAGGGCTATGGTACGGTTGAACCCGCGCCCGCCACGACTGATCAGCCTGCCGCCGGCGCGCAACTTTCCGCGCCGTCCGCCGGCGTCGTGACAAAGGTGGACGTCCTCGAAGGCCAGCATGTTGAGAAGGGCGACGTGCTGGTGGAATTGAATTCCGGCACGACGACGGCCGAGAATGCGGCACAGGAAGTGAAGCGGCAGAAGGCATTATACGCCCAGCAAAACACCTCGTTGAAAAATCTGGAGGACGCCGAGATGCAACTGGCCTTGTTGCAGGTCACCGCGCCGTTATCCGGCTCGGTCGCTCGCGTCAACGTCAAACCGGGTCAGGCGGTGGACTTGAGCACGGTCGTCGCGGAAGTGATGGATTTGGATCGGCTTGCCGTGAGCGCGGAAATTCCGGCGGGGGAGGCAAACGACTTGAAGCCCGGCAGTCCGCTCGAAGTATTGACCGACCCGCCGGTGACAGCGGAGCTTTTGTTCGTCAGCCCGAATGTGGACAAGGACAACGACACGGTTTTGGTGCGCGCGTTGCTGCCGGCGGGCAGCGGATTGCGGCCCGGACAATTTGTTTCGTTGCGGATCGTGACGGCGGTTCACACAAATTGTCTCGCCACGCCCAGTGAAAGCGTGGTGACGGACGAAAACGGCCAAAGCGTCATCGCGCTGGTCACTGGTGACCAGGCGGCGCAGATGCCGGTGCAAACCGATTTGCGCGAAAATGGGCTGGTCGAAGTTTCCGCACCGGAACTCAAGGCTGGTGACACCGTTGTGACTGTCGGCGCTTACGGCCTGCCGGAGAAAACAAAAATCCGCGTTGAAAATTCCTCGGGCGACGGATCTTCGCCCACCCATCCGCCTGACGCCAAATGAAGCCCGAAGCCATTTCGCCTTTGGGCCGGTTCGCCACAAAGCACGCGCTGTCCATCTCTTTCATCGCGGCGGCGTTGTGCCTGGCGGGAGTTTTTTGCGCGTTGCGGATGCCGTCGTCGGTGTTTCCGCAGACGAATTTTCCACGCGTCGTCGTCCTCGTGGACAACGGCATCATGCCCGCCGACGAAATGATGGCGACCATCACGCGCCCCATCGAGGAGGCGATGAAGGATATTCCCGGCGCGCTGACGGTGCGCTCGTCCACCAAGCGCGGTTCGGCGCAGATCAACGTTTTTTTCAACTGGCGCGTGGACATGGTGCAGTCGGAATTGTATGTGCTGGGGCGGCTCTCGCAAATCCGCAGCGACCTGCCGGCGACCGCCTCCACGGAAATCGAACGGGTGACCTTCTCGGCATTTCCGATCATCGGCATCAGCCTGACAAGCTCCAACCGCGACATCACTTCGCTTTGGGAAACGGCGAATTATGAATTGAAGCCGCGCTTCCTCCAGATTCCCGGCGTGGCGCGCGTGGAAATCACCGGCGGGCGCGCGCCGGAATTTCACGTCGTCGTTGACCCGCTGAAATTGCAGGCCGCCGGCCTCGGCCTATCAGACGTGAGCGATGCGCTGACGAAAAATAATCTCTTCGCCCCCGCCGGCATGATGGAGGAAAATTATCATCTTTACCTGACGACAGTGGACGGGCGCGTTCGTTCGGCGGCGGACATCGGAAATCTGGTGATTACGGTTCACGGTGGTCATCCGGTGCAGGTCAGGGACGTGGCGCGCGTCGAACGCGGAGCGGAGCCGGCCTTTCTTTCGGTCACGGCACAGGGCCACGACGCCGTGTTGCTGAACGTCCAAAGCCAGGCGGACGGCAGCACTCTGGACATCGCCACTGCGCTAAAAATGCAATTGCAGCAGCTCCGGCAGGAATTGCCGCCGGACATGCACCTCGCATTTTTTTACGATCAATCGCTTTTTGTTCGCGATTCCGTCGGCAGCGTGTGGGACGCGATTCTTTTCGGGCTGATCCTGTCGGTGCTGATCCTTTATTTCTTCCTGAAAAACTGGGGCAGCGTATGGACGGCCATCGTCACGATTCCCATCACGGTGCTGATGACGCTCATTGCGATGAAGCTGGTCGGCATGAGCTTCAACATGATGACGCTGGGCGGCATCGCGGCGTCCATCGGGCTGTTGATTGACAACGCGATCATCGTCGTCGAGGCGATGTGCGTGAAAATCGCCGCCGGACGGCCGCGCCTGGCGGGGATACAGGAGGCCATCGGCGAAATTTTGACTCCGCTCATCGGCTCGACGCTGACACCGGTGGTGGTGTTCATTCCGCTGGCGTTTTTGTCCGGCATCACGGGCGTGTTTTTCCGCGCGCTGGCGTTGACGATGGTCGTCTCACTGCTTACGTCGCTGGTTTTGGCGCTCACGCTCACGCCGTCGCTGGCCGCGTGGTTCATTCGCGACCGCGAAAAAATGGAGCATGGCCACGCGCCAAAAAATCTGGGAGGCGGCTGGCTGCTGACGCGCGTCATCCGCATTTACGAACGCGCGTTGCGCGCGGCGTTACGGTTCCGCTGGGTCACGCTGCTGGCCTGCGGTGCGGTGCTGGTCGCATCGGTCTTTATTTACCGGCAGCTGGAATCCGATTTCCTGCCCGACTTTGACGAGGGCGGCTTCGTGATTGATTACTGGGCGCCGCCGGGCACGAGCCTCACCGAAACGTCGCGACAGCTTGACGCCGTGGAAAAGATTTTGTCCGCGAACCCGGACGTGGAAAGCTACTCGCGCCGGCTCGGGGCGGAAATGGGCATGTTCATCACCGAGCCGTATCGCGGCGATTTTGCGGTGAAGCTCAAGCGCGACCGCAAACATTCGACCGACGAGGTCATCGCCGAATTGCGCCATACTTATAACGAACAATTCCCGGCGTTCCGCTGGGACTTTCCCGGCATCCTCACCGACGTCATCGGCGATTTACAACTCACGCCCGATCCGGTGGAGATTAAAATTTTTTCGCCCGATCTGAAATGGCTTAAACAAACCGCGCCGCGCGTGGAGGAAGAAATCAAGAAAATCCCCGGCGTCGTGGACACATTTGACGGCCTGACGGAAACCGGGCCGTCCATCAATTTCCGGGTGCGCCCCGCCGACGCCGCGCGGTTTGGCTTGAGCGTCCAGGACATCGCGGATGCTGTGAACACTGCGCAACTCGGCCAGACCGCGTCGTATGTTCTGGAAGGCGATCGCATCGTCAACATCCGGGTTGTGGCCGAGCCAAAAAGCGTGGATCAGATTTCCGCCCTGCGCGAACTGACCTTGCGAAGCGCAAGCGGCGCGGTTGTGCGGCTGAGCCAGGTCGCGGATGTGAGCGTTGAGCCGAGCGAGGTGGAACTGGACCGCGATGATTTGCGGCAGGACATCATCGTCTCCGCGCGGCTCGAAGGCCGCGACCTCGGCAGCGGGATGAGGGAAATCCAGGACAAATTAAGCCATGATGCATGGTTGCCGCCCGGCTCGATTGAATATGGCGGTCTCTACCAGCAGCAACAGGAATCTTTCCGCAACCTCGTGATGGTTTTGCTCGCGGCAATCCTGCTCGTGTTCACCGTGCTGCTGATTGAATTTCGCTCGTTCAACGAGCCGTTGGCGATTGTATTCGGCGCCATCCTGGCGATGTTTGGAACCGTCGCCGCCTTGTGGCTCACGGGAATTACGGTGAACATCGTTTCGTATTTGGGCGCGATCATAGGCGTCGGCATCGTCGCAAAAAACGGAATTCTCATGCTCGACTTCGTCCAGCATTTGGAAGCGGACGGCGTCGAATTGATCGAAGCGCTGGTGCGCTCCGGCCACCGCCGTTTGCGTCCGGTGCTGATGACCTCGCTTGCCGCCGCATTGGGAATGTTGCCGCTAGCATGGAAAATTGGTTCCGGCGCGGAAATGCTGCGGCCGCTGGCCATTGCGGTCATCGGCGTGCTGTGCATTTCCGTGTTGCTGTCGCTCGTCGCAACACCTGTGGTTTACTACATTCTGCGCAAGAGCCAAACCTCTTCCCGCCCAATTCAGGGATGATAGGGGAGATTCGCGATACTGCACTTCGCGATGCCAGTGTTTGCACGATGTCGGGAAATGGACAACTACAAGGGATTTGCACCTTGCCTGCGCTCCGGCAGGCGAATTATTGTTGCAATGAAATGTTTGAGAAAAGCGCTGTCAAAATCATCCTGCTGGCTATTGGCCTGAATTTGATTCCGGCGACGCGCATCGTCGCCGGCCCGCCGTTCCTGACCGATGATCCGGAGCCGGTGGATTACCAGCACTGGGAAGCCTATGTTTTCGCCGACGGCGACCACACCGGCGGCGGTTACACCATCAATGGCCCGGCGGTGGAACTGAATTATGGCGTATTGCCCGACACGCAACTGCATCTGGTCATGCCTATGACCACGGTGGAAGGCGGCGGCGCACCATCTGTATCCGGTCTGGGCGACACCGAGTTCGGCATCAAATACCGCTTTCTGCACGAGACAAACGGCTGGCCGCAAATCGGAATCTTCCCGATGGCTGAACTGCCGACCGGTGACTCGGCACGCGGCCTTGGCAACGGTCGGACGTGGTTCCGGCTGCAGTTGTGGGCGCAAAAAAGTTTCGGGCCGTGGACAACTTATGGCGGCGGCGGTGCGGCGTTGAATTCCGCGCCCGGCCAGCGTGACTATCCCTTCGGCGGATGGCTTGTGCAGCGTGATTTCGGGCCGCACCTAACGCTCGGCGGCGAATTGTTCGGGCAGGGCAGCGACACGGACGCCGATAAGGGATTTGCCGCGCTCAATTTTGGCGGTTCCTGCAACCTCAACGAACACTTCAGCCTGCTGTTCAGCGCGGGTCATAGCATTACCGGTGACCAGCATACGCTGTGGTATTTAGGGCTATACTGGGCCTGGTAAGCCATTGGATTGAACACGAGGTGTTGGTGATGTTCCCTTGGCTTGGCGCAAGACGCTGTTTGATGTAACCTTGCACCACGGATTCCGTCTCTTGCAACAGCATACCCCGCAAAGTCCATCCGATTGTCGGGTCATTGTTTTTTATCCGAACAACAATTTTTTTAAACAGGAATCACATGAAAATACATCTATCAGCCGGCCGGCGTAGCCTCTTTGCGTTTGCCTTCATTGCCCTGACTTGGGCCGTGTCGGTGCCGCGCGCCGCCGCCGCGCCGGTTGTCGCCAAGCCCGACGTCAATGTCCCCGTGACCGTCGCCGACGATGGCGCGACTTGGACGATGGACAACGGCATCATCAAGGCGGTGGTTTTGAAACGCTCCGGCAAACTGACGTCCCTGGTTTACAATGGCATCGAGACGCTGGGCCGCAATTCGGAAGGCTGGGAGCAATATCCGTCCGGCACAGTCACACCATCGCTGACCATTGACCCTGCGGCAAATGGCGGCGACCGCGCCGAAGTGGCCGTGAAAGGCGTCAATGGCCGGATGGATATTGAAGTGCGCTACACCTTGGAACGTGGCGTCAGTGGCATCTACACCTATGCCATTTATTCTCATGGAACCAACTACCCCGCCGCAGGCGAGGGCGAGAGCCGCTTCATCAACCAGATGACCTCCAGTTTCAATTGGCTCTCGGTGGACGCCGACCGCAACATGCCCATGTGCAACAACGAGGATTTGCGCGCGGGGGTCGTCATTCACGCCAAGGAGCAGCGCATTTTGTCCACGGGCATCTACAAGAATTCCGTCGAGCACAAATACAGCTATTGCGCCGAGATGTATAAGCTGCCTGCATATGGCTGGTCCAGCATCAGCAACCACATCGGCATCTGGTTCATCAATCCGTCCAACGAATATCTGGGCGGCGGCCCCACGAGGATTGACTTGGTGTGTCACATGGGGGCGACGATGCTTGATTACTGGACCTCGGGCCACTACGCCGGCGGCGCGGAGTGCAACATCCCCGCCGGGCAGGAATGGAACAAGGTCGTCGGACCGATTTTTGTCTATTGCAATGCGCTAAAAAAATTTCAGACGCCCTCGCAGGCCGACCTCGACACATTGAAGGCGACAGAGGGGAACCCCGCCGTGCCGCCAGCCTGGACCGCCAATGCCAACGCTCTCTTTCACGATGCGCTCGACCAGGCCAAAGTCATCAAGGCCCAATGGCCCTTTGATTGGGTGCAGGGGGTGGATTACGCGCACAAGGATGAGCGCGGCGCTGTCACTGGCCAGATTGTGCTCGACGACTCGCAGGCGAAGACGACAAAACTGCCGCATCTTGCCGTGGGGTTGACCCATCCAGATTTCACCGGCGCAGGCAGTGCCTTCGCACGGCGCTCGGGCAATGGCAACCTCGTCACTTGGCAGCACGACGCGGACTACTATCAATTCTGGACCGATGGAAGCGCGAACGGCAAGTTCACCATCGCCAACATCCTCCCCGGCACTTACACGCTGCATGCCTTTGCCGATGGCGTGCTGGGTGAATTCGCGGCGACGAACATCACCGTTGCGGCAGGCCAGCCGCTCGACTTGGGCAAACTGGACTGGAAGCCGGTGCGCTACGGCAAGCAAGTCTGGGAAATCGGCTATCCCGACCGCACCGGCGGCAAATTCTTTAAGGGCGACGCTGCGAACTACTGGCTCTGGGGCTGGCCGGTGCGCTATCCTCTGCTGTTCCCCAACGACATCACCTACACCATCGGCAAGAGCGATTACCACAAGGACTGGTTTTTTGAGGAAGTGCCGCACGGGGAATCCACCGCCTGTCTGAATCCCAATGCGAAGGATCCTGCCAACCAGCGCTTCGGCTGGGTGAAGGCCGGGACGCCCGGCGAGGATATGTGGCGCACCATTGGGCGTGGTCGTGCGACAACTTGGACCATCAAATTCAACATGGACAAGGCCGAGCATGGCCAGGCGACCCTACGCGTGTCGCTGGCCGGGGCCGACGGACTCGCCGGCCTTGCCAATCCTGGCACTCCCGGTGGACTCGCGGTGGCCGTCAACGGCCAGAGTGTCGGTTCCATCAAGACCGTGGCCACCAACGCCCTCCGCTACAACACCGACAAGGGCATCTGGCGCGAATACACGCTGGCATTCGACGCTGCGCTGCTGAAGCCGGGCGAAAACGAAATGCAACTTACCGTTCCCGCCGGTGAACTCACCTCCGGAGTGGTCTATGACTACCTACGGCTGGAGCTGGACGAGAACCGCACTTCCGACAGCACACCCTTGGCGATGTCTGATCCACGCTGATGCCGATGTTAAGGGCAGGCTTGATGAACCGGATCAAGCCTGCATCATTCTGTCGAAAAAATCCGTTTCCAGTCTTCCGTCCGGAACAATCTGGCGGCGGTCGCATGGGCGAACACCACGTCAGGGTCCCGTTGCAATGCATCGTCGTAATGCTTGGAAAAGCCCTCGCCTTCCAGAGTCGGGATCAGGAGCGTTTTGGCCTGGCCCACCAGCGCGTCCGCTGTGGCTGCCGTTAATGGCTCTTTTGACTCCAGAGCCTCATCCATCGTGACTATTAACTGCGTTATCGGGCGCAGCCACGCGAACCACGGGTCGGTTGTGACCAGTTGCAGAAAATGATATGACGATCCGACCTTGCCAAAGACCCGTTCATAGCTGGCGCGCTCGGATTCCAGCAACGCCTTGTGCAGGCGGAGCAGTGCCTCGCGCACTGCCGTCACGCGTTGTCGTGAGCCTGGATGTTCCAAGCCCGGCTGTACTGACTTCTCATTTTCCACACCCCACTATAGCACACTCTTCAATCGCCTGCATTGGGAGGTGCTGGCATCTGGTATTCCGCCCTCAACCTTCAACCTTCAACCCGTCTTCCAGCTTGGGCCTGTGTAGCACCATCACGTTGCCCACGCGCATGATGAGGTGGCTGGCCGTCTTTTCCGCCAGTTGCGGTGCGAGTTCCTTCTTTTGCTCCTTGAACTCTGCGAACTTGATCTTCACAAGCTCATGCTGCGACAACGCCTCGTCCACCGACCGGACGAAACCGTCGCTCAACCCAGCCTTGCCCACCTTGAGCATCGGCTCCAGAAGCTGGGCGGCGGCCTTGAACCGGCGGATTTGCGGATTGCTCAATGGCTCAATCATGAAGAGCGCAGTCTAAAGGCTTCCGCCGGAATGCCAAACCCAATCCGCTTGCAGGCTGCCTTTGACACCGATTGAAGACGAACCAATCGTGATTTTTTTCACTGATATTTCCAGTTTCGCGATTTCCCGGTGGCAATCCATTGGATGGCGGTCTGAATCCGTTTTATTCGCGTTTCCTCGCGCTTGGCGTCGGTGATCCATTCGACATATTCCCGCTGGCAACTGGGACTGAAATTATCGAACGCGGTCATCGCCTTTTTGTTCTTCTTGAGCGCAGCCAGAAAATAATCCGGCACGGTAATTTTTTTCGCCTTCGATTTCGACCGTGCAGGATTTTTGATTCTCGCTTCGTTGAGTTCCACGGCTTTCCTGATGTACCCGGTCAGGATTTTGTCGCCGGGCAAATCGGCCAGGGAAGTGATGCGGCGAAATTTTCCCCTTTCTTTGCCCAAAAACAATCGGCCTCTCCAAAAAATGAGCGCGCAATGCTGTTTGAAAGCCGGAAATGTCAGCAAAATTCCTTTGTGCTCGAAAAATGGCACATTCCATTTGATTGTCTCTTCCACATCCGGGCACGCGGCATGGACGAGCTTGCGGATGCGAATCAAAATCGGTTTTGCGAAGTCGGCAGACTTGGCGATATAGGCGTCAATGCGCGGGTCTTTCTTTGACATGAGCAGAGGATAAAACGGCCGTGGAACTTTTCAACTTCCTCTTGATTTGCAGTTGCTTCGTCATGGCCTGTAATCTTTCCACAGCCATTCGAGGGCTTCGGGCAGGGTTTCTTGTCTCACACCGCGGTCGGTGTGCCCGGCGTTGCGCGCAAAGACAAACTGGTAATGATAGCCTTTGGCCGCGAGCACCTTCGCCATATTCTCATTCGCAATGACCCAGTCGTGCATGTTGTCGCGCATGGCGTTGGGGCTGTAATTGTCACGGTCGCCTGCTTCGAACCAGATGCGGATGGGCTTGGGCGGGCTGTTCGGGATGAGGTGTTCATGAAATTCCCACGCGCCGTGGGGCACGTTGGCATTATACGGCCATTGCTGGTTCACATAGGTTCCCGAATACGTCAGGACACGGTGGTAAAGCTCCGGATGATACCACGCCATGATCAAGGCGCACGAGCCGCCGGAACTGGAGCCCATCGTCGCGCGGGCGTCGGGGTCATGGGTCAATTTCACATCGGCCGTTTTTTCCGCGAGCGGCAACACTTCCTGCTCGACGAACTCGGCGTATTTTCCCGACATGGTGTCGTATTCCAAGCCGCGTTCGCTGCCCTGGGCATCGCCGCCGCCATTGCCGATGCCGATGTAAATCATCACCGGCACCCGGTTACTGGCAATCAGATTGTCCAAAATTGTGAACATCTCCCGGTCGGTTCCGTCCGCCCCGACAATGAATGGCGCGGCCGTGCCGGGAGCATATTGTTTGGGGACATAAACCGACACATGACGCGTATAGGGAGCCGGATGGCTGGTGGTCACGACCATTCTGGCGGGGTTGGCCGGGTCCGCCGTGCCAAAAGTGCCGGGCTCGCGTGCGATGCCGGGATAATATTTGCTGTCCGCCGAACTCATTGTGAAGTTATACACGGTTCCTTGCGGCGCATTGGTGGTTATTTCGGGTGCGCGGTGGTGAGTCGGGCCGATGATGAAGTTCCCATCGGTATCCGCCGGTGGAACAATGCCGTCGGGCAATTCCGTGGCCGTGACGAATCCCGGCGCGTGCGGATCGCGGGTGGGCGGTGTTGGGCGCGCGGGTCGTGTCATCGCTGACGGCGGGTTTGTCATTTGAGCTATCGCGGGAAATGAGCCGACCATCAAATTCAGCACCGCGCCGAGCAGCACGGCATCATGGGTCAATTTGGTAATCTTCATTTTCAAAGTGAATCAAGAATTTGCTTCGACTTGCGGTCATAGTCATCCTTGTTGATCAACCCTTGGTCATAGAGGGACTTGAGTTGTTTCAAGCGGTCTGCAGCGGAGGGCTGGGCTACCGGCGGTTGGGGCGGGGCGGGAGGCGGAGTCAGTGGGCGGGTCGCAATCATGTTCTTCAACTGTGTCAGGACGGCCATTTGATCATCGGGAATGCGGCCCGTGGTATCGGGTCCGACGTTCAAAGCATAAGCCCGCCCTGATTCCTGCGCCACACTGTAATGATCGAACAAGGTCTGGACTGGAAACAGTTGTGCTTGCGGACTCCACATCCAGCCTTTGATGATTGAGTCGTCATTGCAACCCAGTCCGCGCTCGGGCAATCTGCTGTTGTTGAGGAGGACGCAATTCGGATTCAACTGCTTGATCAAATCCCGGATCTGCGCAAACTGCTCCGGTGAAAGTCTCCCCACACTATCTATTTTCTGGATGCGGATGCCCGGATACCGGGTGTGTAATTCCATCAAATGCTTCTTGATTAACGCAAAGTAAGCTGGCGACACAGGGCCTCTTGCATGCACACCGCTTTCGTTGTATCCGTCGGGAATGGAATAATGCACTCCGGGCAAGATGCCCTCCGCATTGCACGCGGCGATAAAATCGCCAATGATGTCGCCTTTGAACGGGCTTTGCGCCACATCGTAACTGTAACCCGGGCTGTCCCACAGGCAAAAGCCCGATTCATGCTTCACCGTAAGCACGGCGAACGTCATGCCGGCCTCCTTGGCCGCGTGCGCCCAAGCCTTTTCGTCCAAGGTTGCAGGAGGCGCGAAACGTTCCGCTGGAATCAGGCCCTGTTCGCCAGGATGGGCAAAAGTCGCTATGCCGAAGTGGATATAGAGGCCGTATTTCAGGTCGGGGGCGTCATTGGTCGCCGCCGGATTTTCCGGCACAATACCGGCTGCGCTGGCGAGCGATTGCAAGAGGCCCGCCGGACCCCCGGGTGTGGCCGGATTGACCTGTGAAGCATCCTGTGCAAACGCACTGGCCAGCAGTCCGCAGGTCAATACGGCCAGAGGAATGAGTTTGTTTTTCATACGGTTGTCTCGTCAGGTTCGGTTTGTTTTCGTCGCTTACATTGAATCCAATATCGCCTTTTTCTTCTGGTCGTATTGATCCTGATTGATCAAGCCTTGGTCAAGAAGATCCTTTAGCTGCTTCAAACGGTCGGCGGCGCCTGGCTTGGCAGGTCTTCCGGCAGGTGGCGGAGGCGGTGCCGGTTTGGGCCCAAGCACACCGCCTTGGAATTTGAACAGCGCCTGCACCTCATCGTCGGACAGTGCGCGGTTGAACATCATCACGTCATCCATCATCCCGTTGAATGAAGCATCAACCTCGCCTAAGTTTGCATCGGGATTGGACCGGTTTGCACCGATGGTCAGATTGTAGAAGGTGTTCGTCAACTCTTCCACCCAGTGCCCCTGCAGTCCAACCGGCCATCCATCCACATAAATTTTCGCCACTGCGCCGTCAAAGGTGCCGGCAACGTGATGCCAGTTTCCGTCCGTCACCTGGATTCCGGAATGCGCCCAGGTTTTACCCGGTTCTATGTCCACCTGGCCACGGTATGATTTTCCCTTGTCGTCCCCACACATAGAAAGGACATAGCCCTTGCCCGTGCCCTTGTCGAAGATGCGCCGCCATACCCAGTCCTTATAGGAAGTCTTGATCCATGCCGACAGCGTCAGGTGCGGCGGGTTGAGGCTGTCATTGTTCGGCACGGTGATGTAACTGTGGTTCAGGCCGAACAAGACGGCGCCACCCCGATGGCCGTCGGCCAGCCAGCTAACCCCAAATGCCAAGCCATCATTCCCGTGACCGCTCTTGTCTGGGATTTTATCACCAACCGGTTCGTTATCGAAGTCGTAGTAAAGGACGAGGTCCCGGCTCAAGGTGCCAGGCAATGCCGGGCTTCCCGGCGTGGTATCGGCTGCAAGCGAGCCATTCAGAAGGCCGCAGGTCATCAAGGCCAGGGGAATGATTTTGGTTTTCATCGGATTGGCAGATACTGTTTGCTCAAAGTGAATCAATAATCTCCTTCGACTTGCGGTCGTAGTCGTCCTTGTTGATCAATCCCTGGTCGTAAAGCGACTTCAGTTGTTTCAAACGGTCTGCGGCGCTTGGCTTGGCCGGTGTTCCTGTGGGCGGTGGGGATGGTGGTGCCGGTTTAGGCCCAAGAACCCCGCCTTGGGATTTGAACAGCGCCTGCACCTCATCGTCAGACAGGGCGCGACTGAAAATCATTACGTCATCCATCAAGCCATCGAAGGAGGCGCCCACCTCGTTGAATTTGGGGTTGGGGTTGACCAGATTCATCCCCAGGGTCAGGTCATACGAATTTGCAGGGATTCGTCCTTCCCAGCGGGCGACGCGTTGTTGCGGCCAGCCATCCACATAAAGATGTAATTCCTCCCCGTTGTAAGTCACCGCCAGATGATGCCACCGGCCATCCGTCACCGGCCCGTCGCTTCCTGCGCCGCCTTTGTTATGGTTGTCCCTCCCGCCAATCTCGACCACAGCCCGGTTCAGGGATCTGTTGCCGGGCGTATGACCGCCGCCAATGCTCAAGGAGTAGCCGTTCGTAAAACTCTTGTCGAAAATCCGCCGCCAGGTGTCTCCCTGATTGCTGGTCTTGATCCACGCGGCGAGGGTGAGGTTGGATGGATTCAGCGAATCATTGTTGGGCACTCGAATGTAACTGCCTGTCATGCCGAAACTGGCCGCGCCACCCTGATGCCCCTCCGCTGTCCATTGAACGCCATTCGCCTGCCCATCGTTTCCGTGGCCGCTCAGGTCGGGAATTTTTCCGCCAACCGGTTCCGCTTTGAAGTCGTAGTACAGGACTAGGCCCTGATTAAGACCCTCCGGCAAAGCCGTGCTTCCCGGCGTCACATCGGCGGCAAGCGCGCCTGCCAGCATCCCGCAGGTCAACATGGCCAGAGGAATTATTTTGGTTTTCACAAGAATTCAGGATTCCGTTCGCCTCGCCCGGACGGCAATTGGATGTGTTGGAACGAGGTTTTACGCCTCGCTCGGTATGAATTCAATTAAAAAAGAGCATTAGCCATGGCACAATGCGGCCGGCCGATGGTTCCAAGGCCACTCGATTTCAGACGGAAGAAACTGAACGATGCCGGATCAACGCGCCAGCCAGCCACCGTCCATGTTCATGATGGTGCCGTTGAGGTAATCCGCCTCCTTTGACGCCAGAAACAAAATTCCGCCGGCAACATCTTCAGGAGTGCCCCAGCGGCCCTCGGGGATGCGATCGAGAATGGACTTGCTGCGTGCGGGGTCTTCGCGCAGCGGCTTCGTGTTGTCCGTGGCGATGTAGCCGGGTGCGACGGCGTTGAAGTTCATCCGCTCCTTGGCCAGTTCGTTGGCGAACGCCTTGGTGATGCCGGCAATCCCGCTCTTGCTGGCGGTGTAACCGGGAACAAAAATCCCGCCCTGAAACGACAGCATCGAGGCGATATTGACGACTTTGAGGCGCGCATCTGCCGGGGAATTTTCGCGTCCGCCGGTCAGCCACCATTTGCAGACTGCCTGCGTCAGGAAGAATGGCGCCGACAGGTTGATTTGCAGGACGGCATTCCAGTCGGCCTCCGAATGATCAGCAATCGGCGCGCGTTTGATGATGCCGGCGCAATTGACGAGCACGTCCACGCGCCCGCAATCCTTTACAACCCTGGCGATGAAGTCGGCGGCGCCCTTTTGCGTGAGTTTGCCAAGATCCTCGGTGTAGGCGTTGAACTTCGCGCCGAGCGCCTTCGCCTTAGCGCCGGTTTCCGACTGGTCGCCGATGTCCACGCTGACGGCGTGGGCGCCTTCACGGGCGAATGCGAGGGCGATGGCCTGGCCGATTCCGCGGCTGGCCCCGGTGACAATGGCTACTTTGTTTTCGAATCGTTTTGTGGTCATAAATAAAATCAAAAGTGAAAAGCGGAAAGCGGAAAGCGGAAACTTTCCTCGCGCGGGTGGTTCGTCAAATTCATGATTTGGTCTTTGCCTTGCGACCAATGGTAATCAAAATCGCCAGCAACTGGCCAGCCTCGTTCAACACGTTCAACAATTTGGTGATTTGCTGTTCAGCACCAAGTTTGGTGTCGCGGCAAATCTCCAGCCAGTAAATCGTTTCGGCCGCTTCTTTTTCGGCCACGCCGATTTTATGAATGAAATCATTCTTGGACTCGGCCCGGTTCGCTTCGCGGTTGTTCGCGCCAATGGAAGTTCCCGCACGCAACAATTGCCTGCCGAGAATTTGCCCTTCAGCATTTTTTGGAAATGCCGCAACCGTCCTCACCACTTGCACGGCAAATGTTTTCGTCCGCTCTTCCAATTCTGTTTTCATTCGCTGTGGAGGGGGTGATTTTCGCTTTCCGCTTTCCGCTTTTCACCTTAAATCCGGCGGCTTAACCACGTCCATGTCGTCGAACACCTGGTTTTCGCCGGCCATGCCCCAGATGAATTTGTAATTGCCCGTGCCGCACCCGCAATGGATGGACCAGTTCGGCGATAGCGCGACTTCTTCGTTGTGGACGAACAAATGTCGCGTCTGCTGCGGTTCGCCCATGAAATGCGTCAGCACGTTCGCGCCGAGGTCGAAATAAAAATAAATCTCCGTGCGCCGCCAGTGCGTGTGCGGCGGGATGGAATTCCACACGTTGCCTTCCTCCAGCGCCGTGAAACCCATCACAAGCTGGCAGCTCTGGATGCCGCCCTGGTGGATATATTTGTAAATCGTCCGCTTGTTGGCCGTCGCCTGCGCGCCCAGCGGCACGGGCGAGGCGTCCTTCGGCTTCATCATCGCGGCGGGATGCGCCGCGTGCGCCGGACAGCTCAAAAAATAAAACTTCGCCGGGTTCTTGGCGTCCTTGCTTTCAAACGTCACTGATTTGGTGCCCATCGGTAGGTAGACACAGTCCAGCGGGTCCGTTGAAAATGTTTTTCCATCCGCGTGAACCGCGCCCGGGCCGCCGATGTTGATGGCGCCGAGTTCGCGGCGTTCCAGAAAAAAGGCGCGGCCTGTTTCCCGGTGATTCGGCAACTCAATGGGCTTGCCAGAAGGCATGATGCCGCCGGCAACGAGGCGGTCCAGGTCGGTGAACGTGCCGATCAACTGTCCTGGCTCAAAAAGGCTGGTGATGAGAAAAGTGTCGCGGAGTTCCTGCGTGGTCATGCCCGCGACATCCTGCGGGCGCGGCATCCGGCGAATGGTGTTCTCGAACATGATGCCTAGTTTAAGATTCAGGTTCGCCTTTGGTCAATTCGATTCAAGGGCGGGTAGTTTCTTGATTTGTAGGCGACGAGGTGACGAATCGTTTGGGCCAGCACTCCTCACGTCGTGCCCTGCAACCAAATTAGGCCCCATCCAAACACGGGCATGAAAGGAATTTTCTTCGCCGCCGGGCGGCATTTGATAAATTGTGGCGTCACCATCGGCGATTTATGAAAATGATTTTATCGCGCACCGCGTTCCTTTTTGGATTCGCCTTAATTTCTGTTGCGGGCGTTTCCGGCGCACCCGCCGTTGCTCCGGCGCCGAAATTTTCCGGCGCGACACCGCTCGAATGGTCGCAGCGGCTGGCAAATTCCCAGATGGCACGGGAAAAGAACGCACCGAAATGGGATTACACGATGGGCCTGTTCACGCTGTCGCTGCTGAAATTAAACGAACAAGTTCCCGACGCAGGCCTCGTGACATTTTCCGAGGAGAAAATCGGCTCGTTGATTTCGTCGAACGGATTTGTCCGGGGCTACAAAGAATCCGAATACCAGCTCGACGCGCTCAACCCCGGCAAGACCGCGCTGGCGCTTTTCGAATCCGTCACCAATTCCGATGCGCGTTATCTTCATGCGTGTGACCAGTTGGTCAGCCAGTTGGATGACCAGCCGCGCACGCCGGACGGCGGTTTCTGGCACAAGCAAAGATACACCAACCAAATGTGGCTCGACGGCATTTACATGGCCGAGCCGTTTTATGCGGCGATGGGCCGCTATTTCATCAGGCCAAATAAAGCCTATGATGAGGTCGCCAAACAATTCCGGCTGATTGACGAGCACACCTACGACGCCAAGACAGGATTGAATTATCACGGCTGGGACGCGGCGAAGATCCAGCCGTGGGCGAATCCGGCGACCGGCTGTTCCTCGAATTTCTGGGGCCGCGCCGAGGGCTGGTATGCGATGGCGCTGGTGGACGTGCTGGATTATTTCCCGACGAACCATCCGGCGCGTCCGCAAATCCTTGCCGCGTTCCAGAAAACGTGCGCCGGAATTGTGAAATGGCAGGACGCGAAGACTGGACTCTGGTGGCAGGTGATGGATCAGGGCGACCGCAAGGGCAACTACATGGAAGCCACGGCGTCTAGCATGTTCGTCTATGCGTTGGCGAAGGGCGTGAATCGCGGCTTCCTTCCGCGCGCCGACACGGCTGCCGCCGAAAAAGGCTACGACGGCATCGTGAAAAATCTCATCAAGGACGATGGCGGCGGAAAATGGTCGCTCACCCAATGTTGTTCTGTGGCCGGTCTTGGAGTCGCCAGTGCCGCGGGCAGGCCGCGCGACGGCAGCTTTGATTATTACGTCAGCGAACCTGTCGTGAAGAACGACCTCAAGGGCGTTGGCCCGTTCATCCTCGCCGGAATTGAATTGCAACAACTGGCCAACAATCAATAAATTTTACCAATGAACACCTCCATTCCTCGCACCATCGCCTTCGTCGCCTTTTTTCTCGCCTCAGATTTTCTGCTGCGCACGCAGCCAGTTCAACCGAATATGATCAGGCCGCAACCCGGTGTGCCGCCGGGATTTCCTGCGATTGATCAAGTCACGCTGACAACCAACATCACCATCCTTTCACCCGACATTACGACACAGGCCGTTCTCACCGCGATGCAGCGCGTGGCCGACTGGCAGCTTGCGCATCCGATCATGCTCCGCCCGACCGGCTGGATTTGCAGTGTCGGGGACGTGGGTATGATGGCGCTGGCGGGAATTTCCGGCGACCCGAAATACCGCGACGCGATGCTCGCCAAGGCTGAGACCAACGCCTGGACATTGCCCCAATATGGCGGGCGCAAATACCACGCCGACGACCAGTGCTTCGGCCAGGTCTGCGCCGAGCTTTATTTTCTCTACCGCGACAACCGGATGATTGCGCCGATGCGCGAGCACTTTGACTGGATTCTCGCCAATCCCGCGCCGCCGCAAAATCGCGATCCCAGCCTCGGCGACGATCAATGGAACTGGTGCGATGCGCTCTTCATGGCGCCGCCGGCGTGGACGCGCCTTTACGCGGCGACGGGTGACGAACGCTACCTGGATTTCGCGGTGACGAACTGGTGGCGCACGACGGATTATCTTTATAGCACCAACGACCACCTCTTTTTCCGCGACAGCACGTTCTTCAGCAAGTCAGAGACGAACGGGGCGAAAGTTTTCTGGAGTCGCGGCAACGGCTGGGATTTCGCCGCGATTGTCCGGATGCTGCAATATCTGCCGATGAACCATCCCGACCGTCCGCGCTTCGAGCAATTGTTCAAGGACATGGCGGGAAAAATCCTTTCGGTCCAGCAGCCGGACGGCCTGTGGCGCGCGAGCCTGCTCGACCCGGTGGATTTTCCGATGCCGGAAGCCAGCGGCTCGGCGATGTTCACCTATGGCCTTGCGTGGGGCGTGAACCAGGGACTGCTCGACAAGGCAACCTATGAACCCGCCGTCCGCAAGGCGTGGCCCGCGCTCGTCGGCTGCGTGGATGCTGATGGCAAACTCACGCACGTCCAACCTGCAGGCAGCGCGCCGGTGGAATTCGCAGCAGATTCAACTGCGCCCTACGGTGGCGGCGTCTTTTTGCTCGCGGGCAGCGAGGTTTATCGGATGGCGGTTTTGGAACATCCTCAAAATAGCACTGGAACAATAATTAAAATTACGAATCCTTCATCATTTCGCCGCGATTGCGAAACAGTTACAATCAGTTTGGCAGAATATATGTCACACAGTTCAGGTGACCACTTGATTACAACCGATGAATTAATCGTCATGGATGGTTTGTCAGCACGCATTTTAGATTCTCAACCTTACCTAACTAAAGCCAGCCAAGAGAATCCAATGCTGGCCCAATTACTTTTCCAAGTTGACCTTGCGCCAGGCGAGACGCGGACTTTTTACATTTTAGACGCTTCCGCTTTGGCCGCCGTGCCACCGCCCATCGTGAAGACGGCGGCGCGTTACGTGCCGGAGCGGCATGACGATTTCTCGTGGGAAAGCGACCGCATCGCGCACCGCGTGTTCGGTCCTGCGCTGGAGACGTGGCAGGCGGAGCCGCTCACCAGCAGCGGCGTGGATGTCTGGATCAAGCGCACGCGCAATCTCGTCGCCGACGTGATGTATCACACCGGCCAGAATTATGACACGAACTGGGTGATGCAGGATGATTTCAAGGTCGGCAAGACCCGCGGTTGCGGCGGCATCGGCATCTGGGACGGCCAGAAACTGTACGTCTCGAAAAACTGGCGCACCTGGAAGCTCATCACCACCGGACCGGTCCGCTCGGAATTTGAACTGACCTATGACGCCTGGGACGCCGGTGGCGGGCGCATGGTTTCGGAAACCAAACGCATCAGCATTGACGCCGGTTCCAATTTAAGCCGCGTTGAAAGCACTTTCAGCAGCGACGACAAATCGCCGTTGCAGATCGGTGTCGGTTTGGGTGAGCGGCCGGGTGAAAATCTTTTCGTGCCCGATGGTTCGCCGGAAATTGATTCATGGCAAAGCAGCACCGATAAAGGTCTGGTCGTGCAGGATCAGCCGGAAGGCTGGATGGCTTACTGGCAGCCGCAGGATTTTGCGAAAGGTGTGACTGGCGTCGCCGCCGTTTTGCCGAAAGGCAGCGTTGCGGCTTTCACAAATGATCTTCCAGACCTGCCCGCGGGCAAATTTGCCGCGCCGACAAACACATTGACGGAAGGCCAGCCGGCGCTCCGTAATCTGCTGGCCATCGCCCCGGCGGAAATCGGCAAGCCGTTTGTTTATTATCTCGGCGCGGGCTGGAGTGAAAGCGGCGATTTTCCCGGTGCAAAATCATGGACGGATTACGTCCGCCGCTTCGCCGAACGTCGCGACCAGCCGCTACAAGTGACGATTGGGAATTAAACCGGAAAAACAAACAATCACAGCTGAATGAATTTCGCGCGGATTTCATTCGCGTCGCAATGCAAAATGGCCGCGCTGCGTTCCAGATTTAATTTCGGCTTGCCGGAATAGCCGGGATTGAAAAACAAAACGCCGCCCATCGTCTCGCAAAAACGCTTGTGCGTGTGGCCGAAGACAACCACATCCGGCAGCTCGCGCGCGATGCGCTCCACGACGCGTTCGCCGGGTGCAACGGGATTGACGATGTGATGGATCAGGAATTTGCGCCCCGCCAGCGTGATGGTTTCCGTCTCCTTGAACGGCAGGTTCATGTCGGTGTTGCCGTAAACTGCGGTCGCAGGCGCGATGGCTTCCAATTCGGAGATGATGCTGGCGTTGCCGATGTCGCCCGCATGCAGGATGTGTTCAACGCCCGCAAACACCCCGGCAATCTTCGGGTCGAGGAAATTGTGCGTGTCGGAAATGACGCCGATGTTCATAAAAGGCTGAAGGCTGAATTTAGACTTTAGCATTTGGCCTTTAGCCTTCTTGGTGTTCACACCCTGGCTTCCTCCGGAGTCTCTGCCGGTTCGGCTTCCGGCTCCGGCTCGCGCGCGCCGGCGGTCTTGTCGGCGGGCGATTCGGCGGGGTCGGTCAGTTTTGCGGCGCCGGCAAAAAGCGCGGTGAAGAGGCCGCCGCTCAGGAGTGTGTTGCGGAAAAATTCCCAGGTGGAGGGATACCCGCCCGTGCCCTTGGTGAGCGCGATCAGCCAGCCCGCCAGGTTCCTCGAGTATTCCGGATTGCTGAACGGATTGAAGAACCACGACGCGGTGTTGGTGATGAAATAAAACAGGATGGCGCCCAAAATCCCGCCGCCGAGCAGCACGGTGAACGACGATTGCGGCTTGAACCGCCGGCCCAGAAAAATCAGGACGGCGTAGGCGGCATAATTGAAGGCCAGATTGGCCAGGTTCCGCGAATCCCAGACGCTGTGATCCGGGTCATTGCGCTGGTAATAAAGATTCAGGCCGATGTCGGTCGCGAGCAGCACCAGCAGCGGCAGCCACCACGACAGACGCCTGGAAAAATAGACGCCCACGCAAAAGGCGAAGGCGTAGGCGACGCTGAAGTTCGGAGGCAGCAAACCGGGAATCCGCGACAGCGCGAACAGCATGATAAATACAACCGGCAACCCGCGGCGCGCCAGAGCGCGCCAGCGCGGCGGTGGCAATGTGTTCCACTTTTCTTTCACTTCGGGGAAGGATAGTTCACTTGGAGGGAAGAGAAAAGCTGAAAGCTGAAAGCTGAAACGCTGAAACGCTGAAAAACTGAAAAGCGAAGATGGAAGATGGAAGATGGTGGGAACGCGAAGACACGAAGTTTTTTAAACCGCTAATGGACGCTAATAAACGCCAATAGAAAACAGGAAAATATCAACCACGGATCAACACAGATGGACACGGATGGGGAAGCGGGGAGCAGGGAGAGGGGAGCAACCGGGAGCGAAGACGGAGGATGAAGGAACGCAACGGCGCAGGCGCGAAGTGCGCGGATGGACGCCAATAAAAAAACAGAATCAAATTCGCGGAAATCAGCGAAATTAGCGGATGAAATTTTGAAACCAGGGTTCGGGCGGGCAGGTTGCGCCTTTGCGTTAATACCTTGATTCGGCTTGCCAGAATGGCATGTAGTGTGCTAGCTTTACGGGAGTGGGTTGGAGAAAAACCGTAAAGTCTGTGATGAATGGATGAATATGCTGGCATATGGCCGACAATTGGTTGCCGGTGCGCCGCGCGCGAAATGCGCAGCGTTCACGCTGATTGAGACGGTGATATCCGTGGCCATCCTGGCATTGGTCATGTCGGGGATCATGTATGGGTACGCGCAGGCGAACCGGTTCGCGGAGTGGAGCTCCATGTCGCTCGCGGCGCAATCGTATGCCTTGCAGGGACTGGAACAGGTGCGCGCGGCCAAATGGGACCTGTCCGCCAATCCCGTCTGGGATGACATACCGACCCCGACGAATTCCAGCGGCCAGTATGTCATCGGCGGAACGACCAATTTCTCCCAGTCCGACATCATGGATATTCCGGTATCGGGCGCGCCGATTTATGTGACCAATTACATCAAGCTGATACAAGTCCAGACCACGCCGCAATATCGGGAGGTGTGGTCACAATGCGTCTGGACTTTCCCGCGCACCGGCCAGTTATTCACCAACACCGTGATCACCTATCGCGGGGCGGACCGCCAATGAACACAGTGCCGCCAAACGCCCCATGAAAACCTCGTCGAGACATTCCCGCGCGCGCACTGCCGGATTCACGCTGGTTGAAATATACATGGCCTCGGCCATAGCCCTGATGCTCGTCCTCGCAATAACGGCGGTCGAGTTTTTTGCGGCGCACGTGTACACCCTCGCGGCGACCAAGCTGACCTCCACGGCGGCGGGGCGCAAGGTGATGAACCAGATGCGGGATGCGATCAGGGGCGCCGACGATGTGAACGTGGGGATTTACGACCCGGTCGCCAATACATTTTCAACGATTGCCATCGGCACGCCACAAATCGGCAACGCGCTGGTCATATACACCAACAACCCCAACGGCCAGAACACGAATAACGGCATCATCTATTTCATGAACATCCAGGCGAGCAATGTGTGCAGCGTGCAGTATGTGAATAACACGGTGGTGCCGTCAACGATCGTCACCAATATCGCCGTGTACATCACCAATTATTATGCGTTTGACGCCGAGGATTCCCTCACCAACATCCTGACGACCTATGTGAATAACCGCGTCATCCATGTGAAATTCCAGTTTTGCCAGTGGGAATTTCCGCTGGCCGGTGTGGCGGGCCAGAACGCGATGTATGATTACTACCAGTTGCAGACCCGGGCAACCCGGCGCATCATTGATTATTAAACCCGACGCACGACAACCCCATGCGACTATCACCTTCATTTGACCCTCGCAACCGACGCGGTTACATACTGGTGTTGACCCTGGTGTTTCTGGCCACCAGCCTGATGGTGCTGTCCAGCGTGATGTGGTGGTCATCATCCAACGCCAAGGTGACACAGCAAAACGAACTGTTCACCACGTCCGAGGCCGCCGCCGAAGCCGCCACGGAGGAGGTGGTGGCCACGATGGACCGCGACTGGACTTACGGCGAGTATCTGCAGGCCGCAAGCGTTTACTCCGCCCTGATTCCCACGCAGACGAACACCTGGGGCAACTGGCCTGTGCCGATCCAATTCAGCGACGGCTCCGGCAACAACAACCAGACCGGCGTCACCATCGCCACCACCAATTTCTACGGCCCCGTGGGATCCACGTTTGCGAACATGCAGGGCTATATACAGCCATGCACCATCATCTCCTCCGCAACCGCCCGAAGCCAGCTTTACTCCGTCACGGCCACGGTGCAACAGGTGGTGAATGCCACCATCATCCCCCTGTTCCAATTTGCCATTTTTTACAACATGAACCTGGAGATTGACCCCGGCGCGACGATGCCAATCAACGGGGCGGTGTTTTGCAATGCAGGCATCTGGGCGGGCAACGACAACGTCACCTTCAACTCCACGGTCGCCGCAGTTGGCTTGGTCT
>Ga0302320_10004750_pt1 | contig 30719 bp, 28 predicted proteins | sample Bog_T0_3_FD_202130 | JGI IMG/M metagenome (GOLD analysis project Ga0302320, IMG submission 202130) | Peat permafrost microbial communities from Stordalen Mire near Abisko, Sweden - Bog_T0_3 | ecosystem: Environmental > Terrestrial > Soil > Wetlands > Peat | place: Sweden: Abisko, Stordalen Mire... | reverse complement strand
AAAAATATGCGGACACTGCTGGCTCTGATGGTCATGTGCATGATCGTCGTTTTGAATACTTCAGGACAAACTCTTAAACCGGGACGGCCTCCCATGTATCCCCCACAGCCAGGCCCGACGCAGCCCATGCCGACCCAGCCCGCTGTGCCCACTCAACCACCGACGCAGCTCGTGCCAACCCAGCCCGTTGTGCCCACCCAGCCAATACCGATTCAACCTGTGCCCACCCAGCCTGTTGTGCCCACCCAACCAGTGCCACCCTCAACTAAGCCGATTGGGCCAGAGCCCGAGCCGACTCCCATCCCGCCCACATTACATCATGTAGCTTGATTCTTGATCGTTCTTTCAGGACGGCAAAGACATTGAAAGCGCCGAGTTTGAGTTCGGTGTCTTTTAATGGTTTGAGATTTTGAAACCAGACCGTTGTTGTGAGCGTGTGGTCTGAAAGTTGATGGTTGATACAATTTATCGATGAAACCCACCCAGTCTTTTTGCCTTTTCACCGGGCAAAGTCCAAAGCGGTGAGCACCGGGTTCTCAATGATGTTCTGGTGTGTTTCGACAGAGGTGGAACCTAGGATTCCTGATTGTGTCATGTGGGCTAAAATTTCAGGATGGCTTTTGGCCTCTTCGACCATCATAGCCTTCATGGCTTCAGGACTGGTCACGTTCCGAATTTGGTGAATCAGAAAGTCCTGCTTGCCAATCCAGAGAGTCCTCGTTATGCCCTTTTTAGACTCGTCCGTTAAGACGTAACAATCAACATCGCCCACTTTCTCGTCAGGCTGTTGTTTTTCGTCAGTTACGGAGCCACCAAGCTGGCTGCCCCAGTTTAGGTTGAAAAATGTAGGTGGTATGGTTGACGAGGCATAGCCGGAAATATCCTTGGAACTGCTCAAAGCAATCTCCTCACTCGGCATTTTTTCAGCCCCATCCCCCGCCATCGCCAAAAAGTCGCCATCGCCTGCCGACCATACCGCATTTGATTTGGCAGTCATTTCGGTGATGCCGCCCATTTCAATGTTCATCACCCATTCGATTCGGTAAAGGCTGGGTCGATCCAGTCTGATGGTGAAGGTGTGGATGAAGGTTGGTGAATTTGTGGTATCGATGGTTTCAACAGTTTTTCCTTCATCACTGTAACTTGTCATCGAGGCATATTTTTCCTGCGCTTTTTTGAAGATTTCGCTCGGCGTAAGATTGTCACCAGACCCATCACTCGACAGAATCTTTGTGGTAGTGCCGCCCACCAGCAGGATTGCCACACCGATGCAAAGAGCCAGTTTTGCGCGTGTCATAATTTTGAGAACTCCTTGCATTATGCTCGCCGAAGCTGGAGATGGACAGGATTTTTGCGATGGAATGAAAACTAGATTGCCTAAGGCGCAGCCTCCAAGTTTAAAAGTTGCCAAGGTTTGCAGACAATGTTTAGAACATGTTGGGAAAGGGCAGTTCCCAATCGTTAAACCACCCGTTAAAATCTTTGGCGGTTCCATTGGCGATAATAATGTTGCCGGTCACTTCACTTATTTTCCCCGACCTGTCTTGGATGGCGGCGGTGCGAGGGGAAGATGGATGCTGGCAGTCCACCTTCTTCAGCTTCAAATGAGCATAAAGTGATTCCGAAAAGGAAGTTTCAACGAGAATAACTACCGTGCCGCTTGGATTTTCAAATGCGGTTAGAATGTTGGCTGTCATATCGGATTGGCATTAACATCGGCACCTTTTGCCAACAGCAATTCTGCGACATCCATGTGACTATTAAGCGCCGCCGCATGTAAAGGTGTGTCGCCAGTGTTGGCTCTGTCGTTGACATTGGCACCTTTAGCTAGCAATAATTCAGCCACATCTTTGTGACCCAATTGCGCTGCCCTGTGTAATGGCGTAAAGCCGGGGAAAGGCGCGTCGGCACCGACGGGTTTACTAAAAACCAATTTCGGATTTTCTTTGAGCAGCGCCTTGACCTTTTCCAAATCTCCACCCGCAGCCGCGTCGTGAATCTCATCGCCAATCGCGGACGATGTGACGAAAAACAGAACAGCCATCAAGGCCAGAATTCTCTTTGAAAGCTTCATAAGAAACCATTGGACGCCTTTGATTTCTTTTCTGCAACAAAAAAGCAGCAGGCAAAATTCACGCTGGCTGCAATCTGGCCGACCACGCAAAAAGCGTTTGCTTTCGTGGAACGCCTCGGAAAAACTCATTCCGACCGTAAATTGTGACTTTGAAGCCCCGATGTTTGATGGGTTTTGGTAATCTCATTTTCTTAATTTCTGATTCGGCCAAAATCTGTGCGGAATCTGTGCGGGCGTCAACCACTCCCTCATTTTCAAAGGAAAGATGGTGCGCGATACAGGGTTCGAACCTGCGAAAAACGCGTGATTCGTTAGGAAATCCAGATAGTCCCTCACAAATAGCCTCACAAAAATCTGGTGAGGCGATTCTTGGCCTTGATTCGGTAGTTGAATCCTGCGCAAAACTTCCCGCGCCATTCAAGGCGGCAATTCTCGCCATCGTCAATTCTACTTTCCCCGTTGTGCCTCCGTCCGCAATTGGGAACTCACATAATCCGGCGGAAACAAACAGTGAGGTTAAATCGGTATGCAAATAAAAGTGCTGGTCATTGACAAGGTGTCGGAAACATTCGACACGAAAAAAGGGTCCAAAACACTCCACCTGCTGGTGTGCCAGGATCAATCACGCCCCCCGCTGCGCAATTCGTTTGATTACGAACTGACGCCGGAGGAATTGGGAAAACACGGTGCGTCGCTGGTGGACAAGACCGTGGAACTGAACGTCCGGGACATGGCCCAGAACTTCTCCGGGCGCATTCGGATGTCGGGAGCCATCACCAAGGTAGGTGCTTAATGGAAACGGCACTGACATACACGCTGCAACGCGTCCACTGGCAGTTCTTCGGCTCTCCGATACGCTTGTCACTGCCGAGCCGAACACTCGGCGGCGGTGGATTCGTCAACCGATTCGGGCGGGTGGTGCGCGCGGAGCGCGCGCCACCCCCCGATGGCTTGAAGATGAATTGCGCCCAGATGAAAACGACTGAACTGAAAATGCTCTGGAAACTGGTGAAGGCTGGCGAGGACAGGCCGCTGACAGCGGCGGACTTGGCCTTGCTGCTGCGAATCCGGTTCGCACTTCAAGAATATGAGGCAGCGGAGACAAAAGCGGTCAATAAGGTGGATTTGACAAACTGCCAATAGTTGGTAACTATTAAAACATGAGTGCAGCATTAACCAATTACTGGCAGGACTTCATCAACCAGATGGTTACGTCGGGGCGTTACAACAACCGCTCCGAAGTGATCCGGGCGGGACTCCGTTCCCTGGAAGAGCGGGAACTGGCGAATGAGGTCCGCGAGTTTGACCAAATCTTCGCCGGTGGCCGCGCCGTGGAGCCGGACGGCAAAACCCTTGGCCGGATGGTTGCCCGCCAAAAGGCGCATCGTAACAAGGCGCGGCGATGATCCGGGCGGTCTATGACTGCAACGTGATTATGTCCGGCATCGGCTGGAAAGGTGCCGCGCGCAATTGCCTCAAGCTGGTGGCCAGTCGTCAGGTCTTTCTTTACGTCACCGACGAAATTCTGGCGGAATACGAGGCGGTGATTCCCGAAACCTTGGCGGAAGAAACGCCGAAAATTGATCCGTTGCCCAAGCTGGCGTGGATTAGAAACAAAGCCCGACGGGTCGAACCGGCACCGTTGGGCAAACGGCGCAGCCGAGATGTCAAAGATGACATTTACCTCGCTGCGGCAATAGCGGCCTCCGCCACCTGTATTGTCACCTATGACAAAGATTTGCTGACGTTGGGCAAGCCATTTGGAATTGAAACCATCCGTCCGCCTGAATTTCTTCGTAGAATAACAGAATGATTTGTCTCATTGCTTGGCATCGGGAGAAATTGAAACCGACGGCCAAAGTCGTTACCGAATTAGTTTGATGCTGATTTTTTGGGCTATGATAAAAATTCCAATCGTCTGCAACGACTTTGGCCGTCGGTTTTGCCTTCCCCCCGGAAGTGCATCGGGTAAAATATTGTGTGTCATGTAGTTAGTTGACTGATTGTTTTGCCTTCCCCCCGGAAGTGCATCGGGTAAAATAGGCTTGTCAGAAGCCGTTGATTTTGGTTATGTTAGCTACAGTTGATGCACTTTCGGGGGGAAGGCTTAACTGAATATAGAGCGTTCGGACCACTGCTTTGCCACGTCCGAACGCTCTTGTTTTTAATCCCAGAACTCCACTTGATCGGGGACTTTGGCTTTGTTTGCACGCTTGCCTTGATCGTAGTTGGGGCCGATGACCGTCACACTTTTGGCCCATTGTTCATCCGTGATATAGAGCAGCCGCACATTGCCCGCCTCCGGCACCATTTTTTGGATGACGCCCAGATGCTTGCTCAATTGCTCGAAATTCACGCATGGGCGCGCATACACGGAAAATTGAATCATAAAAAATCCGTGGTCAATCAGGTCGTTGCGGAAGCGCGAGGCCATCTTCCGCTCCTTATCGGTCATCACCGGCAGATCAAACATGGCCATTAACCAGCCCATACTAAAAGGCGAATTGTTCATTGCTTCCGCTCGTAGCAACCGACGTAAGGAGGCTCCATCTAAAACGGAATTGGTTTGAGCCTCTCCTCCTCGTCTTACCTAATTTGACGCCGCTAGCAACGGCAGTTCCGGCACCCAGAACGGTTGCACGGAATTTTCCTCATACGCCCGTGCCAGCGAATTGGCCGAGGCGTCAATCGCATCCATCAATTTCAGCGTGTAAGCCTGATGCTGCACCCGCCGCTCGCGCAGTTCCGTGCCCACTTTTTTGGCCCACGCTTTCATGGAAACATCCGGCTCCAGCATGAACTCCGCCAGCATCAATTCCACCGCCGGACGAAACGCCTCCATCAAGTCATACACCAGCGGTTCGGAACGAAAACGCGGCTTGTGAAACACGCCCAGTTGCGGCAGCAGCCCGTGAACCAGCAGACCACGATGGCACAACGCCGACAGCACCGCGTAACCGTAATTGAGCATCTGATTCGGCGCGGTGTCCTCCTTGCGGTCGCGCCGGCTGGCGCCAGTTTTTCACCGCGCAGCAATTTGATTCGTAAAAGGCAGGAGGTGTAACAGGTATCATCACCCGGCGCAGGGAATTCGCGTTCCAAACCGAGACGACAAAGGGCTATTGTCCTTGAAAAAAGGTTCGAGCAAGGTCAAAGAGACACACCATTCCACCAGTTTGATTTGATTCGACGAGCAGTGACCACGGTTTGACGCAAGAACCACGGGCTTTTTTGCAGTCGAGGACAAACGAGTTGCGATTTAATCAACAGACGATTTAGTGATACACTGAAACGGACGAATGGAAATTACTTTCCACGAATTTCAGAAATAGCAATCATGGTTTATGCCTAAACGCTCACGCAAAAAAACGAACGAGAAGAAAAATCCGGCAGCGGTTGCGCTTGGCAGACTTGGCGGGCTTAAAGGCGGAAAGGCCAGAGCAAAGAAACTTTCCGCCGAGGAGCGCAGCGAATCGGCACGCAAGGCCGCGGTCTCACGTTGGAGCGCGTAAATAAATTTACGATTGCGCGCTGAATTCGCTTGCAAATGCGTGAGCGTTCACGCATAATAAAGGCGGTCGCAAAATTATTCATCGCCACTTTTATGAATACATATTTCCTTTACGCCCGCAAAAGCACCGATGTTGAGGACAAGCAAGCCCTCTCCATTGACGCGCAAATCAATGAATTGCGCGAATTTGCCGAGCGGGAACGGCTTGGGATTGTCGCGGAACTGATTGAAAAGCAGTCCGCTAAAATACCTGGCAGACCGATTTTTAACGCGATGTTGGAGCGTATTGAGGCCGGAGAGGCCGACGGAATCCTCGCGTGGCATCCCGACCGCCTTGCCCGCAACAGCGTGGACGGCGGACGCATCATTTATCTGCTCGATACCGGGATGATCAAGACGCTCAAATTCCCGACCGTCCGCTTTGAATCCGACCCGCAAGGGAAATTCATGCTCAACATGATGTTTGGACAGAGCAAATACTATGTTGACGCGCTTTCTGAAAACACCAAGCGCGGTTTGCGCGAAAAAGTCCGCAGAGGTGAATATCCCGGCCCCGCCCCAATCGGCTACATCAACGACTATCGCACCAAGCGAGTATTCGTTGACCGCGAACGCGCCCCCATCGTGAAGGAGGCGTTTGAGCGGTATGCGACTGGCGGGGAGACGCAGGAGACGTTGCGGGTGTTTTTCGGCAAACATGATATCCGTTCCAGAACCGGCAAACTTTTGGGGAATACGACCATTTCAAGCCTTCTTTCAAACCCCATGTTTTACGGCCATTTTCGTTACAGGGGCGAAGTGCATGAAGGCAAGCATGAGCCGATCATCACCAAGAAGCTGTTTGACGAGGTGCAAGCCATAGTCAAAGAGCGCTGGCGGTATTCCCCGAAAGAGAAAATGGCACGCGTGCCAAAAGCCTTCATGGGACTTCTGCGCTGTTCGACCTGTGGCTGTGCCATCACAGCCGAGATCCAAAAAGGCCACACCTATTATCGTTGCAGCAAACGAAGCAAGACCTGTCAATGTTTTCAACCATACGTGCGCGAAGAAGCCCTTGACCTGCAAATCTCTGCCCTCCTTAAACCGTATTCGCTCCGGTCGGATTGGGCGAACGAAATGCTGAAACGGCTCAATGATGAGAAAAAGCAGTCCACCCAGACCGCCAAGCTCATGGCCGGACAAAAGCGCGCGGAGATTGAAAAAATCAATCTCCGTCTCCAAAAACTTCTGGACTCATTTTTGGACGGGGTGATTGACCGCGAAACTTACGTCGCGGAGAAGGCCAAAGGAATGAGCCAGAAAAAATCTTTGGAGGAGCAATGCAGTGCGCTTTTGAGAGGCCGAGCCGATTGGCTCGAACCGTTCCAAAGTTGGATTTTGACCGCTAGAAACGCGGGGGAAATCGCTGTTAAAGGTTCTCCACAGGAGAAAAAGGTTCTAGCCCAACAAGTGTTCGGCTCGAACCTTGTCCTCGACTGCAAAAAAGCCCGTGGTTCTTGCGTCAAACCGTGGTCACTGCTCGTCGAATCAAATCAAACTGGTGGAATGGTGCGCGATACAGGGTTCGAACCTGTGACCCCTACAGTGTCAATGTAGTGCTCTACCACTGAGCTAACCGCGCATTGAACCGACATCTTAAATTAGGATTTGACCTCGTGGCAAGATTTTTTGGCATCGCCAGACAATGCCTCCGGTTCAATGGATGAGGATGGCTGGGTCGCGGGCGGGATGGGCGGCATGACCTTTGAAACAGGTCAGACGCAGACCGGTGACGTTTTCGGCTTCGAGAGCGGTGCTAAAATAGTCCGGTAAATTCCGTCCCCAGATGATGCAGCATTTTTTCAGAGTGACATCATCGGCGTAACGGATGTTGATGCCGGGAGTGTCGTGCGGTTCGGTCGGTGCGAGCACCTTGGTGGGCCGATTGTCAAAGACGTCGCCGTTATATTCGGTCCAGCGGTCCAGCTTCAAGCGCACGTTTTCGAGCCGGACGTTTTGGATGATGCTGTTTGTCGTGCCGTTGATCCGGATGCTGTTTTCGGCGCGGCCGGTGACGTTTTGGATTTGGATGTCGCGCATCGCCCCAAGCTTCGTCGTCGGCAAACGCGGGATTGCCGTGAAAGAAATCGCCTCGCCTCGCCCCCACCACGGATAGCTGTAATAGCGCGAGGTGAATTTGATGTCGCGGAAAATGACGTTGGAAACGGTGCCTTCGTCGCGCAGTTGAATGCAAAGACCGCGGCTGCCGGAAAGGATTGTGCACCGTTCGAACAGGATGTCATGGATGTCGCCGGTGGTTTCCGTGCCGATTTTCAGGCCGGCATCCTGTGTGCGGATGACACAGTCGTGGACATGGACGTTGGCGCAAGGGCCGAAGTCTTTCACCTGCCGCGTGGTCTTGACGACGATGGCGTCGTCCCCGCACGTCAGATGGCAGTTTTTGATTTCCACGTCCTGGCAATGGTCGGGGTCAATGCCGTCGTCATTCGGCACGTCGAGCCGGTTGTTGACGGTCACATTGTCCACGAGGACGTTTTTGCAGCCGAGCATGTGCAATCCCCAATACGGCGCGTCGCCGAACGTGATGTCGCGCACGAGCAGGTTGCTGCAGCCGGTGAGCACAAACATTTTCGGCCGCCACTCCTTGAACAGCCACCATTCATTGGTGGCCTCGTAGCTGGTCATGAACGAGAGCGACTGGCCGGAAATTTTTCCGCCGCCGGTGATGCGGAGATTGGCCGCGTTGGAGGCGGTGATGACACCATCACTGGCATAGTCCGCTTGGTTGGTGCTGATGACCAGCTCCCCTTCGAGATGGAAATCAATGTCGCCCTTCAAATTCAGTGTGGCGACCATAAATTTGTGGCCGCGCGGAATCAAAACCTGTCCGTTCTCGCCCGCCGCCGCGTCAATGGCGCGTTGAATCGCCGCCGTGTCGAGCGTCGCGCCGTCGCCGGTCGCGCCGTAGTCGAGGACGTTGAATGTTTTCGCCGTGATGGGAATAGTCAGCGCCAGCAGCGCGCCGAGCAGAAACAGTTTTTTGTTCATGGAAAATTATTTCAACACCACGTCCCAGACCTTGGCCATGCGTGATTGGCCTGCCATGCCTTCGACGTTCAGCACCACGACGAAGTGACCTGGCTTTTTGTAGGTGTGAATCGGGTTTTGTTCCGTCGAAGTTTCGCCGTCGCCGAAATCCCAATTCCAGGAGGTGATTTTGCCGGTGGACAAATCCTTGAAGGCGACGAGCCGGCGATCCATGTCCACGACCTGGAACGACCATTGCGCCGCGATGGGTTTCTGGAATTGCGTTTCCAGCGGCATCAGCTTGAACGCGCACAGGTAGTCGGCGTTCCCATACATCGTGTGGTGGCGCGAGAGATTCCAGAAGCCATTGTTGGTGCCGCCGGAATTCACATCGTCATAATCAATCAACGCGAATGACAAGCCGATGATTTTATTTTCTTTCAACACCGACTCAACTGCGCGCTGCGGACCTTCCGCGCCGGCGTAATCGAACGGCGTGATCCAAAATTCCAAAACGTAATGTCCCGGCTGGCCGGGTCTGAAATCATATTTCTGCGCGGCGTTGGCATAGGGTAGTTCCTTCACCCATTGCTCCGGCCCCCAGACCATGCACCAATCCTTGCCCTCCGCCGGGGTGAAGATGTGATAGTTCTGCGCATGTGCGCCCTGAAGGGTGAGATAGGCTTCCCACTGGCTAAGATAATTTGTCGCCGGCATGAACTGTCCAATCAGAGGCCCGCCGGACAAATCCCCGTCCACCACCACTTCAAACGTGTCGTTGTGCAATCCTGGCAGGGAGAAATCCCAGTAATCGTCATCGGCCTCATAAAGAAAATACAGCCGGTTCAATCCCTTCACCCAGCCGACGCGGACACGGATTTTCGGCGTGGACGGGTCGGTCCACTTATGTTTGCCGTTGTCGTCCACAAGCTGGTCGCTGCCGATGACGTAGCTTTCCGGTACGATGCTCCAGTCGTTCGTGTCGCCGTCAATCGTCGGTATCTTGTCCGGCGGGAACTGGAAAATTTTGAAGACCTCGTTGGTGCGGTCCAGCGCGACGGCGGGTAGCGCCATCAGGATCAAACCGGCGCAAACAAAAAGGAGATGGCGAAATGAATGGAACGTGTTCATCCGAAAATGACTCCACGATTGCGCAAAGGTGTCAACATTTATCGCTCGGCCTTTCCTATCGGCTTTGCGCGCATTGAATTTCAACTTTGAAACCACCCCGCGTTTTCGCTAACTTGCCGCCATGTCACGAAAGGCGTCCGACACGCACCACGGTTTGAACGACGTCATCGGCTTCGCGCTGCTGGCGGTGGCGGTGCTGTTGCTGGTCTCGCAGTTTTCCTTTGACCGGAACGACCTCGCCTTCATCCATACACCGCCGAACAAACCGACCGTCAATTGGATTGGCCCCTTCGGCGCGCACCTTGCCTATGCGACGTTTTTCATTTTTGGCCTTGCCGCCTACATCTTCCCGTTTTTGCTCGCGGCATTTGGTGTTGGTTATATCTCCAGTTTTCTTTCCTACCTGCGCGAACGCCGGTTCTGGTCCGGCTTGTGGTCGGCGGTTTTTATTTTCTCGCTGTCCGGATTGTTGGACATGATGGACGGCCTGCTCAAGACGCTGCGCGAAAATGTTGACGCGCCCGGCGCAGGCGGCTGGCTCGGACAGACCTTGTTTGATTCCAAGTTGTTCGGCTATGACTGGGGGTTTTGGATGTTTGGTTCGGTTGGCGCAACGATTGTTTATCTGGCGCTTTGCTTCATCAGCCTGCTCTTTCTGACCAATTTCCGCCTCGGCGACTGGATTCGCCATTTCGTTCAAAAGGCGCCGGATGAAGCCAAGCCTAAAACCCTCGAAGAATCGGCGCTCGAACGCCGCGCGCGCGATTTGCAGGATCGGGCGGAAAAATTGCAGGAGGAAGTCACCCGCTCCGGCCTCGGTGCGGATATGCAGCCCGTGCCCGAACCGACCGTGCGCGATTTGAGCGTCCCTCAAGGCAAGGCGCGCTACCGCAAAACTACCCTGCCCGAACCGCCCAAGGAGCCTGCCCCGGCTGCTGCGGATGGAGACAAACAATCCGCGCCGCGTGAAATTCCCGCCACCACCACCGAAGATATTCTCGGCAAAAAGCCGGAAGTGGAAAAGCCGGTTGAAGCCAATACCGAAACGCCCGTCGCCGAACCGGAAAAAACCGGGGCTGAAAATGTTCCTGAAAAAATCGGCGATCCGAAGGTCGAACCGGCCATTCACATTGCCGACGGCGCCGCGCGTAAACCGAGGCCGCCAAAAAAACCGAAGCCCATCACCGTGGCACAGACACCGATGATTGGGAATTATCAGTTGCCGCCGATGGATTTTCTCCAGCACCCGGACATGACGCTTAAGCCGACCGAGTCCAAGGAGGAGCTTATGGCCAACGCGCGGCTCATGCAGCAGACGCTCGCACAGTTCGAGATCGAGGTTTCCCTCGGCGATATCACCAAGGGCCCGACCATCACGCGCTATGAATTGCATCCGGCTCCGGGCGTGAAGCTGGAAAAAATCACCGCGCTCAACAACAACCTCGCCGCCGTGCTCAAGGCCGAGCGCATCAACATCCTCGCGCCCGTGCCCGGCAAAAGCTCCGTCGGCATCGAGGTGCCGAATCTCGTCAAGACCAAGGTCATCATGCGCGACCTGCTGGAATCCGAGGAATGGCGCAATTCCAAGGCGCGCATCCCGCTCGCGCTCGGCAAGGATGTGTACGGCCATCCGATCATCGCCGACCTCGGCGACATGCCGCATTTGCTCATCGCCGGCAGCACCGGTTCGGGCAAATCCGTCTGCATCAACGCCATCATCGCGTCGCTGCTTTACAAATTTTCGCCCGACCAGCTCCGGTTCGTGATGATTGATCCGAAGGTCGTCGAGCTGCAGCATTACAACTCGTTGCCGCACCTCGTCGTGCCCGTGGTGACCGACCCGAAGAAAGTCATCCTTGCGCTGCGCTGGGTCGTCAGCGAAATGGAAAAACGCTACCAGATTTTTGCGCGCGTCGGCGTCCGCAACATCGCCTCGTTCAATTCGCGGCCGGATAAAAAACTGGTTCCGCAGGAACCCGAATTGCCGCTCATGGCCAAGAAGGAAAAGGTCGAGCCGGGCGCGGAAGGTTTTGCCGTGGAAGTGGACGAGCAAATTGTCGTGCCGCGCGAGGAAGACATCGTCATTCCCGAAAAGTTGAGCTACATCGTCGTCATCATTGACGAGCTGGCCGACCTCATGCTTGTCGCGCCCGCCGACGTGGAAATGGCCATCGCCCGCATCACGCAAATGGCGCGCGCGGCGGGCATCCATTGCATCGTCGCCACGCAGCGGCCCAGCGTGGACGTCATCACAGGCGTCATCAAATCGAATATCCCGGCGCGCATCGCGTTTCAGGTCGCCGCCGCCGTGGATTCGCGCACCATTCTCGACGGACAGGGCGCGAACAAACTGCTCGGCAAGGGCGACATGCTTTATCTCCCGCCCGGTTCGGCGAAATTGATCCGCGCGCAGGGCGCGCTCATTACCGACCAGGAAATCCAGGGCATCGTTGACTTCATCGCGCTGCAGGGCAAGCCAAGTTACGAACTGGAAATTCACCGGCAGCTTTCCAAGCCCGCCGCCGAATTTGGGAACGAAAGCGGCATTGACGAGGACGAGGACCTCATCCAGCAATGCATCGAGGTCATCCGCAGCGAGCAGAAGGCCAGCGTCTCGCTCATGCAACGCCGGTTGCGCCTCGGCTACACCCGCGCCGCGCGCATCATGGATGAACTGGAAAGCCGCGGCATCGTAGGCCCCGGCAAGGGCGCAGAGCCGCGCGATATCCTGATTGATCTGGACGGCGGCGGAGCGGACGGCGGCGGGCAGGAAGCAGTTTGAGCCACAGATTTTCACGGATGGACACAGATTTTCCAAGCCCGTAGGGCTGGCATCTTTGTAGTTTGGGAATTCAAAACAAACAAGGCTCCGTTTAGGAGCGACATCATGGTGGCCGTCCGCAAGGACCGAGCCACAGGCTCGACACTACAACCGCATTCCGAATTCCTCATTTGAAACGGACTCTTTCCCTGAATTCATTTTGGGATGGACGATTGGGGGGAGCGCGGGCGTCCCACCTGCGGGTTCGGGCGTCGCGCCCGAATCATTGGTTGAACCATTCAGTTTGGGAGACGGGTTTTCGGCGCGACGCCGAAAACGGCAACCGGGACGGTCGCGCTCCCAATTCCAAAATCGTAGCAGCGGACGTGAGTCCGCTCATTATTCCGACGGGGGAGAAGTTTGAGCCGACTCACGTCGGCTGCTACGGCATTCCGAATTCCACAGGGGCGAATCGTCGCGTCCCGCATGGCGGGACGGACTGGCCTGATTTTAATTCTGTCTTCCGACCTCGGGCTTCTGACCTCTGGTTTTAGGGAACTCTTTTCCTGAATTCATTTTGGGATGGACGAACGGGGTGTAACGGATTTAATTAAGAAGAATAACTTGGTATGCCTCCTCTGCCACAAGATGAAGTATGTGATGAAAGCGTCATAGCCGAGCTGTGTGCGCAGTATCAAACCAAGCTTGAGTGAAGCCGAAACCCACTTCGTTCCGCACTAGATTCAATACACGCCATAAATTGGGAAAATCTCGTTGGGGAATATGAATTGGTCACACCGAAACCAGAAGCGCCCATTTATTACGAATGGCGGCCAGCCAAACCAGAATTTACTGCTCCAGAATCACCCAGCTACGCCGAATACCCATCCGAACCACAACGCAATGATTAGAAATATCAGATGCTGGGTGATGCCGGTGTTCAAGAATTGGCTTACTTTCGTGATTACGAGGCTTGGGCAAAGGAAATCAAGCAAATTGAAGCTGAAAACCAGCGGCGTTACGATGAGAACGTTGCGACAATTGAACGGTGTAATTCCCAGTATGAGCAAGAAATCACAAAATGGCAAAGGACCAACGAACGCATTAAAACCGAGAACCTCAAGCGTCGCGAAAAATACGAAGCTGCCATGGAACAATGGGATGCTGGACGTTTACAACAAGAGAGCGAAGTCACCAAATTAAAAGCAAATTACGAAAAGCTAAATCCGAGCGCGATTAAGCATTATTGCAAATTAGTGCTGTCATTTTCAAAGTTTCCAGATGATTCAAGCCGTAAATTTGATTTTGATTATGTCCCAGAAACAAAAACCCTGATTGTTGATCACGCCTTGCCAGCCCCCGACAACTTGGCCCGAGTCAAAGAAATTAAATACGCCAAGAACAAGAATAAATTTCTTGAAGTGCCTCTGATAGAAAGCGAGTTCAATCAGATTTATGATGGTATGCTTTACCAGATTTGCCTGCGAACACTTCACGAGCTTTTTGATGCAGACATTGTAGGGGCACTCGACGCGGTTGTGTTTAACGGTTGGGTTGAGTCGGTTGATAAGGCGACTGGTAGAGATTCAAACGGTTGTGTGTTGTCTGTTCAGGCGCGGAAGCAAGAATTTCAGAAAATCAATCTCGCCAGAGTTGAACCGAAGGCGTGTTTCAAAGCATTGAAAGGAATTGGAAGCTCAACACTGCACAGTCTCACGCCGATTGCGCCGGTGTTGCAAATCAATCGCGACGATAAAAGATTCGTCGCTTCGCATGAAATCGTTGGTCAATTGGACGAGCGATTCAATCTCGCGGCGATGGATTGGGAAGATTTTGAGCATCTAATCCGCGAACTTTTTGAAAAGGAATTCAGCAAGTCCGGCAGCGAGGTAAAAGTTACACAAGCCAGCCGTGATGGTGGCGTGGACGCCGTAATTTTTGACCCCGACCCGATTCATGGCGGAAAAACCGTCGTCCAAGCCAAGCGTTATACAAACACCGTTGGTGTGGCAGCCGTGCGGGAATTGTATGGGACAGTTATGAACGAGGGCGCAATGAAAGGAATTCTTGTTACGACCGCCGACTATGGGCCGGATGCGTATGAGTTTGCCGCCGACAAACCGCTAGTGCTGTTGAATGGTGGCAATCTATTGAGCCTGCTCGAAAAACACGGACACAAGGCGAAAATTGATCTTCAAGAGGCAAAACGGATTTTAGGGGAAAAGGTGTAATATCACACCGCGCCGGAGTGATGCACCCTACCTTCGGCTCGCGAGGACGCTCGCCCCACCCCAAAAGTGGCTATTTTTGACCACTTTCACGGAACTCGTTGAAAATCAGCTGGTTTGATTAAAAACAGCCCGCCGGAGGCGTCCAAACAAGACCCTTTGTTTGCATACAAACGCCGTTTGTTGACATGCAGACGGCCTTTGTAGATCAACAGGCGCGGTTTGTTGATATGCAGCCGGCGATTGTTAATCAACAGACCGCGTTTGTTGACCTACGGACGGCGATTGTTGATATGCAGACAACGTCTGTATTGATGCGAACGGCGGTTGTTTGCAAACAAACGGCGTTCGTCTGCAAGCAGACGGCTATAGCTGGCTGGCAAAATGATTGGATTTGTAGGCGACGAGGTGACGAGTCGTTTGGGTCAGCACTCCTTACGTCGTGCCCTACTATCAAATCAGGACGCTTCCGAATGATTTCCAAGGTTGCCAATGCCGAGTCAATTGCGCTAAATAGGGCGAATGCCAACGGTTGCCGAACAACTCCGCGCCGCGCGCGAAGCCAAAAAGCTCACAGTGCAGCAGGTCGCCGACGCGACCAAAATCCGCACCGACCACATCCGCGCGCTCGAGAACGGAAACTTCAACGTGTTCTCCGCGCCGATTTATATCCGCGGCTCGGTCAAGAATTACGCGGCGATGCTCAAGCTGGATGTGCCGCAAATCACGGCCGCGCTGGACGCCGAGCTGAAGGGTACGGAGAAATTCAGCGAGCCGCCTCCGCTGGTCGCAGGCTCCAAATCGCCGCTCGACCATGTCATGTTCCTGCTGTCGAAGGTGGACGCAAAGATTATTTTGGCCGGGAGCGGCATTCTGGCAATCGTTTTGGTGGTCATGCTCGTCGGTTGGGCTTGGAGGCATCACAGGAATGGCACTGCGCCGGCCAGCCTGCCGCCGGCGGTCTATCAACCGGCCAGTTCCGGCGACACGCTGCCGCTGCCGAAGCGGTGAAGGTATTTACGATTTGCGGTTTGCTATTTACGCACGGCTGGAACTGCGGGCGATTTTTGCCTAAGGTGAATACCCCATGTCACTTGCCTGTGCAGCAGCGCATCCTAGCGCCCATGAGCTACCAAAGTGTAAATCCATGCAACAGAAAACGTATCATGGGCGCTCTTACATGCGCCTGCCTTGTGCTCGGCTGGCTGTCGTCCGCCAAAGCCGCCGTTGAAACCTACAACATTGACCCGGTGCATACTTGGGTCGGCTTCACCGTCTCGCATTTTTTTACCAAGGTGCCCGGTTATTTCGGCAATGTTAAAGGGACGATTGTCGTGGATCGCAACCATCTCGAAAACAGCACTGTTGATGCCGTCATTGAAGTGGCCAGCATCACCACGAACACCAAGATGCGCGACGACGACTTGCGCTCCACCAATTTCTTTGCCGCCGTCCAATTCCCGGCGATGACCTTCAAGAGCAGCGCTTGGAAAAGTGCCGGCGACAACATTTACGCCGTCACGGGCGTGCTCACAATGAAAAACGTGGCGAAGGAAGTTGTGCTCAAGGTCACGTCATTGGGTTTCGGTCCTGGCATGAAGGGTGCCCCAATTTCAGGTTGGGAAGCCTCGCTTACGCTCGACCGGCGCGATTTCGACATCACGGCGGATCAAGGTGCAATCGGCAACAACGTGGATGTCCTCATCAATGTTGAAGCAGACCTGGGCGAACCCGCACCGGCGAAACCATAAGCATCATCTCCGGCAAACAACCGCGTGGGTGAAGCAAGGTTCTCATGCAATTGATGGCACCCGATGGTGTGATCGGCTCTTTGGGACATGAAAACGAAACTCGCCATTCAAACGAAGCAAGCGGAAATGCACCGAAGCGGGCGCGCCGGGTGGTTGCGCGCCGCCGTGCTCGGTTCGGATGATGCCATTGTTTCGACCGCGAGCCTCATGATCGGTGTTGCGGCGGCATCCACGTCGAAAGTGGCTGTCCTTGTCGCCGGTGTGGCGGGTCTGGTTGCCGGAGCGATGTCCATGGCCGTGGGCGAATACGTTTCGGTCAGCTCGCAGCGTGATGCGGAACAGGCGGACATCGGCCTTGAAACGCAGGAGCTTGCGTCAGAGCCGGAAGCTGAATTGCAGGAGCTTGCGCTGATCTATGTGAACCGCGGTCTGGATAAAGAACTCGCGCTGAAAGTCGCAGAACAACTAAGCGCGCATGACCGGCTTGGCGCGCACATGCGCGATGAGCTTGGAATTGACCAGGCGTCCCTCGCACGTCCTCTTCAGGCGGCCTGGATATCGGCGGCGAGCTTCGCATTCTTCGCCGTGGTTCCGATAGTGGCTTTTCTCGTCGCGCCGGTGGCCCTGCGCATCCCCATGATCGCAGCATTCTCGCTGGCGAGCCTTGCGGCGCTGGGCGCGTTTGGCGGTCACCTTGGCGGCGCACCTTCCGGCCGTGCAGCTTTGCGAGTGACCATCGGTGGCGCCCTTGCCATGACAGTGACCGCTTTGATCGGTAAAATTCTCGGCGTTTCCGTGGGCTGATGCGTGATGAATGTTCAAATTTCATTGCCTGATATTCGCCGGAGGATCTGGAGCACGCTATGCACGCAATGGTGTTGAAGAAAATTGGCGCCGCGCTGGAATGGACTGAACTTGCCGATCCGCAACCCGGGTCGGGCGAGATTCGAGTGATGGTGACTGCCTGCGGCGTCTGCCGAACGGACCTTCATGTCGTGGATGGCGAGTTGCCTGACCCAAAAGTGCCAATCATTCCGGGCCACGAAATCGTCGGACGGATTGATTCAATCGGCACCGGGGTCGAAGGTTTGAAAATAGGTGAGCGTGTCGGCATACCGTGGCTCGGCCACACTTGCGGCGTCTGTCCCTATTGCATCGGCGGTCAGGAAAATCTCTGCGACCATCCGCTCTTCACCGGCTACATCCGCAATGGTGGTTTTGCGACGGCGACAATTGCCGATGCGCGCTTTGCGTTTCCGCTTGGCGAGGCCGGCGACGACGTGGCACTCGCCCCATTGCTCTGCGCCGGACTGATCGGGTGGCGTTCACTGGTGATCGCTGGCACCGGCAAGAAGATCGGTCTCTACGGCTTTGGTGCTGCCGCCCACATAGTGGCGCAGGTTGTGAAGTGGCAGGGGAGATCCGCGTTTGCGTTCACGCGACCGGGAGATGTGACCACACAAAGTTTCGCCCGACAACTCGGCGCGGTCTGGGCGGGCGGATCAAACGAGTTGCCGCCGGAGCCCCTTGATGCGGCGATTATTTTCGCAACCGTTGGCGATCTTGTGCCATTGGCGCTGAAGGCGGTTCGCAAGGGTGGCCGCGCCGTTTGCGCTGGCATCCACATGAGCGACATCCCTGGCTTCCCCTATCGGTTGCTCTGGGAAGAGCGGCAGCTCGTATCAGTCGCGAATCTCACGCGGCAGGATGGAATTGATTTTCTGCGTCTGGCGCCGGAAATGGGCATTGTCACCAAAACGACCCGCTATCCACTCAACCAGGCCAACCAAGCCCTCGCTGATTTACGCTCCGGGCGGTTTGAAGGCGCGGCTGTACTGGTGCCTTGACAGGCCAAACGTAGCCGAATGAAAAAGCTCATTGTATTTGACCTGGATGGCACGCTGGCCGAAAGCAAGTCACCGCTTGATGCGGAAATGGCAACGCTGCTTGGCGTGCTGCTGGGCATTGTGAAAGTAGCAGTGATCTCCGGCGGCAACTGGCCCCAGTTTGAAAAACAAGTGCTCGCCAATCTGCCCCATGATGAACGTCTGAAGGATTTGTCACTCCTTCCAACCTGCGGGACAAAGTTCTACCATTACGATTCTGGCTGGAAAATACTTTACTCGGAAGATTTCACCGCCGGTGAAAAGGAGAAAATCATCCGCTCCTTGAAGCAAGTGATGACCGCATCGGACTTCGCGGTTCACCAGACGTGGGGTGAAGTCATTGAGGATCGGGGCAGCCAGATCACGTTCTCGGCATTGGGGCAACAAGCGCCGATTGAGGAAAAGAAAAAATGGGATCCTGATTTCACCAAAAGGCAACAGATGAAAGCGCTGCTCGACAAACTCATCCCCGAATTTTCCGTGCGCCTGGGTGGGACGACCTCGGTTGATGTCACCAAGCCCGGCATAGATAAAGCCTACGGGATCAGAAAACTCCGCGATACCCTTGGCATTCCCATTCAGGAAATGATTTTCATCGGGGATGCTCTGTTTCCGGGCGGGAACGATTATCCGGCCAAAGAGGCAGGCGTCGTGTCCATCCAGGTTCGCGACCCTAATGAGTCGAAACGGGTGATTGAAGCCATCGTCGCCTGTTTGAGCGACGTTCAAACCCCTCCGTGAAAATCAGGATTGAGGCACTCCGATAATCCGATCATGCATATCTTCGATCAAATCAAAACCGGCAGATTGGCCGATCCATCCACGCTACAAGGCGCGTTCCTGTTTGCAGTCCTTTTCGCGTTTCTTGCCTGGTTGATCGGGCGCACGTTGCGCATGCTTGTCCAGCGGATGCTGGCGCATGACAAGCACGACCATCTGGATCTGATGGCCGTCAAGTTCATCGCAAAATTGACCCGCTACGCGGTCTATGTTTTCGCGTTTGCCGCGTATGCGCACTTCATCCCGGCCCTGTCCGGTTTGGGGACAGCGTCCCTGACCAGCATCGGCATGATCTCGTTGATCGTCGGCTTCGCGGCGCAAAATACCCTCGGCAACCTGATTGCCGGAATTTCCCTGCTGCTCTATCGGCCATTCAAGCTGGGCGACCGGCTGCAGGTGGTCGCGCCGACCGGACTGGAGACCGGCATCGTGGAAAGTCTCACCCTTGGTTACACCCTGCTCAAGACGGATGACAATCGCCGCGTCGTCGTTCCCAATAGCGTCATGGCCAGCCAGACGAACATCAACCTTACGGCGAATGACCCGCGTGTGATTTGCTCGGTGCTGATCGGCATCAGTTACGATTCGGATATTGATAAAGCCCGCGCCATTTTGCTCGATTTGGCCGGCAAGCATGCCAAAGCAAAACAGGTTTGCGGGTGTCCGCTGACCCAGTTGGGTGCTACTGGCATCGTGCTATCTCTCGATGTCTGGTGCGACGATGCCTTGGCCGCAATCACGTTCAGATGTGATTTGCTGGAGCAAGCCGCGAAACGCTTTGGCGTGGAAGGAATCCGCATCTCGATTCCGCAGACGATGGTGGTCTTGAAAGACGATGCCATTTTAACCGTCAGCCGGCAAAAGCACAGGCTGGGGTGAACACCCCATAGCACCGGCGAGATTGTCAGGTGATGCTCACGGCCATGGATAATAAAACCTGGCTCGTCGAAGTGGCGGTCGCGGCTTGCATTATGGCGGGGGCAGCCGTCGCGTTCAGCTTATTGGTGGGGCATACCCTATGGATGAGCCTGGCTCGCAAACAAGCATTTTCCCGTCATGGCGGCGGATGACAAAAACAAAAAATCAAACTGACATGAATACACTCGAAATTAAAGGCGACTGGAACATCACCAAGGGCAAGCTGAAAGAGAAGTGGGCAAAGCTCACGGATAACGATCTCCGCTACACCGAAGGCAAGCAGGAAGAACTGGTTGGCCGGATTCAAAAACTCACAGGCGAAACCCGGGAAGTGGTTGAAAACGCGATCAAGGATTTCTCCTCGTCCTGCGGCTGCAAGTAAAACCGACTGAAGAACCACCATGCCCCAAGGCGATAAATCCAGCTACTCGGACAAGCAGAAGCGGCAGGCGGCCCATATCGAAGCCGGATATGAGCGGCGCGGTGCCAGTGTCAAAATTGCGGAAGCGCGGGCTTGGGCCACTGTGAATAAACTTTCCGGCGGCGGCAAGAAGAGCGGCTCCGGCAGGAAAAATCATTAACCAAAATACGATTCGTCCATGAAAACTGAAATCCAAGATCCGCCCCCGGCCAGACCGGAGACCGATGCCACCAACGTCGAGACCGCTGCCAGCGAATCGGAAGCGCTTCTGAAGGATCTCGCCGAACGAAAGGATTTGCATCTGCGCCTGGCCGCCGATTTTGAGAATTTCAAGCGGCGCAGCCGGCAGGAAAGCGAGGCCCGTGCGGTGGCGCAAAAGGAATCGTTCATTCTTGAACTGTTGCCGGTGATTGACAATCTCGAACGGGCTTTGGCTGCCGGCGCATCGCGGGATTCCGCGCAATTTCATCAGGGTGTGGAGATGACGTTGAAACAATTGCAACAATTGCTCCGCCTGCATGGTGTCGAGAGTGATGAAATCACCGGTAAGCCGTTCGACCCGCACCTGCATGAAGCGCTTTCGCAAGGTCATGATCCGGCCCAGCCAAACCACACCATCCTCGAAGTTGTTCAGCGTGGTTATCGGCGGGGCGCGAAGGTCGTTCGCCCGGCCAAAGTGGTGGTCAATGATTTGACCTCTTCAAAGCCCGCCCGCCATGGCCGTTGAATTCAAAGATTATTATCAGGTCCTCGGAGTGACGCCCAAGGCGACCGATGAGGAAATCAAGAAAGCCTTCCGCACGCTCGCCCGGAAGTATCATCCCGATGTCGCCAGGGATAAAAAATCGGCGGAGGAAAAATTCAAGGAAATCAACGAGGCCAACGAGGTCTTGAGCAATCCGGAGAGCCGCAGAAAATTCGACCAGCTTGGCGCCGATTGGAAAACGGGCGCACAGTCGCGGCCACCACCGGGCCGGGGCGGAGGCCGATCCACCGGAAGAGAACCGCGAGGCGGTGAAAATGAATTTCAATTTGAGGGCACGGGATTCAGCGATTTCTTCGAACAGTTTTTTGGCGGACGTGCCGGCCGGTCCCGCGAAGGGTCGCCGTTCGACTCAGACGAATTTGTCAATGGCCACGGGAAACCGGAGGCAACGCGTGGTCAGGATATTCAGGGCGACATTCTCATCACGCTGGATGAGGTGCTCAAGGGTGCCATGCGAGCCATTTCGGTGCGGCGCACCAATGGCCGCACCGGCCGGGAAGAGACGGAAACCCACCAAGTGCGGATTCCCAAGGGAGTCCAGGCCGGCCAGACAATCCGGGTGTCCGGCAAAGGCGGCGAGGGGATGAATGGCGGCGTGGCCGGGGACATCTATCTGCGGGTGCGCTATGCGCAGCATCCCGATTGGCAGGTGCGCGGCGCCGACCTGATGGGCCATCTGGAACTTGCCCCCTGGGAGGCGGTTTTGGGAGCGACGGTTCCCGTGCGGACATTGGAAGGCAGCGTTTCAGTCAAAGTCCCCGCCGGTTTTCAGCAGGGAAATAAACTGCGCGTCCGGGGCAAAGGGTTGCCCGTAGGCGCCGCCAAACGCGGCGATCTATACGTGGAGGCATCCATCCAGGTCCCCTCACAAATCAGCAAGGAAGACGAGCTTTTGTGGAAGCAGTTGGCGACACAATCCACCTTTAATCCGAGGAAAGACTCCGCTGTTTGATTCGTCCTCGTCCTCGAAATTCAATCATGTTCGGTGTTGGAGGTCTCATTTCTGCTGATGTCCCAATTTCTGCTTTCCACCAATCCCTCACCCCTCACCCATCCTTCCCGCTTCCATCAACCTTCAGCCATCAACTATCAACCGCTTCGCGTTTCCCATCCGTGTCCATCCGCCTGCCGCGCCGAAATCAGATGAAGGCCGGTGGTTAACGATTCGCGTGGATTAGCGGTTAAAAATCCGTGGTCTGTGGTCAGTAGTCCTATAGTCCGTAGTCTCTTGTGGAGGCTCTTCATTCGATGTTCGATGTTCGGCGTTGGATGTTCGATGTTTCCCATTTCTCCATTTTCATCCGTGTCCCTCCGCCCTTGTCGCGCCGTAGTGAAACGAAGGCGGATTGCCGCGCCGAAATCAGATGAAGTCGGGCCTGCCGCGCCGAAGTCAGACAAAGGCGGGTGGTTAACATTTTGCGCCTTCTTGCGGCTAAAAAATTATCAAATGCCCGACATGGCGCGGTTGACTGCCGTGCTAAATTCCATCGCGCGGACGATGGCCGTGGCGCGGTTCTCCACTTGCAGGCTGGCAAGGATTTCCGCGACGTGCTTCTCCACCGTGCGTTCGCTGATATGCAGGATGGAACCAATCTCGCCGTTGCGCTTGCCCTCAACCATCCATTTCAAAACTTCATTCTGGCGCGCTGATAGATTCGACATTGGGCGGAAACGAGGCAAAGGCGTCATAAACCTGCCCTGTTCCGACAGCATCAAGGTCACGCTACGCCCGGCATCTTGAACCAGGCGGACTGACAGGTTCGAGTCCGTCCCCTCGACCACCAGTGGCGGACGGGTGTTGCCCAGCGCGGCATCTGAATTCTGAAAATCCCGCTGTTGCAACACCTGTCCTGGCATCTTTACGTCCCGCTCTTCATTCGATGTTCGATGTTCGGCGTTGGATGTTCGCCGAAGTTAAACGAAGGCGGATCAGCATTTCAGTTCTCTGCTCCTTGCTCCTCGCTCTGCGCTCCCCGCTTTTATCTGCGTCTATTCGCGGTTAAAGCTGCTTTGAAGCGCCTCATTTTGCATCATAATAAAAGTTCACATATTTCGCTTGCATTGACATCCAGCTTATGTATTATGCGCCCGTTCTTTGACATAAAATATCGAAATCACTCCTTTGCCGGAAACAAACGGTTGAGACAATGCGTGTGCCGTCCGTTCCTCTCGTGGTTCTTGAATTTGTAGGAGACGAGGCTTTGTGCTTGGCACTCTGCTCTCCGCTTTCAACGCTCCTGTCTCCGGTCTCGAGATTCAGTGTTTGAGGATGTCTATGCCTGAACTGCCTTTGTAAAATTGAAAAATGGTGTCTTTATGTTCCCTTTTGTTCCCTCAATGGGGGGCAAGATTCCATGAAAATGTCAGTTTTTGGTGTAATTAGGTGTACTCAGGTGTAATTCGGTACAGTGATCGGCCTGTAGGAGACGACGTAAGGAGGCTTGGCATTCTCGCTGGAAGGCCAACAGGAACTTTACCCTTAAAAACTTTTTTTTGGTAAAGAAAAGGTAAAGTTTTGAGTGCTCTATAACCACTTGCGACGATTCACGCTCTGCCTGGTAAAGAAACGGTAAAGTCATTTTTATGTATTCTTTGCGCTTTTTGCGGCTAACAATTTCGCGCGATTAGCGTTTCTTATCGTTGATTAGCGGTTAAAGAAATTTGACCACCAGAAAAAATGCCCTTCCACGGTCAAGAAACGGTCAAGTTTTGAGTCCTCTATCAACCACTTACGTCAATTCACCCTTTTTGCCTGACAAAAACTGGCACAGTATTTTGTATGCGTTATTTTGCGGCTAACAATTCCGTTCGATTAGCATTTATTATCGCTAATTAGCGGTTAAGAATCCATGCCCCGATACAGACGATGACGAAAACTCCAAAAACCTACTCCCGTGTCCCCGACGGCACTTTTGGGGTGGGGAGTTTATGTGCAGACCGGCGGATGACGGATAGCGGGCCAAAATCCCGACTCTTCCGTCGAAGCGGCCAAGACAGTGCTTAAACTGTTTAAAAATTGAGGCTGGATAAATTGCTTTTCGCCATGGCGGTGGATTATCGTGTTCAGCGACTGGAAGGAAACTGCGGCTGGTCATGTGGCCAGGTTCAGCCGTCAAATTTTCCCCGTCACATGAAAGAGAAATCCATATCGGCACGCAGGTTGAAAAAGCCGGTTCATGTTTTGCGACCGGAATTTTCCCTGACGACCGCGAGCCGTGCGTTTCCCGTCATCGCCATGGCGGCCTCGGCCGGAGGCTTGAACGCTTTATCAGTCATCCTGGGCGGTTTGCCGGCGAACTTCCCGGCCGCCATTGCCATCGTGATGCACCTTGCTCCAGAACATAAGAGCATTCTCGCCGAGATTTTAAATAGTCGCACCCATTTGTCGGTCAAGCAGGCGCACACGGGCGACGTGCTGAGTCGCGGGAGCGTTTTTGTCGCTCCGCCCAATCACCACCTTTCTGTGGTCGAAGGTGGACGACTTAAACTTTCCTCATCCGCTGCGGAAAAAGTTCATTATGCGCGTCCGTCCGCCGAACCGCTGTTTGCTTCGGTGGCAAAAGTTTACCAGACGAACGCCATTGCTGTGGTGCTCACCGGTGGTGACGGTGACGGCTCATTCGGGGTGCAAATCATCAAGGAGCACGGCGGTCAGGTCATCGCCCAAGACCGGCCCACGTCGCAGGATTTCAGCATGCCGGAGACTTCCATCAAGACCGGCGATGTGGATTATATCCTACCGCTGGACAAGATCGCACCCATGTTGATCGCCTTGGTCTGGACCGGCCATCAACCGAAGAATGGTCGTCCGGCGGCCAAAAATAAATGATTGCCGGACCTTGGCAAATATAGCGTCGCCACGCTATGCAGACGGAAGCAAAGCTGTCATACTCAAGCGCAGGAAATTCGCGGTAAAGGGTGATGGCCACGTGTTCGTTCCGGCGGATGCAGTCTCTTATGGCTTTGGCAGCAGTTGGCCGGTTAAAACCGCGAGAACTTTTTGGTTGCAATCAATTTGAGCAGGTTATAAAACGGGTTCAGAAAGCGAGACGCCGTCCACACGAGGCAACCAGAATCCCGGATCATTATGAGAACGGGCATGAAAAAACTGTTCCCACGGGCCATTATTGTGGCCGCTCTTGGCTTGATGCCTGCCGGCCGGATGACGGCGCAAACCTTCACGACCCTGCATTCTTTCGGGGGTATCAATTACAACGACAGCTACGGAGTGGGTCCGCAGGGTGGCCTGGTTTTGTCCGGCAACTTCCTGTATGGAACGACATCTTCTGGTGGCAATTCCGGCCCTAGCGGCGATGGCACGGTTTTCACCTACAACGTCAATGGCACGGGCTTCAAGGTTCTCTACAATTTTGCCGGTGGCAGCTATGGGCAGAATCCGATAGGCGCCATGGCTTTATCAGGCAGCACCTTGATTGGGACTACGGAGTATGGCGGCAAGACCGGCGGCAATCTGGGCGTTTCGGGCAATGGCACGGTCTTCAAAGTCAACACCGATGGCACCGGCTTTACCAACCTCTATATGTTTGGGGCCGAGGTAGCCGACTACGCACTTGGGGTCTATACCAACGGCGACGGGATGTTTCCCCAAGCCGGTGTGATCGAATCGGGGAATACCGTTTATGGGACGGCGGCGTATGGCGGCACAAATGGTTCCGGAACGGTGTTCGCCGTCAACACCAATGGCACGGGTTTCGCGGTCCTGCACACGTTCAGGCTGCTGGTGCAGAATTCTGCAGGCGTTTACACGAACTCCGGGGGTGCCCGGCCGGTGGCTGGACTGGTTTTATCGGGCAACACCCTGTATGGGACGACCAGCATTGGCGGCACGAATGGTTCCGGAACGGTGTTCGCGGTGAACACGGATGGCACCGGTTTCACGAACCTGTATAATTTTGCGGCGACCCGCCAGGACGTCAACCTTGGCTCCGTCTCGACCAACAGCAGCGGAGCCAACCCGCTGGCCGCATTGATGTTGTCCGGCAACACCCTGTATGGGGCGGCGGAGCATGGCGGCACGAATGGTTCCGGCACTTTGTTTAGCATCAACACCAACGGCACCGGCTTTGCAGTCCTGCACAGCTTCCAGCCGACGGCCTATAATCCTTCTTCCCTGACGACCAACAGCGAGGGAGCCAATCCGGTGGCCGGGTTGTTCTTGTTGGGCAACACCCTGTATGGGACGGCGGGATACGGCGGCACAAATGGTTACGGCACGGCTTTCGCCATCAATACCGACGGCACGGGTTTCACAAACCTTTATACCTTCGCCGGCCTCAACGACGGAGCTGTTGCCCAGCAGGGGTCGTTTGCATTTCTATCGTCCGGCACGTTCGTTTTATCCGGTGGCGCCTTGTATGCGGCGGCGCCGGGCGGCGGCACGAATGGCAATGGCACGGTGTTCGGCGTCAACACCAACGGCACGGGCATCACCAACGTCTATTCCTTTGGCGGCTATTTCACCAACATCGAAGGCATTGCCCCGCTTGCCGGATTGATCTCCTCGGGCAACACCCTGTATGGGACCACGAGCAGTGGCGGCACGAATAACAATGGCACAGTGTTCGCCATCAACAACGACGGCACGGGTTACACCAACATTTATAGTTTTAGCGCGTTCGGCAATTATAATACAAATAGCGACGGAGCCAATCCGGCGGCGGGATTGGTTTTGTCGGGCAACACGCTATACGGCACGGCCAATAACGGCGGCACGAATGGTGCCGGCACGGTGTTCAAGGTGAATACCGATGGCACGGGTTTCAAGGATTTATATAGTTTTTCTGGTTTTATTGGAACCGATGGAGCCAATCCGCAGGCTGGATTGGTCTTATCGGGCAACACCCTGTATGGCACGGCCAGTTTCGGTGGCAGTTCGTTTGGTGGCACCATTTTCGCCATCCACACGGATGGCACCGGTTTTACGAACTTGTATGGTTTTACCGGTGGCAATGACGGTGCCCAGCCCATGGCCGGTTTGGTTTTATCCGGCAATTGTTTGTATGGGACGGTCAGCCAGGGTGGCACGAATTTTTTTGGCGCGGTGTTTGCCGTCAACACCAACGGCACGGCCAATGGCAGGGGTTATACGAACCTGTATAGTTTTTCCGGTTCTTTTGCCAATGACGGGGATTCTCCGATGGCCGGATTATACCTGTCGGGCAATACACTATATGGGACGACCAGCGGCGAATTTTCCGGCTCTTACGGCACGGTGTTCGCCATCCACACGGATGGCACGGGCTATACGAACCTTTATAATTTTACCGGCGGCAGCGCCGGAGCCAATCCGGTGGCCGGATTATACCTGTCGGGCAGCGCCCTTTATGGGACAACGAGCGGTAAGACCTCGGGTTACGGCACCGTGTTCGCCGTCAACACCAACGGCACGGCCAATGGCACGGGTTTCACAAATCTTTATAGTTTTGCCGGCGGCCTCAATGGAGCCAATCCGCAGGGGGGAATCATTATGTCGGGCAACACCCTGTATGGGACGGCGCAAAACGGCGGCGGTTCAAGCGATGGCACGGTGTTCAGTCTTTCACTGGGGCCGGTGGTAGTCCTGACGCCACCGGCCATTACCAGCATCGCATTGTCGGGGGCAAATCTTGTCATCAACGGCAGCAACGGGCAATCCGGCGGAACCTATGAAACGCTCACCACCACCAACCTGACACTGGGGCCGTGGACGCCGGTGGCGACCAATATTTTGAACGTGAGCGGAATTTTCACCTTCACCGCCACCAACGTGGTGAACGGCAGCACCGACCCGCAACGCTTCTACCGCATTGTGCAGACGCAGTAATTGCACCGCCTTCGTCCGTCACTGACCGCGAACCACGCGAAAGGTGGGTCGGCTCGCGCTGAACGCAATCGCTCCCAAGTTAATCGAGCTGGTGGGTGCGGGCAGACGATAAAAAATGGCCGGACGACTGCTGACAGGAAAGCACACTCGCAAGCCATTAAAAAACTTGTGATGACGCACTGTTCAACCGGCACCAAAGATGCCATGATGACGCGCAGGAAATAAGCGCATGAAAAAAACATCTTCCTCGTCACGCCGAAAAAAAAAGCCCGTTCCAACGATTCGCCCGGAAACGTCTGCCTTGTCCGCGGGCGCGACGTTTCCCATCGTCGGCATTGGCGCCTCCGCCGGGGGTCTCGAAGCCTTGGATCAGTTCCTGGGGCGGGTGCCGGCGGGCAGCGGCATGGCGTTCGTTATTGTCCAGCACCTCGACCCGACGCGCAAAGGCATCATGTCCGAACTGCTCCAGCGCGCCACGGGCATGAAGGTGATCGAGGTCAAGGACCGCACCACGGTGCGGCCGGACTGCGTCTATGTGATTCCGCCGAACAAGGACATGTCCATCCTGCACGGCGTCCTGCACCTGCTCAAGCCGACCGCGACGCGCGGGATGCGGCTGCCGATTGATTTTTTTCTCCGCTCGCTGGCGCAGGATCAGCAGGAGCACAGCGTGGGCGTGATTCTTTCCGGCATGGGCTCGGACGGCACAATGGGTCTGCGCGCCATCAAGGAAAAGGCGGGCGTGGTGCTGGTGCAGGAGCCGGCGACGGCCAAATTCGACTCCATGCCACGCAGCGCGATTGACGCCGGGCTGGCGGACATCGTGGCGCGCGCGGAAGAGTTGCCGGGAAAAATTCTCGCCTATCTGAAGCGCACCCCGCTCATCGCCCGGACGGAAGAGGTGCTGGAAGACAAGGCGCAGAGCGCCCTGGAAAAGGTGGTCATCCTGTTGCGCGCCCGCACCGGCAACGACTTTTCTTTTTACAAACGGAATACGCTTTATCGCCGGATCGAGCGCCGCATGGGCATTCACCAGATCAAAAAGATGACGGCGTATGTCCGCTACTTGCAGGAGAACTCGCAGGAGCTGGATCTGCTGTTCAAGGAATTATTGATCGGCGTGACGAATTTTTTCCGCGACCCCGCCGCTTGGGAGCAGTTGTCCGCCGAGGCCATTCCCGCGCTGCTCGCGAGCCGCCCGCCCGGCAAGGCGCTGCGCGCGTGGGTGGCCGGCTGCTCCACGGGGGAAGAAGCCTATTCCCTGGCCATCGTCTTCAAAGAGGCACTCGAAGAGGTCAAGCCCCGGGGGATGTTTTCGATTCAAATCTTCGCCACTGACCTGGACCGGGACGCGATTGAAAAAGCCCGGTTGGGCCTCTTTTCCGCCAACATCGCCGCCGATATTTCGGAAGCACGGATGAAGCGATTCTTCACTAGGGAAGAACATGGCTACCGGGTGCGCAAAGAGATTCGCGAGATGGTGATCTTTGCGCCGCAGAATCTCATCATGGATCCGCCGTTTACCAAGCTGGACATTTTAAGCTGCCGCAACCTGCTGATCTATCTGACCACCGAGGTGCAGAAGAAATTGATTCCGCTGTTTCACTACAGCCTCACGCCCGGCGGCATTTTGTTTCAAGGCAGCGCGGAGACGGTCGGGGATTTCACCCATCTGTTTGCCTTGTTAAATGCCAAATCGCGGCTCTTCCGGCGGACGGAATCCGTGCTGCGGCCGGAGCAGATTGTTTTTCCCTCGTCCTTCACCGCCGACCCGCCGGTTGTTTCGGAGGCGCGACCGGCGACCAACCCGCCGGCCAGTCTCCAGGCTTTGGCGGATCAGTTGGTGCTGCAAAGTTACGCCCCACCCGCCGTGCTCACCAATGACACGGGCGATATTTTTTACGTCAGCGGCCGGACCGGAAAATATCTTGAACCCGCCGCCGGCAAGGCCAACTGGAATATTTTTGCCATGGCCCGCGAAGGGTTGCGGTTTGAACTGGCGAACGCCTTCAAGGAAGCGCTGCGGAAAAAAGAAGGCGTGACCCTGCACGGACTCAAGGTCGGGACGAACGGCGGCACGCAGTGCGTGGATGTGACCGTCCGGCGGCTGGATGAATCCGGGCCGTTGCAGGGTTTGATGATGATTGTTTTCACCGACGCGGCCGCGCCCGTGACGACCAAGGCGGCCGGCCGGCCCGCGAAGCCTGACGCCCGCAGCCCGCGCGTGGCGGAATTGGAGCAGGAACTGTTGCAGGTTCGCGGCGAGGCGCGGGCCACCCACGAAGAGATGCAGACCTCGCAGGAGGAACTCCGTTCCGCCAACGAGGAATTGCAATCCACGAATGAAGAAATGCAGTCCACCAACGAGGAACTCACCACTTCGAAGGAGGAGATGCAATCCATGAACGAGGAATTGCAGACGGTCAACACCGAGTTGCAGGTCAAGGTGGACGAGTTGTCGCACGCCAGCAACGACATGAAGAACCTGCTCGACAGCACGGACATTGCGACGCTCTTCTTGGACAAGAACCTCAACGTGCGGCGATTCACCCCGCAGGCGACGAAAATCATCAAGCTCATCGCGGCGGACGCGGGCCGGCCCATCACCGATCTATCCTCGGACCTGCACTACCCGGAACTGG
>Ga0302320_10004749_pt1 | contig 30719 bp, 25 predicted proteins | sample Bog_T0_3_FD_202130 | JGI IMG/M metagenome (GOLD analysis project Ga0302320, IMG submission 202130) | Peat permafrost microbial communities from Stordalen Mire near Abisko, Sweden - Bog_T0_3 | ecosystem: Environmental > Terrestrial > Soil > Wetlands > Peat | place: Sweden: Abisko, Stordalen Mire... | reverse complement strand
TCGGTCCCGTGCCTTCCCATGCGCCCACGGCCCCTCCACCCGCGCCTGCCCGCAACCCACAGCAGGAGCGGTTCGACTGGTCCACTGCGGCTCAGCTCAACCAGCGCTACACCTTTGACGCATTTGTCATCGGCAACGGCAACCAGTTCGCGCGCGCTGCCGCCCTCGCCGTCGCCGAGCGGCCTTCGCGGGCCTATAACCCGCTCTTCCTCTACGGCGGCGTCGGAATGGGCAAGACCCACCTCATGCACGCCATCGGGCACGAAGTGAAGCGCCGCCAGCCCATGGCCAGCATCTCCTACGTCTCCGCGGAAAAGTTTACCAACGAGATGATCACGTCCATTCGCAACGATCGCATGACCAGCTTTCGCGACCGCTTCCGCACCGTGGACGTTCTGCTCATCGACGACATTCAATTCATCGCCCAGAAGGAGCGCACCCAGGAGGAGTTCTTCCATACCTTCAACGCTCTCCACGAGAGCATGAAGCAAATCGTGATCGCCTCCGATCGCCCGCCTAAAGAGCTTACCGAAATTGAAGATCGTCTTCGCTCGCGTTTCGAGTGGGGTCTCATCGCCGACATTCAGCCGCCGGATCTTGAAACCAAGGTCGCTATTCTGCAAAAGAAGGCAGAGAGCGAGCAAGTTCAACTACCCACGGATGTCGCTCTGTTCGTTGCTTCGAATGTGCGTACCAATGTGCGCGAACTCGAAGGCGCGCTCGTGCGCCTCATCGCCTGGTGTCAGCTCAATCACATGGAAATTACGCTGGCCTCCACCCAGCAATGCCTCAAGCAGTTCATCGACATGCAGGTGCGCAAGATCACCATTGAGGCCATTCAGCGCGCCGTCGCCGAACAGTTCGGCATGCGCGTCGCAGACTTGAAGCAGAAGAACAATTCACGCAATGTGGTTGTGCCGCGGCAGATCGCCATGTACCTCGCCAAGCAAATGACAGAGGCGAGCCTGCCGGAGATTGGGCGCCAATTCGGCAACAAGCACCACACCACGGTCATGCACTCGATCGGCAAAATCGACGAACAGCGCCGCGCCGACAAGGACCTGCATCGCACCCTGAACAAGCTGCAGGAACAGTTGAACGGATAGACGCAGAACCAGGACTCGAACGAAAAGCCCACCGCTGGTCAAGGGTGGGCTTTGGTTTTGCTTTCTCGGTTTCGGAAGCGAAAGTGAAGTGAGTCGTTGGATCTAGGAAGCTTCCAGCGCCGGCTCCTTCGGCGTCGGGTCCAGGGTATGGCCAATGTGTTGCAACAACCGGCGCAGTGCGGGCTCGCAGAATCTTGCGATCAACAGCGCAATGGCTCCAACGCTTACCAGCGCAGCGATCACGCTCGCAAGATGTCCGAGTCCCGCCCAATTGGCTTGGTAAATTGCAAAATCACCCACCCTCTCGTGCAACAGGTAGAACGGATACGTCGCCAAGCCAAGCAGCCGTGTAATCCTCCGCAGCACAGCGTTCCGCGGGAAGCGCGCATTCAGCTTGACCGCGAGAAGAATCGCAACCACGGCAACGACAAAGACCAGGGAGCAAGTCGCGGCTAAGTGCTTCCACGGTGTCTCGTTGGCTTCGGGTGCGACCGCAAAACCCGGCAAAACCGAGATTGTCTTTGTGTAAATCTCAATGAAGGCAAGGCACACTGCCACGCCGGCCAGGAACAGCCCCAATTTCCTGATCCGCCGTTCCTTAAAAAGCCAGATCAAGATACCCAGCCCGAAATAAGGCCCGTAGCGCAGCAACGACATGTTACCCCAAAGGTATTCGAAGTCGACCCAAGCCCAATGCGTGTGGCCGAATGCATTCATTCCAGAACAGAAGCCCCATGGGACTCCCCAAAGGATTAGGAGCGCCGCAAGCCATTGAGCATGCCTGAATCCGCGAAACGTCACAACGGTGTACACGACGAAGTAGAAGGCCAGTTCGATCGGCAAAGTCCAATAGGGAGTGGCCAGGAACGGACCGGGGAAGAGGATGAGCGAAAAGTAGAGCCGCTCCAGTCGATCGCCCATCTTCGGAAACTGCCACACCAGGAGCGGAAAGCTAATGGCAGCCGCGCACCACGCCGCAGGGTAGAGGCGCAAAAAGCGGCTTGTCAGGAATTGTCGCGGAGTTGCCCCGTGCGCGGAGTTGGCAATCACCAGTCCAGAGATCACAAAGAATACCTGGACTCCCACCCATCCGACGGGCATCCACCATGCGGTTTCCGGCGTCTTCCATGTCAGATGAAAAGCAGCCACGCCGAATGCACAGGCAAACCGAATCAGGTCGATGCCGTAGATGTATTCGGGATGCGATTTGATGAACGGCGCGCTCGGTTCCGGCATTCCGGGTCCCTGGACTTGGATCTCAAGCTTAGGGTACAGCCAAATGGAGATCCCTCGCCGCCGGATGCAAGCTGCCTGTTGCCAAACTCGGCACGCCGCGCCTGTCCGCGGCAAGCCTCTATCGTTGACTCGCGTGGCCCGCACGCACCCGACGGTTGAACTCTTCCGATTGGCCGCGAGGTACGGTCAACGATCTCCAGTTTGCGTGATTGAGGTGCTTTGCCAGAAAGACGATCTGGCCGCAATGATAGGCATAGTGCGCCAGCTGACGGTTGATCGCCTGCATTACCGAGTGGGCCTCGCCGCGAATGGTCACAGTGCTTGTGAGGTCCTCGTCCTGGAGCGGCTCAAGCGCGGCGAACAGGGCCGCCCAACCAGCATCCCAGGACTTCATCAAATCGCTCCGCTCGCGAATCGGCTCGATGAATTCAAGGTCGCGTTGCCGGGTGGGCTTTTCTCCGTCGCTCGTCAAGAAGTCGGTGAAGCGAGACTGCATGTTTCCCGTCATGTGCTTGACAATGACGGCGATGGAATTTGACTCCTCGTCCAGTGTGGCCAGCAATTGTTCGTCCGGGACTTGGGCGATCGCATGCTCTCCAAGGCTCTTGTAGTAACGAAATACAGCCAGCGAATCCTTCAGAAATGAGGTTGTGAATTCGAGCGCCATTTCACTATTCTCGCAGCCACTTTGGTTTCGGCAAGAAAAATATAGGGCGTCTTCCTCGCGAGAACAAGGGCCAGGCACTTTTAAGCGGGGAGCCTCTTCGCGAGGGAAAGAAAGGGTTCAGCGCCGCTTTTTCCGGTCCGTGGGGCGTTACTCTGAATGAACGACGACTCCCCACGTCACCCCACGGAGGAAAATGATCCCATTGAATGTGCTTTCTCGCCGCAGCTTTCTGAGTGCCTCATCCGCCGTCGCAGTTTCCGTGGCAGGAGGTGGAAGAAGCGTGGCCCGCGCCGAAGGGGCAATACCCGTGCCCCCCGCGATTGCCGCCCTCCCGGTGCTCTCCGGACAAGCCCGGTCATTCACAAACGGGGAGCGCCTCGCCCGCATCGAGCGCGCGCAGCAGCTGATGAGCGCTCACAAGATTGACGCCATCGTGCTTGCCAACAGCACCGAATCGTCCCTCTATTTTGCCGATCTGCGGCTCAATGGCGGCGAGCGTCTGTGGGCATTGGTCATGCCAGCCAAGGCCAAACCTTTCCTGGTGTGTCCCGCTTTCGAGGAAGGCCGGGCCCGCGAGATCCTCGATGCCGGGCCATTTGGCAAGGATGCGGAGGTGCTCGTCTGGCAGGAAGATGAGAGTCCCTTTGTCGCGCTCGGCAAAGGACTTGCCGACCGCGGCCTTTCCTCTGGAACGGTCGGCCTCGATGAGAACATGAAGTTCGTCTTCGCTGAGGGGATTCGCGCCGCCAATCCGCATTTGACTATCGTCAGTGCTTCGCCGGTCACGGCGGGTTGCCGCATGATCAAGGACCCCCATGAGATCGAGTGCGTCCGGCTTGCCTGCCATGCCACCCTGCTCGTCTATCGCGCCGTGGCCAAGTCGCTGCATCCGGGCATGACAACAGCCGATGTCCATGCTCTGATCGATGCGGCTTACGAACGCGTCGGCTTTGAAGGCGAGGCAAGCCTCAATATCGACGAGTTCACTGCACTTCCCCATGGCTCACGCCAACAGCAGACTTTGCGGGAAGGGAGCATCCTCATGCTCGATGACGGCTGCCTGGTCGAGGGCTACACATCCGACATCACCCGCACCTTCGTCTTGGGCAAGGCTACCGACAAGATGAAGCGCGTCTTCGACCTCGTGCATCGCGCGCAGGCCGCCGCGCTTGAAACCGCTCGTCCCGGCGTCCCCACGGCAGACGTGGATGCGGCGGCGCGGAAGATCATTGTCGACGGGGGCTACGGTCCGGGCTTCAAGTACTTCTCCCATCGCCTCGGCCACGGAATGGGCATGGACGGGCACGAATGGCCCTATTTTGTGAAGAACAACATGTTCGGCTATGACTTGAGCCCGCGCTTGCAGACCGGAAATGTCTTGAGCGACGAGCCGGGAATCTACATCAAGGGTGAGTTTGGCATTCGCCTCGAAGACGATCTGTTGGTGACTGAATCCGGGGCTGAGCTTTTCACCCCGCAAAGCCCCTCGCTCGAAGAACCCTTTGCCGGCATGGAGTGAGACGAAAAACTGCGAGTCCCCCGGTCCCTAGACGCGAGCGAGAGACTGGGGACACCCGGCGGCAGTTCGGGCTTTTTTCCTTTTGCTGTAGACCTCCGTGCCCCATCCATTCCGCTTCGTTCTCGGGAATGGGTGGGAAACCCATGAAGCCCGGGACTACACTGTTTAGACCTGCGTGGCAATCTGCGACACGCTGCGCTGCTTCCACAAGCCACGTGTAAAGTCGGGGAATTGCACCGGCGCGCTTCCGGACGCAACGGAGGCACGGCTCAGCGGGCCGGGCGCCGACCACGTCACGGCATCGTACACGTCCATGTCGGGAACCAGCCCCTCGCGCATGCACTGCATCAGCCGATACAGCATGATGTAATCCATGCCGCCGTGGCCTCCGAGCTTCTTGGCAATCTCGCCTTCCCGCTTCCAAAGCGGATGCTGGTGTTCCTTCCACGCATCAATTCCCGCCCATGCCTCGTCGCCCGCCTGGCCATCGAAGTAGATCCGCGGCGGATAGTCGGCAAAGACGCCCTTCGTTCCAGCGATCACGTTGATGCGATCGTAGGGATGCGGATTCGACGTATCGTGCTTGACCGTGATGGTCAGCCCATTTCCCGTCTTGATGATTGACGTATTCATGTCGCCCGCCAAATAGCGCTCGGCCCACCGCGGATCCGACTCCGTCAAATGCGCTTTTCGATAGAGATCGAGCCCGCGCTGCGGTGTGCTCACGGAAACCAGATAATCGAATCGATCGCCGCGCTGGATGCCCATGTAGTTCGCCACCGGCCCGAGCCCGTGGGTAGGGTACAGGTTTCCGTCCCGCTGCGTATGCACGGTGCGCCGCCACAGCCCTTCACCCTTGTTGGAAAAAAGCTCCTCGCGCAGGTCGTGGATGTAGGCTCCTTCGCCATACAAGAGGTCGCCGAAAAGGCCTTCGTGGACCATGCGCAGAATTAGCGTCTCGTTGTAGCCGTAACAGCAATTCTCCAGCATCATGCAGTGGCGGCGTGTCTTCTCCGATGTATCGACGAGCTTCCAGCAATCCTCGATTGTCGTGGCCGCCGGCACTTCGACGGCTGCATGCTTGCCGTGCTCCATGGCCGAGACCGCCATCTCCACATGCCAGTTCCACGGCGTGGCAACGATTACCAGATCCAGGTCGTCGCGCGCAGCCAGGGACTCGAAGGCGTGATCGCCACTGGTATAGAGCTCTGGCGAACTCTGCCCGGCTTTTACTACCAGAGATTGCGCGTGTTCCGCTTTCTCCCTTACTACATCGCAGAGGGCAAGGACGCGCACGTCAGCGGCCAGCAGGTTCTCGAGCAGGCTCGTCCCACGTCCACCCGTACCGATGAGGCCAATCCGAGGATTTACAGCCGCGAAAGGCACGCCGATCATCGTGGCCGCATGCGACTCCGCTGCCTCAGCGTGAAGACTCGGAAGGTGGGTGCCAACGGCGGCAATTCCGCCCAAGCGCAGAAAATCCCTGCGTGAAAGATCGATGGTCGGATCGGGGTTCAGATTGCTCATGAGTTCCTGGTTAGATCCTTTGGGCAAGAGATGCGGTTGGATACAACTCAGATAGGTCGTTGCGCGCAGATTTGACCCAGAGCAGGCGTGTTTGATTTGTGCCGAGTCTAGAACAGCGTTTCACTTGCGTCAACCTGCCCTCGCGTCGCCTCCGGGATCCTCGTGCAAGGTGGATCTCGCCAGAGTTTTGTGGCTTTCGTGATTCTCCCTGTGCTAACGTTCTTCTGCATCCTCGGCTGACGAATGGATGCGCTTCCCACGAGATTCCAGAAGACGTGCCTCCGGCACGGAGTGAGACACCATGCAGGCCACGATAAGCCCACAGCCTCTTGACAAAGTTGAGACACGGCAGCCCACACACTCCGCTTCGCCGCGCAATATCGCCGTAGACGCCTACCGCGGATTGGTCATGCTGCTCATGATGGGCGAGGTGATGAACTTCTGGAAGGTGTGGCAAGCCTTCCCCAACAGCACGTTCTGGCGCATCCTGGCCTACAACCAGACGCACGTCGAATGGTCGGGAATGAGCTTGCACGACACCATTCAGCCGGGGTTCAGTTTTCTGGTGGGCGTGGCGCTTCCGTATTCCATCGCCAGCCGCACTAGCAAGGGGCAATCCTTCCGCAAGCAGTTGCTGCACACCATCTGGCGCAGCCTGGGGCTCATCTTCCTGGGCTTCTTCCTTCGCTCCACGGGCAGCACCCAGACCAACTTCACGTTTGAAGACACGCTCACCCAGATTGGCCTCGGCTACACGTTCGCGTTTCTGCTGGCGCACTGTCGTCCGCGTTGGCAATGGACCGCGTTTGGGGCAATCCTCTTTGCCTACTGGCTCGCTTGGGCGCTCTATCCAGCTCCGGGTCCCAACTTCAACTGGGCTGCGGTTGGAGTTCCTGCCGATTGGCGCTACAACTTCACTGGGTTTGCCTCCCACTGGAACAAGAACAGCAACCTCGGCCAGGCGTTCGACGTCTGGTTCCTGAACCTCTTGCCCCGTGCCTCTCGCTTCGCTTACAACAGCGGAGGTTATCTCACGCTCAGCTTCGTTCCCACGCTCGGCACCATCCTGCTCGGCCTTCGCGCCGGTGAGTGGTTTCGCGCCGCCGCCCCAAAGATTCCCGTCAAGAAGTTCCTGATCGCCGCTGTCCTGTTCGCAGCGGCGGGGCTGCTACTGCATTTCACCGGCATCTGCCCCATCGTCAAGCGCATCTGGACACCCGCATGGACGCTTTTTAGTGGCGGCGTGTGCTTCTTCTTTCTTGCTGCATTTTCCTGGGTGATCGACGTGAAGGGATACCGCCGCTGGGCCTTCCCGCTCGTGGTGGTCGGCATGAACTCAATCGCCGCCTACCTCATCGCCCATCTTTGGGAAGACTTCATCAAGGAAAGCCTGCACATCAACCTGGGAGATCGCCTCTTCCAGATCTTCGGACCAGGACTGGAACCCCTGATGCTGGGAATCGCCGTCATGCTCACCTACTGGCTCATCCTGTTCTGGATGTACCGCCGCAAGATCTTCCTGCGTATCTGAGTGCCACTTCCGGCCGGGGTCTCTATTCAGTTATTGGAAAGCAATCCGATAGATGGTGACTGAATAGGCGGGCAATTCCACCGGAATGGTCCCCGCATGCACCTCCAGGTTTGAGTCCACCGGCGAAACCGCTGTCGGGTGCTCGAAGCTGTTCTCGGCGCCGAGATCGGTGCTTCCCAGCGTTGTGACCTTGATGACTCCGGACGGCTCGATCCCGTTGATTCGGATCTCCGTCGACCGGGCGCTCGCCGCGTAGTTGACGGCTTTCAGGATCAGTTGGTGCCTGCTCTCATCCAGCGTTGCGCTCGTGTACAGTCCGTCGACGCCCTCCGGCGTAACCGGCACAATCCGGTTCCCGACGTTTCTGGCGAACACCCTCTGCACGTAGTAATCCGTGGTGCCGAAGGAACGCAGATTGTCGAACCATATCGCGTCCGGCTTCCATTGCCACGCATCCACATGCGCCAGCAGGGGCGCGTATGAGGCCATCTGCACCACATCGCCGTTGCGTTCCAGCCCGGTCATGAACGCCGCTTCCGAAATACCCGTCTTCCAGTTGTTGCGGTTGTCAGCACTCGTCGATTGGACGCTTTGCGCCGCATACTCCCCCGCGAAGACTTTGGGACCGGACCGGTCGTAGTGGTCGTAGCGGCCGGTGTTGGAGAGGAACCACTCCGGACTCATGTAGTAATGTTCGTCCACGATGTCCGCGTGCAATTCCCGCCAGGTGGACCACATGCTTTCGAACGGCTCTCCAGATGGCGCGGGTCCGGCGGCCACAACCAGCTTGATCTCCGGGTGTTTGGCTTTCAACGCCGCCGCAAATATCTTGTACCGCTCCACGTAGCGTGGTCCCCACTGCTCGTTCCCCACCCCGATCATGGTCAGGTGAAACGGTTCGGGATGTCCCATCTCGGCTCGCAGTTTGCCCCACGGGGTATCCACATCGCCGTTCGCAAACTCAATCAGGTCGAGTGCATCATGAACGTACTCGTCGAGCTGGTCGAGAGCCGCCGTTTCGCTTGAATTGAACTGGCAGGCCATGCCGCAGTTGAGAATCGGCAATGGTTTTGCGCCAATGTCCTCCGCCAGTTGGAAGTACTCGTAAAACCCCAGTCCGAAGGACTGGAAGTAGTCCGGCGCCGGCCTCTGGTCGAATTCGTTGTTCCATCGGTTGATGATCGTCGTTCTTTTGGCGATATCGCCCACTGTGGTCTTCCAGCGATAACGCCCCGCCAACAGCCGGCCCTCCACAATGCAGCCGCCGGGAAAACGGAGAAACCCGGGGTGCATATCGGCAAGGAGTTGCACCAGATCCTTGCGCAATCCGTTTTCGCGGTGCTTCCAGGTGTCCAGCGGAAAGAGCGACACCATGTCCAAATCGATCGAACCCTTCTCTTCCACGATCAGGTTCAGGCGAGCATGCGGTTCCCTCGTGCTCATGCGGATGACCGTCTGGTAGTGCTTCCAATGCCCGTCGAAACCTTCCAGGGTTCCGCTTCCCACGACGTTGCCCTTCTCATCGGTCACGGTAGCGCGCAACGCCTTCGGTCCAGAGCTCCTGACATACGCCGAGAACCGGTATTCCGCACCGCTCTCTACACCCATGCCGCGAAAACCCGTGTTGTAAAACGAGTATCCGGGTTCGTACGCCCGCGCGCGCAGGTAATGCGGATTCGTGAGGTACAGCGGGTCTTCCGAATGTACGCCCAGCTCACCCTTGGGACGGTCGATTCCCTTCTCGCTGTAGCCCATCACTTCATGCCAACCGGTCAGCGGCTCCTGGAACTCAAACGACCGATTCTTGACGAGCTCCGGATAAAGTCCGCCGTCCGCGCCAAAGTTAATGTCTTCGAAGAAGATGCCGAACATCGACGGAGAAATCGCCGCTCCGGGGAGAGCGGCATCGACCGAAATCACAACCGGGTTCCGGCCGGGTTGGGCGAAGGTGAATGCAGGAAGAAATGCAACGAAGAAGGCTGCGGTCCTGGTTGTTCTGCGCATAGGAGTCGCGCCCCATCCTAAAGCCTCACCCTAGCTGGGTCAAACCCCCATGCCTGACTCCGGATGATATGCCCATGTGATTGGGAGCCCCCCAAGTCCATCATGGGGCTCAAGCTGGAACGACACGGTCAGGATGCGGATATGGTGGGCCCGGAGGGATTCGAACCCCCAACCAAGGGATTATGAGTCCCCTGCTCTAACCGTTGAGCTACAGGCCCGGATGCTGGCCTTATTGTAGGGCTTGAATGGGCTCTGGCCAAACCATGCTGCCTCCCCGGATCGATGAGGTCGAATTGGAGCCACCTCGGAGCGGAAGGTGACGCGGGCCTGTGCGTTGGGCGAGAAGCCCCGGTCCGCGCTCTGCGAAAATAGGTGTGTATGCTTTCGTTGCAAAATGCCGGCAAGCGATTTGGACCGCGCGTTCTCTTCCTTGAGGCCAATTGGCTGATCCGCTCGCGGGAGAAGACCGCGCTGGTCGGCGCGAACGGCACGGGCAAGTCAACCCTCATGAAAGTCCTCGCCGGGCTGGAGTCACTGGACTACGGGAGTCTGCAGCAGACACGCGGCATGAGCTTGGGCTATCTGCCACAGGAAGGGCTCAGCCTCACCGGCCGCACCGTGTTTGAAGAATGCCTCTCCGTCTTCGACCAACTGCGCGATATGGAAATTGAGATCGAGCGATTGGCCGAACAACTGAGCATCCTGGAGCACTCCGGGCCAGAGTACGAAGCGGCGGCCGAACGATTTTCCATGCTGCAGGAGCGATTCCAGGCCCTGGACGGCTACGCGCTCGATGCACAGGTTGGCGGCGTGCTCACTGGCCTCGGATTTGGAAAGGAAGACTGGAAGCGCCAGACCGAGGAGTTCAGCGGCGGCTGGCAGATGCGCATCGCCTTGGCCAAGCTGTTGCTCGCCAAACCCAATCTCCTCTTGCTCGACGAACCCACCAACCACCTTGACCTGGAGACCCGCAACTGGCTCGAGGATTATCTGAAGAGCTATCCGTTCGGGTACATCCTCATCTCCCACGACCGCTATTTTCTCGATGTCACCATCGACCGCACCGTCGAGATCTGGAACAAGAGCCTGAACATTTACCAGGGCAATTACACCAAGTATCTGAGCCAGAAAGACGAGCGGCGCACCCAACTGGAATCCGCCTACCGCAACCAGCGGATCCAGATTGAGCATCTCGAAGCATTCGTCAATCGCTTCCGTGCCCAGGCCACCAAAGCGAAACAGGTGCAGAGCCGGATTAAAGAGCTTGAAAAGATCGAGCGGATTGAAATCCCCGAGGAAGAGCCGGTCATTCACTTCAAGTTCCCTCAGCCTCCGCCTTCCGGCCGCACCGTTGTGGAAGCTGAGAACCTGTCCAAGCTATACGGGGACAAGCAGGTACTTGATCGCGTTGGCTTTACCGTCGAACGTGGAGATCGTATCGCCTTAGTGGGCGTCAATGGCGCAGGCAAATCGACCCTCATTCGCCTTTTGACCGGTGACGAGACCCCGACCTCGGGCCGTGTCAAGCTGGGTCACAACGTGCTCAGCGAATACTTCGCGCAGGATCAGTACAAGGTCTTGAACGGCGACATGCGCATGCTGGACGACATCAGCCGCGCTGCCATCAAGGTTCCCGAATCCGAACTGCGCTCGCTGCTGGGCTGTTTTCTTTTCCGCGGCGACGATGTCTTCAAACCCCTCGGTGTGCTTTCCGGCGGCGAGCGTAATCGCTACGCCTTGGCGCGGATTCTGGTCTCGCCGTCGAATTTCCTGCTCCTCGACGAGCCCACGAATCACCTCGACATGCGTGCCAAAGACGTACTCCTTGAGGCCATTGCCGCCTTTTCCGGAACCGTGGTCTTTGTCTCCCACGATCGCTACTTCATCGACCGCCTCGCCACCCGCGTCCTCGAAGTGGGGTGCGGCTCCGTCACCAGTCACGAGGGCAATTACGAAGACTACCTGCGCCGCAAGGAATCGCAAGTCCTCGGAGAGGCGTCCCCCATAGCGGTCGTTGCCGATCCAAGCAAGAAAGCTGGTGGACGGAGCGAGCTGCAGAATGGCGGAGTCTCCTCCGCGCCACCGCTGGCCCTCGAACCGTCGGCAGACGCCGTCACCGGATCGGCTGGAAGCGCGAAAGATCGCCCCAAACGCCTTAACCCCATCAAGCAAAGGCAGATGGAAGAGCGCGTTGCCTTTTTGGAAGAGGAGACACCGCGCATCGAGGCAGCCATCGCCCATACCGAGAGACAATTGTCCGTCTACGTCTCCTCCGCTGAAACCAGCCGCCTGACCGCGCTCGCCGAAGACCTCCGCACCCAACTGGCTGCCTACACGGGCGAGTGGGAAGAGCTGATGATGCAATTGGAAGGCCAGGAGGCATTGGGATAGCGCGCTCTTGCGGACTCTTCTTGCGGCCACGCGGGCTTGGCCAAGGGTCTGGTCAACCGTTGCTAGGGCCGCGAACGTGGTTTGACGCTCCGATTGCGCCACCCATATAATCCATACTGTTCCGCCGAAGTCTCCGTCCGCGTCTTTTCCGCATCTTGACTCTCTCCGGCTTTGTCGCTGGGTTGGTAAGGACCGTGAGGTTGCTCAGGAGTCACCGGCTTGATCTCGCCGTCGCGCGTGGCAGCCGCCGTGAAAATTCGCCACCGGAACTTGAAGGAGTTTCCCATTCACATGAAGCGTTCTTTTGCAGTCGCCACTTTGCTGGCCTCGGGCTTTGCTCTGAGCTCAGTTGCCCAAACCCAGCCCGCCGCTGCAGCACCTGCCGGCCCAGCGAAGATCGCCGTGATCTCGTTCCAGGCCGCCGTTGCCCAGACCAACGAGGGACAACGCAATTTCGCTGACCTGCAAAAGAAGTATCAGCCGAAAGAAAGCCAGTTGAAGGCGCAGAACGACGAGATCGAGAGCCTGACCAAGCAGTTGCAGGCGCAGGGCGCAACCCTCAGCGACGCTGCCAAGGCCTCGCAAGCGCGCACCATCGACGAAAAGAAGAAGAAACTCGAGCGGGATGCCGAAGATCTGCGCAACGAAGGCGGCCAGGAAGCCCAGGAGATGTACGGCGCTCTCGCATCCAAGGTCTACGACGTTCTTTCCAGCTACGCGCAGCAGCAGGGATACACCCTGGTGCTCGATGTCTCACAGCAGCAGAATCCGATTCTGTTTGCCCAGCCCTCCACCGACATCAGCAAGGCAATTGTCGAGGCTTACAACGCAAAATCGGGTGTACCTGCTCCCGTTGGAGGCGCGGCGGCTCCAGCAGCCAAGCCGGCCGCCAAGGCGCCCGCAGCCCACTAGGCAGAACGCTCAACCTGATGGACCTTCAGGTTGAGCGATTTCCGCCGGGCTTTCCGCTTTTGGGGCATCGCCTCGAGTCCCAGCCGCCGTCGAAAAAAGCCGCAAATTCGCTCAATTGGAACTCCATCGCCAAGCTGTTTCTGAGAATGGGCTAGCGCCTATCACAAACTGCGCATCGTGGATCATACACGACGCGAAATAAATCCGGCTGAAATGCGCTGCGCTGTGGAAAAAAGTGTGGATTACTTGCCGGGGTTTTATTCCTTCGGCCCTTTTTATCCTCTTGCCATTCCACCTGGATTTCTGGTATACGATATAACTTATTTTATATCTGCGATATAGCTGTTGCCATTCGGTCCTTGACAGGCAGATCTCCAGATCCCTGCGGCCACACCCTCTTCTAGAGGGTTTCCACAGTTAAGAATGAACAGCAGATGACAAGAGCATCCACCTGGTAACGGCGAAACCTTTACTTTTGCTGATCTTCCCCTACGCGCAGCACGGCTAAAAAGGCCTCTTGCGGGATGTCGACCTTGCCAATCCGCTTCATGCGCTTCTTGCCTTCTTTTTGCTTCTCCAACAGCTTCCTTTTGCGCGAAATGTCGCCACCGTAACACTTGGCCAGAACATTCTTGCGCAAAGCCGCCACCGTCTCGCGGGCGATGATCTTGGCGCCGATTGCGGCCTGGATCGCGACCTCAAATTGCTGCCTGGGGATGAGTTCCCGCATCTTGGACACCAGCAGCTTGCCGCGCTCGTAGGCGAAATCGCGGTGCACAATGATGGAGAGCGCATCCACTGGCTCCCCGGAGACCAGAATATCCATCTTGACCATCGGAGACTCCCATTCGCCGGCAAGTTGATAGTCGAGGGAAGCATAGCCCCGGGAAATCGACTTCAGCCGATCGTAGAAGTCGAGCACGATCTCGTTCAGCGGCAGCTCGTAGGTCAAAAGCACACGCGTCGGCGTGACGTATTCGAAGTTCAGCTGGCGCCCGCGCTTCTCCTCAACCAGCTTGAGAATCCCGCCCACATACTCCTCGTTGGTAAGGATTTTGGCCGTAATAACCGGCTCGCGGATGGTGTCGATGTTCGTGGGCTCCGGCCAGCGGGAGGGGTTGTCGACCTCCAGCACGCTGCCGTCGGTGAGCGTGATGTGGTAGCGGACTCCGGGCGCGGTCGTGATCAGGTCAAGCTCGTACTCCCGCTCCAGGCGCTCCTGGATGATCTCCATATGCAGCAGCCCGAGGAATCCACAGCGGAATCCAAAGCCCAGCGCCACCGAACTCTCCGGTTCAAAGAAGAAAGAAGAATCGTTCAAGCGAAGCTTCTCAAGGGCGTCGCGTAGAAGCGTGTGCTCGTGCGAGTCGACGGTGTAAAGTCCGGCAAAAACCATCGGCTTGATATCTTCAAAGCCCGGCAACTGCGCAGCCGCGGGCCGCGCCTCGTCGGTCACCGTATCGCCGATCTTGGTATCGCCCACATTCTTGATAGTGGCTGCAAAAAAGCCCACTTCGCCCGCAGTGAGCAGTCCAATCTCGACCGGCTTGGGCATCAATACACCCATCGACTCGACTTCAAATGATTTGCCATTTGACATCAGCCGGATCCGTTGTCCTTTGCGCATCGTGCCCTGCATCACGCGCACCAGCACGATCACACCGCGATAGGCGTCGAACCAGGAGTCGAAGATCAGCGCCTGCAAGGGTGCATCCGGATCGCCTGTGGGTGGAGGAAGCCGGTGCACAATGGCCTCGAGAATCTCGGCCACCCCCTGCCCTGTCTTTGCACTGCAGGGGATCGCGTCGGTCGCATCCAGGCCGACCGCCTTCTCGATTGCCTCCTGCGTACGCAAAATATCCGCCGAAGGCAGATCGATCTTGTTGATCACCGGTATGATCTCAAGGCCATGATTGATGGCCAGGTAGGCATTGGCCAGAGTCTGCGCTTCCACGCCCTGGCTGGCGTCGACCACAAGGAGCGCACCCTCGCACGAAGCCAGCGAACGCGATACCTCGTAGCTGAAGTCCACATGGCCCGGAGTATCAATCAGGTTCAACTGATAGGTAATGCCATCCTGGGCTTTGTACATCATGCGCACGGCGTGTGCCTTGATGGTGATGCCCCGCTCCCGCTCCAGGTCCATGTCGTCGAGAATCTGCGCCTGCATCTCGCGACCGGTGACCGAGCCTGTCAATTCCAAGAGACGGTCGCTCAGTGTCGACTTACCGTGGTCGATGTGGGCAATGATAGCGAAGTTGCGAAGGAGGCGAGCGTCCATGCGGGGTTGGCAAAGGGGGGCCGCACCCCATTCCTGGGCGCGGTCCATCCAGGTCATAGCTTATCATCGGCTAAGGGTTTCCCATCCCGGGTCTGACATCGGGAAGCTTCCAACAGCTCATGAAATCAAGCTCTCATCGGTATCGGTTGTTCTGCGTCACCCTGGTTGCGCTTTTCCTGTCCGGTTGCACTCCGACGCAGACGGGCAAACCAATCCAGGGAGAGCAGCCCCAAGCCACGGCGCCCGTGCTGCAACCGCAGCAGCCGTCCCAGCCAACGGCCGCGGTTGTGACTCCGGTTCAACCAGCGGAACAGCCGCGAGTTCGTCAGCTCATCAAACTGGTGGAGCAGGCCTATGCGCAAGGTCAGAGCGCCTACCGCAAAGGGAACCTTGCGGATGCCAAGGTGGACTTCGACCGTGCTGTCGATCTCATGCTCACCAGCGGCATCGATATCAAGGCGGATCCGCAATTGCAGGATGAGTTCGATCGCATTCTCGACGGAGTGAATGCCCTCGAAATGGAAGCTCTGAAGCAGGGCAACGGGTTTGTTCCCAAGGAAGAGCCGACTCCCGCCGATGTCGCCAGCGATGTGACCTTTGAAGTCGATCCGAACATCGTAGCCAAGGCCAAGGCCGACCTGGCCACCACCAAATCGGATCTTCCTCTCGTCGTGAACGAGTATGTGGCCGCGTATATCAAGTTTTTCGCCTACACACAGAAGGGCCATAACACTCTTCTGCACTCTTTCCAGCGAGCCGGCCGCTATCGCGCGATGATTCAGCGGGTGATGGCCGAAGAAGGCGTGCCCCAGGATCTGATTTACCTGGCTGTTGCCGAATCGGGTTTCAATCCCAGAGCCATCGGTCCCAGAACCAGGTCCGGCGGCAGGGCCGGCGGCATGTGGCAATTCATGCCCCACGATGCCTCCTACGGACTGGCGTTCAACAGCTACGTCGACGAGCGCTTCGATCCGGAAAAGTCCACGCGCGCCTACGCCCGCTACATGAAATTCATCTACAACCAGCTAGGCGATTGGTACCTGGCCATGGCCGGATACGACTGGGGCACCGGGCGCATTCAACAGGCGGTGCAAAAAACCGGCTATGCCGATTTCTGGGAACTCTATCGACGCAATAATCTTCCTGGCGAAACCAAGAACTACGTACCGGAGATTCTTGCCGCCATCATCATCGCCAATAATCCGACGCAGTATGGGTTCGACGATGTGACCCTCGATCCGCCGGTTCTAACCGACACGGTCACGGTGAATTATTCCGTCGATCTTCGCCTCGTCTCGGACATCGTGGGCGCGCCGGTTGACGAACTGATCGCCCTCAACCCGAGTCTGCTGCGCTCCGTCACTCCCCCCGATTCGCCTTTCGATCTGCACCTCCCGGCAGGCACGGCCACCCTCTACGAGCAGCGCATCGCCAGCGTGCCGGAGGGCAAGCGAAACGCTTGGCGCTACCACCGCGTCGGTGCCGAAGACACTTTGGGCTCGGTGGCACACGAGTTCCACGTCACCGAGGCCGAGCTCGCCGAGGTGAATCAACTGCGCGGTTCAGACAGCCTGCAGGGGGTGGAGGCACTCGTGGTGCCTGCTGCTCCGCCGGCAACAGCATCTACGCACTTGCTGCTCTACACAGCACGCCGCGGCGATACCCTTGTGACGATTGCCGACCGCTTCGGGGTCTCGCTGACCCAGTTGCGGCGCTGGAACAAAATGACCGGCATCAAGGTTGCCCCGGGCAGCCGTCTGCATATCGCCGAACCGTCCATCGGATCGCCCACGCCGCGCGCGAACCGCCGCAGAGGTGTTGCCAGCTCAAGTAAATCCTCCGCCAGCACGTCCCCGCAAAAAAGGACGGCGCGAACGCAAGCTCCCCATTCTTCCCGGGAGCCAGTTCCAAAGAGCGGCCGCGCCAGGAGGCCGCGTGCAACGGCGAGTTCGAACAAGGCAGCACCCTCCGCCGCGAAGAAGAAACGTGCAAGCAAGTAACTGCGCGCATCGCAAAACTTCTTCCTATTCGAGAAAAGTTATGCGGGCATCTCATTACGTACTTGTGTTTTGCTAGCTAAAGCATGCAAGCTATTGATAGAATCGCTTCCGCGAGCGGAGTGGAAGTGTGCATTCCGTGAAGAGCAAACTAATTCAACGTCAGCGTGAAGCCGCTGGAGGCAATGGGATGGAAGAAGTGTTCAGGATGTATGCGATGGGCGAAGGCGACCCCGGGGGGAAGCCGCAGGAACTGGACCCCGATCACGAAGAAGATTTCGACGATGAAGACGAAGAGATCGAAACCTCCAGCGTGCTCACTTCCTCAGACGACGATGAGGGAGTTGTCGAAGAAGCCGTTGTCATAATCGTCGAAGAGCCTGCCAAGCCGGCTGCCAAGAAAACTCCAGCCAAGAAAGCTGCCAAAGCAGCTCCTGCGAAGAAGGCCGCGAAGAAAGCTCCGGCCAAGAAGGCTGCAGTGAAAAAGGCGCCCGCCAAGAAGGCTCCCGCGAAGAAAGTTGTGGCAAAAAAGGCCACGAAGAAGTCCGCCGTCAAACCAAAAACCGCTGTCGCCAAGGGCGGAACAGCCAAAGCCAAGAAGGCCGCGGCCAAGAAGAGCGTCAGCAAAACCATCAAACGAGGTAAACCGTTGGCAGTTAAGAAGGCAACAAAGAAGGCGCCCGCCAAGAAGGCAGCAGCGAAGAAAGCTACCGCCAAGAAGGCTCCCGCGAAGAAGGCAACCGCCAAGAAGGCCGTCAAGAAAGCAGTGGCCAAAAAGGCTCCAGCCAAGAAGGCAGTCGCCAAGAAAGCCCCGGCGAAAAAGGCAACCAAGTAAGTACGGCAACAGACAATTCAAGGCAAGCATAAGAGCCCGCTACGGCGGGCTTTTCTGCGTCTTGAAGAAAGCTGGTCCGCCTGTCCGCCAGGCAATCGTTCAGAAGCGTAAGACAGGTCCGGTTGAAAGGCGAAAATTATTCTTCACAATCTGCGATATTTGGTTCGTGTCGTTGCTTTGGAATCCGCCATGCAGCCAATCGCCCCCGAATCGCCAACCCAGCCGCTGGCGAATCGGATAGTCAAGCCCGCCGCCCAATGCGGTTAGGAATGCCGCGCTCGACGACGTTTGCGCAATGACCTCGCCGCTGGCAACGATAACGCCCGCTGACGTATGCACGAACACAGTGGAGCGGCCCACCGGCAAGGAGTACCGAGGTCCCGCAATGGCAAAGTAGAGTTGCGGCGTGAAAGGCCCGCCGACCCCGTAGTGGCCGGAGAAGTCGGTCGCCAACCCGACGTGCCTTCCAAAAAGCCGCGGAGCATCATACCCAGCACTCCATCCGCTCATTCCGCCGCTAACCGGGTTGAGCTGCGTATGCCGATAGTCGCGAGCGAGGTAGGAGTAGCCGACGAAAACTTCAGCTTTCGCCGGCGCCATACGTTCCGGTACGGTCTGGGCTCGAAGGAAGCAGGGAGCGGTGGCGAGCAAGACCCAAAGGAACGATATGCGGACCATGGACACCTCGTGCTTTGTGCGCGGACCGACGGCTGACTCAATAATTCGCTTGGACTCCATTGGGAAGCGTGATGTTCTTTTGACCGCGAAGATTAACGATCGTGAGCGGGAGCGCCCAACTGCCCCAAGTGCCAGCGCTGGTGCTCGAGATAATCCTCAATCAGGAATCGCAGCGTCACGGGCGGATTGTCCCCAATCGAGCACCGCGCGCCGAGGCGCTCTTCGGGGATCCGATCGACAATCGCCGCTAGAATTTCATGCTCGGTCTTCCACCAGTTCAACAGGATCTCCCAGCTTTGCGCCGCGTAGCCGTGCGCATCCACCCACTCCTGCTGCGCGTACTTTGGGCCGGCATAGACCCCGTCAATCGAAGCGCCCACAAATCGCTGCCGGTTATTCGCAGCCGAGTCCAGCAGGTGCCCCACAATCTGCTTGCGCGTCCAACCGCCTTCGCGCCACGGGACGTTTGCCAGTGCGGGAGTTAGGTTCATCAGGATAGCAAGCAGCGCGCTTAGCTCCCCGCGAAACTTACCCGCCAGTTCCGTCGCCAACAGAGCCGCCCTTCGTCCCTTTGCCGAGAATTAGGTGCTTTTCGTGCACAATCATGGCATGGGAGAGAGAGATGGGTTTCTTCACGTCAGCGGATCCCAATTCCGCCAGCGATGTGCCGGGTCCGCACCCACAAGCCTGAACACCCCACCCCTCCCCCTTTTTTGCTCCATCCGGTTGAAACAGAGAAGGTTAGGCTGAAAAATTAACGTCTTGACGCGAAAAGAGGATCTGCCGGCCGCGTCAGGGGCCAAAGCATAACCCTCTCCGCAGCCCTCGGAGCCTTCTAGCTCGCGGGAATCGCCGCCAGCACTTCGGCGGAGTGGACCTTCGGGTCGACCTTGGTCCAGACCTTCACGATCTTTCCCTGTGGGTCGATCAGGAAGGTGTTGCGGTTGGCAATCTTCATAAGCCCGAAGCTGCCCAGCGAGCCATACTGATCCACAACCTTGTGCTCAGGGTCGGCCAGCAACCGGAAGGTCAAGCCTTCTTTGGTGCAAAACTGCTTGTGGCTATCCGGAGTGTCCACGCTCACGCCCACAATGGCTGCGTTTTTCGCATCGAACAGGGCCTGATCGCGCTGGAAGTTATGCGCCTCGATGGTGCATCCGGGCGTCTGGTCCTTGGGATAGAAGTAGAGAACGACCCATTTACCCTTGAAGCTGTCGAGGGAAATCGGTGTGCCATCCTGAGAAGGCAATGTGAAACCAGGTGCAGCTTGTCCCACAGTGGGCATCGGTTCATCGGCTGCCCGAACTTTGACATAGCAAATCGAGAGCACAAGCGCTGCGACTAAAACAAAGAACAAGGATTTCCTCATCAGCAACCTCCTGGCGATTTGACGGAGAATAGCGACAACGAGACTCTATTTTCTCTCGTTCCTCACAAGCGTGCTCATGATTCTCGCACCGACCCGACAATGGCGATGCCCAATGCGCCAGCACGCTCCAAAAGCGCTTCCCGATCAAAAAGCAGCGTTCGGCCTGCCTCTACGGAAAGACAAGTGGCCCCTGCGCGCTGCATGGCGTCCACCGTTCGCATGCCAATGACCGGAACGTCAAACCGCATGTCCTGATTTGGTTTCGCTACCTTGACGACCGTCAGGTGGCGGGCCAATAAAGAAGCCTCCGACGCGTGGTTCTCGGCCTTGCGCACGGTCTCCATCAATTCGCCGGCTCTTTGGATCGTGGCGTCCGTGCCTTCCATCGCTTCAACGGCCACACACGCCTGAGCCGCCACGACCACCGTCTGTCCAATGTCGAATGCTGCCAGAGCCCGTGCCACACCGGTGCCGTATTCGATGTTTTTTCGCTCTTCCTCGTTCGATGCGCGCCAAGTCAGTTCGCCTTGGGTGGCCAGCAGCGGCTCCAGAAACGATGTCGAGCTGATCAGTTCGATCCCCTCATCCCCAAGAACCTTGGCGACGGCTCCTAACAACATGTCGGTGTTGCGTGTCCGCAGATTGAGCAGAAGCTTGGCCAGCCGCCAGTCCGGCCGAATGCTGGAGAAAATCTGTTTGTGCTTCACCTGGCCAGCCATCACGGCTTTGGAAACACCTTCCTTGTGGAAGATCTCTATGAGCCGCGACAACTCACCCAGAGAGAGCCAATGAACGGAAATACTGGGGTCGGAGGCCGCGCGCTGGTCGATTTTTGCGTCGGTTTCTTCGCGGATGGCCGCCACCGTTACAGCGAGCCCCTGTGCGCGCGCCGCGTCCAGGAGGAGGAAGGGAAAACGCCCATTGCCCGCTATGAGGCCAAGCTTCATGGCTACTTGATAACCCCGCGCTGGCTGCGTTCCACAAAGGACGCAAGAAGGGCAACATCCTCGCCTTCCAGCTCTTTCATCTTCTCCAGTGCCTGGGAGGTATTCAGTTTTGCGGCCAGGAGCAAGCGAAACGCTTTCTGCAGCACGGCTAAACGCTCCGTGGAAAAACCCCGGCGCGCCAGGCCGATTTTATTTATACCGAAAGCCCTGTTCTCGCGACGCGACGAACTGAGGGAAAACGGCAGCACATCCTGGGTCACGATGGTTCCACCGCCGATGAACGCGTATTTACCCACCGTGCAGTGCTGGTGGACCGGGCTAAACGCACCGACTGTAGCGAAGTCCTCAATCACCACGTGCCCTGCCAAGGTTGCCGCATTGGCCAGAATGCAATGGCTGCCCACGAGGCTGTCGTGACCAATGTGCACGCAAGTCATGAGCAAATTGCCGGAGCCCACCCGGGTGATCCCCCCGCCGCCGACTGTCCCCCGGCTGATGGTGACACTCTCGCGGATTGTGTTGTCGTCGCCGATTTCGGTCTCGGTCGGTTCACCGCGGTACTTCAGATCCTGGGGAGCCACGCCCACGGCACAGAATGGATGAAACGTATTCCGGGATCCGATGCGTGTCCGCCCGTCCAGAACGACATGCGAAAGCAGAACGCAATCCTCGCCAAGCACAACGTCCGGACCGATGATGGAGAATGGACCAACCGTACAGGAATCTGGAACCACCGCTCCCGCAGCGATGACCGCGCTGGGATGAATACTCACTCGTGAGGCGCCTCAGCGCCTTGAGACGCCAAAACTGGCACAGGTTCCGCCTCCGGAGCGGCCGGTCGCGGCTCGCGAAAACGCGGCACCACCTGGCAGGTCAGAATGGCCTCGCAGGCCAGCTTGCCGTCGACATACGCTTTGCCTTCGATTCGTCCAGCGCGCGTCCGGAATGACAGCACCGTCACTTCGATGCGCAGTTGGTCCCCGGGAGTGACAGGGCGGCGGAACTTGGCCCTTTCTATTCCCGTGAAGAAGACCAGCTTCTTCTCACGATCCGGCATCTCCGCCATCATAATCATGCCGCCTGCCTGGGCCATCGCTTCCACGATCAGCACCCCGGGCATGATTGGGTAGCCGGGAAAATGCCCCTGGAAATATGGCTCGTTGATGGTGACGTTTTTAATGGCGATCAGGCGCTTGGTCGCCTCAAACTCCACCACGCGGTCAATCAAAAGAAAGGGGTAGCGGTGGGGAAGAAAACCCAGGATCTCCTGGATGTCGAAGGTCATGCTCTAGCTCCAGATGGCAGGCAAACCGCCCGCTTCGTGCTCGTCTGGATTATAACCAAGCGCTCCCAAGCCATTCCCGGGCGAGCGCTTCAGTCTCCATTCGAGTGGTCTTTCGCTCGGAGCGGGCGCGAGTACAAAGAAAGCAGATGGTCTCTGTCACGTTCAGATTATGAGTTGGCCTTCACGGTCGTTTTGGCTACTTCTTGATTTTCTTTTCAGCCGCATCGACGCTCCAGAAATCTGCGGACAACTCCTGGTTGTATTTGACGTGCAGTAAGTAGTATTGGCGAATCTCATCGTCGTTCTTGTAGCGCGAAATGGTGAAGGGTGTCGGGAACCCCTCCATGACGTGGTAGTCGTCGTACTCCTCGGCGTCGGTGTTCTTGTCTTTGTATTCCGGGTCGCGCCATTGGAAGGTCCGCCGTAGGGGAAGATGGGTCTGCGTATCGGTCTGGATGGTGACCGAGTCGTTGCTCGACGAGATGAGGGTCACCTGATCCGCCAGGTGCCGCTCCGCCAGGCGCTGACCTTCGTAGATCAGGATTGTCTTGGGATCGTCGAGCCAGGTCTTTACTACGGTCTCGATGGAGTGATCGCGGCGGCGCATGAAGTCATCCACCTGCTCCTGTGGGAGGGCAGCTTTGCCTTTGTAAGTGACCTCTTCGCCAGTTCGCCCCACATAGAACTGCACAACGTCCCTGTGCTTTGTGTACTCGATCCGGTCATGGTCCGGACCTTGGTGAAACTCGAAATACATGGTGGTTCCGAGGTCGGGGCGGCCATGGAAAAAGGCTGCCACTTGTCCTTGTCTTTCGATGTTCTTGATTTTCAGCCAGGCTTGGCCTCCCAACGCCTGAACCATGGCGTCCAGCACGGCACGCGCCTGCTTGGCATTTTTAGCGCCCGAATCGTCGCCGGGATCGGCGGCTGCCTGGGCTCGCATGCCGAGAGGCAAAGCCATCAGAGACAACGCCAACCCCATCGCCAAAGCTCTCCGCATCTTCCCTCTCTCCCTCACCGATCCATCCACAACCAGCCGTGTCTTCAGATGCACTCCCAACGATCGGTCAAGGAGAAACCAGCCGGCTGGCGACTTCACCCCACCAGCACTGCGCCGCCATTTACGTTCAAGACCTCTCCGGAGATAAATCCCGCAAAAGGGGTGCAAAGAAACAGCACCGGCCCCGCAATCTCCCGCGCGCTGCCCACCCGCCCCACCGGAATGCTTGCGGCAATCTTCGGCCCTTGCACTCCATCTTGCAGAGCACCAGCCGACATCTCCGTAGCAACCCAGCCCGGAGCCACGCAGTTCACAAGAATGCCTTTGCCAGCCAGTTCGCTCGACAGGCTCTTTGTCAGACTGATGAGCGCGCCTTTCGTCACGGCGTAGTCCGCGTGATAGGCCTCACCGCGCTGGCCGGCCGTAGAACTGATCAGCACAATGTGCCCGGCTACGCCCTCCGTACCGCGACCTTGCTTCTCCATCTGCCCCACCGCGGCTTGCACCAAGCCAAACACTGAGTCGAGGTTGACACCAAGCGTCCGTCGCCATTGCGCGTCGTCCATCTCGGCAATGGGTGCGTCGCGCGATTCCCATATGCCGTGGTTTGCCACGAGCACGTCAAGGCGGCCGAATGCCTGCACAGCCGCGTGGACCAGGGCTCGTCCATCTTCCGGGTTACTCAGTTCCTGGCACAATGCGACACACCGTTCCGAGCCACCACACTCCGCTACAAGCGCTTCGGCCCGCTCGCGTGCGATCTGGTAGCTGAAAGCGACGCGGGTACCGGCTTCAATGAACAACCGGACGGTCTCCGCACCGATCCCTCGCGAACCACCCGTAACGAGTGCAACCTTCCCGGCTAACGACAATGCCACTCCTGCCATAGGGCTGACCCTACCGCAGTCAGGGTATCGGCTGCAAGAGCCGCTCAGCGCGGATTTGGCATACATAACAGGTTGATTGTGTCCTCGGCCAACGGCAGCGGGACTGGCAAATCGGCTTCAGGGGTGGGCGCAACCCTCGGTTCCTTCAATCGAAAGATGGGCATCATGCCAGTGCCATCCAACCGCGGGGGATCGGCCTTCAAGGCGAGACGCGGCCTCTCGGCGGACGATCCTGAGACGAGGCGATCAAGACGCTCTGGAGCCGAGCCGGCGCGCTGCGCGGAATCCGCCTTGCCCCCTCTTGCGCGCGGGGATGCGCTCGCCGGCTTTCCTTCGGGAGCCGGAATTCGTCTAGGAGCACGATCCTTCTCTGCGGCTGGGTGGAAGGCCCCCTGGAGCGGATGTGTACCGCTTGGCTTAGTCGAAGATGCCGTGGCATGCGCAACGGACTTAAGCGGGGTCACCGGGGTCGCGACCGGAACGGGCGCATGGACTTGAAAGCGCGGATGCGTTCGCGGTCCGGCAGGAAGCAAGATGGGTGCGGAAACGGGAACCGATTGCTGGAGAGACGCTGCGTCACTCTCGAACGATTCTCCTGTCGGAAACGACAGAAAGATCGGAATTAACCCCGCCGCCGACCCAGGCACGGGCTCCTTCCCATGGGCTGGGACATCGTCAGTAAGCGATTCCGAGGGGGTTGCCTTTTCGACTCGTGTGACAAGGGCGGGGAGGGGTGTTCCGTTTGCGGGAGAAGGCGCGAGATTCGCTCCCTGCGACGAGGCCGCCACGATCGCAGCGGGCAAACGGATTCGAAGCGGATTTCCCCCTGACGCGTCCTTCCCCTTCACAAACACGGTCAGAAATCCGGGCTCCTCCGCAACAACGACAGTGCCGCATCGGTTTGCTCCACTCTGGCCGGCTGCTCGAATGCGCTCCACGCTGTAGGCGCTTTGCCTCGCCCCCCGCTCGCACGGATGGCTCTTCAGCACCTCGACCCGGAGATACGGGAGGTTGCGCAACTCGTTTGACAGCAACACGGTTCCCTCGCCATTCGTGACCGCCTCTTCCTGCCATTCGCCCAGGCGCAGATCGCGCAGGTCGTATCCACCGCTCAGCACCACATGGCGCCCCGGCTGCGGCCTGCCTGCCTTGCCGTCGACCACCCGCAAGACAATCGGCTGGTTGTGCACAACGGGAAAGACTTCAGCGGCGCCGGACACCATCCGGGCCAGGAAGATACCTGCCTGCGCACAGACTGCAAGGCTTCGAATCATGAGAGCCGCCTCAGTCAAACTATCGGCGTATCCCACGATCTCCAGAGGTTTCTAATTTTATGCGATTAAAATCCTGCATTTCCTTCAATTTGGCGCGAATACCCGGTCTGATCAACCCAAGAAATGCAGTGCGTCGAGGCCAAGACGGGCGTGCGTTTGATCCATCGCCTGCGTTAAATGGCGCGCAGCAACCGGGCCGGAAGAGTGATGATTGCAGTCACCAATTCCAGCACACCGCCCACCGCAATCCCGACGATCCTGAAGGGCAATAGCAGAAGCCAGACAATGGGGTAAAGCACCAGGGCTAGCAACGCCAGAGGCCAGCACAACACAAACAGGATGCACCACAAGAGAAACTTCATCATCCAACCCCGCCTCATTGGTTCCGCATTCAGCGGTCCAACGTGCAATACGATAGGCAGCTTCCGCCGGTTCCGCGGCGTCTCAGCGAGGAGACTATTTTTTGGCGCGGGGGACGACTAGGCTCTTCGCCCGGGAGTTCTTCCCTTCCTTGATTCCCTTCGGCCGCTGTTTTTGGGGTAGCGCCAATAGAGATTTGGTCCGCTTGGGAAGCTTCTCGTAGATGAGCGCATGGGCCCGCGTCAGCTCCTCTTCGATCTCGCGCGGCCGTAGCGAATCCCAACGCTCCAGGGCCACCCAATAGGCGCGAGCCAGGTGCGGCGCACCCATGATTCCCTCGATTTCCAGCAGTTCGTGGAACCGCTCCGCTCCGCAGTGAAGCGAAAGAACCGGCGAGGTTCCCTCCAGGGCGGTCAAGGCGAACATCTTTCCGCCCGTCTCGCGATCCCCTACCCAGTAGTCGAGGACATGCCCCCAGTTCAGCGTCTCCACAACGTGGGGAAGCTTGAGGCAAAACTCGCGGATACTCTCATTGTCCATGGCGACCAATATCCGCGCCGGGTGAAGGCGCTTCGCCACTACAAGCTCTACCAGAGGCCGAAGTCGCCACGCGCCAGTACCCATGCGGCAAGCAGGAGGTTGGCAACCGCATGAGCGATTACCGCGTCTCCGATGCGGCCCCGATGGCGCAGAACCGCGGCAAAACAAAGTCCTGCCACGATGCCCACCAGCCAGTGCTGCCCATGCATGACGCCGAATGCTGCCGACGAAAGGCCGATCGCCAACAGGCTCAGCCGCGCAAAAGGGATTTCCGTGAAGTCGCGCGCCATGATCCGTCGCGCCAGATAGCCGCGAAAGGCAAGCTCTTCCGCAATCGGAACTGTAATGACTGCGGCTGCCGCGCGAAGAACGATCCACACCGTTCGTGCCGCAGGGGAGAGCGATGCCAGCGCCACGCCGAGCGGGCTCGCAACCGGATGGTGCAGCATATTGGGCGCCACCCAGATCAGGAATATCCCTGCCCCGGTCAATGGCGCAGCCCAACCGAAGTGCCAGTTCAGCTTACGAAGCTCATGGCGAGACACCCACAGCGCAATCAAAGCGGCGAAGAAACGCAACGGGTAAAGCCATTCAAAGGACCCAGACGCACTCTTGGCAAGGAATGAGGCGCCTAGGATGGCAAGGAAGGGCACCAGATATGCGGCTGTCGCCGGCGATTCTGCAGCCGCGGCTTCGCGTGCTTCTCCTCCAATCGCGGTTCCGGCAGTTCGCGCTTTGGCAGCCTCCGACAAGCCGCTTTCGCTCTCCTTGCGGATCCACTTCAACCTCTGTGCGGCCATGGAAAACCCGAGCGCCACGAGCGTGAAAGCAATCCATCCGGCCTGGGAGTGGAAGCCGATAAAGGCAACGTCGGGCGCGCCTGCGTTGCCAATGAGGATGAGCACTGCGATGCGCACGATATTGAGCAGAAAGACGCTCAACAGGGCGCAGGGGACCAGCAGGAATGCGCGCGGATAGCGCATCTCCTTGCGAAAGAACCAGAGCCATACGGTCGTAAAGACCAGCACCAGTCCCAGCCCCTCAATGCCCGAGCAGGGCGCTCCGATGGATACCATGAACCGCGGAGTGCCAATGACGAAGGGTCCTGCATCCACAACCAGGTCGGGAAGGATCAATCCCAGGATGGCCTGCACCGCACGAAAGGCAATCACTTGGAGAACATAGATGTCCGCGGAGCTGGAGTGGATCCAGAGGGCCTGAAAGGGCGAGCGAAGGCACCACGCGGCAACCCCTGCGGCCACTGCGTATTGCCAGGCAGGACTCGTCTCCGAAGCGGCACGCAGCCAGGCTTTGACCGGCATGCAGGCAAGTGCAAGCAGAACGACCCCGAGAACAACGATTGCGCCAGAAACGAGCTGCGCGGGCCTTCCTTCGAGCCATGACGCGTTGCGGACCTGCGCCCAGAGGTTTGCGAGCGAAACCGATCCCACACACGCAAGGTGCGCGCAGAAGAAGCTTGATTGGAATGGAATCTCCGCCTGATACGCCTGCAGTTTGCGGTATCCAAGGCCGACGAACACCGCAAAAGAGACGATTCCGAACGGCGCCAGCGGACCCAGGAGCGGGGCCGCGTGAGGAATGCTCGCCAGAACCGCGCAGTCCACGGCAAGGACTGCGGCGATCAAGAAGAGCCTGCCCAAAAACAAATGGGGCAGTTGAAGCGTTGGTCCCGACTGAGACAGGTTTTTCTCAGTCAGGATCCGGTTTGCGGGGATATTCAGGGATTCCTCCGTTTACTTGCGGAGCCGCGATCGCAGCACAGCCAGGGAACCCGTCAGAAAAGAGATACCAGCAAAACCGAGGCTGGGGTCGACCTCAGGAGCAGCACCGCAAGGCCGCCATTGGTTGTGTGACTGCACCGGGGCGGGTCCGCTGTGATAGTGACCATTCGTCGCGAAAGCGGGGGCGCCCATTGCCAACGCCAAACCGAGCACCAAGGCAGAGGACTTCAATTTAGTATGCATGCTTTATCTCCAGCTTTGAGAGGTTATGCCGCTTGCCCGTGGTGGACCTCAGAAGGACTGCAGCGCGAAACTGCAGTGATTTAACCCTTCTTTTCAATTCGGTTCCGCGAGCAAAGGGGTCGCACATCTTGTCCAAACCACGTGCAATTCCCGCGACGATCGTTCTTGTTCACCCAGGCGGAATCCACCTGGAATGGGCCACTGTAGCTTTGAATCGCACGTTGGACGAGCAAAACTCGTTGGGGTGCAGAATCCCCGAAGCGATTACTGGAACTGGCTGATTCCGGTTTGTCTCTTGTCTATTTTGATGGCAAACGCGAGAAAGTTGTCTCCCGCGCTGGGGCGGCTTCCATCACAGTGGTAACCGCGGAGCCTTACGAAGATACTAGGGGGACCCAATTAAGTCCTTGAAATAGAGCTCGAGTTGGCCGTAGACGGCGCGCTGGCTCGGTATGCCAGCAATCCCGGCGATCGATTAGTATCTCGCTTCGAAGGCGCGGAGCCGCCGCTCCAAATCCCACTGGGCCGCGGCCTTTTCGCTCCCATCCAGGAACGCCTGGCAACTCACCGAAACCCTGTCTGCTCCGAGCGGGTCGCCTTTGCAGGAGCCGGTGAGTTGGGTGAAGTCATCGGGCGCGGTCCACAAGCTTTGTCCAGGCAGGAAATTGTGTTCCATTCCGGTTCGGGCGATCTGCTTGATGTCTTGGTAGGTCAGGTTGTAATCGAGGGAAGCACGTACATACTCATGAGTGATTTCAATTCGGCTTACACCTTCGTCATCGGTAGAAAGAGCGACCGGGACGTGGGCCAACCGGTAATTGGAGAAGGGGTGCTTGTTCCCTTTGATATCCAGGATGCCTTCATTGGAACTGAGATTGATTTCAATCATCACATGCTTGTCGGCAAGCTCCTTGAGCAGTCCGGGGACGTCGTCTTCGTACATCGCGTCCACACCATGACCGATGCGCTGGGCATGCCCGAGTTCCACCGCCTGCCGGATATGAAACCGTAGACCCTCCGGTGGAACAAGCCCGGGCGCCAGTTCCCCGGCATGCAGGCTGATGGGCACCTGCGGGTAGACCCCGTGCAGGTAGTCGAGCATTTTCATCTGCAACGTATAGTCGCGCATGGAGATGTATCCATCCTCGGGCATCACGAAGTTGATGCCGACCCAGGTGTCCTCGTGGGCATCCATGCTGGCCTTAACGGTCTCAAAACCCAGGAGCGTCTGGGCGAACACCTGCTCCGGTGGGAATCCACGCAGCACTTGGTAGATGTAGCGAATCTCTTCCTGACAGGCCGGGGTTGCCTCGGGAGTTCCACATTGCTCAAGGCTCCGGCGCGCGTTCTCCGCGGTTCGAACCGATTCGCGATCGATAGCCACTTCATCGCGCAATCCACGATCGAGGAGAGCCTGACGCATCGCCGGCAAATCGGGATTCCACCCCGCGGCATGGGCAATTTGCGCGGCATGGCCGAACGGAGGGGTGTCCATCAACTCCAGGTACTGTTGATTTTGGGCGGCCGACCGAGAGGCGACCTCATCGACCCATTCACCGGCATGGCTGGGCCGCAGACCCGTAAAGCGCGCGAAAGTAGCAAAAAACTGGTCGTGCCCGCTGAGGCTCGGCAAAGGCACAAAGCTGCGCAGCGAAAACGAATCGATCAGCCGGTCGTACAAATCCTGGTTCGCCGCTGTCATGTTCCCCGAGAGAGCTGAAGCTGGAACCAGCTTGCCCGAACACGGAGGCGGGGAGAACTTCAGTTCCACGGGGTCGACACAGAGCCCGTCCTCGCCGGCATCGCGAATGAAGGTCTCGGCGTACACCGCCCCGGACAGGTGGACGTGCAGATCCGCCCCCTTGGGAAACTGCGACAGAAACGCATGCAGCGCCAATGGGCCCTGGTGGCTGGCCGTTGCAAACGCTCGGGCGGCGCGGGCCTCCGGTCCGGAAGCGCGGCGTTGGGCCGTTTCCGAGTATCCAGTTCCGAGCAAGGCGAGGCAGGCGAGAAAGCTGGCAGAAAGACGCATGATTGTTTTCCAGTGTAGTCCAGCATTGGGGAGGTATGCGGAGCGTGAAGCGACCGGTTTTGCGATGAGAAAGGGAGTTGCTATACTGGTTCAGGTTGTTTTCGGTGCAGTGCTTGTGGACTCGCCCCCCCTCTCTCCGGCGAAGCCGGATTTCACGCACAGGATGGCAACTTGATGTTTGCACTGAGGCCAGATAGCTCAGTGGTAGAGCGCGGCCCTGAAAAGGCCGGCGTCGGCGGTTCAATCCCGTCTCTGGCCACCACTTCAAAACGTACCTAGCCGTGATTTCGGTAAATCCACTCCTAGGAGTATGTCGGGAATAGATTCCGGGCATCAACAAAAGTATTTCGTTGGTG
>Ga0302320_10004748_pt1 | contig 30722 bp, 17 predicted proteins | sample Bog_T0_3_FD_202130 | JGI IMG/M metagenome (GOLD analysis project Ga0302320, IMG submission 202130) | Peat permafrost microbial communities from Stordalen Mire near Abisko, Sweden - Bog_T0_3 | ecosystem: Environmental > Terrestrial > Soil > Wetlands > Peat | place: Sweden: Abisko, Stordalen Mire... | reverse complement strand
TCTCTTAGAAATGGCTGGTTGCGAAAAACCGGAAATCCGGAAATCATGTCGAGACGCGCTCGAAATGGTGTTCCAACCTCGCCGCTCTGCAGAATTCTTTTCAGTTCCCGAACGGGGGTCTGCCATCTCCAGTTTTCGTTAACCAGAAAAGGCACTCCCGACTTGCGACAGGTCTCAACCATCTCTTGTGCGATTGATAAAGTCGGGGCCATGGGCTTTTGGCAGATCACGGGTAACTGATGCACGGCGGCCATCTTCACAAATTTGGCGTGATGGTCCACGTCCGTGACAATATCCGCAAAATCCAGCTTCTCCTTCCGGAGCAATTCTTCCGGATCGTCGTAGACCGCAGGAATATCGAATTCGCGAGCGAGAGCTTCGGCCTTTGAAAGAGTCCGGTTATACAAGGCCACACATTCCGCGCCCAGTTCCTGCCAACCTGCAAGTTGATACCTTGCCCAAAAACCAGCCCCGAACATAGCGAGCCTTCGCCTACGCATTGCGCTGCCCCAGATCCTCAGGAATGCCCCACGCAACCTCTTGGTTACACGTCCCGGAGAACCCACTCCTGTCGACGCGGACACTGGCCGCTATGGAATAGAAAACTAGTGGATTGTTGTCCTGCATTTCTATAACAAACATGGGCATCATTCTAAGAAAAACACCGGGCAGGCTTGTGGTTTCAGGGTTTCACCGGCAGATTGAGGGTTCCTGCCAGGGCTCAACCATAGGAGCGGAGATCTTTCGCGATCGCTTAAGTGATTCTGACCGCGACCGATTTTGCCTTGGGAGTCTGGTCTGGAGGGTTGTCCGATTCGTCGCTCCAGGGTGGCTCTTGCGCCTTATTCCTATACTGCATAGGGGTCATTTGCGTGTGCCTGCGGAAGGTTAGGCCGAAGTAGCTTTGGTCGCAGAATCCAACTTCGATACCCACGTCGGCGATCGACTTGTTCGTCGAACTGAGCAACTCCTGCGCCTTGGCAATGCGAAAGTGATTCAAATACAGAACAAAAGACTGCCCGGTCAGTTGCTTGAATGCACGCCTGAAATGAGATGGGCTCATGTGCACTGTCTTGGCCGCATCCGCGGTAGAGATCAGATCCCGATAGTTGGCATCCAGAAACTTAAACAGGGTCTTGAAACGGTCGAGGGCACGCTGCCGGTGGTCGGATTTTGCCGGAACCATGCAGTACGGGGAATAGTGATTCAACAAAAGTACGAGAATCATCTTAACGTAGGTTTTTACCGACAAGCGTGCCCGATCCGAGGTTGTTGGTAGTTCCTTATGAATGCGTGCGATTAAACTGCGCACCTCCGCAGGCACACCGCTACTGGCCGGAATAACGTGCGGGAAAGCCGGATGGTACGACTGGAAGGATGACAAATATTTCGAATCGTCACTCGAAGTCAAAGGAGAACAGATGAGATCGGGATGAAAAAACAGCGATTCCACGGTCACCTGGAAACTTGACAGCTCAGTGACGCGATGATATTTCGAGCCCCCCATCACGAAGAGGTCGCCCCGGTTCTGGGTAGTGAAGTGCTCCTGCACCTGCCATATGAGTTTACCGGCGTTCAAGTGAACGATTTCAAGGTAGGCATGGCGATTCATTCGGAAAGGCTGCCGCCCGCTAAGGAGATGGTGAACAACATCGATCGGAAAGCGGGGATCGAAAGGCCAGACGTGAACTCCGTCGGCATTCACCTGCGAGTCCAGAACAAGGTAGTCCTGCCCAGCCTCCTTTTTTTCGTTGCGGACCAAATCAGTCTCCTATCTTGTTTCCGCCGTCTTAAGGACGAGTTCCGCTCAAAGCTCTCTGCCCAACGCTATTTTCAACACCCTGCCCTGCACCCGCAGTCGAGGCGTAGAGTGTTATTTTCATCAGAAAGACACGCTTCATTTCTTACAGAAGACGCCATGAGCCAAGCGTATTTTGATGGCTGGCCTGCGCCCAACTTCAGCGCCGGAAATCAGAACTCGATCTTGCATTGTTAGGCGGAGGCGGGCAATTGTCAACTCGATTGTTGGAATTGTTGGAAGGTGCAATGCGCACGCTACTCAAACTGTTTCGCGCCGCCAGCCCCGGGTTCAACCTCCGTTCAGGGAAGTGGACTGCACCTCGGTCCAGGTTTGCACGCCGCAGTCTTGCGGGTTGGCTGCTGTTAATCGCGCCGCTTTTCTGCGCTCAAGCTCCGCCGGCGGAAGCATCGCAGGCGACACAGCATCGCGTTCCCATCATCGATGTCACCGACCTGTATCAACCCTTTCAGGATCCCGGGGACAATTTCGATCTGGTCACCGCCTATGCGCTTCCGGAAGTTGATTTGAAGGCAGTGATTCTCGATGCCAACGGCCCGTTCCGGAAACCCGTGTCCGACCATCCCATCCTCCATGACGCGGACAAGAATGGACCGCGCGATCCCGGATTCATCTCGGTTCTCCAACTCAATTACATCTTCAACCGTAATGTTCCTTTTGCCGCCGGACCTTTCACCATGATGAAGACTCCCGAGGACAAAATGTTGGATGTGCCGGAATTCCAGCAACAGGGAGTCGATTTAATTCTGAAAGTCCTTAAAGAAAGCCCGGAGCCGGTCACTATCCTTTCGTTCGGGTCGGCCCGTTCGATTGCTGTCGCCTACAATCGCGATCCGAAATTATTTCGGCGCAAGGTCAAGAGAATCCTGCTGTCGGCGGGCTCTTCCAGCCTGGGCTATCTGGAATGGAATATCGCGTTGGATCCGAATGCCGCGGTGCGGCTGCTGCGGTCGCATCTACGCGTTGATATTTACCCCTGCGCAACTAAAGATGGCCCATTTTCCTACGAACCCCACAACTCCTACTGGAAGCTTCCGGACCTCCACTTTGTTGAGCAAATGCAGACCCAGCTGCGGCGCTATCTTGATTTCGCTCTCGGCCGGGTGTGCCGGTGCGATTTCCTGCGCGCCATGGAGGAAGACTCCCCGGCAGAGGTCAACGAACTTCACTCTCACCCGCACCACGTTTGGGAAACAGCTCTATGGATGGAAGTGTCCAATCGCCGGCTGGTCCAGCATAACGACGGCAGTTATGCCATTGTCGCCGCCGATCGCGTTTTGCCGACTGACACCTTGCTGGTCAACCAGTTGCTGCCCGTCTCTCTCACTGTTGCCGACGACGGGACATTCACCTTTAGCAGAGCAACCTCGAAGACGAACTTTCGACTCTACGACCGGGGAGATCCTCACCTCAATGAGAGAGCTCTTCAACAGGCATTGCCGCAACTGTATCTGTCGTATCGCCCCTGATCGGAATTGGACCATGGACCAGGTTCGACTCCCTACTTATGCGGATGCAGCGATTGTCTATCGATCTGACGAGGTTCGTATGCGACTGGCTCCAAAGGAGGTCCAATGAAAATCTTGCCTACATGGCATAGCTCGATGTGGATCGAGTTTTGCCATTCTCCGCGAACAATGCCCAAATGCTGTCGCTTGGCGCTAATCGTGGCGATGGCAATCTCGACGGTCCCCGTACTCTGGGCTAAACCAGTCACCGTCGCCAAGTTCGGGTGGACTATCTCCGCGGATGAATCGCTCGGGCAACTCACCATCTCGCACGACCACCTGGGCATCATCCTGCAGGGAATCCGATTGAACGTTCGTTCTGAGAAGTTGCCAGTTCCGGCGCGAGCTTGGACCATTGTGACAGTCGAGGAAGCCCGGCTGTCTGTTCAGACGGCGGACCCTCGAATTCTGTGGATTTTTGAGCTGCACGAAAACGATGTGGGCATCTCGACAACGTCTGCGGACGCCGTCCTCACTGCGCAGGCGCCCGCTTCTGCAGGGCGGATGGTCGTCCGGCTTCTCGATCGGCAGGGCATCCCGGTCGAGTGGCTGGGCACGGGTGAAGTAGCCGTGACTTACGGCGGCAGTTACACTCGCAATCGGTCTTTCTTGCCCAGACGAAACGCGGACTGCGCTTATTTCTCTTTAGGACAAGTCTCGGCCGCCGGCCTGCATAGCCTGTTTGATCGCCCTTCGGATACTGCGATCGACTTTGCGGAAGACGCTACGTTGGTGCGCAGCAAGAAAAGCGTGGACATTCTTGACGTCACCCTGCCCGTCCCCGGCAACACGCTCGTGCGGCTTATCCCCGACTATTTCACCAAGACTCTGGGTTTGCCCTTCTATGTCCCGTTCGATGACTCGCACTTCCCGACTGCGCCCATGGTCTGGTCGAGTTGGACGAGCTACTACGAGAGGGTGAAAGAAGAAGATATAGTCCGCAACACGGATTGGATCTCCGCTCGCTTACTGCCCTACGGATTCCAGTACGTGCAATTGGATGACGGTTATGATCGAGGCGAGGGCGGCCAGCACTTCTGGATCGCGAACTGGGACCCGCAGAAATTTCCCCACGGACCTGCCTGGCTGGCAAACTACATTCACTCGAAGGGCCTGCGTCCCGGGATATGGCTGGTTCCTAACTCCTACGCTGGAGCCACTGCCGACCATCCTGATTGGTACCTTCATTACACGAACGGCAAAACGGTTATCGATTACAACACCCCGGCGCTCGATTCGACGAATCCTGCGGTGCTGGACTTCTTGCAAAAGGAGATGACCACTCTGGATGACTGGGGCTTCGAGTATTACAAGTTCGACGGCGAGCACGCGCTTCCCAAGTATGTGCCGGGTGTGGACCTGGACCGGCTTTACGATAAATCGGTCGATGCTCTGGCTGCCTACCGCAATCGGCTTAGCCGGATTCGCAAGACCATCGGCCCGGAGCGTTTCATTGAAGGTGACATTGCCGGCACCCCATTGAATGGCGTCGGTTATATCAATTCCTTTTTCAATGGCCATGACCTCTATGACAATTGGCAGGGCATGTATTCCTTGTTTAGTTCGATTAATTCGAATGTTTTCTTCAATCACATTGTCGCGTACACCATGCCGGGGGAAGGAATGGCGATCGAACCTCAAGTGGCCTTCGGGGAAGGCATCAGAAGCAGGAATCCGAGCGTGGTCGAAACCGAGCGCGAGCGTGAATTTCCGTTGACTGGGTTCGGGACCACGCTGGCTGAGGCCCGCACGGTCGTCACTTTTGCCGCCCTCACCGGGGTTGCCTATTCCCTGGCCAGCGTAATGCCAGATCTTCCCGACGAGAGGGTCGAGTTGCTTCACAAGACGCTACCGACTATGCCCATCTTCCCCATCGATTTATTCAGCCGGGGCGCCGACATGGAGTGGGATAAGTTCAAACACACAACTCCCGACAATTACATCCATAACTATCCGGAGATCCTAGACCTGAAGATAAATGCGCCCTCTGGAATCTATGATGTAGTGGCGATGACCAACTGGAGGAGTTGGAAGCAAGCGCGGGAGCTTTCATTTTCCGAAAAGCTCGGCCTGGACTCTGGTACGCATTATGTCGCCTTCGATTTCTGGAACCAGAAGATTCTCGGAGTATTTAAGGATCACATGCGGGTTGAAGTCGAACCGCACGGCACTCAGGTCTTACAGTTGCATCCGCTGCTGAACCGGCCGCAGCTTGTAGGCACCTCTCGCCATATCAGTGGCGCTTATTCCATCCTGAATTTGAGTTGGGACAATGCAAAGCAGACGCTGGGTGGCTCTTCGCAAGCAGTCGTGGGGAACCCATACACTTTGTGGATTTATGTTCCCGAAGGAGACAAGGCGTCTCAGGTGAACGCAGCGTTTGGCGGCAGCCATCCCATTCCGGTTCGATACCTGCAGCAGGGGAAGTCCCTCAGCATTACTTTCCAGGGACAGGAGGAACCGGTGGAATGGAAAGTGGTTTTTCAATCGAAGAGGCAGTAACAGAAATTGCGTATTCCTACTCCAGTCGATTTGCGATCACATGCCACTTAGAAATAGATGTCTGAGGAAGTGCCGCCCGCTGGCTACTGCAGTGGTGGTCGCACTCTTGTCCAATGGTTTGCCCGGCCAAGAGCCAGCGCCAGACCTTACCCGAACCAAGGCCGCGGCGACGGCGCGACAAGTCTCCTTTCCGCCTGCGCCCATGGGTTGGTCCTCCTGGAACAGCTTCTCCAACAAAATCGATTCCAAAATCGTGATGCAGCAAACCATGGCCCTGGTTTCATTGGGCCTGAAAGATGCCGGCTATCAATACATCAACATCGATGAAGGCTGGTGGCTCGGCAAGCGCGATGCCAACGGGAACATCCTGGTTGACCCAAAGCAGTGGCCAGCTCTGCTGGCAGGGGAAGCCGCGGGCGACATGGCCAACGTCGTACGTTTCATCCACAGGGTGGGACTAAAGGCGGGCATATACACGGACGCAGGCGAATCCGGATGCAGCTTTTACGGACCCGACCTGGGACCGCCGATGCCTCACACGGGCAGCGAAGGCCACTACGACCAGGACTTTCTGCAGTTCGCACGATGGGGATTCGATTACGTCAAGGTCGATTGGTGCGGCGGCAGCAGGGAGAATCTCGATCCCGCATTTCAATACGAGGAGATCGCGCGCGCCATCACCCGGGCCGAGAAAATAACGGGACGCCAGCTTTATCTTTCGATCTGCAACTGGGGTAGCAACAGCCCCTGGACCTGGGCACCGGGCATTGCCGGTGTTACCTCAAATATCTGGCGCACCAGCGGCGACATCGTCGCTCCCATTGTCGTCAATGGTCCAAACAGTTCTCGCCGTGCAACCTTCACCGGAGTGCTCACCAACTTCGATCAGGGAATTCACCCGCAAGCGCAACACACGGGTTACTACAATGACCCGGACATGATGGTGCTGGGGATGCCTGGTTTGTCGGACGCGCAGAATCGGGCCCACATGAGCCTATGGGCCATTTCTGGGGCTCCCCTCATCGTGGGCGCCGATCTGACGACTCTCACGGAATCAACCCGCGCGACGCTGACGAACCCCGGTGTTATCGCCGTAGATCAGGATCCCCTCGGCCTTCAGGCCGTGAAAGTAGATGAACCTCTACCCGGGATCCAGGTCTGGACGAAACCCTTGGCAGTCGCAGGCGCGCATGCAGTCTTGTTGCTGAACCGCACTCCAACTCCATCTCCGGTTTCGGTGCGCTGGAACGCAATTGGCTTGGACTCGAACTCAGCTGCCACTATTAAGGATATCTGGCCTGGCCGGGAACTGGGATCGTACACATCCGAATACACTGCCACAGTCGCCGGAGGCGATGCGATCCTCCTGGTCATTCGCGGAACTGACCTCACTCCAACTCGCTATCAAGCTGCGTCCTCCGCCAGTGATTGGAGTAGTGAAAACGCAATACAACCCAGTAAATCCGCCAGCAAATCCGGCGGCAACCACCGGGGTGTAATGCTGAAGAGAGAGGAATCGCTGACGTTTCGAGTTCAACCCCTCCGCAAACCGACTTTGGTTCAAATCTTTTACCTCAACTCCGGGGAAACTTCCGTCATTGCGCAGTTGAGGGTAGATGGGCAGCTCCCCACCAACATCCGGTTCCCGACCACAGGCCAAGGTCAGATCGGTGTCCTCACGTTGGAGGTCGAGTCTTCGCAATTTGGTAAGGAGAGCACGCTTTCCTTTAGCTGTTCCTTCTGCACAGGGCTGTTGGTTGACTCCATTTCTGTCTTCCCGGCTACGCATTGAATTTCTTTTCGTCCGCGGAAATCCATTTCGCTCGATTTCTCTGACAACTAGCACTAGTTTTCTAATAAAACTATCATCCATATAAAAGGTGAAAAAGTTATCGCCCTAGTAAATCGACCTTTTCCGCAGACCTACAAATTCACATATGTCTTTCCATATCCGAGGGTTACGGTGATCAACTTCGTAAATATTGAGCGAACCGCGCCCCGAAAATGATCCTTGAAGTTTGACTGGTTTTCGTGCTAAAAGATTATCCGCAGGTTGAGCAAGAGCTTCAGCCCAAAGGTTCTTAAGCATGCCATCCATGTGCTACGAAAGCCCGGTCTCGGAGTGGCCGTTTCAGTGGGAGAACGACCGCTTGGTGGTGGAACCGCAAATGCGAGGGGATGGCTCCCACGTTTGGCCCTTCGACCCTACCTTCCCCGTGGATGTTCGTTCCATGACCTTCGCCACCGATGCACACAGATCACTTACCCGGCACGACTATTTTGAATTGCTTTATGTCTACTCCGGAAAAGGACTTTACGAATTCCAGGGGCGCGAAGTTGTCGTGGAAGAAAGAGACCTCATTGTCATCAATGGATCGATCCATCATCGCTTGAGCAAAGTGCTGGCTTGTCCATTTAAGGCGGTAGTCTTTTACTTTTTGCCCGATATTCTTCTAGCGACGGAAACCACCGGAGAAGATGTCCAGTATCTGATGCCCTTTGTGCTGCAGGACTCGCAGTTCCCCCACGTTATCTCGCGTCGCACCGGGATTCCTGCCCAGGTGATTGGTCTCATCAACAAGATTCAAGGTCAATTGCCGGCTATCACGGATTACAAACGGCTTACCGCGCGCACCTATTTGAAGATGATTCTTGTGCTTCTCCTTAATCACTATGAGGATCATCTGACGCTCTCCACTATTTTTGACCGGAGGCGGCGGGCCTTTGAGCGCCTTCGGCCTCTTTTTGATTACATCGAAGGTCATTATCCCGAGCCTATATCGCTGTCGAAGGCCACGGACCTGGTGGGCATGAGCAAAGCTCACTTCATGCGTTCGTTCAAGCAAGTAACGGGACGCTCCTTTGATACATACCTAAATCATTTTCGAATTGCCAAGGCTCAAGTTTTATTGGCATCGACAGACAAGCCGATCTCCGAGGTTAGCCGGGACGTTGGATTCTGCGATCAAAGCTATTTCGGGTTGATGTTCCGAAGGCTGATCCAAGTCACGCCCCGGAATTATCGGAGATGTCTTCTGGACGGGTAGAATTCTGCGGCGCCGGTCCGCGGGAAAGGCTGCCGGAGTGCGGACCTATCGCGAATGAGCGCCTCAAAGTCTCTCCCCGCCGTATTGCTTGGGTTGATACTGGCGGTAACAGGATTGCGATCGGGAGCTCAATCGAACGGACGGCCTCCTGAAACCCCGCCGCCCACTGCGTGGTTCACCGATATAGCCGGACGCTCCAATTTCGCCTACCGAACCAACAACGACTACACGGTAAGAAAATACTTCCCGCAACCGATTTGCGGTGGCGTCGCCATTTTCGACTATGACAATGACGGCAAGATGGACATCTTCTTTACCAACGGTGCGAAGCTCCCCGAACTGAAGAAAACAGGGGCGTACTACAACAGTCTGCTGCGCAATAAAGGCGATGGCACTTTTGAGGATGTTACCGAAAAGGCCGGACTGACCGGCGCCAACCTTGGCTATAGCTTTGGCGTCGCAGCTGGGGACTACGACAATGATGGCAACGAGGATTTGTTCATCACGAATGCCGGGCGAAACACTCTTTACCACAACAACGGAGATGGGACGTTTACTGATGTAACGGAAGGATCGGGTCTTGAACACAAACCGACCAACGTGATCAGCGTGGGCGCCGCATGGTTTGACTATGACAACGATGGGCTTCTGGATCTGGTCGTTTCCAATTACACGGAATGGACTCCGGCCACCGACCGCCGCTGCCAAATGGGAGCGGGCGCCGAGATCTACTGTGCTCCCATGGACTACAAGAGCGTGGCCCAGCGCCTTTACCACAATCTGGGGCACGGACGGTTTGAGGATGTAACCGATGCCTCGGGGATCGGGCGGGTACTGGGCAAAGGCATGGGAATCGACATCGCCGACTTCAACGGCGACGGGCGGATGGACGTTTTTATCGCCAACGATACGGAACGAAATTTTCTCTTCATCAATCAGGGCGACGGCACGTTCAAGGAGCAGGCCCTGCTCTACGGCGTCGCTTATAACGAACTGGGAGCAACCGTTTCGGGCATGGGAAGCGATGCCAAGGATTTCGATAACGATGGCATGGTCGATATCGTTTACAACGACCTGGCCGGGCAGGTTTTCGGCCTCTTCCGCAATGCGGGCGGACATTCGTTTGACGATGTGACCCGTGCCACTCACCTGCAGGCGCTGAGCTTGCCTTTTGCCGGATGGAGCATGGGATTCATCGATTATGACAATGATGGATGGAAAGACATTTACTCGGCCAATGGAGACGTGGACAACTTCGCTCCAAATTCGAAGCAGCACGATACGATGTTCAAAAATCTCGGCGGCAAATCGTTCGTCGACGTCAGCGGGCAGATGGGGCCGGACTTTGGCTTTGTCGGTTATCAGCGAGGCTCTGCCTTCGGGGACTTGAACAACGATGGATTTATGGACATCGTAGTTACTTCCCTTGCGGAGAAGCCCCGCATCCTTATGAATAACGCGTTGAACGGCAATCACTGGTTGCTATTCGATTTGAGGGGGCATCGCAGCAACCGGGACGCGATCGGGGCCCGAATTAAGGTTGTGACCGGCTCAGGGCGCAGCCTCTACAATCACGTCACCACCAGCGTGGGCTTTATGTCCTCCAGCGACCGTCGCGTTCATTTCGGACTGGGCGCCGAGAAGTCCATCCAGAGTGTTGAGATCCGGTGGCCGAGTGGCATCGTCCAAAATCTGGGAGCGATTCCCGTCGATCAGATTGCCCGGATCGAAGAACCCGCCGACTCAACGTCTGCTCCCGCTGCAACCCACCACTGACCATGCCCGGCCACCCGATGCGACGCCGCGAGTTTATGAGGTCGGCGGCCACTCTCGCGCTGGCAGCCGCGGGTTATCCTAAACTCGTCCTAAAATCGCTCGCCAACGAATCCAAGTCAACGATCGCCTTTGAGAATGTCATCGGGTCCTCGGGCATTCAATTCATCCTGGAAAACGGACGGCAGACACGGAAATATCAGCCCGAAACCATGGCCGGGGGTGTCGCGGTTTTCGACTACAACAATGACGGCCTTTTAGATCTGTACTTCGCCAATGGCGCGCAGTTGCCCGAGCTGAATAAGTCGGACAGCAAATTTCACAATCGCCTCTATCGCAACAATGGCGATGGAAGCTTTACGGATGTCACTGCGCAGGCAGGAGTGGCGGGTTCGCGATATGCCATGGGCGTTGCGGTTTCCGACTATGACAACGACGGCTACCAGGATCTTTTCGTGACTGGCGCCAATGGCTATCAGCTCTTTCATAACAGCGGCGACGGCACCTTCACCGATGTTACGGCTCACGCCGGACTGGCCCGCGCCCATCCCGAGTTAGCTAACGCATTCTCGGCTGCGGCGGGATGGTTCGATTACGACAACGATGGCCGGCTGGATCTGATTGTGATCAATTACCTGCAATGGACCGTGGGCAAGGAGCCTTCCTGTACGTCCAACGGCTTCCCGGCCTATTGCTCGCCCGACAGCTACATGGGGTTGCCCAACCTGCTGTTTCACAACAATGGCGATGGAACGTTTACGGATGTTTCCGAATCTTCCGGCATATTCAAACATGTGGGAAAAGGGATGGGGGTCGCGTTCGCGGATTACGATAACGACGGCTTCGTCGATATCTTCGTGGCGAACGATACCTTCCGCAACTTCCTGTTTCACAACAATGGCAACGGGACCTTCACCGAGGTGGGCTTGCTGAGTGGCGTCGCCTATCCGGAGAACGGGAGAAGTGTAGCCGGCATGGGAGTTGACTTTCGTGATATCGACAACGACGGCCTGCCCGACATCTTCGAGACCGCCATGTACAACGACAATTTTCTATTGTTCAAGAACACCGGCAAAGGTGAGTTCGACTACGCGACCCTGAGTTCCCATATAGGAGCGGCCACGCGCCAGTTCACGGGATGGGGCACGGGAATTTATGACTTCGATAATGACGGCTGGAAAGATGTATTCACCAGCAACGGCGCGATCCTGAATAACTCCGAACAAGTAAACCACACACCGTATCTGCTGTCGAATAGCCTGCTCAGAAACAATCGCGACGGAACGTTTACCGACGTGGGGCGGTCGGCGGGTCCAGGTTTCAGCGTGCCCGCAGCACACCGGGGCGCGGCATTCGGCGATCTGAACAATGATGGCCGCATTGATATTGTCGTTAGCTGCCTTAACAGCAGACCTGAGATCCTGATGAATCGTTCGGTAAACGCCAATCACTGGTTGCTGATCAATTTAGTGGGCACCGTTAGCAATCGGGACGGGCTGGGATCGCGAATCAAAATCACGACTGCGGAAGGCGTTCAATACAACCACGCCACCACCAGCGTAGGCTATGGATCATCCAGCGACAAGCGCGTGCATTTCGGCCTGGGCGCGGCGACCAGGGCGGATCGCATTGAGATTCGATGGCCGAGTGGAATCGGGCAAGTCCTGACCGACGTCGCCGCCAACCAAATCTTGACTGTGCGGGAGCCAGCACGAAAATAAAAAATCGTCTGTTTACTTCGCGCTCGCACCGTGCGTGGCAGCAAGCGGTGGTGGCTTGAGTTTCTCGGGCGCCTCGGTCGATGACTTGCGGATAAACTTCTGCAGACCCAACTGATCGGATCCTTCCTCGATCCGATAGAAACGGTCCGCATCCACATTCTTAAAAACCTGGTGGACCCCGCTGGGCCAACTGACTTCGACACTCTCCGCGCGAGTCGCCTTGCCCAAACCGAAGTTGGCGCGAAGATCGCTCTGCGAAAGGTAACTGCCACCGCTTTGAATCTCTCGCATCTGCGCGAGCCCAGCCGCCTGCAGCCGCACTCGGGCCCCGATCGCGTCACGATTGCTTTTCGTTCCCACCAGCTTGAGATTGATGAAGTGGTTCCCGGTGTGTCCGTTGTTGTGGAGAAGGAACGGAGCGTCTCCGTTGTTCCCGACGACGATGTCAATCATCCCGTCGTTATCCCAGTCGACGAACGCCACTCCGCGGCTAACCCGAGGAACCGCTAATCCCGAACCGGCGGATGCAGTCACGTCGCGGAATGTCCCGTTGGCTTCATTGTGCAGCAGCGTGGGAAGCTGCCGGTAATGCTGCGCCGGCTCGATCTCGGCTTGATCGACCTCCGGATAAACATGGCCGTTCGCGATGAAGATGTCCAGCCAGCCATCGTTATCGTAGTCGAAGAATCCACCGCCAAAACTCAGCACGGAGCGCGTAGCGCGGGTCACGCCCGATTCATCGCTGACTTCGTCCATAAACCCTTTGCCGTCGTTTTTCCAAACATGATCCGAGGAACCTTGCCAATCCGAAATGTAAAGATCCAGCCAACCGTCGTTGTTATAGTCGCCGAGCGAGATACACATGGCCGCCATCTGTCCGCCTCTGCGAGTCACCGCCATCCCTGCAAACACGCCCTCTTCCTTGAAGGTTCCGTCGCGCTGGTTGTGGTACAGATAAGAATCGATGCCGTCGTTGGCAACAAACAGATCGGGCCAGCCATCGTTGTCATAGTCTGCCGCGCCCACCGCCAGGTTCTTGCCGTGGGGCTGATAAATGCCGGCCTTCCGGGTCACGTTGGTGAATGTGCCGTCGCCGTTATTGTGGTAGAGGATCGCCGCCGTACCCTCATAAACCGCCGGACTGCAGCCCGTTTGGACGCCATAATACTGACAATACCGGGGAGCACCGGGGCCGATATCCACATAGCCACCGACATAAAGATCCAGCAGGCCGTCTCGATCGTAGTCAAAGAAAATCGCGCCGGAGTGAAAGAGCGTGCCGAAATCCATGCCGGCGACTCCGGCCTTGTCGGTGACGTCGGTGAATGTGCCATTCCCGTTGTTGTGGTAGAGAACGTTGCGTCCGTACTGGCTGACAAACAGATCGGGGAAACCGTCGTTGTCATAGTCCCCCCAAACGCAGCCCATCCCATAGCCGGTGCCGGGCACGCCCGCGTGCGCGGTCATATCCGTAAATGTGCCGTCGCCATTGTTTCGGTAAAGTGCGTTCGCGGCTACGATTCCGCGATCGTAACGGTCTCTGCCATTCACGAAGTAGATATCCTGGTATCCGTCGCCGTCGTAGTCGGAGACGCAAAGGCCGGGGCCAAATTCCTCCAAGTTAATGGACGTGCCTTTGTTGCCTTTGAAATGAACAAAATTCACCCCCGCGGATTTTGCCACGTCAACGAACTCGACTGCGGTGGAAGAAGAAGGACTCTGCCCCAGAAGAAACGACGGACGCGAGACGATGATCAAACTGCAAGCGATGAAAGCAAAAACGATTCTGAGCAGGCATCGGAACTGCACAGCGATGGTCTGGCTCAAACCCCATTGGGTTCGAGCGCCACTGCTGGCAGTCGATGATTCGAGGATGCACATTACTTATTGCTCGGATTGATTTTCAAATCCTGTGGTGGCTTGGGCTTGGTGGCCCCTGCGGGTGACTTTCGAACGAACTTTTGAGGGCTAAGCTGGTCGGAGCCTTCCTCGATCCGATAGAAGCGATCCGCGTCCACATTTTTGAAAACCTGGTGAACCCCGCTGGGCCAACTGACTTCGACGCTGTCAGCGCGAGTCGCCTTGCCCAAACCAAAGTTGGCGCGAAGATCGCTCTGCGAAAGATAGCTGCCACCGCTTTGAATCTCTCGCAACTGCGACAACGCACCCGCCTGCAGCCGCACTCGGGCTCCGATCGCGTCACGATTGCTTTTCGTCCCCACCAGCTTGAGATTGACGAAATGATTGCCGTTGCCTCCGCTGTTGTGCATGAGCAGCGGCGCTTCCCCGTCGTTGGCGACTACCATATCGACGAAGCCATCGTTATCGAAATCGGCAAAGGCCACTCCCCGGCCCAGATGCGCTATGGAGAACCCACTACCCGACTGGGCGGTCGTTTCCACAAACTTGCCATTGCCCTCGTTGTGAAATAGAGAGTTGATTTGTTTGTAATGAACGCCGCGAAATACTTGCTCAATGAATGGAAAGACATGACCGTTGGCGATGAAGAGGTCAAGCCAGCCATCGTTGTCGTAGTCGAAGAAACCGCCACCAAAGCTTAGATGGTTGCGAGTCGGGCCGGTGATACCGGCATCGTCACTGACTTCGACGAACTCGCCCTTGCCGTTGTTTCGCCAGAGATGGTCGCCGTATCCCTGCCAGTCTGAGATGTAGAGATCCAGCCAGCCATCATTATTATAATCGCCCAACGAAATACACATGGCGGCCATGATCTGCCCTTCCCCACCCACCGCCATGCCCGCCATCATGCCGGTTTCTTTGAAAGTCCCGTCATGCTGGTTGTGGTAGAGATAGGAAACAACGCCATCGTTGGCAACAAACAGATCAGGCCAGCCATCGTTGTCATAATCCGCGGCGCCGACCGCAAGATTTTTCCCTTTCGGCTGGAACAAACCTGCCTGCTTCGTAACATTGGTGAAGGTGCCATCGCCGTTATTGTGATAAAGAACCGGGGGACTTCCATCATAAGAACCCGGCGCGCAACTAGTGCGGACGCCATACACTTCGCAGGTTTGCGGGCTATCCGGGCCAAAGTTCACATAGCCACCGACATAAAGATCGAGGAATCCGTCGCGATCATAATCAAAGAACACAGCTCCAGAATGGACGCGGCTGCCAAATTCCATGCCTCCGACGCCGGTCTTTTCCGTTACGTCGGTAAAGGTTCCGTCGCCGTTGTTGCGGTAGAGAACGTTGCGGCCGTACTGGGAAACGTACAGATCGGGGAAACCGTCGTTATCGTAGTCTCCCCAGATACATCCAAGACCATACCCCGTTCCCGGGACGCCAGCCTTGTCGGTCACATCGGTAAAGCTGCCATCTCCGTTGTTGTGGTAGAGCGCATTTTTCAATACATGGCGGGGATTTTCCAAGTCGCGTCCGTTTACGAAGTACACGTCTTGCCAGCCGTCCCCATCAAAATCCGCCACGCAGACTCCAGGCGTCTGATCGGACAAAATCATCGGTGCGCCGCTATTCCCCTTCGAGTGCAGGAAGCGAATGCCTACCTGCGCCGCGACATCGGTAAACTGTATTTTTTTTTGGGGAGGGCTTCCCGCGAGCAACGCGGAAGCGAAGAGCACGGCAGTCAATACAACGGCGAATGCTCGTAGCGCAAGCGTCATGGATCACCCGAATCGCTCGGCGCGCACGTGCTATCCGCTGGCATGTTATTTCTCGGCGCCAAACTCCAACTCATTGGCCCAATGCTCCTGCCAGTCGTCATGGAATGTGACGCTATTTGATTTCGACACGCTTCGCTCCGCGGCCAATTCATCAGCGGTTCCCTGGTTATCATTAATCCGGCAGGAAAACTTTATCGTTTGACCAGACTGAATCCTGCGACGCACCTCCGGGATCTCACTCCAGGGTACGGCCGCTTCAACAATGCGGATGTTCCCATCCCGTCGCATGACCAATTTACCTTGCGCTACAGGTCCCCCGTCCACTTCAGATTTTGGCTGGCGCGGGAAGAAGTGTTTTCGCGGCATCCCTGGAGCTAACAAGCGCCACATTTCTGTTCCACCGCCGTATTGATCCGACACAGGGTTCAGCGCGAACTCATAGTCCGTATCCCAATAAGTAATGAAATGCGGCATGACGCCGGGGGGATTGGGAAGCCACGGTTTGCGATCGAGAACGTTGAAGGCAATGAGCACGTTATCATGTTCGCCGCTTCCAGACGGGATGTCGAAATTTTTTCGATAGGAATAGTGACGCACGCCATTGGGCCACTTGAGAGCTTGACCGTCCCGTCCCGTCACTTGATCGGGATAAAAATAAGCATCGTCGTCCCGAGTAGCAAATCGAACCATGCCGGGGTCGGGCGTGCTGTCAGCGATCTTGGCCGCAAAATAGAAGTAGTCGTTGTCATAGGCAAGATAGGTGGTAGCCAGACCGTTGGGCACGGACTTTCCGAAGTCTTTGAAAGGGAGCCATGCCTCCTCTGTCATGCTGGGTCCTGGGTTGATGCCGGGCACAATTTCCGGCAACACACCTTCCCAATCGCTGAGATCACCGTCCACCTTAATACTGCGCCGCGAGATGTAGTTCACGCGCATGTCTTCTTCGTGAACGGCTTTCCCGTCGCTGCCGGAAAATTCTGCGACCAGGTGATACAGATTATTGCCTGCCACATCACCTCCGATAACGGCAAAGGCAAAATCCCTGGTTTCGTTCGGCTTCAAGGTGATCGCCGCACTCGCAGGGCGGAGAGCAAGGCTACTCAGCCGCGCCTTCAGGCTTCCGCTCACGGTCCGGTTCAATACATTGGTGACGCGAAGCCTGAGCATCGGATGTTGTTCAACGGGGGCGGTCAGATCGCGGGCAACGATCTCCACTGGGCTGTAGCCTTCCGTGTGCGCCGCGGCGATGGCTGCCAGAAGCTTCTTAAAAGAACCGCGAGCGCCGCTGCTCCGCAAAAAATAGCCATGACCGTCCAATGGCACCGTGATCAACCCATCTTTGGCAGGAACCGGATTACCGTAGAAATCGTAAAGCTGAAACAGGTCGTTGGAAGCCGGAATCGTCAGGTGGGCATCCTGGCTTATTTCGACGGAGCGAAACAGTGTCCGCTCGGGATCATAGATTTTCCGCAGGTCACCGACGATGACCACGGTGCCGTCATCGGGATCGGCGGGGCCGGTCTTTTCGTTTTCGGGGCCGTCGAAAACGAATACCCAGGGAAGGCCATTTTGAAACAGCAACTGGCGAAATGGCCGCTGCCCAATGAATTTCTGCGTGGCGGCCAATGCCGCAGCCGGAGACCAAGCTTGGACCACGGGATAAACATGGTCTCCTATTTTTATGTTCTTGCTCTGATATACGTTCCCATCGAAAATTCCCGCAGTGCGGCTTTGTCCCTGAGCGCGCATAGAGGCAATCACCCCCGCAATGCGATCTTCGGAGTTTGCGATCCAACTCTCGGTGTCCCAGACACGCACCGGTCCATAGAGCCCCTTGCGATGCACCCACTCTGGTACCAGCGACGGATCGGCAGCGAGCGCTTGATAATGGATACTGACAAAATCGAGCCACTTGAGAAAATAGTCTGAGCCATCGGAAAAAAGTTTATCGCGGGCATTCGAGGAAGAACAGGTACCGCCGATCAGCACTTGGACTCCCGCTTGTTTTCGCGCCGCCTCCACACCCTCGGCCATATGGGTAAAGATGTCTCGATACCGTGGAATATCCGCGCCCCACCCGGAGATGGAAATACCTTCCCAGGGCTCATTCCACAGTTCGACAGCGTTGAGATTGCCTTTCGGCCAGCCATACTTGGTGACTATCTGCTGCACCCATTGCTGAAAATCATCGTCATAAGCGGGTAGCCAGGCTCGATCATCCTTCGTATCCTGCATCCGGTTTTGGTCATCGAGCCAGGGCCGCGGCCTTCGGAGTGGTTGATCGCCCCATCCGTCGCCGGCTCCCAGTGTCAGCATCACGGTCACATCGTGCTTGCGGGCCCAGTCCATGTAGCGGTTCAGTCGCGACATGCCTGGTGCGTATTCCGGCTCGACCTCCGGTTGATAAGATCCGCCCATACGCGCGCCTTTGACCCCGAGTTTTTCGAACAGGGAGAAAACGCCCTCATTCATGAATTCGTCCCATGTCATGTCGAGAGCATAGGTGGGAAACTGCACCCTGCCGCGATCCGGCATGACCGTGCGAACCGCAGCGGCCACGAAGGACCGACCATGACCTTCAATATCTGCGATCAGCGCATATCCGCCGAAGCGCTCCGGGATTTGCGGCTGAATCGTGATGTCCTGCGCTCCGGATGCGGGCAGGTCAATCTCCATCGCTGTGAAGCCTTTGTCCGCGAGCTTAACGACGTGCGGCACCCAGACGTCTCCAGGCGGCACGCTTGTGCCGTAGCTCACGACCTCAAGTTTCCCGTGCGCCTTCCAGGCGGATTGTGCCTCATTCACAAAGTGCAGGGTGATTCTTAAGCGCTCGCCGGGCCACAGAACGTTGACCATCGTATTGGCGCCGGCTTGCACTTCAATTTCTTCTACGTTGTAATCCGATGCCTGTTGCGGTTGGCTTAGGCCAAAAGCTTCCGCATATCCTGGCATGTCGGACCCGGCTTTCATTTGTGCAAGGGAGAAGCTGGTCAGCAACAGAATAGTGAGAGGAGTTCCCGCCAGCATTCTGTCAAGCCCACGGCGTGTACGAAGCCGCCACCGCCCATTGACACAGCGCTTCCCGAGTCTCACCGGAATCCCCTCCACAATTTAGCGAGGACGAAGTGTAGCGATTGACACCGCGCCGGATTACTTGCTGTTCCCGTCCCCTTCATGGATTTCTTGTTTCAATCGCAAGGCATCCGGATCGTCGGGCTGGATGGCGAGGGCGCGGCTGATCTCTCGCTGCGCTCCCGCCACGTCGCCCTTCTGAACGAGAACGCTGGCAAGCATCACGATCAATTGCGTGTCCTTCGTGCCCCTGGCTGCCCGCAACGTTCTCACCGCCTCTTCGAGCTTGGATTCGCGCATATACTCGGTCGCCAACGCTTTTCTAGCTTCGTCCAGGGAAGGGTCAATCAGGATCGCCTGTTCCAATTCGGATGCCGCTTCCTCACCGCGTCCCAACTGCAGCAACAGCACGCCCAGCATGGCGTGACCGTCCCCCGAGATCTTCTGGAAGGACAGGTATTTCCGGAATGCGGTCTCCGCATCGGAAAGCCGTCCCGTCTGGCTGTAACACATACCGAGGCCAAGGTAGGCTTCGTAAAACGTCGGCACCTTCTTAATCAAATCCTCGTAGGGTGGAATCGCTTCGCTGAACCGACTCTCGCGCAGGGCAGCCTCGGCAACTCCCAGCAAGCGGCGCACTTCGCGCGCGAACGAAGAGCGGTCCTGCTCCTCATCCACAAGTTTTTGCGCCGTTTCCGCGTATTGGCGCACTTTCTCTACATCCTGGAGCTTGCGATAAATATCGATCAGCAGCAGTGGTCCCTGTTTATCGTGGGGACCAAATTCCAGCGCCTGGAGCGCATCGGCCTCCGCCCGCTTGTAATCGCCGCTGGCTTCATAGCCTCGCGCGCGAAGGTTTAGAGCAACGGCGGAGTGCGGGTTATAGGCGAGGGCTTCCGTGATGGCGGCGATGCTCTCTTGCGCGTGACCCTGGTCGAGTAAGTATCGGCCATAGAGGTATTGCACCCCGGCCTTGTTCCTGCGGGCCTGAGGCGAATCTGGAACTGCTTTGCTCATCTTCACCGCTCGGGCAAATGTCTCCCGCGCTTTCTGGCTGTCTTCCGCCTGTGCGTAGGCATCCGCCAGCGCAGCGACGATCGATGGGTCGCGCGGAAGCAGGCGCGAAGCCTTGTGGTATGCCTCAATCGCTTCCTTAGGAGTGGCGTGGTCGACGTAGATATCCCCCAACGACTTCCAGGCCATGCCGTCATTCGGCTTTAGCTTGACGACCTGTTCCATTTCCTTTTCTGCCACGAGAAAGTCATCTTTAATCGCGAGGGCAACCACCGCATACAATTCATGAGCGCGAGCGGAGTTGGGATGATCGTTCAGAAAACTCTGCAGTTCGAGCGCCGCATCGAACGGCTGCCCGATCTTGACCAAGGCTTCCGCGTGGCCAACCTGAGCATCGGCGGAGGCAGGATCCTGCTGATTTGCGATGCGAAACTCGCGTTCTGCATCGGCCCATTTGTTTTCTGCCGCTAGACGCCGCCCCTGTCGCACATGATCGAGGGCGCGAACTGTGGCCGGGCGAGCGGCCGAGCGGGCCGCTGGTTGCGCCAGTAACGGCGTGTAGCACAGCAGTGCCGCCGCCAACGCCAGCGCAGCAGGATGCGTCCACGAACCTGGCAGGCTACGCATCATTCGGAGTCGATTGTCGCACACAAAAGGGAGCGGGCCTGAACCCGCTCCCCTCATGCAAATCCGAAGAGCATTTCAAAAAACGAACCGCCCGGAAACTTGCACATGCCGCTCCCCATTTGCCACAACGCCGGTGATCATCCCGTACGTCGTACTTTGCGGGTTGGTGTTGTAGCTACCGAGAACCGGGTGGTTGAATATGTTCTGCCCTTCCAGCCGCAATTGAAAATAAACCTTCCCCTCCGAAGCAATGGGGAAGCTTTTCATGATCGACATATCGGTCGAGAAGGCACTGGGATTACGCAGGAGCAGCCCAAGGTTCGGGGGAATGTTGCCCAGAGTGAAGGTTTGGGCATTGCCTAATACACCTTGATTGCCGGTGGCAATTGCACTTGCGACCAGAGCCGTCGGATGACCGGTGGGGGGGGAATTCGAACAGGGTAAGGCACACAGCGCTTTACGCGGATCACTGAAACCAGGAGTCACAGTATTCTTCGCTGTGTCGCCCGGAACCAGAGAGGCGAATGTATTCCACACATCAATGCCCTGGTCTAGATTTCCATCCTGGCTTTGAATGGCGACTGGGGTACCACTTTTCCAAATAGTGATGCCCGAGAATTCCCAACCGCCGGCCGCATTTTCGAGGATCGCCCCGGGGATCCCCTGGAGAGAATTCATCCAATGCCGCCCGCGTCCGAACGGCAGTTGATAGTTATAGAAAAAGCTTAGCCGATGAGTTTGATCGGCGGCGGCCAGACCGTAAACGCTACTATCGGGAAGTACCGACTGAAACGCCTTGCCGTTGCTGCCGGTAGCACCAGCCTGGTTCGGTTGGGAGTTGAAGTTGGCGGAGCCCACGTCGTCCAGAGCTCTCGAATAGGTATAGTTCATGAGAAGCTGCAGCCCGCTGGAGAGTCGCTTTTGCACCCTCAAGTTCCCGCTTTCGTAGTGGGCAGAACCGATATTTGCATTTTCGATATTAACCGGACCAAAATACGGGTACTTATACTCGAGCATTCCCAACGGCTGAATATCCCCGGTCCTGCTGGTAGAGCCGGGAAGAATCTGGCCGGCTGTGGGCGAGGCTACATTGAAGTATGGATTGCCGGTATTTTGGTTGATGCCGTAAAGAAGCGAGTTAGCGCCAGTCGGGCCGCCGTTATACAGGTTTGCAGGAAACGCACTGGCGACGGTGTCAAGACCATAGAGGGTATTGCTGTCGTTGCCGGCGTAGGTCAGTTCCACCAGCCAGTTGCGCGGTAACTGCCGCTGAACTCCCAAGCTCCAGTCGAACTCGTGCGGCATGCGCGAGGTCGCCAGGACTCCGCCTGTGCCGTTGGCCACTTCTGCAGTCTGCAGGTTCGCGCGAGCGTTGTCGTGAGAGAACACATTCACTTCCTGGCTCGGGAAAAGATACGGCTGCGTAATCGTCTGCAGCCCGCACCCAAGGATAACGGTGCAGGGGTGGGTACCCGTACTGGTGTATTGGGTCGCATACGCGACTCCGGGGGCGTCTCCAAAGTCGCTGAGGTTTCCCCCGATTGGAAGATAGAATATTCCAAAAGAGCCACGCACCACCGTGTCGTGTTGCGCCTGATACGCGAAACCGAGCCGAGGCGCAAAGTTCCAGGGATAATACGGGGTTGCGTCTCGAGAAGGGTGCTCCGGAGTACCTACGAACCTTTGCGCCCCGGGAGCAAACGCCTGGGCCGCGACCCAGGAAGGAACCTGAACTGCGTTGGCCTGAGCCGCGGTCAGCCCGGCGGCTTCCAAGGTAGTGATCCAATTGGCGGCGTAGGTAGACGGCAGAGTAAAGGGCGCCGCAGCCAGTGGATCCCAAACCGATATATTGTTGTGCCGCTCCGTCACCGGAGTTTGCATCTCCCAGCGCACACCCAGGTTGAGAGTGAGCTTTCGGTTCACTTTGAAGTCGTCCTGCAAGTAAGAAGCGTAGTAGTTCGAAGCCAGATCGCGCGAGGTTGCGGCGGTCTGTTGACTCCATGTGTCAATTCCCCAGAAGAACGTGCCCAACCCATTGGCGTAGGCTTGGGTATTGCCCCATCCGGGACCATTTGCGTTATCGCTCCCGTGCAGAAAGTCTCCCTCCGGCGTGATGAAGAACCCGTCGCCATTGGAACCCGCCGAATTCTCGATATTGTCGTAATACCTCCGGCCCTCATAACCGAACTTAAGGGTGTGCCGGTTCATGATTTTTGTGAGCGCGACCCCGTAGGAAAAATTCGTAGTAGCAACCTTCTGGAATTCCGTCCCCAACAGCCCGGTGCCAAGAACTGGCGCACCGGAACCGACGTCATGGCCTTCCGTCCAGATTTGACCGAAACTCAACAAGTTGTTGCCCAGGACGCTGGTGACTTGGGGATCAAACCCCCAGCCCGCCGTGCTCGCTGCCGGACCACTGTTGATGAATGCGCCAAAGCTCGCGGGAGTGTAGTTCCCGCCCGTATTCAAATCCAGCACAAGGGTGGGAGAAATTGTGTAATCGTAGTGCAGCGAAGTCGAGAAACTTCCATTCTGCTCATCTCCGCCCGCAGCGAAGTTCGGATACTCGGGAGCCGTGAGGTTGGTAGCGTTGTTATGGGAAAAGCGTCCGAAGATGCGCTGCTTTTCGTTAATGGCGTGGTCCACGCGTACGTCCCAGGTAAGCTCTTTGACAACGCCGGGCGATGTGAACAGATAATTGCCGGCGGTGTTCCCGTATTGCGGGGCAAAGTTCGGAGTAGGCAGGGGCATCGCCGCGACGACACGCTTGATTTGCGGATTCACTTCGCTGATCGGGATATGCATGCCATCTCCCCCTGCAGGGTAGAGGCAGGTGTCAGCCAACATCGTAGTGGGATTGATGCAGGGCGTTGAGGGCTTGAAAGGGTCGCCCATATCAGCGTGGGGATAAAGAGGATTCCCGGTTATTCCGATATCGGTTAAGTCCATGCACCCCCCGGCGGTTCCGTCCGGGCACGGGACTGGCGTCTGCAGCAAAGAATTACGCTCTTGAGCGGTAATTGTGCTTCCTACAGTGGCGTTGCCTGACGTGCTTTCGTGATGCCACTCGGCGTTGGCGAAGAAAAACGTCTTGCTCTTGCCGTTGTAGACATGGGGGAGAACCACGGGACCGCCGAGGGCGAAGCCCCAGCGATTCCTGCGGAAGTTCGCTTTGGTGCAGGCAGCATTCTTAGGAGCGTCGCCCGTCGGAGGATTGGCGAAACAGATGTTATCGTCGTTCCAGGTGTTGGCATCCAGAAATGCGTTCTGATTGTATTCGAACAACTGACCATGCAATCCGTTTGTTCCTGACTTGGTGGAGACCTCGACAACTCCTCCAGACAGCCGCCCGAATTCGGAAGAAATGCCATTGGTAATGACCTTAAATTCCTGCACGTCGTCGGTCGTGGGAGTAGCGTTGACCACGTTGTGCACAAACCCGCCAGTGGCGGGCACGCCGTCAACGAGGTATTCGACCCCGCCGGCTCGTCCGCCGTTAATGCGCGTATCAGTCGGGCCACCATTGATTCCGTTCGGTTGGCCTGCCGACCCAATGCCCAAATTCCAGCCCGCTCGGTCTCCGCTACCCTGCACGTTGCCCGACAGCACCAACAGCTGCAGCGGGTCGCGATTCAACTGGGGGAGGGTCTCAATCATGCTCTCGGTGACGACTTCGCCAGTCTGTGCATCCTCGGTGCGCAACTGTGGCGCTTCGGTGGTCACCGTAACGACTTCATTGTAACTACCCAGTTGCAACTTGAAATCCAGACCGATGCGGTCTTCGACCTGCACCAGTATGTTCGAGCGAAGCGTCTTCTTAAAGTCGGGGGCTGACGCTTCCACTGAGTAAGTTCCGGGAATCAGGTTGGGCAACTCGTAAATGCCCGCGGAGTCGCTGGTGACCGTCGTCTGAATCTGGGTGGCGAGGTTGGTGGCTGTCACCTTCGCCTTGGCAATGACGGCACCCTGCGGGTCCACTATTCGGCCAGTGATCCCTCCCGTTCCTTCCTGCGCGAATGAGCTAACTGATAAGAGCGAAACACAGATAACCACTGACAGCGCGAGCCATCGATTCATGGGGCTCCTCCGGAGCGACATCTCGGTCTCAACCGGTGACCGGGCAGGGCTTCGATTAATCTTCGAACCCCTGAACGGTACGCATAGTAGTTTCGAACTAGGAAGAAATCTGTAACAATCACAGAAAAGTTTCTGACAAAAGAATCGCCAGGCCTCGCAAGCAGCAACAGCCGCTGTTGAAGGCGGACTCGCCTTGGACATCAGCATGGAAATTCCACGGCATATGCGCGTGCCGTCCGCCATTGTCGCTCGTTGCTCGATGGGTAGTTGCGGATTCAAGTCGGGCGGGACGCTCCTTGGATTGCAACCTGGCTCTGTGCAGCAACATCAACAGACGCAAAGATTGCAAATGAACAAGAGACGAGCAGACAGGGCGCCGAAGCGATCAGAACTCCCTGCTTACGAAGGACTCACTACGTCTGCATTCAATGGGCAGTCGAGCTGCGTTCCGAAGCCGCGTAAAACTCGTATTGATATCTCCACCGGTACTCTTGGCCAGGCTCAACCCTGATGTGGATGAACGGTTCCGGCGCAACCACCGTTCGGATGGCCCAAAAAGCCAGTTTGGCCAGAGGACGATTGCCGGTAATAATGACCCCAGCTCCAGTTTTTCGATTTTCCACTTGCATCCGATAATCGGCTGCGCGCTTGCCAAATCCCTCCAGCAAAGTGTAGAGCGTGTCGGAGCCTTTCAACTCTTTCAGAAAAATAATCTGATCCCCGCGAATTTCCGCCATCCCGTCCATCTTTTCGGTAGCTAAGGGCTGAAATGGAAAGGTGACAACAATCTCTGGCCCGGAAGTCTGTCGATCAATCCTCAGAAAGTTATGGTCATAAACTTCCGCCTCGATCGGCTCGTGACCAGTGTTCTTTAAGCTGTGCTCCAAAATCATGATGGGACGGCTTTTCTTAAAGCGGATGGTCTTACGATAAATATAGCTGTGGCCGGAGTCACCTTTGACTACCTGGGCAAACTCAATCCAGTCTTTCCCGGTTCTCGTGGTTCTCTGGCCCACATCGAGTATGGTGTAGTGCTGAAAAGAGCTGTAGTTTTTTTCTTCTGGTTTCTGTAAAGTTCCGACCCCGATTTTGTAGAACGGCTCTCCAACTTTGGCATCGGAGTATCCCAGGCTCGTACCATCTGAAGAAAGAAACTCTTCGACGGGGCCACTCGCCGCGCTGTTGGCCCCGGCAACAATCGTCGGTCCCACGATGACATCCGGCTCCCCGGCATCGAATCTATCAAAGAACGGTCCAAAATAACTGTGGCCCTTGTATTCCAGCCGCGCGATCACACCCGCCCAGTCAAAGCGGGTGCCCCGGTAAAATCCATTTTGGGGATCGGGACGATAAATGGTCGCGCTCAAGAGTCCATTCGAGAGTTCGATTTTCGGATACTGCTGGGCGCTGACAGGAATGATGGCGCAGGCCAGGACCGGCAGGCTCAACAGAACCCGCAAGTTCCGAATCCGTACGCCCAGAATTTTCGTCTCTCGCACAAAGGATCCCTCAGTCCACAGGAGCATATCAATCGCGGTCGCAGGAGAAAATGGAAAACTTCAAATTGTGTAACGTGAGTCGCGCGGCGTATGACCTTCGCTGCGGCTAAAGATAAAAAAAACCGCTGGCTCTTTTCTTTGAATTTCCGGTCACATTACTTATAGAAGTTTCCAGCCGCGTCAAATATGGTTTATGTTTGGAAATGTTAGGTTTGCCTCGATGGCCAGCCCGTTCGCGGTCTCAACTCCGTCTTGCTCTGGTAGGTACGGAACGATGAACGCGTAGTGCTAGGGAACGCTCAGAAGCCAACACATGCGACGACGTGACTTTCTGCGGGGTAGCTTATTGGCTCTACCTGCTATGCGGCAAGCGCAACGCATGGCGCTCGCGCTCCCGTTCAATTCGACTCCCCGACCCCCGACACAGACAGCCATTGACGTTCGCGTCGACAGCCACACCGCGGGCGTGCCGCTAAACCACTTCTGGAGCGCGTGTGTTGGGGCGGGACGAGCCAACGAAGGATTGCGCGCCAGTTGGCTGGAACAGCTCAAGCTGTGCGTGGACCAATGTGGCTTCCGCTACCTGCGCTTCCATGGTCTGTTTCACGATGACATGTTTGTCTATCGCGAGTTGCAGGGTAAGCCAGTTTATAACTGGCAGTATGTTGACGATCTCCTCGATCGCATGCTCGCCATTGGCATTCGTCCCTTTGTGGAGCTCACTTTCTTTCCCAGCGATATTGCAGGCGACAACGACGGCTTCGCCTGGTGGAAAGGACACGGCACACCTCCGAAAGACTTTACCCGCTGGTCGGAAGTTGTGGGGAATTTCGTCCGCCACTGTTCGGCGCGGTACGGGGAAACCGAAGTCCGAAGTTGGTTCTTCGAGATTTGGAACGAACCGAATCTTCGGGGCTTCTGGAATGGAACGCAGCAACAGTTTTTCGAGATGTATCGCGTCATCGCCCACACTTTGAAGAGTATCGATCCGCAATTGCGCATCGGCGGACCCGCCACCAGCAGCTTTCACCCCGATGAAGCGGTCTATCAACGGCTCAAAAACAAGAAGGATATTAGCGCTGCCGACTTTATCGGCGTTGAATCCAAGGGGCCTTGGATCGAGGATTTTCTCGCATTTTGTGAGAAGGAAAATCTTCCCGTAGATTTTGTTTCATGCCACCCTTACCCCACCAGCTATCCCATCGATTCCACGGGAAATTCACTTGAGATCAGCCGCCCGGTCAGTTCCACCCGGGAAGACATTCTCTGGCTGCGAAAGGCAATGGCGAAGACTCGTTATGCCAACGCGGAGATCCATCTCACGGAGTGGAGTTCCAGCCCTTCAATTGGCGACTACACGCATGATTACCTTCAGGCAGCCACTTACATTGTCAAAGTCAACCTGGATTGCATCGGTCTGGCGCAGTCACTTTCCTATTGGACCTTCACCGACATCTTCGAAGAGGCGGGAGGGCTGCCCAGCATTTTCTGCGGCGAATTCGGCCTCGTGAATTTCCAGGGTATTGTGAAGCCTTCGTTTCATGCCTACCGGATGCTTCACCGGCTGGGCAACCGCGAACTGCACCGCGAAGAAGGATGTGTAGTGACCTGCGACAGCGCGGATGGGCGGGTTGCAGCCTTGCTGTATCACTATCCGCAAGAAGTTCTGGCCGCTGTTCCCATCTCCAAGGGATCGCGCACCGTCGCCGAGCGAACCTTATCAACCGGCAGCCAGCGGGAGGCAAAGCTTCGAATCACAGGACTCCAACCAGGAACTGCTTTCACCATAGAAACTCTGGACTCAAACCACGGATTCGCGCTGCGGGACTGGCAGGCGATGGGCAGTCCGGAACCTCCGACGCGGGAGCAGACGACTCTATTGCGCGCCAAGGCAATGGCGACTGACAAGCGCACGTTGCCGATTGATGCCGAAGGAGTCTTCGCCTGGCAAGGCCAGCTCGATCCGTGGTCGGTCATCGCGGTTTACCAGGAAAAGTGACGATTGCACACGGCCCCTGCCAAAATAAAATTTCGCTCTTTGATTCGGAAAAGATGGTACTCGATGAAAATCTCCGCTCTTAGAATCAGTCTCGCGATCATGGCTTGGGCGGGTTGGTTAGCAACACCCTTGTGGGCCGCCGATACGCCCCGGCACATTCCGATTTCGCTCAATTCAGACGACGTAATCGCAACTGGTAACGATTGGATTGCGCTGCCGACGATTCGCGCAGTCGACGGAGCCCTGGTGAACTTCAACGTTCTTTCCATGCGGGACCGCGGCCTGCTACAGGTCGATGGCGAACACGGTGCACCGGCCCTCGAGCCCTATTTCGTAGTCGACGGAAAGCGGCTGCAGTTTCACAATCCGTCATGGGAGTTGATTGAGTACTGGATTCCCGTGGCCCACCTCACCAGTAGTGGCCTCGACGCCAGCATCACTTATTGTGCCCCGCCCAGTGCCCATGGTGCCTTCATCGCCATGAAGCTCACCAACCACACTAGGAAAACAGTGGCTGTCGGCCTCGGCCTTAAAGCTTCTTGGGGATCTCTGAGCCGTGTCACTTATAACCCTGTCGTGCTGCGCGGGAACCGCGCCATCGTCGGCGCGCCGTGGGAGAAAGCGGCGCAGGACTTCACCTTCGTCACTTCTGACACCTATTTCGCCTGGTCGATTTATTATCCCGGGGCGGAGGGCAAACTGAGCGCGCCGCCATTGTCGGTCTCCCCCGCGCTCGATGCCCAGCGCACAGTAGATTCGCTCGCTCCAGGAGAAACTGCCGAAGCGCGTTTCGTATTAGGGGTCGGGCTGGAGGAGTACAGCGCCTCACAAGCCGCGAATGTTCTGGATAACTCGATCGACCGCAACGGTGTCGATGCTGTGGTCGGGCAGACTGCGGCATGGTGCCGAAGCCGCACCCGTACTACCGGCCAGGCCGATCTCGACCTGCTCATGAATCGCAACTTTCTTTTCACATCTTTATATGCGTGGGGCCGCTCCATCGACACCGAACAACTGGCGGGCGTAACCTCGCGCAGTCCGCGCTACTACGTCTCCGCCGCCTATTGGGACCGCGATGCCATGCTTTGGAGTTTCCCCGGCCTCCTCGATTCCGACCCACGACGGGCTCGCGATGCTCTGGAATACGCGCTCACCACTCAACTCCGCAACGTCGGCACCCACAGCCGGTTCATCGACGGCGTCATTCTCGAAGACGGATTCGAGCTCGACGAAGCGGCGGCGCCCCTCGTGGCCACAAGCCAATACATCGAGCGCACTCAAGACGACGCATTTTTCATGCAGCACAAGGATGCCCTGATGAAAGTCTACGACGTCATCAGCGCCCATCTCGATGCCGACACCGGCCTCTATTGGACCTTGCAAGACGCGCAAGACCAGTACAGAAAGCAGCAATTCAACACCTACAACAACGTGCTGGTCTGGCGTACTATGCTCGACTTCGCTGCCCTGCTGGAACGCTTCAAGGATCCTGCGAAAGCCCGCGAACTGAGGCAGCGCGCGGATTTGCTTCGCGCAGCAATTATGAAGCACAACGTCTCAAGCGGCGCCCCCGGTGCCAGCGGGACTATCTTCGTTTCGGCTACAGATGTTTCGGCCACCGATGTTTCCGCCGCCGATGTTTCCGCCACCGATGTTTCCGCCACCGATGGTAAGACGCCCATCTTCGCCGACGTTCCCCCGGGTTCGCTGATGAAATTGCCGTCTCTCGGTTTTGTGACGGAAACCGATCCCGTTTTTGTTCGTACCTACGAGTGGCTCCATTCGAAGGACTACCAATATTCCTACTCCGATCAGCCCTATGGCCTTCCAGGAAGCTATCGTCTTCCCTTCACCACGCCATGGGAAGTAGCCGACCACTTGAGTTTGAAGGCGGGACGCGAGCAAGCTCTCAAGATCCTTCGCGCCAGCCACTGGGATGGCGGAATTATCTCCGAGGGGGTGGACCCCGCGTCGGCTGTAATGGACTACGATGGGCGCGCCTTCGCCACCGCCGCGGGATATATAGCGCATGCGATTTGCCATTCGTTTTGTGTCGATTCCAGTAAGTGATAAAAATTGGCGCTTCATAAGGAGAACCTGAACCCATGATCGAAAGCATGATCGGAAGATTGAGAGCATCGCGAACTTGCTTCGCGATCCTGTTCTACACGCTGATTCTGGCCATCGCCGTCTGCGCGCAAGAGCTGCCCGCAGCCAAGCCCGAAGCGGTCGGCCTCTCTTCGCAGCGAATCGAACGCATCGCCACGATCGTACAGAAGAATATTGATGACCAGCGCATCGCAGGCGCAGTCACCCTGGTCGTTCGTCACGGGCAGGTCGCGTGGTTGAAAGCGCAAGGCATGCAGGATCGCGAAGCCGGCAAAGCGATGCGCCCGGACACCATCTTCCGCATCTGCTCC
>Ga0302320_10004746_pt1 | contig 30734 bp, 27 predicted proteins | sample Bog_T0_3_FD_202130 | JGI IMG/M metagenome (GOLD analysis project Ga0302320, IMG submission 202130) | Peat permafrost microbial communities from Stordalen Mire near Abisko, Sweden - Bog_T0_3 | ecosystem: Environmental > Terrestrial > Soil > Wetlands > Peat | place: Sweden: Abisko, Stordalen Mire... | reverse complement strand
CACCAGCGTGAACATCCTGGCCCCGTATGTGGCTCCGATTCCGCACGTGCAGCAGCTTGGCACGATCGACTTCAGCAAGGATAAGAAGAATCCGACCCGCGCCAACAACGAAGCCAAGGCGGCTCTGGACGGAATCGCCCTGCAACTGCAGCAGAATCCGGACGCGAAGCTGGTGGTAGTGGGCGAGGCCGATGCCAAGGAGCAGGCCAAGACCGCGAAGGAAGAAAAGGCCAAGCTGAAGAACAAGCACCTCAAGGTGGTTGATCTGGCCGCCGAGCGCGCCGTTAACGTCAAGGACTATCTGGTGAAAGAGAAGGGCATTGACGCTTCCCGCATCAGCGTGGCGACGGACACGAAGGACGCGCAAGCGGTGGAGACTTACCTGGTGCCATCGGGCGCGACCTTTGCAAACGATGTAACCGGAACCACTCCTGTGGACGAGACTTCGATTTTTGTGAAGCCGTTCAAAGCCGTAGGCAAGGCCGTCAAGAAGGTTGTCAAGAAGATGACCTAGTAGTTGGTTTACTGCCACGCCCTGGCGGCTGGCCTCCGGGCCTGCCGCCAAGGGAAGAGCATGGCTTCTGCAATCCCAGGAAGGCTGACCGGCTTGCCGGTCAGCCTTCTTTGCTTTGAGTGAACTCCCCGGATGCGGTTGCGAGCCCGCAGGCAGGGATTCATGCCTTGTTTGTATACTCTTTATAAGAGCTTGGGAGTTTCTTGCCTGCATGAATTGTTTGCGAAATTGCTTTCATTTATTTTTTTCGGTTAGAGTTTTTGCGCGCGTTTCATTTTTCGTTTTGCTTGCCGTCTCGGGAGTGGCGGCGCAAGCGCCGTGGACCGCCATAGGCCCCATGGGCGGCGATGCGCGCACCTTTGCGGCGGTTCCGGGCGAGCCCCGTCATCTATATTTGGGCACCACCAATAGCTGGCTCTACGAGTCCGTGGATGGAGGCGCAAGCTGGCATCGGCTCTCGAAGTTGGAGGCCTCAGACGATCTTGTTGTGGACCACATCATCGTGGACCCGGCGAATCCCGCTACGGTTTTTGCAGCCGCGTGGAAGCTGAACCAGCCCGGCGGCGGGCTATGGGTGAGCCACGACAGCGGGCGAGGCTGGAGCGCGGTCGAAGGGCTGCGCGGGCAGTCGATTCGCGCGCTGGCGCAGGCGCCCTCCGATCCAAAAATCCTGATTGCGGGAACTCTGGAAGGCGTCTTCCGCAGCACGGACGCGGGCGCCACGTGGACGCAGATCAGCCCACCGGGCAGCCTGGAGATTCACGAGGTGGAGTCGCTGGCCATCGATCCCGCGGACCCGGATGTGATCTACGCCGGAACCTGGCACCTGCCCTGGAAGACCACGGACGGCGGCCAGAACTGGCACAACATCAAGAAGGGCGTGATCGACGACTCTGACGTGTTTTCCATCATCATCGATCCGTCGCGGCCGAAGATTGTCTTTGCCAGCGCGTGCAGCGGAATCTACAAGAGCGAGAACGCCGCAGAACTGTTCAAGAAGATTGAGGGCATTCCCTCGGATGCGCGCAGGACACGGGTGCTGAAGCAGGACCCTGCCAACCGGGAGGTGGTGTATGCCGGAACCACTCTCGGGCTGTACAAGACGGTGGACGGCGGCAAGCACTTTGAACTCATGACCGGGCCGGATGTGATTGTGAACGATGTTTTTGTTGATCCGGGAGATTCGAATCATGTGCTGCTGGCCACCGACCGCGGCGGCGTGCTGCTGAGCCAGGATGCAGCGGCCAGCTTTGTGGCGGCGAATGAGGGATTCAGCGGGCGCAAGGTGGAGGCGCTGCTGGTTGAACCAACTGCGGAGGGGCCAACTGCGCCTGTGGCGCGCATTTTTGCCGGGGTGGTGAACGATAAGGGCTATGGAGGCGTCTTTGTTTCCGTAGATGGCGGGGCGCAGTGGAAGCAGATCGCCGAAGGGCTGGAGGGGCGCGATGTATTTGCTTTGGCGGAGTCACCGGAGGGAACGATAGTCGCGGGAACCAATCACGGCATCTTCGCGCTGGAGGAGAACAAGGACGCTGGAGATCAGCCAGGCGCGCGCTGGAGTTCGCGCAGCACGATTCAGAACACGCTGGTGAAGACGGCGACCGAGACGCACTACGGCAAGCGCATCAACATCGAGAAGCAGGTGAAGGATACGCGGCGGGAGATGGACGGGCGCGTGAGGGCGCTCGATCTCTCTGGAGAGGCGTGGATGGCCGCGACCCCCGGAGGCGTTTATACCAGCAAGGATAAGGGCGATAGTTGGCAGGGCGGGCCGGTGATGGGCGAGGGGGATTATCTGTCGGTGGCCTCGCACGGAGCGCAACTGGTCGCCGCGCGGAAGGATGGGGTGGTTCTATCCACCGACGGCGGCGAGAGCTGGCAGCCGATGAGCATTCCGGCGATGCTGACGCGGATTCATGCCATTGTTTTTTCCGCGGATGGGACGTTGTGGCTGGGGGCGCGTGAGGGCGTTTACTTTACGCATGACCTGGGCAAGACGTGGATGTGGGTTCATCGCTTTCCGCTGACCGATGTGGACGCGCTTTACTATGACACACATATGAACAGGATTCTGGTCAGCTCGCGGACGAGCGACCAGGTTTACGCCATCGATCCCAAGTCGCTGGGGTGGAAATGGGCGCAGACGGGGTACAAAATTGCGCTGGTGCGGGCGGCGGGAGATAGGCTGCTGGCGGCCTCGCTGTACGATGGCGTGCTGATGGAGCCGCTTGCTGCCGGGGCGGAGACTGGGCAGACTGAAGGGAACACGAATAGTTCCAGATAGAGAAAATGTTTCTGTATCATTAGCCTATGCAGACTGTGACGGCGGAGACCCGCCAGAAAGCAGATTTTCGCACCTACGACCCGCGCCTTGAGCCGATTGCCGCCAAAGTTCTGGCTGGCGAGCGGCTGAACTTCAACGACGGACTTGTGCTTTATGGTTCCTCGGACGTGCTGGCCGTGGGCTGGCTGGCCAATCATGTGCGCGAGCGGATGCACGGGGATGTGACCTACTTCAACGTCAACCGGCACATCAACCCGACGAATGTTTGCGTGGCCAACTGCCGGCTGTGTGCTTTTGGGCGGAAGAAAGGCGATTCGGCGGGCTACACGATGGCGCTGGAAGAGGCGTGGGAGACGGCGGCCTCGGGTTACTCGGAGGCGGTGACGGAGTTTCACATCGTTGGCGGGCTGCACCCGGATTTGCCGCTGGAATATTTTCTCGACCTGGTGCATGGCCTCAAAGCACGATTTCCCAAGGTTCACGTGAAGGCCTTCACTATGGTGGAGGTGGCGTACCTGGCTCGGCGGGCGAAGTTATCTATTGAAGACACGCTGATCAAGATGCGCTCGGCGGGGGTGGATTCGATGCCGGGCGGCGGGGCGGAGATTTTTGCGGCGCGGGTACGCTCGATTATCTGCGACCACAAGATCGACGGCGAGGAGTGGCTCGAGACGGCGCGTCTGGCTCACAAGCTGGGCTTCAAGTCCAACGCGACGATGCTGTACGGGCACATTGAAAACGACGAAGACCGTGTGGACCACCTGCTGAAGCTGCGCGCCGTGCAGGATGAGACGGGCGGCTTTCAGACATTTATTCCGCTGGCCTTTCATCCGGAGAATACGGCGCTGGACCACCTGCCGGTGACCACGGGGCTGACGGACATTCGCCAGGTGGCGGTCAGCCGTTTGCTGCTGGACAACTTCCCCCACATCAAGGCATACTGGCAGATGCTTACCGCGAAAATTGCGCAAATTGCGCTGCGCTTTGGGGCCGACGACCTGGACGGCACGGTGGTGGAGGAGAAGATTTACCACGACGCCGGGGCGACCACGCCACAGGGTATGACGCGCAAGGAGCTTTGCCGCCTAATTACCGAGGCCGGCCGCGTGCCGGTAGAGCGCGACACCCTTTACCATCCAGTGACGCGCACGGAAGACAGTTTTATTGTCGCGGTTTAAGCCGGATTAAGATGAATCAGGGAAGGGACGAGCGCGATGGATGAATTTATGGCTAGGTACCCATTTGGACCGTGGGCTTTGCTTGGACTCTGCTTCGGATTAATGTGGGGCATCCTGTGCTCGATTGCGATCCTGTATTCCATTTACCTGGCAGCCTATCGCAAGGCCATCAAGGATTCTCTCAAGCAGGTTCAGCCGCTGCGGTATACGCGTGTGGTGGACATGGTAAAGACACAGAAGGCAGAAAAGCTGGAGGCCAAGAAGGCAAAGTCGACAGTGAAGGCGGCGGAGCCTCCGCTGTGAGCCGCGTTTTACATCGAAATATAGATAATCTATTTGATCCGATCCGAAACGAAATCATCGTGGTATTCCACCCTTTCCGCAGAAAAAAGCGGAAAGGATGGGGCATGGTGCTTTGTTTTCACAATAGTTTCAGGAAAATAATTACTGCCGCACCACCGCGCCGTTTTTCATCACCAAACTGACGCGCTCGACGGCGGTGATGTCCTCGAGCGGGTTGCCGGGGACGGCGACGATGTCGGCGAAGTAGCCGGGCTTGAGTTGGCCGATCTGGCCCTCCCAGCCGAGGAGCTTCGCGCCGTTGATCATGTCAGCTTGCAGTACCTCTAAAGGCTTCATGCCGTAGCGGACCATTAGCTCCATCTCGACAGCCTGTGTGCCGTGCGGGAAAGGGCCCACGTCGGAGCCGACGGCAAAGGGGATTCCGGCGGCGACCTGCCGCTTGAACTCACTGATCTTGTAATCGAGCAAGGCTTTTTCGCGCGCGGCCTGGGCGGGCGATTCAGCGTGCTGTGCGAAGTATTCGAAGATGGCGAAGGTGGGGACGGCGGGGATGTTTTTTTCGCGCATGAGGCGCATGGTTTCGTCGCTGAGTTGGGTGGCGTGGTCGATGGATGCGACGCCGGCCTGGGCTGCGTAGAGCGTTCCCGGCTCGCCCTGGGCGTGGACGCCGACCGTCGTTCCCAGTCTGCGCGCCTCTTCGACAGCGGCGGCCAGTTGCGCCTCGGTGTACTGGCACGGCGTGCGCAGATTGCCGTCCACCACTTGGTCGTGCCCGGTTTGGTAAATTTTGATGAAGTCGGAGCCCTCTTTGTGCTGCTGGCGGATGACCTCGATTAGCTGGTCGCTGGAGTTGGCGTAGTCGGCGTTGGAGAGCACGTGCTGGGCGGGGTTGTAATGGATGGCATCCTCGTGCCCGCCGAGGATGCTGATGGCGTTGCCGCTGATGCGCAGGCGCGGGCCGGGAATGATGCCGGCATTGATGGCGTCGCGGACCGCAGTGTCGGCCGAACCGGCGCCCTCGGTTCCCATGTCGCGCTCGGCGGTGAAGCCGGCGAGCAGGTCGGCTTTGGCGGCTTGGGCAGCGAGCAAGGTGCGCCAGGGAACCGACTCCTCGACGGTTTGCAGGTCTTCAGCGCCGGGATGCAGAAAGAGATGGACATGAGCGTCGATGAGGCCGGGGAGGAGTGTGGCGTCGCCGAGGTCGATGACGCGGGCGTTCTGCGGATGCTCGACCGATGTGCCGACGGCAAGAATGCGCTCGCCTTGGATGAGAATCTCGCCGGGCTGAAGCAGGGTTCCTGTGTCGATTTGCAGCAGGCGGGCGGCGTGGAGCACGATGGGCGCGGCGGGCGGCTGGGCCTGGGCTACGGCGGCAAGAGACAGGGCCACGGCGCAGGCGGGCAAAGCGAAGTTACGCAATCGAAAATATAGCATGGATACGACTATGCCGCATCCGAATGGGGTTGTCCATTAGGAGATTTGCGGGACAACGAATTGGATCAGAATGCGCCGTCCCTACAGGACTCCCGAATGAATCTGTGGAATCCGCTTTCCCCACGCTGAAGCGCGGGGCTAATCAACTCTGCGCCTACGGCGCGTTTGTTCAGACATTACTTACGTAGTCCTCAATGAATGCGGCGAGATTCTCAGTAGGCGGGAATGCCGGTGAGGTGCTGGCCGATGATGAGGGTGTGAATGTCGTGCGTGCCTTCGTAAGTGATGACCGATTCCAGGTTCATCATGTGGCGCATGATGGGGTAGTCGTCACAAATTCCATTTGCCCCCAGGATGTCGCGACTGATGCGAGCGCACTCCAGAGCCATCCAAACGTTATTTCGCTTGGCGAGAGAGATGTGATGATGCTCCGCCTTGCCCGCGTCCTTGAGTCGGCCGACCTGGAGGGAAAGCATCTGCGCCTTGGCAATTTCATTGGCCATCCACACCAGCTTTTCCTGGACAATCTGATGGCTAGCGATGGGCTGGTTGCGGAACTGCTTACGGAACTTGGCGTACTGCAGGGCGGTGTCGTAGCAGGACATGGCCGCGCCGATGGCTCCCCAACTGATGCCGTAACGAGCCTGGTTGAGGCACATGAAGGCGCTCTTGATTCCCTCTGCGCCGGGCATGATGGCCGTGAGGGGTACGTGCACGTCTTGCAGCGAGAGGCCGCTGGTGTGGGAGGCGCGCAGGCTCCATTTGCCGTGGACATCGTAGGCGGTGAAGCCGGGGCGGTTGGTTTCCACCAGGAATCCGCGGACTTTGCCGCCTTCATCCTCATTTTTTGCAAAGACAACGGCTATGTCGGAGATGGTTCCGGAGGTGATCCAGAGCTTTTCGCCGTTGAGGATGTACTCGTCGCCGACTTTGCGGGCGGTGGTGGTCATGGCTCCGGGATTGGAGCCGGCGCCGGGCTCGGTGAGGCCGAAGCAGCCCAGCTTTTCGCCGCTGGCGAGCTTGGGGAGCCAGGTGTTTTTCTGCTCCTCGGAACCGAAGGTGTAGATGGGGTACATGACCAGGCCGGATTGCACGCTGACAAAACTGCGGAAGCCGGAGTCGCCGCGCTCCAGCTCCTGCATCACCAGGCCGTACTCGACGTTGGACATTCCGGCGCAGCCGTAGCCTTCGAGGTTTGCGCCGTAGAAGCCCAGCTCGCCCATGATGGGGACCAGCTCGCGCGGAAAACGCTCCGTGCGGAAGCACTCCTCGATGATGGGAATGAGGTTGTCCTCGACAAAGTCGCGCGCGGTTTTGCGGACGAGCAGTTCGTCCTCGCTGAAGCTGGAGTCGAGGTTGATAAGATCGAAGCCTTGAAATTTGAAGCCCATGATTTGCCTGCCAATCTGTTGAAATTGCTCAAAACAGATGATTTTAGCAGACGGGGATGTGGAGGGAGGAAACAGGGGATGGCATGAGCGTAGGCGGCACACTCAATAGAAGCTCAGTCCCGGCATGGGATAGTGCTTGTGATTGCGGGTCCAGAGGGCAGCATGATTCTGAACGGCTGTAGCGGCGATCAGGGCGTCACCAATTTTAAGATTGTGGCTCTTGAAGAATTGGCGGAGGTATTCACCCGCCAGTTTACCGATCTCATATTCACTCGGAGCACATATGAGCTGAGGAAAGAAGCTCGAAATAGCGTGTCGCTCGCTGGGGCGCGCACCAGCCCAAACTTCCGCTACGGTAACAGGAGAAAACAGTATATCCTCGCCTGAATTTGCCAGCGTATTCCATTGCGACAGAATGACCGGATCCCGAGACCGCAGAATTTCGATTACGATGTCGGAATCGATGAGGACGCTCATTTGATTCCCAATCGTTCCATCCGATCGTCGTCACGCAGGTTGCGGATGTAGGTCTCAGTGTCGGGAAGGTCGGTGCGATCTTTCCAAAGCCCCACGATCCCCAGCATAGCCGCACGGCGTTCTTCGTGGTTAACCATGTAGCGTTCACGAGCGGCCGTACGCACAAGTTCCGAGATGGATGTGCCGCCGAGACGGGCCTTAGTGTGGAGAGCACTCCAGAGGTCGTCGTCGAGATAGAGCTGTGTGCGCTTCATGATGTATAGCATACATCATCGGAGTAAAAAAGGAAATAGGCTACTCCAGGAACTCACGGACGAATGGGTTTTCGCTTCTGATCAGCTCGTGGAGGGAACCGTCGAAGATGAGGCGGCCCTCTTCGAGCATGAGGAAGGTGGTGTTGGGGTCGGTTTCGCCTTTGGGGAAGGGAACCATACCGCCTTGTTGGGGGTCGAAGCGGTTGTTGCACAGGAGGAAGGCGTCCTGGATGCGATGGGTGACCATGATCGAAGGGGTGTGGTAGACGTCGCGCTCCTTGGCGATCAATTCGATGATGGTGGCGGAGGTGAGTGGGTCGAGTCCGCCGGTGGGCGAATCGTAGAGCAAGAACTCCGGCTGGCGGATTAAGGCGCGGGCGATAGCCACGCGGCGGCGCATTCCGCCCGAGAGGCTGGCCGGGTAGAGGTCGAAGGTCTCCTCCAATTCGACAAAACGCAGGGCATCGCGAACGCGGCGGTCGATTTCGTTGTCGGGAACCTGCTCCTGAATGAGCTGGTAGGCGACGTTGTCGCGGACGGTGAGCGAGTCAAAGAGCGCACCCTCCTGAAAGACCATTCCGGTGCGGGTGCGCAAAGGGAAGAGCTGCTCCTCGGGCATGTGGGAGATCTCTTCGCCGAAGAGCAGAATGCTACCCGCATCGGGGCGCAGGAGGCCGTTGGCGAGCTTGAGCAGGACGCTCTTTCCCACGCCGGCGGGCCCAAGCAGGATCCGGGTCTCTCCGGGGGCAACGGAGAAGCTTACGTCATGGAGCACCGGCGGACCGTCGAAGGCGATGGAGACATTGCGAAAGACCACCACCGGGCTGGCATCAATAGCCGGACCGTACGGATGGAGGCCGGGTTGGGCAGACAGGGTAGGGTCGCTCATAGGGGGGGCATGAGGGTGAGCAGCACCTGGGTAAGGAGAAAATCGACGAAGATGATGAACACGGAAGACCAGACAACGGCCTGAATAGTGGAGCGGCCCACGCCCTGTGTGCCACCGGTGGTTCTCATGCCGTAGAAGCATCCGATGGAGCTGAGGATGTAGCCGAAAAAGAGCGGCTTGACCAGCCCCTGGATGATGTCGGGATAGTGGAGGTGCTCCCAGGTCATGTCCAGGTATTGGGTGCCGTTCTGGTGGTTCATGAAGACGGTGACCAGTCCACCGCCGGCGATGCCACAGGCGTCGGAAACGATGGTGAGGAAGAAGAGCATGCAGATGGTGGCCGCGATGCGCGGTGTGACAAGCTTGCGGACGGGGTCTACGCCCAGGGCGCGCATGGCGTCGATCTGCTCGGTGACCACCATGGAGCCGAGTTCGCTGGCCATGGAACTGGCGTTGCGCCCGGAGACCATGACGCCGGTGAGAATGGGGCCCAGCTCGCGGATCATGGTGAGCGAGACAAACTGGCCGGTGATGGCGGTGGCGCCAAAGGCCGCGAGCGTGGCCGAGGATTGCAGGGCCAGCACACCGCCGGTGGAAAGTCCGGTGAGAATCACGATGGATAAGGAGCCGAATCCGATGATGTCGGCCTGTATGAGGAATTCCGGCCAGTAGATAGGCGGGCGATAGAGATTCGTGAAAGCGCGCCAGGCAAACAGGGCGTAATCCTGCACGGTGAGGATCAGGTTCTTGGCGGTTTTTTCGATTGCATCGATCGCCATGGAGTTTGCTTGCCTGAGGGAAAAATTGAAGAGCTGCTCTCCTCGACAGAATAGCGCATTACAGGGGGCAAGGTTCAGGGATCATGGGGGCAGGGAATATACCCTGCCACAAAAAAATGGGCGGCAAGGGTTCTACCCCTGCCGCCGCCCGTCCCTGGGTTGTCTTGAAGGTACTGCAGTTCTAACTGAACTTTTACTGCAAGAGCTTGGTTACTTCCTGTTCCACGCTGTTAGCTTGCGCTAATGCGGCGATGCCGGTTTGGCTAAGAATCTCATACTTGGACATGTTGGAGGTCGCCGAGGCATAATCTGTGGCCTGAATCGCGTTCTGCGCCGAGACCACATTCTCCTGCTGGGTGCTCATCACCTGGCTGAGGGAGTTCAGCGTGTTGATCTGGGCGCCGATGTATCCGTCCATCGAGGCTATGTCTGTGATGGCAACGTTCAGATCGTTCAGCGCGCTTTGTGCATCGGCCGAGTTCGACAAGTCGGTGCTGCTGAGCGACTGGCCGGCCGAATCGGTGTAGCTCATTGTGGCAATTCCGGTCGATGAGCTTGTGATGCCGGCAGCAACGGCAGCAGCGGCTGCACTTGTGGTTGCAGTATAATCAGCGGCTGTCGAGGCGGACACCCCAACGCTATATATGGGGGTAGAAGTGTAGTTCAGCGACGTACTGGTGGTATTGTCGATGAGGTTTGAGTTGACGGTTAATGCGTTCGTGCTACCTGTGCTCGACAGCGCCAGCGTAGTGGTTCCAGTCGCGGTAACTCCGAGTGCGGTGTCGGCAGTGATATAGCCTGCGAGACCAGCGACGGTGGCAGCGTATCCAGCCGTGGTTACCTGGTTCATGGTAACCGTCGTCGTCGCACCTGTACCCTCTTTGAGAGTGATGGAGCCGGTGAGAGTATCGCCGGCAGCTTTAACCGCAGTCATAGTACCGCTAAAACTGGATGTGCTTGGGCTGTTGCCGACTCCCACCGATCCGTTAATCTCGATGCCCGAGTCGGTTCCAGCGGTGAGGTCTCCGGCCACATTTCCCGAGGTGAGGTTGGCGGTGATGCCCAGACCCGAATTATTGATGGCTTGGATCAATCCTCCGACCGTGTTGGTGTAGCCGGTGGCGCCACCAGTCGCAATGGTTGTGGTTACTGTTGTGCCCGAGGACGTCAGCGTCTCGACGGTAACCGATTCGCTGGTTCCGGTGGCGCTGCCAAGGAAATCGCTTGATATGACACCCTGCGCTTTCGTGCCCAGGTCGATGAACACGCTATTGCCAGTGGTGCCGCTGCTGTAAGACATCTTGCCGCTGGTGTCACCCACGCTACTCGAACTCAGAGAGCGAATATTCAGATTGTCAATCGAAGAACCTGCCGCCGAAGAGTCGCCGGTGTAGATGGCGATCGTATTACCGGCAAAGACCTGCTCCTGGTTGTAGGTGGTCGTCGATCCGATGTTGTTGATCTCGGCCAGGATCGACTGGTACTCCTGGTTGGCAGCGCCATCTTGATTGGTGTTGAGGGTGCCGTTGGAGGCTTCCGTAGCCAGCGTAATGGCGCGGTCCAGCAGACTTGTGACTTGTGACAGGGCGCCATCGGCAACCTGCAGCAGCCCCACGCCTTCCGTGGCGTTTGTCTTAGATTGGGTCAAGGCAACCGAGTTGGCTCCCAGGCCGTTTACCAGCGAAAGACCTGCTGCGTCGTCCGCGCCGGAGTTGATTCTCGAACCTGACGACAACTGTTGCAGAACCGTCTGCAAGCTGTTGCTGGTGTTGTTCAGGTTATTCTCTGCGTAGATTGCTGAAAGATTGTTCAAAACTCCGAGGGCCATGGAAGGTACTCCTTATTGATGCTTTGAATCCTGCTCTGGTCGGCGGCGCTTCTTTCCCTTCCGCCTGGCCCTCCGCAACTTCCGGTTGAGCGTTTCTGCATCTGCACCCTTCATCGGACAGTCTGGAAATAACTTTAGTCATAAAGAGAAAAATCATTATTGTCCCCGATTGTCGCAGGCTAATTCAGAGTGTCCAGCTTCGGTTCACAGCCTGTCCTATAACGATTCAAGCACTGTAGTGTAGTGCTCCAAAAATCTGTCTCCATTCGCGACAGGAGCCGGGCGGTTCAGCGTTGTGGAGAGCTCTTTCGCGGTAGCTGTTCAACGATTTATGCCGCAATATACAAAAAACGGCGGCAAGAGGATCGCCTCCTGCCGCCATCGGTATTCACTACAACCGCATTTGTTCTTTGCCTGAAACTTGTGCTCTAAAAAATCCTATCTGCTATTCAAATTCGGATTGAGGCGCTGGGGGCGCAACCGGTTCAGAGGAGGCTGGCGGAGGCGAATGCGAAGGAGGCATCTGGCGGTTGAACTGGCCGCCGCCCTGCCGCCAGCCGCCGTATCTCTGCCCACCCTGTCCCTGTCCGCGGTCATGGTTGGCGCGGTCGGCCTGCAACTGCGTCCACTGCACAGCTGTCAGCTTGCTTCGGATAGCGAGCAGAAAGGCGGCATTCGCTTTTTCGAGTTCGGCCCGGGCCTGCGCAACCTTGTCAATCTGCGCCAGAATTTTCGTTTCGTTGGGCTGCGAGTCGCTCACCAGCGGTTCCAGCGCTAGTTCGGCCCTCTGCAGGTTGGCACGCAGGTCGATCAGCTTCTCGCGGTGCTGCAGATAAATGTCATCAAACTCCTTGCGCTGCACGTCGGTCAGCTTCAGCTTCTCCACGAGCCTGGGATTGTTCCAAAAACGTCCGTGAGCGCTTTGTGGCCCAAAGGCATTTTCCAAGGGAGGCCGATGCCCCCCGAATCCCGACCCCATTCCACTGCCGGGCCCTTGCGCCAGCACAGTTCCAGCCAGCATAATTGCCGCAATCGCCACTCCAAGCCGCACCATAACAAATGCTCTCACCGTATTCTCCCTCTCCATTCGCCTGGTTTGCGCACTCAATTCCCAAAATTGCACCTATGGGGTTTCGTCCTCAGCCATCAGTTGAGCCAAAGGCTCCATGGCGGCGGGAACTTCCCGCGATACATCGCTGTCCACCTTGGTCAGCAAATCTTCATCCTCTTGCCTGGCCTGCTGACTCCGCTGCTGAGCAACCAACTGCTCTTGCAGATGCTGCTGCTGGGCCACGTGGGCGGCGGCATTCCTCATTTCCCGCTGCTGATGCCGCCAGATCCCCGACGAAGCGCCGCCGGCCACCAGAACACAGCCCAGCGCCCAACCAACAGCCAGCCGCCAGACTCGTCCTTGCGCAACCGGGGCAACCGCAGTCCGCTGACGGCTTAATGCAGCTTCGCTCCAGGCATGAACACTCAAGCGGAAGTCTTGGAGCGCCTCGTCCAGCTCGCCCGACTCCTCGGCAATGTTGCCAACCTCGCCAGCTTTGTCGTTGAAAATCACCGTTTGCCTCCCAATTCTGCTCGCACCCTGGTCACTGCGCGGGATAAATGCGCCTTTACCGTGCCCTCATTGAGGCCTGTAGCACGCGCAATCTCGCTCAACTCAGCCTCTTCCACGTAGCGCAGCAGAAAAACCGTTCGCTGGCGCTCGCTGAGACTCTCCACCGCCTTGCTCACCTGCCGCACCCGCTCCTTGGCCAGCATTTGCTGCTCCACGGAGCGTTCTCCGCTGGGCAGCCACTCGCTGGCTTCGTCCAATCCCACCGCGTTGCTCTGCGTCTTCCGCCAGAACTGCATGCGGCGGTTGCGCCAGTGGTCCTTCTGCAGGTTGATGGCAATGCGCATCAGCCAGGTTATGGCGCTGGACTCGCCGCGAAAACTTGACCAGTTCTTATGCGCCTTCAGAAAACAGTCCTGTGTCAGCGTCTCCGCCAGGTCCACATCGCGCGTGGAGGCAAGCAGAAACCGAAAGATCTGCGGACGGTGCCTTGCGACGACAGTCGAAAACTCCTCCGCGGCGATCTCATCTGCCATGGCCATGGTCATCGGTTCCAATGTAGCGCAGGCTGCCATCACTCAGGTAGACGCCGGCTCTGGCTGCAAGTTTACAGTGGCAACGGTATTTCTCATCTATATAAACAGCAAGCGGGGCGGCGGGCGCCGCCCCAGTTGCGGTTTGATTGCGGTGCTCGGCTTATTGGGGCGCGCTTGATTCATATTCCGCCGGCTCAGGGGACACCGGCAGATCCTTGCCATGCTCTGGATCGTATTCGTGCCTCATCATCCACTGCTTGAACTTTACCGCAGGCACTTCGTTCAACGAGTTTTTATGTCTGACGTAGACGACATTCGGCTTAACATCAACGCGCAGATCACATTTACCGCCCCCCGCAGGCATCAGAATCTGCAACTCGACGCCCGGCTTCTTCCACTTTGCCAGGTACGTCTCATAACCGGCTGAGTTCATGAGCCGATTATCGCATTGGTACCGGAAGTCCATGCCTTTTGGCTCGCCGTTTTCGTAGAGATTCGCTCGGCCCTCCCCGTCCACCTCATCAAGAGACCGCCAGTGATAATGCGAGACGCTATTGTGGCTGAAGATGTGCACCCGCAACGGATAATCGGCATGGTTGGGGCTGGCCAGCGCCGCCGTTGAAAGCAGCGCGCAGAACGCAAAGACGCTAAAACAGCATGACAATACTCGGCGCATTGAAAATTCTCCTTCCGAAACTGAATAAAACCTGGATTTCACACCAGAATCCGCGATGAAATGGCGTTTTGCACCATTCATTTGTTAAGAGCTTCGAAGCAGGCAAAACGTTCGCAACTTCACGGCCTTTTGCCCTAGACTGAGGCCAGGGGCTGGTAGATTTCAAGGGAGAGGACAGCGATGGGGCTGAATTGCCAAGACGGGGCGAACTTCCCCATGCTACAGGTTTCAGTAGGCCAATCCTTTTCTTCATAGGCGCCCTGCCATTTATTGTATTCTGAGAGGAGAATGCATAAGGATTCGGTTGACATTTGCCGGAACCAAACGTCCCTATCTCACGTACTCTCAATCGCTTGCACAACTTATTTGGGTCTTTCGCGTATTTTTCACCCGTGGCAACCGACGTGCATTAGAACAATAAGGATGTAGGGTGCTTTCCTGATGGAGACAAGTCTCTTCAACCGCTTGCAGGCGACACTGCTGGGCCTAGTCACGGTCGGCCTGGTGGCGTTGGCGGTGTTGAATTTTATCGAGGAGCGCCACTCTCAGCAACCGGACGACGGCGTCTGGTGGCGCGAGGCGGCCGATGGCCGCAGTCTGGTGGCCGATAAGGTGCTGCCGGATAGTCCCGGTCTGCGGGCGGGCATCCGGGCAGGCGACCGGCTGACAGGAGTGAGTATCCTGCCTGTCGGCTCCGTCGGGGCTGGTCTGCCAGGCGCAATCCGGTCGCGTGAGCCTCTAGCGGGCGTGAAGGTACTGCCTGAGGAGGCTGGCCAGAGCACCAGCAGCGAACCGCTCCCCATGGCCGCCGACGCCAAGTTCACTCCGGTTGTAAGATCGGCGGACCTGGAGCGCGCGCTCTACCGCACCGGCAGCTACTTCCAGATTTACTACCGCATCAGCCGCGATGGAACTTCACCGGGCAGGCCGGCGGAGTTGATTGTCGAGGTGATTCCGGAGCCGATGGACCGGAATATGGCGCTGGGGCTGCGACTGATCGGCCTGGTTTATCTTGCTATCGGCATCTACGTGCTGTTTCGCCGTTGGACGGCTCCGCGCGCTACCCACTTCTATCTCTTTTGCCTGGTCTCGTTCGCTCTCTACGCGCTCAAGTACACCGGCGCGCTGGACGTCACGGGCCACTGGGACAAACTGGACCAGTGCGTTTTCTGGTTCAATGTGATAGCGGAATCACTGCAACCGGCTCTGTTTCTGCACTTTGCCCTCAGTTTTCCCGAAGAGCGGCTGAAGAAGTTGAGCCGCCGCTGGCTCTTGCCGCTGATCTATGTGCCCGGCGCGGTATTGCTCGGCTTGTGGATTTATGCGATCAACTTCTGGCAGGCCACGGCGCTGCTCAAGCACCGCCTGGACCAGACCGGCACCGCCTACGACGCAATCTACTACGTGTTCGCAGCCACTCTGTTTCTGCTCAGTTACAGGCGAGCCAACACGCCGCTGCTGCGCCAGCAACTGAAGTGGCTGACCCGCGGCGCGCTGCTGGCGGTGGTTCCATTCACGCTGTTTTACGCCATTCCTTTCCTCTGCGACTGGCAACCGTACAGTTGGCTCACCAATCTGGCGGGCCTGTCTATCATTTTTTTACCTTTGACCTTCAGTTGGGCCATCGTGCGCTATCGGCTGATGGACACGGACCTGATCTTCAAGCGCGGCGTGGCTTATACGCTGGCCACCGGCCTGATTCTGGGAGCCTACTTCGGAGTGATTGCGTCGGCAGCCGGGCTGGCCCACTACCGTCTGCCCGAGTCTGTCCGGGACACGGGCGAGGGCATCGCCATTATGTTGGCGTTGGCCCTCTTTGAACCACTCAAGCGCAGGATTCAGGGCTGGGTTGACAAGGTCTTCGACCGCCATCGCTACGACTACCGCAAGGCGCTGGTGGAGTTTGGCCGGGGCTTGAGCTCGGAGACCGATCTCCATGCCCTGCTGGAGTCAATTGTCGAGCGGTTGCCGAATACCTTGCTGGTGGCGCGCGTGGCTATCTTCCTGACTCAAAGCACAGAGGAACCTGGCCGCCTGTGGCTGGCCGCCTCCCACGGGTTGCCCGCCGAGGCCCTGGCCGATCAGTTGAGCATGGACCTGGGCTTTCTGGACTTTGACCAAGCCACGGACCACTCGCACATCTTTCTGGAAAATTCACAGCAGGCCATGCATTTGCCCGACGGCCAGCGACGCACCGCCGCCCTGCTGGACCTGAACTACTATCTGCCGTGTCGAGTCCAGGACGGAGCAACCAGCCGCACGATCGCCGTCATTGGTCTGGGCCGGACCATTGGCGGCGATTTTCTTTCCAGCGAAGATGTCGAGCTGCTCGAATCGCTGGCCAGCTACATCGGCATTGCACTGCAGAACGCCAGCCTCTACGCGCGGCTGGAAGTAAAAATCGGGGAGTTCGAGCGGCTCAAGGAATTCAACGAAAACATTGTCGAATCGATCAACGTGGGCATCCTGGCCCTGGATCTGGACGACCGCATTGAAAGCTGGAATGCGCAGATGGAGGCTATGTACGCGCTGAGCCGCGCGGAGGCCATCGGCCAGGAACTGAGTGCTGTCTTTCCAGCGGATTTTACTGAGGCGCTCGATGGCTTCCGCAACGAGCAGGGCGTGCATCACCTCTACAAGTTTCCGCTCACGACTCGCGCCGGCGAGCAGCGCGCCGTCAACATCGCCATTGCGCCGCTGTTGTCGCGAGATTTTGTTTCGGTTGGCCGCATTATTTTGGTGGATGACATCACCGAGCGCGTCTCGCTGGAAACGCAACTGGCGCAGGCTGACAAGCTCAGCTCCATCGGATTGCTGGCCGCCGGGGTGGCCCACGAAATCAACACGCCGCTGGCTGTCATCTCGTCCTATGCGCAGATGCTCTCCAAGCAGTTGAAGGGCGACTCCCGCCTGGGTCCGGTGCTGGACAAGATTACGCAGCAGAGCTTCCGCGCCGCCGAGATTGCCAACGGGCTGCTGAATTTTTCTCGCACCTCGACCACTGAGTTTCGCGACACCAACCTGAACCAGGTCATCCGCGACACGCTCTCGCTGCTCGATCACCAATTCAAGACCGCGCAGATTATTCTCGATCTGGAGTTGGCCGAGGAACTGCCTCCCATCCATGGCAACCCCGGCAAGCTGCAGCAGGTTTTTCTTAACCTGCTGTTGAACGCCAAAGAAGCCATGCCCGGCGGCGGCCGCCTGCGCGTAGCCACGCTGGCCAACCAGCACGACAACTACGTCGCCGCGCTGGTCAACGACTCCGGCACCGGCATTGCCCCCGAGCACCTGAAACGCATTTACGATCCGTTTTTCACCACCAAGAATGTACCCCGGGCCGGCGACCGCCGCGGCACCGGCCTGGGCCTTTCCGTCTCCTACGGCATCATCCAGGAGCACGCCGGCAAGATTCATGTCGAAAGCGCCATCGGCGCCGGCACAACCTTCCACCTTGAATTTCCCCTGTTGAGGAATAGCGTTCATGCCTGAGGTTGAATCGCTTTTGAATACGTCCGTATCCGCCACCGCCGGCGACTCCGGCTTGGTTGACAGCCTGGCCCGCATCCTGGTCATCGACGACGAGGCCGCCATCCGCGAGTCGCTCGAAGTGCTCCTCTCGCTCGAGGGGTACTCGACAAAAATGGCCGTCGACGGCGAAGAGGGGCTGCGGATTATCGATCAGGAAAGCTTCGACCTGGTGCTGCTGGACCTGGCTCTTCCCGGCCAGAGCGGCCTCGAGTTGCTGCCCCAGATCAAAGAGCGCCATCCCGATCTGCCGATCATCATGATCACCGCCTACGGCACAGTGGACAACGTCGTCGAGGCCATCCGCGCCGGCGCGGAGAACTTCGTTCAGAAGCCCTGGGACAACGAGAAGCTGCTGGCCGACATTCGCTCCGCCGTCGCCCGCCACAAGGCCGAAGAAGAGAACCTGCAACTCAAGCGCACCCTAAAGCAGCGCTATAACTTCAGCAACATCGTGGGCAAGAGCGAGATCATGCTGAAGGTCTTCGATCTGGTGGCCCAGGTGGCGCCCAGCCGCTCCACGATTTTGATTCAGGGCGAGAGCGGCACGGGCAAGGAGATGATCGCCAAGGCCATCCACGCCAACTCGCCGCGCAAGGACAAGCCCTTCGTCCCCATCAACACCGGCGCCATGCCCAGCGAACTGCTGGAGTCCACTCTATTCGGTCACGTCAGGGGCGCTTTCACCTCTGCCATTGCCTCCAAGAAAGGCCTCTTCGAAGTGGCCAACGGCGGCACGCTCTTCATGGACGAGATTGCCACCATGGGCATGGACACCCAGGCCAAGATTCTGCGCGTGCTCCAGGACCGCCGCTTCATGCACTTGGGCGGCGTGCAGGAGATCCAGGTGGACGTGCGCATCATCGCCGCCACCAACGTCGATCTGCGCAAGGAAGTGCGCGAGGGGCGCTTCCGAGAAGACCTTTTCTACCGCCTGAACGTTATCTGCGTTGACCTGCCGCCGCTGCGCGCGCGCCGCGAAGACATTCCCCTGCTGGCGCAGCACTTTCTCGACTTCTACGCCAACGAGAACGGACTGGCTCCGCGCAAGCTCTCCGCCGACGCCCTGCGCACCCTGGTCGATTACGAGTGGCCGGGCAATGTGCGCGAACTCGAGAATTCAATTGAACGCAGCGTGGTGCTCTCCTCGGGGCCCATCATCGGCTCCGATCTGCTGCCCGGCCACATCACCGGTCGCAGCTTACAGGACGCCTTGATGGAACACAACCCAGACGCCACGCTCTTCAATATTCTGGAAGACATTGAGCGGCGCATCATCGTCGAGAAGCTGGAGCGATGCAACTGGAACCAGACCGACGCCGCCGAACAATTCCACATCCCGCTCTCGACGCTGAACCAGAAGATCAAGCGGCTGAATATCGAGATACGCAAAAAGGGCAGGGAATAGACGGGCACTCGGCTATTATTGGACTTTTATCTCCGTGGCCCGGTTGTTTACATAAGTAATCGTCCAATGCTTGCCGTCCTGGTCGAAGGTCACCGTGCGGTCGCCTTCCTTGCCGCCGCTGGTGTGCGTCTTGCGACCGATGGCCATGCGCGTCTCTAGTTCACTCATCCCCGGCTTGACCTGGTGCGCATCGACGGCTGTCCATACCTCTTTGGGCCAGCGGTCGAAGATGGTGTGCGGATCATCGTAGTAAAAGAGCATATCGCAGAAGTAGGCTTCCTCGCTGCCCCCAATCGCGCCGATGGGCGTGGCGTAGAGCGTCGTGTCGCCCGGCAGCGTGAAAACCGCGAAGGCTTGCCGGCTGCCGTGACTCATGCCATCATCCTCGTTGGCGGGAGCGGCCTGCTTGACGATCTTCTTTACTTGCAGTTTTTGTGCCGCGGGAATCACTCCCACTCGCTTGGCGAAGACTACATGCCCGCTCGTGTACGGATAGTAGGGCATGAGATAGCCGTTCTTCATCCACACCGTTGAGCCTTCCAACTGCAGCGTGTCCTCAAAGTGCGAGGGAAAGATGGAGCGGATCACTGACACTTTATCCAGGTCCGGCCTCTGGCTGGCGATTTGTTGCCCGATTACTCCGGGGTCCTGACGATGCCGCCAAACAGAAAACAGATAGCCTCCGCCGATGGTCAGCGTAATCAGGATCGAGATAAGTATTATTTGCCAGTTCTTCACGCTTCCTCCGGTGGACTTTGCCGGCCGGTAGATGCCGCAAGTCCGCCCCTGGAAATTCTACAGGGTCAGAGCGCAAGTCTCGCCACGAGTTCCAAAAAGATACAGACTATTCGCATTCAAACAGCGACTTGTCGAGGCCGGATTGGCGAATAATGCTCAGTAGAGTGCCACGCATGAGTGGATTGTGGAGCGGAACGGGGACGGTGATGGTTGTTCCCTCCGTTTGCAACTGCATGATTCGGTGACTGCCGCGCTGGCGCACAGCGACAAATCCGCGCTCTTCGAGAATCCTGCAAGCTTCGGAGCCTGAGAGGACTCTCAGCTTACCCAACGGGCACCTCAACCTGAGTGACGAAGACCTCGCTATGCAACCGCTGTGCAATTTCAGTAGAAGAGGCAGTCTCTAAGAAAAGTGTCAAGGCTTCGACAAGGTTGGCGCGCGCCTCCTCAATCGTGGAACCCTGGCTAGCGATGTCTAAATCCGGGCACAAGGCGACAAAGCCATCGTCTTCCCGAGAAAGGATAGCCGTCATTTGGTGCGGTCTCTGCATATTCGGATTCTACGCCATTCAAGACTGCACGGGAGATTGCTTTCTACCACTCCCCGCTGGTCAGATACTCGTGGATGGACGCCGCGGCTTTGCGACCTGCGCCCATGGCCAGGATGACGGTGGCGCCTCCGGTGACAATATCGCCGCCGGCAAAGACGCCGCGCTTGCTGGTGCGCATGGAATTATCATCGGCCACGATGTAATTCCACTTGTTGGTGGCAAGATCGGGCGTGGTGCTCTGGATGAGGGGATTGGCGGTAGTGCCGACGCCGATGATGGCCACGTTGGCGGGCAGAACAAACTCAGAGCCCTTGACCTCGACAGGACGGCGGCGGCCGCTGGCGTCCGGCTCGCCCAGTTCCATGCGCACGCAACGCGCGCCGGTGAGCCAGCCCTTCTCGTCGCCGAGGAATTCAACGGGGTTGGTCAACATGCGGAATTCGATTCCCTCTTCGCGCGCGTGCTTCACTTCTTCGGCGCGGGCGGGCATCTCGGCATCGGAGCGGCGGTAGACGAGTGTGGCTGAACGCGCACCCAACCGCCGCGAGGTGCGCACCGCGTCCATGGCGGTGTTGCCTCCGCCCACCACGATCACGTCCTTGTCGCGGCAATCGTAGATCGGCTCATCGTACTCATCAGTCTGATAGGCGCGCATCAAGTTGACGCGGGTGAGAAATTCGTTGGCAGAGTAGACGCCGTTGAAGTGCTCGCCGGGAACGCCGAGGAAGACCGGAAGTCCCGCGCCGGTGGCTACAAAAACCGCGTCGTAATGCTCGTCGTTCATCAGTTCGTCGAGGGTGACGCTCTTGCCGACGATGACGTTGGTCTCGAATTCGACACCCATGCGGCGCAGGTTGTCCACTTCGCCCTTCACAATCGATTTGGGCAGGCGAAACTCCGGAATGCCGTAGACCAGAACGCCACCCAACTCGTGCAGCGCCTCGAATACGCGTACGCGATGGCCCTTCTGGATGAGGTCACCGGCAGCGCTCAAGCCTGCCGGGCCGCTGCCCACGATGGCCACGCTCTTGCCGGTCGCGGGTGCGTTGGCGGGTAGCCCCAACTTGCCGCTCTGACGCTCGTAGTCGGCGATGAAGCGCTCCAGGTTGCCGATGGCCACCGGCTGGCCCTTCTTGCCTACGATGCACCCGCCCTCGCACTGGTTCTCCTGCGGGCAGACGCGGCCGGTGATGGCGGGCAGGGAATTGTCCTCGCGCAACTTGGCCGCGGCGGTAAGAAAATCGCCGGCGCAGATCAGGGCCACCACTTCCTTGACCTTGACGCCCACCGGGCAATCGACGACGCAGCCGGGCTTGGCGCACTCAATGCAGCGCGTGGCTTCAGTCAGAGCATCGGCCTCGAGCAAGCCCAGGTTGACTTCCTCAAAGTTGCGACTGCGCACGGCGGGATCCGCCTCCGGCATGTGACGGCGCAGAATCTTCATGCGCTCTTTGAGGGGAAGAATATTCATGGCAGAGCGAGGCAGAGAATTTTTCTCAGGCATGATGGGTCTCCTTCGCGGCCAATTCTTCGCGAAGTTCGGCCACTTGCTCTTCCTTGTGTTCCTGAAATTGTTTCAGCGAGGCGCACTCCTTCTCGCGATACATGGCGTTGCGCTGCATGAGAACCTCGAAGTTGACCAAGGAGGCGTCGAACTCGGGGCCGTCCACGCAGGCGAATTTGCTCGACTTTCCCAGCAGCACACGGCAGCCGCCGCACATTCCCGTGCCGTCCACCATGATGGAGTTGAGGCTGACCATGGTCTTGATGCCCAGAGGCGCGGTGATGCGCGCCACTGCCCTCATCATGGGCACCGGGCCTACGGCGAGGACAAAGTCGATCTTGCGGCCCGCGGCGAGCAGTTCGTCGAGCTTTTTTGTCACCAGGCCCTGTTCGCCGTAGCTGCCGTCGTCGGTCATCACGTAGGTTTCGCTGCTGGAGGAGCGGACTTCATCTTCGAAGACGACCATTTCGGTGTTGCGCGCGCCTTCAATGAAGACCACGTGATTGCCAGCCTTCTTTAGCGCGTATGCGGTGGGCAGCGCCATGGCCGTGCCGACGCTGCCGGCTAGAATGACGACGGTCCCGAAATTTTCGATCTTCGAGGGATGGCCGAGGGGTCCGACAATATCGAGAATGGAGTCGCCCGTTTCCAGGCAATTCAACAGGGATGTAGTCTTGCCGATGGCTTGCACTACGATGGTGACCGTGCCGGCCTTGGGGTCAGAAGCCTTGATGGTAAGCGGAATGCGCTCGCCTTTGTCATGCAGACGGAGAATGACGAATTGTCCCGGCTGGTGCTTGCGCGCAATGCGCGGCGCCTCAATCACAAACTGCTTAATGTTGAGGCCGACACTACGGGCTTCCAAAATCTTGTACATAAAAGAAAAATCTCCGATTCAATCATGGTTATCGGCAATTCTCCTCCGCAAATGACTGAAAACCAGAGGCTGTAACGAATTGCACACCGAAGTAGAGGCAAACCTATCGCGTACCTATAGATTCATCTAGCATACCCGAGTGGGGATGTGATGCGAGTCACCTGGTGGAAGAAAAAGAGACAGTTCTGACCGATTTGGCCTCTGAGCCGGCTTCGCTTCAATCTTCCATTTCCAGATCCTGCTCCACTTCGGCCTCCATGGCGGGGAGAATGGCGCGCAATCGCTCGAACTCAGGGTTGCCGTAGAGGGGCATGATGCACGGATTCGCCATCATCTGAAAGAACCAGGGGCAGCGGGCCTCGTTTGCGGCGTGCAGTTCAGCCAAGGCGGCTTCATGTTCTCCCAGAGCGAGATAAGCGGCGGGCGTGAACAAGCGCACCACGTAGCGTTCGCGGCTTAGCCATTGCAGTCGCTCGAGGACGACACGGGCCTCATCCGCGCGGCCAGCGCAGGCCAGCGCATAGGCATGCGCGGCGCTGGCAGGATCGAAATACGGTGCGCGCTGTGCGAAATCCCGCGCAATCTTTATCGCTTGTTCCGCTTCCCCGTTGAAGGCAAGAATCACCGACCCATAGAGGCAGGTAGCATCATGGCCTGGGAACAGAGCGATCGTCTTGCGGATATGCTCCAGGCTTTCGGAGGCCTGCCCATCCAGGTGGAGCGCCCATGCCAGGCGGTTGTGCTGCCAGGGCGAAAAGGGATCGATGCGAATGGCGTCACGCAGCAGCTTGATGGCCTCGGCAAAGCGATGGCGGCTAAGAGCAAGTAAAGCGCGTGCGCGGGTGGTACAGAGCTCGTGGGGCAGGTGCGCGCTGAGAGAGTAAGCCAACAGGGCCGAAGGCAGGTTGCGGTCGAAATGGAAGTTGATCCAGCCCAGCGAGGGCAGCAGGGCTTCAGCCTGAAAGGGAAGATCGGGAATAGAATCCGCCATGCGGTGCACAAGTTCTGCCGCAACGGCGGGAGACATGAAGCCGTACAAGGCCTGAACAACGCACAGGTTCGCCAGATCGACCTTGGCGCAAGTCAGCGTGGGATCCAGTTCGATAGCCTTTAAAAGGCGCTGCAATCCGTCCTGCATCCGGTGGCGATGAAGCGTCTGCCACTCATGGTGACCGCTCAGAAACATCTCGTAGGCCTCTGCCTGCCGGAGGCCGCTCTCGTTCTGAATGCCGTTGACGGCGGCGGCGGAAATATCGATGCCAGCATCGCTCCGCCGTTGCGATAAGGCTGCTTCGGCAGGGACCCCGGCGCCAAGCCGATAGGCCAGCCGCTGCATCAGTTCCTGTTCCAGCACGCCTGCTCGATTTTGTGGCGTCAGTAGATCTTCAACCCAGATTTGCGTGCCGTCCTCGACGTGGATCATCTCCGCCCGGAGCCGGTAATGCGAGGAGAACGCTTGCAGGGTTCCGGTCAGCACCAGGTCGGCCTTTAGTTCCCGGCCAATCTGCAGGGCGGTGAGCCCGCGCTGCGCCAAGTTGAAGACGGAATCCCGGGCCAGCACCGCGACGGCGAAGCCATCCGCGCGGGAGAGGCAGGCTGTGGTTTCTTCTGCCAGGGCCATTCCGAGATGTTCCGGAACGGAGTGCCCGGTGGCGAAGGGCATGATGGCCAGTCGAACAAACGTCCCGGCAGGCGCCGCGCCCTCGCGCCTGATTGTGGCCGTAAAGCGATAGCCGCGCTTGTAAACAGTTTGGATGCACTCATCCGGCTCAAGCCGCGCGCGCAGGCTGGACATGCACTTGGGAACGCTGTCTGCCGTCACATGCACATCGCCCCACAAAGCATTTTTCATCTGCGCAGGCGAGACCACCTGGCCGGCGTGCGCTATAAGCAGGCGCAGCGCCGAGAGCTCCCTGGGAGGCAGGTGAACCAACGCTTCGCCGCGCCACAGCGTGCCATCAGCATCCAGCCGGAAGCCAGCAAAAGAACAGGCCGATGCTCGACCTCGACGGCCAAGAGCTATCTTCGATCCGGTATCTCCACGCCGACGGCCAAGGCTTGCCCCCGGCGCGCCAAAATCCCCACTGCGGCGGCCAGAACCTTTCGCCGGGGAGCCCGCATCTCCATTCCGGCGACCAGGACTAGTCTCCGGGGCAACAGTATCTCCACGCCGGCGTCCGAGACCTGCCGCTGGCAAGCTCGGATCATGCGCATCGCTCGAAACTGAGTGGGGCTCTTTCGTTGCTGCCACCTTGCTTCCCCTTATCCCGGTCGACACGGCTACTTATCTCTTGTCCATCGGGACAAAAAGAAAGGCAGCGGACAACAGTGGTCGCGGGAATCTGCATGGGGGAGGCCAAGAGGAAAAAAGAAAGCAGTAGTTCCAGCGAATCTCTGTGCTTCAATGGGCCCAGTTATTTCATTGACCTCCAGACTATATGTTTTCAATACGCATGGGAAGGGCATGACGAAATTCTTTGTATTTGTTCATTAGCGAAGTAATCAATGATACGTTACTAAGGACAGACTTCAAGAAAACTTCAGAGTAACTTCAAGTATTCTTCCGGAAAATCAAGACTGGGTGTTGGCAAACTAATCAGAGGGAGTTTGCCATGTCCAAAACTGTTTCCTACGCGCAGTGGTCTCTTGAACCCTATTGTATCGGGATGAAGCTGCGCTCTCTGCGCACCAAGAAGCGGCTCACGCTCTCGCGCCTGGCGGCGGAAACAGGTCTTTCCACGGCGCTGTTGTCCAAACTGGAGACGGACCGCATGGTTCCCACGCTGCCCACACTGGCCACTATCAGCCGGGTCTACGGGGTGGGGATAAGCTACTTTTTCTCTGAGCCCGCCCGGCACACGCTCTCCATCACGCGCAGGGCTCACCTGACAGGCAACAGCCGCGGACTGGAGTCTGTGAAGGTGACGCCGCTAAACGCAGTGACGGAGGAGACACGGCTGGTGGCGCGGATGATCGAGTTTCCCGCCGGCGGAGTCTCCTCCTGCGAGACGGATTCCTGCAGCAAGGGGAGCGCGCTGATATACGTGCTGGAAGGAAAGCTGCAGTTGGATGCTGGCGGGATGCAGGAGGTGCTTGAGACCGGCGATTGCGCCTGCATGGAGAGCGAGATGGCTCTGGCCTGGAGCGCGGCGGGCAAGCATCGCTGCCGAGTACTGGCGGTGACGGCGGTCGGGCCGCGCGCGGAAGGTTGATCGGCCCAAGTTACTGGTTGACGCGCGGGATCAACTTGAATGAGTCAAGAAAGCGCTTAGCGCTGGCATACGGTGTATCGCTGGGATACGCCACCTGCATCTGGTAGAGGATCGTGCCCACAAAGTAGAGGCGGATAATGTAGTGGATTGAATCGCCTTCGCCCTCGAGTTCCAGGCCGGGATGGCCGCTGAGGGTGATCTTCTTTTCGCTCAGCGGCGTATAGGTGATTTTGTTCTTCGCATTTTGCAGCAGAACATTGGGATCCTGTCCAGCGGCCTCCGCGCCATAATCGCCAACCCCGACCATCATTCCCGCCGGATCATCGTTGGCGAGATAGATGCGCAACTCTCTATTGCCCGCTCCGGCGGGGACGTCTTTCTTAGTCAGCTCTGGTTCGGACGGGAAGGAGGCGCTGAACCCATCCTCCGGATAGCTGTAGGTCTTCCACTGCTGGGCCTGCGCACCGAGCGCGGCGGCAAAGGAAAGCAGAGCAACTGCCAGAGTGAAACGTTTGAGTAAGGAGGATTGCCTGTCGCGCATATCGATTGACCTTCTCGAAGCGGGATTTCCGAATTCTGCGATTCTAGCATTTCAGGCGTGTTGGCGCTGACTCTGCCATGCCGGCGATCCGCTGTTTGCCGCCGGCGGGGGCAGTCTGTAGGATGGACAGGAAATCAAGGAGTTCCGCGCCAACTGTGAACTTTACCACGCCTCAACCAGCTACAGCCACAGGCTCTGCGGCTGTTGCCGCTACCATCTTACAGATTGAATCGATCACCATGTCAGGTTGGTCGAGATGAATCCAATGTGCGCTTGCCGGAGCAATCACCTGCTGCACGTTGTTGCCGATGCGGCTCAGATCTTCGTGGGAGAGCGGCGTTGATTTTCCCGGCGTCAGCACAAGCACGGGGATGTTCTGAATGGGGCCTGCGTTCTGCATCTCCCGGACGGTGTCGGGAACTGCCATGATGTGGCTGCGCATACCCTTGAAGTTGCCTGGCCGCGACCAATGGGCGGCAATGATGGGCCAGACCTCGCGCGGCATCTTGCCCACCTCGTCCTTGATGCGGCAGAGAACGTGCCGGCCGCCATCGCCGGCAGCGCCAGCCAGTTGATGCGCGGTGCGGCCGGAGTGCAAAAAGAGCGATGTGACAGCGAGGCGGGCGACTCCGATGCGCGCAAAGGGAATCGCGATACGGAAGAGCTTCTTACCGCGATTGAGTTCGGATTGCTTGGCAGGGTCCAGCGGCGGCCACTCTTCGATTCTCATGGGGTCCACCAGCACCATGCCCGCCACTTCATACGGATAATTGAGCGCAAAGCGGCGCATTACCAGCCCGCCAAAGGAATGTCCCACCAGGATGTAGGGCGGCTTGATAGCGGCGCCCGCCAGCAGCTGATGCAGTTCGGCGGCGATGTTGGCGGGCGTGCGCGCCGTGCGAGCTGGGCTGCTCCAGCCCAGTCCGCCGCGATCATAGGAGACTGTCGAAGCAAAGCGCGAAACCGGCTCCTGAATGTGGAACCAGTTCAGATTGGTGGCTGCGATCCCGGCTTCAAACAGAACTGTGGGGTTTCCTGATCCCTTTTCCACCAAGTAGAGCCTGCGCCTGCCTCCGATGTCGATCCAGCGGCCATCCCTGGCATAGCGCTTGCGGTCGGAGCGAGCGCCGAGGCATTGATACACAATGCCCGTCGCGATCAAGGCCGCGGCCACGCCGAGAATGAAGAAAAGCAAGTTCATCTGCCGTCCTAAAAATACGTCAATTGCTCTGGAGAAAAGTCCTTTAGGCTGAGATTAGCCTTGGGCGTGCCGCGGTCAATAATCAGTAGTGTTGACCCGGCCTGGCCGCGAATCTTCGCTTCCACCTGGTGTGCCGACCAGAGGCCGCCCTCCTGACGCAGGCCGAAGTAAGTAAACTCCTTAACGGTTCCGTTTTTCAGCGTCTTCTCCACGTAAACTGGAAAGCCAATGCTGCGATCAAGCCAGGTGGTGACCTCGGCGTAGTGCGTCTTGACGGCGGGGCCCGGCGTGCTCTTCACAACATTGCAATCGCGCGCGCCAAACTTCATGTTCTCCGATACCTTTTGTTCTGCCCAGAAGTACTGCGCTTCGAGAAAATCCTCGTAGCTGAATCCGGGTCCAAGCAGCCCGTCAGACCATTTTTCAAACGGTAAAGAAGCTGGGGATTGATCGCCGGGGTGAGCAATCAGGATGGTGTTCTTGCCGCCGAGCCGCATCTCCAGCAGGATGTGGACAGGGGCGTGGGCGCTAACCGATGCATCCGCGCCCGTCTTTGAGGCCGTGCCAAGCTCCAGCAGAACGCGCAGCACGCCCGGAAACCAGTGCGCCTTGATAGTAATGGGAAAGCTGATGCGAATGCCATTCGCCTGCACGTGAACCAGATGGCCGCTGGCGCGATAATCCGCCGACTCGATGCGAGAGCGTGGCGCGGCCAGCACCGTCTTCACATCCGCTGCGTGCGCGGTAATCGGCATCAGGATCGCCGCCGCCATCGCGAGAGAAAGAATTCTCATGCCTCGATCCTCCCGTCGCGCAGGCGAATCTGCCGCGCCGCTGAGTGCGCGATCTCGTTCTCGTGCGTCACAACGATCAGCGTCATTCCGCGCTGCTTCTGAATCCCGGTAAGAATTTCCATGATGCGCGCTGAGTTCGCACTGTCCAGATTACCGGTCGGCTCGTCGGCCAACAAAATCTCCGGCTCATTGGCCAGAGCACGGGCAATCGCCACCCGCTGCCGCTCGCCCGCGGAGAGTTCATTGGGATACTGCCGCAAGCGGTGCTCCAGTCCCATCTCGCGCAGCAGAGTCAGCGCCCGTTCAGCGCGCTTCGGCGGCGTGGGGTTGAGGGCCAGCATAGGAACCTGAACATTTTCGAGGACGCGCAGCGTGGGCATCAGGTGAAATGCCTGGAAGATGAATCCGACGCTTTTGGAGCGGTAGGTGTCCAGATCAATCGCCGAGCCGAGCCTTGCGTTCCTGAAGAGAACTTCACCACTGGTTGGCGTGTCGAGCCCGCCCAGAAGTTGCAGCAGGGTGGATTTGCCGCTGCCGCTCGGTCCGCTGATGGCCAGGAACTCTCCGGCTTCGATGGCGAGATCAACGCCGCGCAGGGCCTCGATGCGCCCCTCGTCGTAACTCTTGCGCAGGTCGCGCACTTCCAGCAGCAGGCTAGTCATGGCGCAGCGCCTCCACCGGCGAGAGATGCGCGCCGCGCCATGCGGGGACGGCCCCTGCGACCAGCCCTGAAAGGAGCGCAATGGCCAGCGCCTCCAGCAGGTGCAGCGAAGAAACAGATGCCGAGACGATACTCGCTGTCTGCGGCAAGCGAGAGAGCAAGCGCAGGGCTCCCGATCCGATAACGATGCCTAAAACGCCTCCAACCAGGCCGAGTACGGCTGCTTCGGTCTGGATGAGCAATAATATTTTCCAGCTCTTCCAGCCCAGCGCGCGCAGGATGCCGATCTCTCTGGTTCGCTCGAAAACGGACATGGCCATGGTGTTGACGATGCCCAGGATGCCCACAATCAAGGCGATCGCGGATGTGCCCCAGGCAACAGCTTGAGCCAATTGCACGAGTTGGTTATTGCTGGCGCGCTCGACTGCCGGTTGTGCGCGCAAGCCGGGCAGAGCGGATTCTATCTGTGCTTGAGCGCGTTTTAGATAGCGGTCGGGCGCTTCGCCGGGTGGAGCGGGGCGAAGCCGGACATGAAAGCCAGAGACCTTGCCGACCAGGCTGGTGAGCTGTTGCAGTTGATCGAGAGGCATGATTACCGCTCCGGCTTCAAGAGCAGTGCCGCCGTGAAAGATGCCTGCAACGATGAAACCGGCGCCCTGAATTTCCAGGGAATCGCCCACTTTCTTATCGAGATTTCTGGCCAAGCTGTCGCCCAGAATCACTTCAGGCTTGCCGTTGTGAAAGCGTCCTCCGGCAGTGAACGTGAGCGAATCGAATTCGTAGGAATTGTCTTGCCAGCCAAAGATCAGCGCATTGACATCGGGTGTGAGCGACATCATGTTGAAGATCATGGGCATAGCTTGGGCGACGACGGGTAAAGAACGGAGTTTTACCCCGGCTGACTCATCCACGGAAGTATTGAGGAATGTTTCCTGGACGACGGCGATGTCGGTGCCGCTGCTCGAGTAGAGGCGGAGCCATTCATCCTCAAACGCCCGCGAGAAGCCGACCAAAGCGACAAAGGCGCCGATGGCCATTGTGATGCCGCCAAGCGTCAGCAGCGTCCTCAAGCGCCTGCGCCAGAGATTCTTCCAAGCAAAACCTGTGAAGGAGAGTTGGCTGGCCATGCGCGGGGAACAGTCCTCATAAATTATGAAACAGAGTTGAGGGAAGGAAATTGGGCAAAAACCTACTTACAAACTCACTTACAACAGCCACAGACAAATCAACCATCGCCGGTGAGCTTTGCTCTAACTCGCCGAGCTACACGGGCCCGAGGAGCAACTTGGCTCGCCGGACCCGCTTAAAAACAATATTACCGGTTGCCGCGCGAACCGCCGCCGCCGCCGCCGCTGCCCTTGCGCGCCTGGTAACAATCCCGGCAATAGACCGGGCGGTCACCACGCGGTTCAAAAGGCACTGTTGTAGGCTGACCGCAGCCCGAACAAATCACAGGTGTTCCCTGTGCCGAGCTCGAACGGTAGCCGGAGCCCCCCGCATCGTTTTTCTTTGCCTGACGGCAATTCTTGCAACGCTTTGGGGTCGAATAACCACGTTCCTGAAAGAACGTCTGATCAGCAGCGGTGAAGGTGAAGTCCTGCCCGCAATCGCTGCA
>Ga0302320_10004745_pt1 | contig 30737 bp, 18 predicted proteins | sample Bog_T0_3_FD_202130 | JGI IMG/M metagenome (GOLD analysis project Ga0302320, IMG submission 202130) | Peat permafrost microbial communities from Stordalen Mire near Abisko, Sweden - Bog_T0_3 | ecosystem: Environmental > Terrestrial > Soil > Wetlands > Peat | place: Sweden: Abisko, Stordalen Mire... | reverse complement strand
AATTGCTCAAAGACGAGGCCGGGAAACTCCTGCTGGTGGATGACAAGATCGTGACCGAGGCTTTGGAACGCACCTTGGCCAGCAATGATTTAGTCAAGGAAACGATCAACGGTCAGGACCTCATCTTTTTGCCGCGCCTGAAACGCGCCGAAGAAATCATCGCAGGCCGGATTAGAAGCCTCGCCAGTTCACCATCCGCGTTTCCGCCCATTGATTTCGACAAGGCAATCATCTGGTGTCAGGAAAAAATCGGCAAGGAGCTTGCCCCCAGCCAGCGCGACGCGCTCAAGCTGGCCCTGTCGAGCCGGGTGCTGGTCATCACCGGCGGCCCCGGCGTTGGCAAAACCACTCTGGTCAACGCCATCCTGCTGATCCTGCGGGCCAAGAAAGTGCGCTGCCTCCTGTGTGCGCCCACCGGCAGAGCCGCCAAGCGCCTGTCTGAAACGACCGGCGTAGAGGCCAAGACCATCCACCGCCTGCTCGAAGTCCAACCCGTCACGGGCAGCTTTGGCCGGAACGAAGCAAAGCCCCTGGACTGCGACCTTCTGGTTGTGGACGAAACCTCGATGGTGGACGTGACGCTCATGGCAAACCTGCTTCGCGCCCTGCCGCCGAAGGCCAGCCTGCTTTTGGTGGGCGATATTGACCAGTTGCCGTCGGTGGGGCCGGGCATGGTGCTGCGGCATGTGATTGAAAGCAAAATCGTGCCGGTGGTGCGCCTGACCGAGGTCTTCCGTCAAGCCGCGCACAGCCGGATCATTGTCAACGCCCACCGGATCAATGAAGGCCAGATGCCGGAGTTTCCGGCCAAGGGCGGCGAGTCGGATTTCTTCTTCATCGAGCGGGACGAGCCGGATCAGATTGCGGCGACACTGGTGGAGATGGTGAAGACTCGCATCCCGGCCAAGTTCCGGCTCGACCCCATCCGCGACATTCAGGTGCTCTGCCCCATGAACCGGGGATCGCTCGGCATCCGTGAACTCAATGTGCGGCTCCAGAATGAATTGAACCCGGCCCGCACCAACGAACCATCCGTGGAAAAGTTCGGCTGGCAGTTTCACCTCCGAGACAAGGTGATCCAGACCGAGAACAACTACGACAAGGACGTGTTCAATGGGGACATAGGCCAGATCGTGAAGATTGATCCGGTGGAGCGGGAGCTCACGATCCGGTTCGATCAACGCGAGGTGGTTTACGATTTCGGTGAACTGGATGAGGTCTCGCTGGCCTACGCCATCACGATCCACAAATCACAAGGATCGGAATTTCCTGCCATCGTGACGCCGCTGGCCATGCAGCAATACATGCTTCTCCAGCGCAACCTCGTTTACACGGGTATCACGCGGGGCAAAAAACTCGTCGTGCTTGTCGGACAACGAAAGGCGCTGGCGATGGCGGTGAAGAATAACCGGACTGAGAATCGGTTCTCAGGATTGCTATCCAGACTGATCGCATGACCGGCACTTAAAATTTGCCCTTCGGCGTGGTTTAACCAAAAGTGGAGATGGCGGATGAAGTTCCGGCAAAAATTGCCCCATAACAAATGATTCATGGCAAAGCTCCAGCAACAACACGAACCCGTGTATCGCCAAGCTGCAAAATGATTTTCTTCAATTTGTCCGATAAAGAGTCATGCCGTTCCTGTTCCTGCCCTCGATCATCGAATTCACGCTTCAGGCAATAGGCCATCCCATGATCACCAAATCGAACCTCATCATAGGGCTTCACCACCGCCGTCCCGACACCGCAACGACGGCTATCAAATTATCGTCGCATTGCTTCCAGTCTCGCCGAAAGTGGGGCCTCCACCACTAATTCCAAGTCCGATACAACCGGAACCGGTGCTGTGTCGGCGATGACGGATTCTGCGCCATCAACCAGCCGATATTCATACGCATGGCGGGGCGGACGTTCGCCCGGCGCGGTGAGTAATTGCAATTTCCCATTTTCGACCAACTGCCCCAAGAAACGCGCCCCAGTCCGGAACGATCTGCCGCATAGCAGGCCAGCGTCGCGCACACCTATGAAAAAGTCCGGCGAACCAGCCTCTTCACAATGCTTGCGGATGGCAAACATCAAGCGTTCCAGCGGACTTTCTGGAAAATCAGTGTGTCTCGTCCAGCGAGTCCACTTGTCGGCACATGCTGTGAACCAGCTCTTCTGGCGCGCACCCTCGACACTCGTCCGCAGTTCGGCACGGTATTCAGCAAAGTCGCCCCTAAGCCGTAAACCTTTGCGCAGGTGTTCGGCCATCCATGCTCTTATCGCCTCATTATAATCACGGATCGTCAGTGAGTGGTTGATCCGCTTTGCGTGCAATGCCATTGCTTTCCCCAGATCCAGCAGTTTGAGGTGGGTGAAAATCGTGCCGTCCGGTTTGACCAAGTCTCCAACGTGGAACCTCCCCATACGACACCAAAGCCCCGTGACCAGTCTCACTGAATTAGCATCTGATGTCACACAGCGATGTGTCTCACAACCTCTCCCCTCACTCTCATCGCTGTGTGCCAGATCCAAGATGATCGGCAGGACTTGGGCGTTCGGGTAGCACCACAATCCATCGTCAAACGAGACGAAGCTCGCTCGCGAAACATCGCGCGCCGCTGTGTCAGGCTCATGGCCATAAACGTTCCTGACGTGTTCCGCAACCTGCTCAAAGGCGGAACTGTGTTGGTTGGCGTTGCAAGGTGGTATGCGGAACAGGAGGCGCACACCGCCGCCTCGTGCCGATCTGAAAGCGGCGAGGCAAAAGGGATCGGCAACGGCGTCCTGCACCGCCTTGGTGCAATCAGCCGCCGAGAGGCCGTCTAGGTCTATGCCGATTTGCCCGGCGTGACGTTCCAGACCGTCGCTGGCTCTGCGCTGAAATACGCCAGACCAAGTGACATACGGCAGCCGCTGTTTCGCTTTGCGCTGCTGGTTGCTGTCCTGCGGCATGTTGCGGAGTTCGAGAATGGGTTCGCGCCATTCGCCAGCACGAATACTCTCCAGCACCTCACCAGTGGTTCGAGTTTGCAGTTCCTTCGGCTTGCGAACATTGAGTCCAAAGGAAATTGGGGTGGTGATGTTCATACCAATTTTTGTACCCGTCGCCCGACAGCGGCGTTTTGATTCCGCGCATGCCACGCTGAGCCATTCTGCTCGCTGCGGCACGTGACAGGCGGATTGGGGTTCAAAAAGCGTTCATTAGTGGCCATCCCGATTGAGGTGTAACGCGCAATTATGCGCCTCGCCCATGACAACCTCTGCTGAAACGCAAAGATGCGGAGGTAACCGCCTGCGACGCCGCGGGCCACCAAACACGAATCGGAACGCCGCGACAGCTTACGGGCAAATAGCGGCGAACGGGTTTGCACCCAGCAAACGCCGGGCGCGACCAGCCATGCGCAAATCGATGGGTTGCCGATGGTGTCGCCGTGGGACATCATTCCACCGCACCGAACTTCCGAACGTTGAACGTGGAGGGACGGCGATTGGGTTAGTTGTGGGTTTGGCATGGCGGGATCATCTGGTTTGGAAAAGTGCCGCGCCGGTTGTTCAGGCCGACGCGGCTTAATGACCCCGCAATTTTGCCAGCGGCCTTGAGAAGGCCCTCCGACAAATTCTCAAAATGTGAACGTGCGGTAATCATTTGATCAGAGCTTCGCTCCGTTTTATTGGCGCGCAAGTGCCACTTTGCCCAGCACTTGAATTGGGTGTTAATGGACGGGCGTTCACTGGGCAGGGGCCTCCTTACCCCAGCCGATGAATCCTTCAATTTTCCTGCGGTTGTAAGCGTCCAGCCGACGTCCAGCGGTGACGCGCCGAATCGTCTCGTAAAACTTCTCGGGCTTTTCGCTGTGCCCAGTGTGGTCGGCGGAAAAACAGGTCTGGAAGTCCTTGCATTCCACAAATTCCGGCGACCCGACCTTCCCGTACAGGCAGAACTCGCAGGTGTACTGGGGAGACCCAGTAGGCTGCATCCCGCGATCCTTATGCCACACGAAGGTGCATGAATATTTCACCCCCCACTTTTCAAAAAGATCAAATGCCGCCGGGAGGAATGTATTCGTCGTCCACAGGAAGACATGGCAGTCTTTGGCGGCATATTTTTTGACGAGATTCTCCTGTTCAATCTGGGCGAGCGTCATGGTGGAGTAACCCAACTTGACCTCGTCCATCGCCTGCCACGGCGGATCCATGATGATGACGTCGAACTCGCCGACAGCCGCTTTGGGTTTACGAGCCGCGTTCTTTTCCAATTTCCGCCGGATCTTCTTGATCTTCGCCTCGCGCCGGGCCTGCCCTACGCTCATCACACCATTGCGAACGTCCTCATACATCTTTCGATCTTCGCGTTTCAAGCGGGCGAGAAACTGCCCCTCGACGATTTCCTTCTTGCCGATGCCCAGTTCCTTCAGGGTGGGCGGCTGCGGAAACGGCGAGTACCGAACGACCCCAACCGTTTTATTTCCGCGCCCCGGGCCCACAATGCGCCCGGCAGTGCCGATGTTCTTCGGGCTACCCGCCCAAATTTCAGCAAGGAGCGTAATGGCGTCGATCTTCAAGGCGGTGGCCATGTCGATGATGTCCTTCGATACGTGCTGCCGACGGGCGTAAACCTCGAAGGCATGGGCCATATCGACCACTTCCTTGGCTTCGGTGGCGTCGCAAACCTGTGCCAAAAGCGACCGTGCCTGCTCCAGTTTGGCCAGCATGCCGTCGCGGCAGGGACGGGGGCTGCACTGCGGGTAGGAGACAATCTTCCTGTTGCCATCGTGGGGATGGCGTGACGGACGGGTTGGTGGTGTCAATTTCACAGAACACCACCTTTCTGAAACCTAAGAAGAGCTGCCAAAACGCTCTCTACATGAAAATACCGCCTGCGGCCACCTTTGAGCACGATGCTCGGTATCGAGCCGGTTTTGCAGTGATTATACAGAGTTTTCCTACACCCGATTGGGAATTGACGAAGCAGTTCTTGGCCCGTGACCAAGGTCGCCATTACAGGAATCCCCATAGTTGCGGCGTTAGGGTCCGCGTCGGCTTCCAACTTCGCTTTGCTTCCGGCCCCGTGAAGCATTTGTTTTTTGTGCTGTGTGATCATAAGTTTCGAGCACAGCTTGACCCGGTTCTATTGACGGAATCAAAGGCCTCATCCCCGTCAACTTTTTAGGAAGGCAAAACCGATTGCTAAGAAAGTGAAAAGCGAAATCTTGAAAAACCCAACGACCTGCTAAATCGTATTCGCGCCCGCAAAGCTCTGAAATTTATCTTTCAAATCTCTGAAAATAAATTTACGGATTTGGGAGTCGCTCTTGCGATGTTTAGATGTGTCACCGTCCTTTGTAACGCTGATTCTCTCCTTCCGCTTTTTAGGTGTGATCTCATAATCCCGCAGTTCGGGGATTTTAGCCAAATCGCCGTAACGCAACTTAAGAAGCTTTGTAGCAATGTTCCACCAAACCTGCCAATTCTCTTTGGATAATTCTCCTAAATCACAAAGCTCTTTCTTAAAATTAATAGGGAGGTCGTCATCGCACATCCATCCGCGCCGCATTTCGATTTGTTCATAAAGTTGGACAACCCATTTTGTGATTACATTCTTTTCCAATCGCGCCACTTTATCAAAAGGCATAGGAAGATCACGCCCAATGCCAAGGTTGTTGAGGAGCATTATATGGTCTCCATTAAAACGTATGTGCGGTGATTTCATGACTGGCCAAGACGGCAATCTTTTTGGCCATAGGCCAAGAGCGTTTGGCTCCGCGTCCAACTTTTCGTTCAGGGCTTTTACAAACGGCACCAAAGTTTTTGCAAGTTTCAGGAGTGCACCCCTATCACCCTGCTCGGCAAGCGTCCAAAGTAGGCCAAGGATTTTGTGACTTTTCCAAAACAGCGCCTCATTTACTATCGCAGGAACGTTTGCCGATTTCACGGCAACCATATGGCCTGCTTTTTCGCCAAAAAGCGTGTAGCCCTCTTGCACATGAATCGCATCGACTGGCCGCCGTCCAGCTGGGATGCCGTTCGTTGCAATATTTATGTCATCAATGTCAAAGAACGTGGGAATAAAAACGGCTACGTCCATGATGTATTCCAAAACTACCGCTCGAATGTTGGCCCTGACTTCTTTTTGATCAGCCAATTTGAGTTGGTTGCAATAAGAAGGGGAATCAATCTCCTTAAGAATTGCGGCAGCATATCGGGCCCGCTTCTTTGCCGCTTCCTTCAACATCCGTTTATGTTCTCCAATTCCTTCTAAAGCAGAGCGGCGTATAACTTTTGGATCCTTGAATTCCGGATATTGTTTTAGAAAACCGGGGTTTTCTCTGATATGAATCTGAATTCTCTCAATCCCATATTTGATGAGTTTAGCCTTCGGGCTATTTATATTGATGCGGTCAGACGGGCCGCGTTTTAATTTGTGCTTTTCTCCGGCTGCCCCGGCTCGGCCTTTCCTATATTCAGCGGATGTTCCAAATACTGAATCGTTGAAACCAACAGGAAATAAATGCAATTCTTTTCGTCCGATCTCGTCCTCAAAACACCCCGCGAAATCCACGTTCATTTTTTTGAGAGTCTTCATGGGTGAATCTTTTAGATTAATGTTCCACCAAAGCCACGCACTTATTTCTTGGGCTTATTCGGCATCACGTTGAACCACTTTTTCGCCTCGGCTTTCGTTCCCAGCCCGTTGTAATTCGCGTGAAGCATCGTGGGCGAATGGCCCGCTTGTGCGGCGGTCAGATTTTCGTTCTGGTGCAAGGCGAAATGGAACGTCACAAAGCCGTGGCGTAATCCGTTACGGCGTGGTGGGATTTTCAGCGATCTGCGCAGCGCGGTAAATGCCGCCGTGTAGCCGTTTAATGTTTGCGTCGCAATATTGCCCTGCTTTCCCCGATAAGGAGCGAGCCACAGTTTTAGGGCCGGGCCGATATCCACAAGTCGTCTCTGCCGGTTTTTGCTTTTGGACGAATTAATTTCAATTTGGCCGGGGATTTTGAACACATCACACCAATCGAGACGCAAGGCTTCTTGCAGACGTAGTCCACCCAAGGCTTGAAGTGCAAAAATGTGGCGCATCTTGTCTGAGGAATGTTCCAGTAAGGTGCGGAGCTCTTTTGGGCGGTAGTAATCAATCGGTGCGTCTTCCAGTTCCTCGCTCTTCAGCCCAGTTGCCTCAAGTAGCCGGTGGTTGGCTGCGAGATAATCATTGCGAACGCACCAGCCAAGGAACATCCGTACCGTTGTCCTGAGATGATTACGACTCTTTGCGGATAACTTTGGGTGTGCATTAACGTAGGCGTCGAGGTGAGCTTTCGTGAGGTCGCACACGGCGTTTCCCGGAAACGAGTCGGCAAATTCATTCAACTGTCGCGAGGTGTCCGCAAAGTAGGTTGGATTTAACGCCGGACGTTTTTTACCCGGCTGCACAACCGTCTTTGGCTTCCGCTCGGCGCAAAACGCTATGACGGCATCCGCTAGCGGTTTTCGTTGGACAGTGGAAATGCTCTGGCAATACACGCGGACGGCTTCTGGTAGTGAGCAGTCTTTCGGCAATTGTTTGACGGCGGAAATGTAGTTGCCGGTCATTTCGACGACGGAAACTATCTTGCCGGTTTCCTGCCTAAACGTGGTGAGCATTTCAAAGACGGTGAGGGCGTCTTGCGCCTGCTTTGCGGTCAGGGCGGATGATTGCTGGCCTTTGTGAAGCTCCTTCACCTTGTCTTCCGCCGCTTTTTTCGCTTCGCCGTAGGTGGCAAATGTCAGCATCCGTCGTTTGCCAGCAACCCTGAAAGCGACACGATAAAATGGAAATCCTTTCGCGGGCGTATAGATTTTGGCTCGCTGGTCGTAATACTCGACTGTGACGGGGAATTTCACACGGCGGTCAGGACTTCGAGCCTTTCTTTGTGCAAATTCTGTGCAAACTACCTCAGAACCGTTCAATATACCAACAAAAGTGGTGCCCACGACAGGACTTGAACCTGTATGATTTTACTCACTAGAACCTGAATCTAGCGCGTCTGCCAATTCCGCCACGTGGGCAACGTGTATTTGCAGCCCATTTCCCGGGATTTCCCGCCTGCACAATACGTCGGCAACGAGCGGGATTATGGCAGAATCCAACTCAACGGCAAGTTGCATCGTGTCAGCCCCAATACAGCCGTTTTGACAACAGCCTTTGGGCATTTAAACGGTTCATAAATGATCCGTCACAACAACTACTGCGCCCGTCCAAACTTCTTCTCCAGTTCGCGGTAATTCATTTCAATCAGTGTCGGGCGGCCGTGCGGGCAGGTGTAGGGCATCGTGCAGTGCCGCAAATCCTCGACAAGATTTTCCATTTCCGCTCCGCCAAGCGGATCGTTGGCTTTCACCGCATGGCGGCAAACGGTCTTGGCTACGGTGTGTTCGCCCAGGCGCGCCAAGTTTACCTCGCGTCCGGCGGCGCGCAGTTCGTCCACCAGATCGAACACAAACCGGCGCGTGTCCGGCACCTTCACGAACGGCGGCAGCGCATCCAGCAAAAAAGTCCGCTCGCCGAATTCGCTCAAGCCGACGCCTAGCCTCGTCAGCACAACGAGTTGCTCGCGTAAAAAGTGCGCGTCGCGGGGCGGCAATTCGATGGTTTCTGGCAGTAAAAGCTTTTGTGATGGCACGGTGGCGTTCAATTCGATACGCGTCATCATCTGCTCGAATAAAACCCGTTCATGCGCGGCGTGCTGATCCAGCAATACGAGTCCTCGGTCGGATTCCAGCAGCACATAAAGTTTGCCGATGACGCCGACCAAACGCAAAGGAACGTTCAAAAGTGGCGTGGCCCCTGAAGAGGGAAGTGAGGAACTGGGAGAGGGGGAGGCATCCGCGGATTTTGTCGGTGACGCGGATGGAGTCGCAGGCGCGAAGCTCATTTTCAAGGGCGGTTGTGCGGTGGGCGGAATGTGCTCCGAGGTTGCCGGTGAAGGTTTTAATTTCTCCGGGAAATTCGGCAGGGCCGGCGCGGAAACGTCCGGTGCAAATGTTAATTCGTTGGGCGCACTTGGCGTTTGGGTGCTTGAAACGGGTCTTGCCGGCTCGGAATGAAACGCAAGCAGTGTGTCTCGGGCTGCTTGGGCGACAATTTTGCGGATTTCAAATTCGCGGTGAAATTTCACCTCGCGTTTGGCGGGATGGATGTTCACGTCTACGGCAGCGGGATCAATTTCAAGGAACAGGCAGCAGACCGGGTAGCGGCCTTTCATCAGGGAGTTATGATAACCCTCAATCAGCGCGTAGTTGATGCCGCGATTTTCCACGGGCCGGCGGTTGACGAAAACAAACTGGCCGTCGCGCGTCGCGCGTGAGACGCCGGGCGAACCGATGAGCCCCCAAACCTTTATTTCTGATTTTGTATTTTCGATTACGGATTTGCCAGTTGAGGCGTTCTCAAAAATGTCGGTTTCATCGGGCGCAGACGGGCTGCCGTCATCTTCAAGTGAAGCGGAGAAATTCACGGACAAAAGTTTCTCGTCGCCGAGCAGCGCACGAAGGCGGTCGCGCAAGGCTTCGATGTGGCTGGATGTGGCTGCGCCGGATTTGACGGCGGGCAGTTGCCAGACGTTGCGCCCGTCTTTTACAAATGTGAACGCGACTTCGGGAAACGCGAGCGCGGCGAGCGTGAGGTAATGCTGGATGTGCGCAGCCTCGGTTTCTTCCGAGCGGAGAAACTTCCGGCGCGCGGGCAGATTGAAAAAAAGCTGCCGCACCTCGACGCTGGTGCCGGAGGCGCTGCCGGCGGCCTTGACTTCGGCAATCGTGCCGCCGTTGACGGTGATTTGCGTGCCTTCGGGCGAAGGGTTTTCGCGCTCTCGCGTGGTGAGCGCGAAACGGCTAACGCTGGCGATGCTGGGCAGCGCCTCACCGCGAAAGCCCAGCGTGGCGATGGACGACAGATCCTCGGCGCGCTGGATTTTACTGGTGGCGTGGCGTTCAAGGCAGAGCAGTGCGTCGTCGCGGCTCATGCCGAAGCCGTCATCAGTCACGCGGATGAGGCTGCGACCGCCCGCGCCGATCTCGACGGTGATTTTTTTTGGGTCGGCGTCTAGGGAATTTTCGACCAGTTCCTTGACGACGCTGGCCGGGCGTTCAACCACTTCGCCGGCGGCAATCTGGTTCGCAACCTGCTCCGAAAGAAGGCGGATGCGGTTCATGCGTTTGCGTGAATCATTGAATCTTTAAACCGTTGCATCGTTGGAGCAGTTTGTCGCCAGTTGGCTTGTGAAGCAACAATTCACGAGGCGGCGATCATTTCGCCTGCGGCAGCGCAAAGCAGAAAATGGCGCCGCGTTTAGGTTCGTTTCGGACCCAAATCCGCCCGCCGTGATCCTCAACAATTTTTTTGCAGATGGAAAGGCCCAGACCGGTGCCGTGCGCCTTGCCGAAGGTGGTGAAGGCTTGGAAAAGCTTGTCGGCAATTTCGGGCGCGATGCCGGGGCCTTTGTCCTCGATTTCGGTGATGATCTCTTTTGGGTCGGAGTGAAAGCGTATGAAAATCTTGCCGCCGTCCAGCATCATATCGGTGGCATTGTGGACGAGGTTGAAAAAAACGCGGCGCAGCCTCTGTGAATCAAGGAGCACAAAAGTCGCCGGCGGCTCATTCTGGAGTTCGATTTTTACGGATTTGTTTTCGGTTTCGGCCTGTAGGTCGGGCAGGATTTCCTTGATGAATTCGGGATAGTTTGCGCGCGTGAGCGCGGTATCCAGCTGGCGGCCGCGGGTGAATTCAATTATGTCGCCGACCATGTCATTGATCCGCCAGATCTGTTTGCGGATGCGTTCTTGGGACAGCGCGCGCTTTTCGGGCGTGGTGCTGGACATGCAGGCGATCTCGGCGGAAAGCCCGATGATGGTCAGCGGCGTTTTCAGGTCGTGGATGATGGAACGCGCGAATGTGCCGACGACAGCGAGGCGCTCGGCCTGCAGGACTTCCCGAAGGTGAAGCTGGTCAAATTCGCGGAGGCGGCGGCTGATTTCCTGTAAAACATGGAAGGCGGCCGCCGGCGAGCGTTGGAGCAGCGTAAGCATTTCATCGCGCGGGATGAAATATGCGGACGTGTCCATCAGCGCGGTCGCGGTGGCTGAGCGTGGGCGGTGTTCGATGACGGCCATCTCGCCGAAAATTTCACCGGGACCGAGTTGCGAAAAGACTCGGCGCGCCTCACCGCTGACCAAACCCGAAATTTCCACTAGGCCGTCACCCACAACGAAGACGCCATCGCCGGGGTCGCCTTCGCGGAAAAACTCGCTGCCCGCGGTGAGGCGGCGCTCCTGCGTGATTGCGCGCAAGGCTCGCAATTCATCAGGAGCGAGACTGCGAAATAAATTGACGAACTCAAGCGCGACCATGGAACTCAATGTATGCCAAAAGAGGGCAGGGTAAAGCCAAGAGATTGGGAACGTTCAGGGCCTCTGAAACGACTAAGTCAAAATTAGTTTTGCGAACCCTGTTGACAAGGTGTTGCAAAAACGTAACATTGCATTGTTCGGGTGGCAGCACGTTTCTTCAGCGGGGTTCCCCACCCCCACCTCCTTGGCGTCTGCCGCCCGGATTTTATTTTTTTTAAAATCCCCAAAACCATAACTTGACGCCCGCGAGGACATTAATTACCTTCAGCGTCCCCATTACGGGGGCGTAGCTCAATTGGTTAGAGCGCTGCCCTGTCACGGCAGAGGTTACGGGTTCGAGCCCCGCCGCTCCCGCCATATTCCATGAGTCTTCTCTGGGGTTTTTACGCGAGCAGGCCTTTGATCCGCAGTGTCACCGCGTTTTCGCTCGGTGCGTTCTCCGGCAGCTTTACGGTCAGGCCATCTGTGGTTTGCGTCCAATCGAGTTTTCCATCAAAGCCTAGCAAAGTGACATCTGCAATCTTCCGGCCGTTAACCTGCGGCGAATTGCTCGCAAGCGCCTTGATTGTGGCGCTGCGTGATTCGGGCCACGCCCCGACAAATGCGTAGAGCGTGTCGCCCTTGGTGGTGAAGCGGATGTCCTCTGGTGCGTAGGGCGGCTGGGTGCGGCCGTAACCCCGGGCCGGCGGGGTTGTCGTGGAAGGGCCTTCGCCGTAAATCGTCCAGGGCCGCGTGGCGAAGATGCCCTCCTCATTCACGTCCATCCACGCCGTCAGGCCGGCGAGGAATTCCAATTCAAGTTCGTCGGGAGAGCCATCGCCGCGCAGCGGGATGTTCAGCATCAGGTTGCCGTTTTTGCTCACGATGTCAGTGAGCATGGAAACGATGGTGCTGACTTTTTGATAACGATTTTCCTCGAAGACGGCGCGGCTGTAATGCCAGTCGCCGATGCAGGTATCGGTCTGCCAAGGATCGGGGCGGATGGCGTTGGCCGTGCTGCGCTCGATGTCTTCCACAAACGCGCCGATGTGTTCCGGCAGAATGTGTTTTCCATTGACGACGACATCCGCCTTGCCGCCATTGCGCGCGGCGCTCAGGTTGTAATAGTGCGTCACCACGTCGAGTCCCGCCTGTTCAAGCGGCAGTTCATTCGTGTCGAAATAAAGCACGTCCGGCTGATACTTGTTCACCATGTCCTGGCAGCGGAGAAACCAATTCTGGATGAAAGACATCGCGGGCAGCGGGTTGCTCCTGGCCAGGCTGGTGTTTTTGACCACCCAATCGCGTACGGCCTGCGCGCTCGTGAGGCCGTCCGGCATCACGACGGAACGCCCGGTGTAAAGGTCCTGCGGGTCGAGGCCCTCCCACCACCGGTCTTTGCCGTCGGCCTTCGTCAAGGTGTAGGCGTCATAGCGCACACCCGCGAGCGGGCCTTCCCCATCGTAACCGTAGGCGGGTTGCAGCCAGCGATGCGCCCAGGATGAATGATTGCTCACACCAAAACGCAGGCCATTCGCGCGTGCGATGCGTGCCCAGGTCCCGACCATGTCTTTCTTTGGCCCGACGTTGACGGAATTCCAAGCCGTGTATTTTGAATCGAAACAGTCGAGATTGTCGTGATGAGTGCCGAGCGCGAAAAAGTATTTCGCGCCGGCGCGTTTGTAGAGTGCCATCAACTTTTCCGGCTCCCATTTCTCTGCCAACCAAATATGGTCAATGTCCTTGAAGCCGAACTTCGAGGGATGGCCATAGTTTTTGACATGATAGTTATATGCCGGGGTGCCCTGGATATAGATGTTCCGCGCATACCAGTCGCCCTGTTCTGGAACGCATTGCGCCGTCCAGTGCGCCCAGATGCCGAACTTCGCGTCGCGATACCAGTCGGGGTATTGATAATTTTTCACGAGCGATTCCCATGTCGGCTCAAAAGGCCCGCTGGCGAGTTTGCGTCCAGTGGGGGTCGTGATGAACGTCCTTGGAATGGAAGTTGCACAGCCGGACCAGAGCGGTGCTGTCAATCCGGCGGCAGTGGCGAGGGCGGATGTCTTGAGAAATTTACGGCGGTTGATAGGGGTTTTCATATGAGTTCCTCAAAACTAATCGATTATGTCAGTTTTAGTCCGGTGATTTTCAGCGCATAGACATAATCGCATGGCTTGGTGGCCGGAAATTTCACCTTCAAGCCTTCGGCATTCTCGGTGAATGGAAGGCTTCCGAAATGGCCGAGCAGCTTGACCTTCTTGACTTTTCCTTGCACCGGTTGGCCGCTGGCCAGCGAGGCGATGGTTACAGATCCGTCTTTGGGCCAGTTCATCACTATCGCATAAAGCGTGTCGCCATGCGTGGTGAAGCGGATGTCTTTGGGTGTATATCCATTCCGCGAAATTCCGCCGCCGCTGACACCTTCACCGCCCATGTTTTGACCGTTGATGCGACCCGCAAATCCGGCTGTGCGTATCTTGACCATCGCTGCCGCGCAAGCGTCTGCGACGGGGCCTTCGCCAAACTTGATCCACGGGCGCGTATTGTAGATCGCCTCTCCATTCACCTCCAGCCATCTGCCAATCGCCAGCAGCACGTTCTGTTGTTCCTGCGGGATGGTTCCGTCCGCCCTCGGTGAAATGTTCAAAAGATAATTGCCGTTCTTGCTGACGTTCTCGACGATCCTAACGACATACCCGCCAGGCGGTCCGGGGTGGATGCCTTCGACATAGCCGAATTTGTCCTGGATGGGATCATCAGGCTGCCAGACCCAATCGGTCAATTCCATTGGCGCGCGGCCTTCGCGCTCGTAGTCCATGATCTGGCCGGTGACCCAAGCGGCTCCCTTGGCGCTGATGGCCACCTGCTTGCCCCATTCCAGGGCGCGATTGTAGTAATAGGTGGCCACCCGGATTTTCAAAGGATCCGTGGTGTGGTCGGTTCCCATGTCGAACCACAGCATGTCAGGATTGTATTTGTCAATGGTTTCAATCCTTTTTGCAACCCAGTCATGCATGAATTTGATGCGCGCGTCGTTGCTCCGGTCCGCTACACAGTAGAAGGCGGCCCACTTCGGGTCAAATTCATCGCTGCCAGGAAGCGCTGGAATAAAGACGAAGTGGAAGAAGGAATGATCGGAAATCCCCGTCTTCAGTCCGGCTTTTCTCAGCGCCTTGATAAGGTCGCCGTCCAGGTCGCGGTGCGGGCCGTAGTTCACGGAATTATAGGGATTGATCTTGCTGTCCCAGTTGGAAAAGCCGTCGTGATGCTCGCCGGGGGCGAAGACATATTTGGCGCCAGCCTTCTTGAACAAATCCGCCCACGCATCGGGATTCCACTTCGCGGCGGTGAACATCGGGAGAAAATCCTTGTAGCCGAATTTGGTCGGCGGGCCGTAATGCTGCGTGTGCCAATCCATGACACCCTTGTTGCCGCCATACATATAGCGGACATACCATTCGCTCGCATGCGCCGGCACGGAGTAGATGCCCCAATGCATATAAATGCCGAACTTCCCGTCGCGGAACCAGTCGGGATCCTTGTAATTCTGGCCGATGGAATCCCAGCTTTCCTGAAATGGTCCCGGCCCGGCGGCGGGAATGTCCTTCAACGCGGCGGCGACCAGTTCGGGTGTGTCGTGCCGCCAGAGGTCTGCGCTGGAGGAAGCGTTGGTCACATTCGTCGCGGTGAGAACGCTCGTTAGTTCCTCGGGCGAATCAGCGGCGCGGACGCGGCTCAACCACATCGGCGCGGTCAATCCGGCGACACCGGCGAGTGTAGATGCTTTCAGGAATTTGCGGCGGGTGTATGGAGTTTTCATAGACGGTGGTTTGTATCTTTATTTTTCATCGAGCGCGGTCGCGACGGCTTGTTGGTAGGCGCGGCGCATGGCGGAATCGTCCGGGGTGGGTTGCAATTTGTCGCGTGAAATCATCAGCACATAAATTATGCCGCGCGTCGGGTCGGCCCAGCTTTGCGTACCAAAAGCGCCGCCATGACCGAACGTGCCGGGCGTAAGCGTTGCGTTTGATTGCATCTGCGACGGATCCTCAACGACGCAAAATCCCAGCCCCCACGGCATCCCGGCGCGTGCCTTCAGGTCGCCGGTTTGTTTGCGCATCATCTCGGCGACGGTTTCCGGCCTGAGAATCTGCCGTCCGTTCAACGCGCCGTGATTCAGCATCATTTGATAAAACTTCGCCACGTCCTCCGCCGTCGAGAAAAGCCCAGCCCCGCCTAGCGGCGGGCGCTCGTGATCCGTCACTGCGCCGCCATACATATAGTCAATGGGCGTCGGCTGCAATTTTCCCGATTTCAAAATGATGGGCTGGACGAAACGTTTTATCTGCGCAGGCGAAATCCAGAACGTCGTGTCCTTCATTCCAAGCGGGTTGAAGAGCCGGGTTTGAATCAACCTGTCGTAGGGCATGCCGCTCACCACTTCCACGACCCGTCCCAGCGTGTCCATTCCCGCCGTCGAATAACTCCAGCGCGCGCCCGGCTGGAAACGCAGCGGCTCGCGGGCGAACACCTTGATTATCGCCGCGAGTGACCAATGCGGGTCGGTCACGCGATATTCGCCCAGGCCGCTCGTATGCGTGAGCAGATCGCGCAGCGTGATCGGGCGCGCAGCCTTTACCAGCACACGCTGCTGCGCCGTCTGCTCGCTAGCCACCCACAGGTCGCGAAATTCCGGCAGATATTTTTCTACCGGATCATCGAAGGACAATTTGCCATCATCCGCAAGCATCGCGACGGCCACGGAAGTCATCGGCTTGCTCATGGACGCGATCCAGAAAACATCATCTGTCTTCATCTTCCTGCCCGTTGCCAGATCGCTTTCGCCCACTGCTGACAGATGCAACACTTTATCCTTGGTGGCGACGAGCGCGACCGCGCCGGGAATTTCGTTGCTGTTGACCAGTTGCTGAAGCGCCTCCGGGACGGCGGCAAACTTGTCCGCCGCCAGCGCTCCGCTGGAAAAAAGAAACGAGGTGACCAGCAAGGCGCATCCGGCAAATGTCCGGCTTCGCCTTAGAGACCGGGTGACAAACAGGGTTTTCATGGATGCGGAAAGTTTGCGCATGAGAAATTCAAAAGCAATCTACTCCTCCTGGACGAAAAACGTGGACCTGACCGGCGGAAGGATTAAACGCGCGGTCGTCACGGGCTGTCCGCCCGCGTCCGATTTGGCCGTTTCGGCATTTTCCATTTCGCCCGTGTGCGGGTTCCAGATGGCCAAATTTTTGTCGCCCCGCAGCACGACTTTAGCGTCAATGGCATTGGTCGAGGAATTGGCGAAGAAATAGATGTCGCGCCCGTCTTTTACCTTGTGGATATAGGTCAAGGCGCCGTCGTAATTCATATCCAGCTTCACCGGCCACATGGGTGGTTCCTGGATGTCAACGTCGCGGACCGGGTCCACGTCCTTGAGGATCGTGTTCAGGATATTGATGTCCGGTTGCGGAATAAAATAGCCGCGTCCGCCGGCGCGGTTTTTCTTCACGGAATAGCCTGGATTCTTGGAATCGTCGAGCGCGGTTCCAAAAACCTCGGCCGTCATAGCCTGAACTTCTCGGTCGCGCCCGAATTCCGCTGATTTCGTCGGGAGCTTGTGCGCGGCGATGATGACGCCGCCGCCGCGATAGAATTCCAGCAACTTCCTAGCGGCTTCGGCAGAAAGCGTGCCGCCGGCGGGCAGGATCAGGACATGGAATTCCTCTCGATTTTCTTTGTTGTTGAGCACAAGTTTCTGATTCTCGACGCTACAGTGCCCGACCAAAATCTCCGGGTGCAAATACGTGTAATCCACGCGCAACGAGTGATAGAGCATGAGGCCAATATCCATATAATCATTTTCGCCCGGAACAGTGCCGCCAGCCTGGCTCCCAAGCCTGCGCCGTGCATTGAAATTGTAGTCGGCCTGAAAGGAAGCGATTGGATAGAGCATGGCGATATCCGCCACGTGCCGGCCGCCCCGCAACAGATAGCCCATGCGGCCGATGAAACGTCCGATGGCCGGATCCATCTCGCGCGGACGGGCGTCCATCTGCATGTTCACGCCCATGGCGAACTGGTCCATCGCCGTTCGCAGCGCAATGGTCGGATTCATCGTGCGGTAAGCCGCATACGTCTCACCAATGCACTCTGGCCGGTCATAATTGAACGCCGCCGAAGTCACGATCTTGTAGCTGGTAAGAGAACGCCCAGGATAGTAAATGTCATCTATGCCAGGAACCTGCTGATACTCGAACACTTTCATGAGGTCGCCACTCACGGCCACGGGGTTGCGGAGTTCCTCCTGGTCCTGATGCCCGGCCATCTTGACGCCATGTTGCGCGCACCAGGCGGCGACCTGTCCGATGTAATTAGAAGCGAAAAGTTCCGTGCGGAAGCCGAACAGCTCGTTGCGCGCGGCGGCGGTATCCGGGCCGATGTCATACCACAACGCCGGATAGTTCGTCATCGGCGAGTAACCGTATTTCTTCTGGAACTCCTGGTTGAATTTCGGGGTCCACAGGCGTCCATCCACATAACTCATGGCAGGCTCGTCATAGAAAGTCCGCTTGATTACGGTTCCGAAAAACTCCTTGAGGTGCGTGTAATATGGCTCGAAATTGATTGCGATGTATTTCGACACCGCATCGCGGTCGAGATAATCAACGGACCCGCCTTTCACCGATGCCGGGCGGAAGTCGTCATTCAGATAGAATGCCATCACTTTCCAGTTTCCCTGCGGAACCTGGCACTCCACCACGTTTCCGGATTTTCGGTTGCTGATGTCAACGCGGTTGAAGTTGTCAAGGTTCATCATCACTGCGCCTATATAGAGCGGTCTGGGGATGGTGAGCTGCACGCCGGCCGGGCCGGTCACGTTCGTCTCCGCGATTTCAATGCTCTTTTCGGCCAGCTCCGGATACTTGGTGTAAAACAGCCCGCCGGCGATGCCGGAGGGATAGCCCAGTTCGTCGTAAACCATGCTGTCCGGAAAGCCGATCCGCTGGCCTTCCTCGAGGGCTATCCGGTAAAAGCGGAAATAATCCTCGCTTAAATATGCCACGCCTTGACTGTTCGACCCGCGCCCCGATCCGCGCAAATAAGCCTCCGACAAACCCGTTGTGGCACCGCTGACGCCGAGGCCAAGTTCAAACGAACCCCAAGCGCCGTTCGTCGCCGCTGACTGGATTCTGGCCCGGATGCCATCTTCCGTCAGCCGGTTAAGACCGAACCCCTGCCAGTGGATGCCGCGGAACTCGCCGGGCGGATCTTTGAATTGGGCCAGTTCAACGGTGTTGCTGTCGGCGCGCGCCAGAAGCGTTAGGCTGAACCAAGCCACGAGAAAAGCTGAGATCAGCCACGAAATTTTATGGAGTCTGCTTTCGGGCTTCATAAAAAACCGATCATGCCTTCGGGATGATTTTCAAGGCGATGCCGAAATCGTCGGTTTGAGTCCTCTTCGTTGGAAGCGTCACCGTCAACCCGTTTTCGTCGCGGGCAATTTCCAGATTACCGGAGGAACCCAGCATTTGAACGCTCCCAATGTTGCCTTTATAATTCGGCGCGTTGGTGGCGAGCGCTTTGATGGTGGATTTCCCGCCGTCAGGCCAGCCCATCACCACCGCATAAAGCACATCGCTCTTGGTGGTGAAGCGAATGTCGCTGGCGGTCAAATTCGGGCCGAGGCCGCGCGGCGGATTGCCGGCGGTTTCTTTCGAGGTCGCGTCATTTTTAACCGCCGGGCCTTCGCCGTAAATCGTCCATGGTCGCGTGTCGTAAATGCACTCGCTGTTGATGGCCATCCAACTGGTCATGTCGTCGAGAACCGCGATGGCCTTGTCGTCCAGCTCGCCGTAGCCGGGCAACGGGAACGAAAGCAGGAGCGTCCCGTTCTTGCTGACCACGTCCACGAGCAGACGAATCCATGTCCCGGATTTTGCGTAGCCCTTGTTGTAATCCGCGATGCTGTAATGCCACGGGCCGACGGTGCTCCCCTTGTTCCAGGGAATGCGCAGCAGGTCGAGCGACATATTGCGTTCGAGGTTGTTGACGATGCCCTGCTGCTCGACCACGGAATTGCCGTTGGAAACGATGACGGCCTGAAGATTTCCGTCGTGCCACTTTTGATTGGCGTTGTAAAAATGCGCGGCAAGATTCAGTCCCGTGTCGCCCAGAGGCAGCTTGGTGTCGTCGAAAAAAATCACATCGGGATGATAGCTGTCAATCACGTCCTTGACGCGGTTGAAAAACTTGGTCGTGTAGGCTGCATCCGGTTCAACTCCGATGGCGTGGTTTTGCGCATACAAGTCCTGCGGGTCGAGTCCTTCCCACCACAAACCTTTACCGTCCGCCTTCGTCAGCTTGCCGTCGTAAGGGACACCGGCTAGCGGTCCCGTTTTGTCGCTGCCCTGCGCGTCTTCATACCAGTTCCAGGAGCGTGCGGCGTGGACGCTGACGCCAAATTTCATCCCGGCTGCGGTCACAAGTTTCTGCCAGGTGCCGACGATGTCCTTTTTGGGGCCGACGTTGACGGAATTCCACGGCTGAAATTTTGAATTGAAATTGTCGAAATTGTCGTGGTGGTTGGCCATTTGGACGAGAAACTTCGCGCCCGCGCACTGGAAGCGCTTGAGCAGCGCGGCGGGGTCCCACTTCTCCGCCTTCCAATCGTTGCAGACATCCTTGAAACCGAACTTCGATGGATGCCCGTATTTTTTGACATGAAAATCATATTGCGGTCGGCCCTGGTCATACATGTATTTGGCATACCAGTCACCGTCGAGAGGCTGCGATTGCGGCCCCCAGTGCATCCAGACGCCGAACTTGGCGTTGCGATACCAGTCGGGCAATTTGTAATTCTGTTCGAGCGATTCCCAAGTCGGCTGGAACGGGCCGGGCGCAATGGAATAGGCCGGCGCGGCAGCCGGTTGTGCGATCGCACCGGGAATCCAGGAAGGCGCGGTCAAACCGGCGCCGGTGACAAGCGCGGAGGTTTTAAGGAATTGGCGACGTGTGAATTGAGTTTTCATTCAGTATTGGTGGTTGCTTGTTTGGTTTCAGACGAATGGATCGTCTACAGGGTTTCAGGATTCACCGGGCTTTCTTGCCTCACCATTTGTCTGTTCGGAACGGCGGGGCGGGCAGGCCTTCGCCGTTGTAAAGGTTGCAGCCATCAGGATAATTCTCCCAGGCATACCGGACTGCCGCGGGCGCGGCGACGTCCGGGCTGGAGACGACCACGATGTCCTTTTCAATCCGTGCGCTCGCCGGAACAAATCTGCCATCCTTGCCGGCGATGGTGAACGTCCTGAGGTCGCCGCCCTTCGCTACCAGTCCTCCGCTGACATGGGTGAACTGGATGCGGATGGTGTCGTCCTTGACTTTCATCGAATCATACGTCGGGCCGGAATACTCGATCTTGCGGTAGTAGGTCTTGGCCAGTGCGATGCGAGTCAGCCGGTCGGCCACGTCCTGCTTGTCCTTGGGATGAATGTTGACCGGATCGCCGATGTCTATGGTGACGGCCATGCCGGTGTTGGGGATGGTAAGAACCGTGGCTTGCGCTTCGCGGACATCGGGGTTGTTATACCATGTGTCGGGACGATTTGGCCACGGCTTAAGCGCGGCGAGTTGGCAGATATAGAACGGGAAATCGCCCTCGCCCCAGCGCTGACGCCAGTCTTTGATCAGAGTGGATTGCAGCCGCGAATAGTTTTTGTAGCCGTTGGTGCCACCGTTGATGGCTTCGCCCTGATACCAGAGGACGCCCCGGATGGCGTAAGGGATGACCGGCGCAATCATGCCGTTGAACATCACCGTCGGGTTGTGCTGGTCTTGCGCAGGGTTTTGGTTGCCCGGCCTGCGCGGGGCTGGTTTGCCGGCAGCCTTGGCCTTGACTGCAGCGTCCTGCCACGCTCGCATGGCGGCGGTCATGTCCGGTGGATTTGTTTTGTAAGCGGCCACATTGGCGTCGAACGTTTCAAGCAACGGCTTCAATTTTGAATTCGCCGCGAGCGCCTCGCGGCTCGTCCACGCCTCGGCGGTGCTCGCGCCGAAACTCACGGTGATGATGCCGAAAGGCACCTTCAGTTCCTTCTGCATGTCGCGCGCGAAAAGATAGCCGATGGCGGAGAATTCCCGCGCGTTTTCCGGCGTGCATACCAGCCACGTTCCCGAAACGCTCGACTGCGGATCGTAGCTTGTCCGCCAGCCACCGGTGAACATGCGAATGTTGGGGTAATTGGCGGCCGCAACCTCCTGGGTCTCGTCGAGCACGCCGGCAAAATAGTGTTTCGTGGTCTTGGCGAGCGTGAAATCCATGTTCGACTGCCCCGAGCAAAGCCACACTTCGCCCACGAGGACATCGTCACATTTGATCGCTGCCTTGGTGGCGGAACCGGTCACGGTCAGCGTCCGGCTTTCTTCCGAGGCGGGCAGGGAATCCAGGTTGACGCGCCATTTGCCGTCGGCGCCAGCCTTGACGGATTTCTTCTGGTCGGCAAATTCAACCGTCACGCTTTCGCCGGGGTCTGCCGTGCCCCAGACGGGCAACTTTTTGTCGCGCTGCAAAACCATGTGGTCGGTGAATGGGCTGGCCAGTTTCACCTCAGCCAGCGCCGGGGCAGCGCCCAGCAGGAGAACGAACAGGGCCAAAACCGCCGCCGCCATGCGCCTGATTATCGCATGTTCAGAATGGGCTTTCATTTGGTCTTCCTTGAGGGATGTGTTTTGTGTTGTAAATGAGTCAGGGTGACCCTTTGACGCAAATCCAAGTCAAGACGTAGCCGCCATAACTTCCGTGCTTGCTTGTTGCTGGTATCATTGTTAGGACGGAGCAATCATGTCAAACTTCAACTTGCGGAATCCGCTCCGCATCACGGCCATCATTGCACAAGCGAGCCTGCTGTTCCTGGCGCTCACCTGCGGCGCGCAGACTGCGCCTGATCAACTTACATCGTTCAAGCCCGCCGAACTCTGGCCCGATGATCATGGTGTCCACATTGACGCCCATGGCGGCGGCATCCTGATTCAGGGCGGGACTTACTACTGGTTTGGCGAGCACAGGGCCGGCGGCAACGCGGGCGATACGGCCGCCGGGGTTCATGCTTATTCCTCCACGGATTTGTATAATTGGAAGGATGAGGGCATGGTGTTCCGGTCGTCGGATGATCCCGCGAGCGAAATCACCAAGGGCTGCGTCATGGAGCGCCCGAAAGTCATTTACAATGCAACAACCAAAACATTTGTCCTGTGGTTTCACTTGGAATTGAAAGGTCAGGGTTACAATGCCGCGCGCGCGGCGGTGGCGGTGAGCGACCGGCCCCTGGGTCCTTACGCCTACGTTGGTTCCTTCCGCCCCAACAAGGGCATCTGGCCCGTCAACATCACCGCGGATGACAAGACGCCCAAGCCCACCAACGGGCTAAGCCGTGTGCAAGCGGCCAGTGCCGGCGCATTTTTACGACGGGATTTCGAGGCCGGGCAGATGTCCCGCGACATGACCATTTTTGTGGACGACGATGGAAAAGCCTATCTCGTCACGTCATCCGAGGAAAATGCGACCGTTGCCATCATGCAATTGACCGACGACTATTTGGGCTTCAGCGGCAAATGGGCACGCGCGCTAGTCGGCGATTCCAATGAGGCGCCCGCCGTCTTCAAGCATGGCGGAAAGTATTACATGATTTCGTCCGGCACGACCGGCTGGAGGGCCAATCCCGGACGGTCCGCCGTTGCCGTTTCCATTTTCGGGCCGTGGACGCGGCTCGGCAATCCGAGTCGCGGCACACCGGCACAGAACGCAATCACTTTCGAGTCACAAGCCACCTATGTGCTGCCGGTGCCGGGCAAACCTGATGCCTTCATTTACATGGGTGATCGCTGGCGTCCGCAGGAGGCGGTTTTTGGCTATTACATCTGGCTGCCAATCGAATGGGAAGACGGCAAGCCGGTCATCAAATGGCATGACGAATGGAATCTCTCGTTCTTCGACCACCCAAACCCGCCGTCCACGGACACCGGGGCGCAAACGAACAACCCATAAATCTAGGCGAACTTATGAAAATGATCCGATGTGGCTTGTCGTTGGCACTCTTGGCGGCTTTGATGTTCATTCAACCGCTACGTGCCCAGACTCCGGATACCAAGCCGGAGAACGGCGCGGCAAGCTTCAAGGTTTACGGACAATTGCTCAACCCGCGCGAGTATCCGGATGACGCCCGCAGGCCTGTGAAGCCGCCGGATTGGAATCTGATGGGTGGCCAGACTCATTTTACGACCCTGCGGCAGTTCCGCGTCGTAAACGGACGGCTTGTCGGCTTTGCCGACGATCTGGAGCGCTTCACCAAGACCTTCGATCTGGGCGATATGGTCTGGCCGAATCATTCTTTCCTGTCGGCGACGAACATTCCCGATCTGGTGGACGAAATGAAGCGGCGCAATTTGTTCATGTATCAAATCTGGGGTTTTGTTCCCGGTTCCGGCTCGGGTGGACAATGGCAGCAACTCCCTTTGTCCCCCGAGACTTCCCGGCTGTTTGAGGAGAAACTCGGCGACCACTGGCTGGGCATGGATATGGGAGAGCAAGACGGACGCTACGTCATCGCTTATGCCAGCCAGATGTATCCCTCGTCAGCCGACCGGCACCAGCAGTATTTGAATTTTCAAAGGCACGTGGAGGAAATCGAAGCGGAGTCCGGCAACAAGATGGCGGGTCTTACGGCGATTACCTTTCCGCACTATCTCTTGAAGGAGGGGGTTTACACGCTAATCGGGTCCGAGGCGGCCCAGGAGCATCCGAATGCCCAGGTGTTCTACGCCTTCAACCGCGGTGCCGGAAAACAATATGGAGTTCCCTGGTTCGGCAATGCCTCCATTTACAACCGGTGGGGAGGAAAAAATTACGGAGGACGCGGGGGCACAAGAGGCGGCCCAACGAAGGGAACCAGCCTGGCCTTGTTGAAGCGTTTGCTTTATAGCCACATCCTCTACAACTCCATGGTGGTAGGCTTCGAGAACGGCTGGTTTGCGGGTGATCAGTTGTCGCCCATTGGCCGCATCCAGCAGTCGGCCCAGAAATGGGTTCGCGAAACCGGCCCGCCCGGCGTGATGCAGACGCAGATTGGTCTCATGAGCGATTTCTACGCCGGCTGGTGTTTCCCAAGTTACGACAACATCCTGTATCGCGTCTGGGGAAATCTTCCCTATGGACCGGGAGACTATCTCGCCAACAACGTCCTTGGCATGTTGTATCCGGGATACCAGGACTCATCATTTTTTCACGATGAGAGGGGATTCAATACCGCGACACCCTACGGCGATTCGGCCGACTTTCTCCTGAGCGACGCCCCCGGTTGGCTGCTCGATCGCTATCCGGTGCTGGTGGTGGCGGGGAAACTTACCGGAGGAGCGGAGGTTCGCGACAAACTCCAGGCGTATGTGGATCAAGGCGGAAAGCTGTTCATCACGGCGGGCAGCCTGCGGAATCTGCCCGGGGGTCTGGCGGGCATCGAAAGCGAAGAGCGCGCCATTCGATTCAACGGCGACCAGCAGATTTCCATCGGAGCCGACTCGATCACCGAGGGACAACCCTTCGACCTGCTGCCGCTCCAGGTTCCATCGGGCGCCCGGATTCTGGCCAAGGCAGGAAGCACGCCGGCAGTGGTCCAGATGCCGTTGGGCAAAGGGCTGGTGACGGTGTTTGCGAGTCCATTTGGGCTGGGAGCAGAATCCGCCGTCAAGGAAACCATCGTGCGGGCTGAAAACACACCGCTTCCCAATCCCTATCCGATTCTGCGCCACGTCCACGACATTCTCGACCACGCATTTCAGAGCCAGAAAATGTTCGATGCCGGCGACGGGCTTTCATTGATTGTCTGCCGCCGGGGAACGGGCGACTACACGCTGGGAATTGCCAACAACTCGCTGGAGGAACTGCCATTTCGCATCGTCTCCCATGTCGGTGCGATCCAGGCGATTGTTGAATTGCCGCTCGACCAGTCGGAAAAGCAGGCTGTCGGCTATTTACCGGAAGGTTTTGAGAACGCCAAAATCGGCGTGAGCGGAAAGGACACGATTGCCGGTGCTGACATCCGCATCTTCCGCGTTCGAGTGCAGGAGTCGGGTGTGGAGGAAATCGCCCACTCCACCCCGCCGCAAAACCCGACCAACCGGTTCCTTCCATTGCGTGGAATGAACCCAATCAAGGACGAAATCCTCCTCCGCCCGACTTTCTTCCAGCATTTCGACGGAGTCGCTGTGGATTGGAAATACATCGCCAGCCGTGACCCATCCGCGCTCAAACAGGAAGCCGCCTGGATTGGTCTCCAGAAACTGCGGATTGTGGTGGACCTGACGTCAGGTGTGAACCTCTTCCCGGATCTCAGGTTGGTGAACAACATCGAGCCTGATTACGCGCGCAGCATGGCGTCCATCCGCGAGGTCATTGAGAAGATGGAAATTCTGGGCGCGCACGACCTGATCGTCCCGCTCCAGCGGTTCGTTGAGAACAACATCTCGCAACAGGCCACCTGGAATGGCTTTGATGCAACCCTGCGCGAGATTTGCCGGGAGGCCGAGGCGCGCCACATCACGGTGCACCTTCGCCTGGCGCCGTCCCGGCCACCGCGCGACCTTAACGAGGCGATCCAGTTTGTCAATCGGGTCGGCGCGCCCAACCTGCGCCTGGCGCCGAGCACCGCGCTGCTTCTTGCCACAAAGTCGGATCCACAACAAATCGCGGATGCGCTGAAGGACCGCTTGGGTCTCTGGCTCGTGAACACGCCGGAGTATGACGTTGCCGGCAAGATGTGGAACGCCTATGGTCCCGTCGCCGGATCAAATCAAGAGGAAGAACTGGCGGGTCTGCTGCGCCTCAACCCCGATGTGCCGGTCCTGGCCGATGTGCCGTACGAGAACCAGGATCAGGAATATCTAGACGCTGTCGCGCTCGACCGCATCCTAAAGCGCGCGACTGCCCACTAACCACAAAGGGATCCCAATCATTCTATTCGAACCAGAATTCATTTTGCCAGTCCAGATTAACTTTGGTTTTACGGTTCCGGTTGTGTCACCTGATTTTCACATCGAAGCAGGCGCTGATGAGACAAGCAGGACGGGCTGGTCAAATTTCAGCGCGGCGACCGAGGCGTCCGGGTCGGGTGCGGAGCCGGGCAGTGTCACGACCAGTCCTTCGTCTGTCACGACCGACGACACCTTCGCGCCGCCAGCCAGCATCCGGCCGGAATGCGCGCGCTGCCGGATGCCCGGCAACAGAACCTTGCCGTCACTGGGCCAGTTCCAAACGTGAAGGTAAAGGGTCATGCGGCCACTGGCCTCGGCTTTTTGCGTCACGCGCCCCCATGGGAGTCCATCAACGTAAGGCCCGGCTTCGGTGCCATAGATCGCCTCGCCATTGATTTTCAGCCAGTGGCCAACCGCCTCCAGGCGGTCAACTTCCTGCTGGGGAATGATTCCTTCCGACGTCGGCCCGATGTTCAGCAGGTAATTGCCGCCCTTGCTCGCGATGTCCGAAAGATTGTGGATGAGCTGCTGGCTGGATTTCCATCGGGTGTCGCTGGCGTTGTAGCCCCACGAATTGTTGATGGTCATGCAGACCTCGAATCCGCGGCCCAACGGATCGGTGGCGATGCGTTGTTCGGGCGTGGCGGTGTCGCCGAGCACGCCGCCGCCGAGGCGGTTGTTCATGATCACGTCAGGATAGGACGTGACGAGATCAAAGAAGGGCCGGGCGCGTTCGGGTGTCATCGAATATTCGGTGTCGAAAAAGAGATACGCGGGATGGTATTTGTCCAACAGTTCGTGGACCTGCGGCAGCGATATGGTTTTCAGATACTCGTCAAAGTCTCCCTTCTTTTGCTCGTCATCCCACGCCGGCTTGTTGCCCGTGCCGCCGCCGAGGTTGTTCCAGTCCTGCGACTGCGAGTAATAAAGGCCGAACTTGATTCCCTTTGCACGAACGGCATCGGCCAGCGGTTGCAACAAATCCCGGCCCGCGGGCGAGGCCTTCACCACGTTCCAGTCGGAAAATTTTGAATCATACATCGTGAACCCGTCGTGGTGCTTCGCGGTGATGACCATGTATTTCGCGCCCGCGTCTGCAAACAGTTGCGCCCACGCCTGCGGATCATATTTGTCCGCCGTGAAATCTTTCGCATACGCCTGGTAAGTCGCCATCGGAACCTTGGCGTTGTTCATATACCATTCGCCGTGCGCCGGGACCGAATAGACGCCCCAGTGGATGAAAATGCCAAAGCGCGCCTCGTGAAACCATTTCATCCGGGCCTCGCGCGCCGATGGCGATTCATTGCGGGCCACCACCAGGTAGGCGGGCAGTTGGGCGCCACCTTCATGAAAATAAATCCCATTCGAGTTCCGCGGTACCGCCGCGTAGGCAGCCCCGCCGGAGACAATCGGAGCTGCCGCCGGAGTCGAATTGGTTCCTGCTGCCGGCGCGTCAGCCGCAATAACTCCGGGTACGAATGCCAGCGCGAGAAAAAGAAGGGACAGATTGAATTTCATGCGATTTATGTTATGCAGCTTGTTTTCAAGGGTGGCGTAAAATTTTCATAGTCCCCACGGCGAGGCCGGGGTCCCGGCGCTGGAGGCTTTGGGCCGCCCGCTGAACGGCGCGACCTTGCCCGAATGCACGTCGAACAATCGCGCATGGGTGGCCTTCGCGCCCGCCACCAGTTCCGGGTAGGGACGGTTTGCCGCATCCACGAAGCCGATGTTGTAATTCTCGCCGTCCATGCGGCCAAGCACCGGCTCATCACCCCAGGCGAACCAGTGCGCACCCAAAAATCCCGGCAACGCCGCCGCCTGTTCCACGTAGTAGCGGTAGCCTTTGGCGCGCTCAACTTGGTTCATCGTCTGCACCAGCCCGGCCCCCAAGCCATTAGCGGGCACCCCGAAATGAAATTCGCCTATCAACACGGGCCGGCCCGATATGCGGTAGGCGCGCTCAAGCTGCCTGGTCGGCTCATATTCATAGACGTTGATACTGCACACGTCGAAGATTCGGGCGGCTTCAAACATCGCGTCGGGAACATCACCGCCGAAGCGCGTGCCGAGTATCATGTGGTTGGGATCCTGCCGGCGGATGGCGCCACAGACAATCTCAAGCTGCTTCGCAAATGCGGTGAATACAAAATTCGTGCGGCGTTCGGGCGTGTCGCCCTCCTGGAGATATTCCTTGAGCTTGAGTTGCGTCGCCGTTTCGGGGCCTTTGAGTATCAGGTCCACCACTTCAGGTTCGCGACCGGCCCACGGCGGTTCGTTCCCGATGAAATAGCCTATCACCAGCGGATCGTTCTTCCTCGGCGCGCATATACTGACAGCGGTTTGCTCCGCCGCCCTTGCGAATTCGTCGGAATAAACATCGGGCATGCCGAGGAACATGTTTGTTCCCCGGGGCACGGCGGCCATGATGATGTAGGGCCTGTTCATTCCCTGACCGCCCGTGTTGAATCCCCAATCGTCCATACGCCGGGACAGGAGGATGGACGCGGCATTGGTTTGCGCCATCACGACAGCGCCGCCGCGGCCGCGGCCGCCAATGCCGTTGACGCTGGTGGACAGGAACAAATGCCCGCTCGGATCCACGAACCACCATTTGCCGTCCAACTGTTCAACGTGAAAGAAACCCGTCGCATTGGCGCGGGTGTCATTGTAGCCACCAAATTCGTCATAGCCGAAATTGCCGGGCTTGAGCGCATTACTTTCGTCGGCCATTTCCCGGTCCAGTTGCGCCTGGCTCTTGATCTTGCGCGGCCAGTCGGCATAGGCCCACTGCTTGAACTCATCCAGCACGTTGGTCGTTCCGAGGAACACCGAGCCTTCGTCATCCTTTGAGAGATGCACGGAGCGGATCTCGACGGCCGGTTTGTTGATGGGATAATCCATGATGAATGACAGCGATTGCACCGAGGTCAGGTCGCCGAACGGGCCCCACACGGACATCCAGAACGAATCCGTGCGGCGGTTGATCGTGGAGGCCAGGTCAAAGCCGGACTGGTCGCGTCCTTGAAAGTAACGCAGCGGCACACAGGCGCGCAGCCACATGTTCTGCCCGAAAGGTTGGAACATGATGCGCCGGTTGCCGTTGGCCGTGTTGGCCCAGATTGAAAACCGCTGCGGCGTGCTGGTGCGCATCTCCATCACCAGATAATTGTAGGGCGACCAGTCCGACGGCATGCCGGGGTTCAATTCCTTCAACGGAAATATCTTCTCCGACTTGACTCCGGTGAAGACAAGCCGCTTGACTCCGCCGCCGGCCGGATTGGTGGCGCAACCCGAATACAACAAAACCCCGGCAAGCAGCATCAAGGTGGCAAAGACATTTTTTGTGGTCATAGATTCAAGGCGTTGGTTGGTGTGTCAAAATTTAAACGTTCCGGCCGATATGAGTAAAGACTCCAATTTGCAATTCAGACGCATCCAAAAGTGATTCAAAGGTCGTAAAGAAATCATCATCCACCCGCCTACATCTGACTTCGGCGCGGCAATCCGTCATCGTTTCACTAAGGCGCGACAAGGGCGGATGGACAAGAAAGGGACATGGGACAACAGGACTACTGATCCCGGACTTTCAACCACGGATGGACACGGTCTGTTGCATTGATTCAGGTAAAGGGAAATTAACAAATCGCTGGTGAAATCAAAGACTATTCGGGTTAATCCGCCAGAATTTCCGGTAACTTGACGCTGCTTTTACTGACACTTTCACTGACAGTGCCAGTGCCGAAAGAAGATGTATTCGCTTTCACGGTGCTTGGCCTTTCATGCGGGTTGAATGTCGGCTGGATAGTAGGAACGATACTTGGCGCGCGGGTTGGCGGGATGGATGCCGAACGGGTTGAAAGAGCCGCACGGATGCTGCCAGACGCCGCGCCGCTGATTCCAGTGGAAGCCCAAAGCCCAAAGCAAACTTGCCAGACCGGGCTTTCTGGCGGGTGAAACATCCAGCCATACCCATTTGCCGACAACCTCGGCTACCTCGTATTGCCTCGGCAACCGTGCCCGCAAGTAGTTCAAGATCGCTTCCGTGGACAAGCCACGGTTCAACTGGTGTTTTGAAACCGACGATGGCCGAACATTCGCTGGAGCTGACGCTTCAATATGATTTGTTGTTTTCATAGCTTTTTTTTGAAACCGCTGTCCGTCACCCTGCCGTATGCTGCTCGCTTCACAGATGGGGAGACGACGAGCCGTGCGCGAAGCGCATTCAACAACCCAGCGAAAGCTAACAGGCTGCTGCAAAACCGGGTGGTTTTTGCCTGAGCTGTTTTTTGGTCATGATTAAATCCATTTCTGGTCGTTGCGGAGCACCGATTTATGTTCGGCGGCTGCCGTGCTTGGCTGTTCTTTCG
>Ga0302320_10004742_pt1 | contig 30750 bp, 30 predicted proteins | sample Bog_T0_3_FD_202130 | JGI IMG/M metagenome (GOLD analysis project Ga0302320, IMG submission 202130) | Peat permafrost microbial communities from Stordalen Mire near Abisko, Sweden - Bog_T0_3 | ecosystem: Environmental > Terrestrial > Soil > Wetlands > Peat | place: Sweden: Abisko, Stordalen Mire... | reverse complement strand
GGCCATGAACAAAGTGAACCAGAAGGTGAAGTTGCCTACAGGCTATCACCTGGACTGGGCAGGCGAGTATGTGCCAGAGCATGGGAGAACCCCGTGCGGAGCGAGGGGTGAGGGGGCTCCTGCACCTGGAATCAGGTATACAAGAAGCTGCACGTCAAGCACTAAGCTATCTCGGTTGGCTCGCTGGTGTTTCGGACGGGGACTTCGGACACTACCAACTGCATAGCCCTCCGCAAAAGCGGTTCGGACCGAGCTTATGCTGCAGCCCAGAGATGGGCGGACGGCGTGACACGGGCCTACTGAGCGCTTGACATGCCACTTACACTGCATTAACTTCGCGGAAGCTATGAGAATAATCGCAAGTCAGTACCGTACGTGGTTGTCCCCCCGGTCATCCAGTTCGCCATCAGGGGTGAAGAAGTCCATAGCTTCGTATAATTTAGATGATGACATGTGCGAAATTGTGGCCGGTCGCTTGTGTAAATCGCGGGTTGTGGCTGAGGGAGAAATTCTAAAGTGCGCTTAACTGTTGACGAGACCCAAAACGATCCGAAAGCGGTTCTTTATTCTCGCTGCACCATTGACTTGTCCTCTCGCGACGTTCGCTTCAAGGACGTGCCCTGCCGGAATCTGGAAGAGGTTCTGGGTGGGGCTGGCCGCTCTCTTCAGTTGCTCGCCGAGCGTACGATTACCAATGCCTATACGCCGGAGAATCCACTGATCGTGAACACGGGGATCCTAACCGGTTCGACGGTGATGACTGGCTTGCGAGCCTACTTTTCCGCTTATAGTCCGCTCAAGGTTTCCAATCAGGGGTTGCCCGGCGCCATGTGGTCGGCGGGAAGCGGCAAGTTCGGATGCAAGCTGCGATGGACTGGTGTCGATGAACTTATTTTGGAGGGGCGGTCGAGCGAGCAGGTCATAATCGTGATACGCCCCGGTACTGACGGGCCCACGGTGGAGTTCAAATCCGCAAGTCATTTGCTGGGATTGGAGTGCTACAAGAAAATACTGCTACTTAAGGAGGAGTATCCGGACGCCGATTTTGCGGCCATCGGTCCAGCGGGCGAGAACTATGAGAATTGCTACTTCGCGGCTGTGGCGCTGAGTACGGAGAATTTATTCAAGTCAGGAGACGACAAGTGCCGATGGGCTGGCCGAGGCGGAATGGGCAGCGTTATGGGGTACAAGGGAGTCATCGCAATCGTCGCGCAGGCGCCTGACAAGCTAGGGAAATTGAAGCCCGAAATTCGCGACATCAACCGGGAGATCGCCACAGGTACGGATTCGCGAAAATTCCGGGAGAAGGACAAAGGCGGCCTCGGTGGTACCTGGTCCGGCTACGAAGCGTTGGAACCGTTTAATCTTTTGCCGCAGAATAACTTCCGGCCCGAAGGCGATGGCAAGCCGAAGCTAATGTCCCGTCCCGAAGTCGAGCCGCAATTTTTCATCAAGGCGGAGTCGTGCTTCCGGTGCGGCCTCAATTGTCACAAGAACCTCTACGAAAAGACCTCCGATGGCGGTCGCGGGCGGTTCCTGGCGAAGTTTGATTTCGAGCCAGTGAATCTGCTGTCGACCAATATGGGCATACACGATCCGAACCTGGCATGCGAGCTGATTGGCATGGTCGATCATCTTGGAATGGACAACATTTCCGTAGGTACTACTATTTCTTATGTGCTCTACTACAACGAACGTCATCCATTGAAGCGGATCTTGAATGGCGCGACGTTTGGCGAGTTCGAAAAGGTAAAGGAACTTATCGAGGGCACTGGCCTGGGGCGGTATCCGGAAATCGGTCATGGCGTCAAGCGGTTGTCCGAGCAATTAGGGGAAACTGGGTACGCCATGCAGTGTAAGGGAATGGAGCTTGCCGGTTATCTTCCCGATACGAATCCGGGATATCCGTTTGCCATTGCAGGCCCCCACATGTCCATGGCCACGCATCTTCTGTTAATGGCAGAGGGTGACACGTCTTTGGAGTATTGGGTCAAGGCAATCACCCAGCGTGGGCTCTTCCAGGTGCGGGACGACATGACAGGAGTTTGTAAATTCTCTTCCATGAACCCTGACAGGATGGTTAAGGCTCTCAAGTACGAAATAGGACTTGAGATAACAACTCAGGAGCTGCTGGCAGCGGTTCGTCGTAACTTCGCGCGTGGGTTATGGTTGGAGCGCAAACAGGGCTTCGAGCGTGCGGATTACACGCTTCCATCTGAAGTCTTCGATCGTCCTAATCACAAACTTGGCCGTGGGCCATTTATCACTCGCGAGTTCTTTTCAAGCCTCAGCGAACAAGTCTGGTCCGTGTTTGACCGGGAGGTGGCTGAACTCTAATGGTGCAAATCCACCTGGCGAGCTTTCTTCAGGAACGAATCGGAGGGATCACCTCGGTCGAAGTTTCAGCGGATACGGTGAGTGGGGCTCTACTAGCGCTGACCGACATGTACCCACAACTAGTTCGCATGATTTGGGCCGGAGAGCAGGGCGTTGCCAGCCCGATGATGGCAGTATTCCTGAACAATGAACTCGTCGAACCCTTGCGTCTGCAGGCTTCAACTGTTAAACCAGGTGACCGGATCGAGGTTCTCATCGCGGTTTCTGGAGGCGACTAACCCTCGCAATTCGTCACGGTGTGAAGCTTATTCCGGAAGCAGGCCAAGCATTCAAGACTGACATCCCCGGCGTGCCGGTGGAGCGTAGAATTAAATTCATGCCGGCCTTGGCCTGAGTCCCTGCCTCCTGCAACGCTGACCGGCTAAGCGCATTGAGGACATTGACCAGCAGCCTTACTGGTTGTGAGAGAAGAACCGATGAGCGACGAAAGAATCTGGATCGGAAACGATCATGGCGGATATGGACTGAAGTTGGAGATCGTGGAATACCTTACCAAGAAGGGCATTCCGATGCACAACATAGGTTCGGACTCGACCGAAATCGTGCGTTACCCCAATTACGCCGGGCAGGTCTGTGAGGCGATCTTGCGCGGCGATGCTAGTCGTGGGATATTGATCTGTTCCACGGGCATCGGGATGAGCATTGTCGCTAACAAGTATCGAGGAATTCGGGCTTCGCTTTGCACCAGTACATACATGGGCAAGATGACTCGAGCGCATAACGATTCCAACGTACTTTGTCTCGGGGGCAAGATCACGGGTGTATTTGAGGCACTGGACATTTTGGAGGCGTGGCTCACAACACCTTATGAGGGCGGGCGCCACGACATTTCGCTTCAACTAATTTGTGAAACCGAAAGTGCAATTGCGAGTTGCGGAGTTCTGGGCGCAGAGAAAGGCATGGGAGGTAATCAAAAATGCGAATCGCGGTGATTAACGAGACGAGTGCGGCAAATCGCAACGCTGACATTCTCGCGGCGTTGGAGGGTCGTGGGCACGAGATTATCAACGCTGGAATGACGGAGAGAGGTGCTCAACCTGAGCTCTCTTATATACACACGGGATTGATGACGGCTCTTCTTCTCAATTTGGGTCGGGTTGATTTTGTCGTAGGCGGGTGCGGGACCGGGCAGGGTTTTCTGAACTCTGCAATGCAATACCCTGGTGTGTTCTGCGGCCACATTCTGAATGATCTTGATGTTTGGCTTTTCGCCCAAATCAACGGGGGCAACTGCATATCGCTGGCTCTTCACCAAGGCTACGGTTGGGCGGGTGAGGTGAATCTGCGATTCATATTTGACCGGCTTCTTAGCGTTGAGCGCGGAGGCGGGTTTCCCGAGCACCGGGCAGCTCCACAAAAAGAGTATCGGACGAAGCTGGAAGGCGTATCAGCGATAACCCATCGGCCCTTGGCGGAAATCATTAGGCTCCTTCCCGATCACGCACTCCTGCCCGCAATCGAGTATCCGGGGATGAAAGAGCTCATCAATGCGGATTCGATTGAGGATTCCGCACTCAAAGACGCCCTCACTATGCGAGCAGGCGCCAAACTAAGTGTTTAATCCGTAAGCCCGTGGCCTTACCCGCGCTGATACGAGCCGAAATGGCAGATATGGGGATATCGTAAGTGTCCGCTTGTTAGTGGACACTTACGGAAGGTCCAGCGACCAGCCTTTTATTCTGCTTTGTCCACCGCAATGTCCATCAATTCACAGTACATCTCCAGCGACTTGACATGATCGCCCGGCACCACGTGCGCATGGTTCGCATTGAATACTTCGAGGAAATCTTTGGGATTGCTGTGGAGCTTTATATAGCCGTGAGGCCAGGCCGCGCACGTTTCCGCCGTTTTCTCGTGTGGAAAATCGACAAACTCGCCCCGCGCGATGAACATGCGGTATTTGCCATTCACCCGGCTCATGCGCGCCATCGTGATTTCGCCTGCGCGGCACACATACGCGAAATGAGCTCCGCCTCCGCCATACTTGGGAATAACCGGCTCCAGGAAAACCTTGGACAGATTCTCCCGAGGATCATCGCTGCGGGCTGCGTACCAGGAAGGTAGCGCCCCGCAATTACAGCAAACATAGACCTCGTTCTTGAAATCGTAGGCGCGAACATCTAACAAAACGGATGGATAGCCGCTGATCAGCTTCAGAATCTGCATGGTCAACGCACCGTCGCCGTCAGACTCGCAAGCCATTATGATCGGTTCTTTGGGACCGTTCCAATCGTAGGGATCATTCAGCGCCATGGCACTGAGACAGCTTGTGACGAAGTACTCGCTGAGCTCGTAGTGGCACTTGATTCCGACGAAGTCAAGGCCGAAGTCCTCGATGATTGAACGTGTGGCCATGTAATGCCGGATCTGTTGCTTGACATTCTCCGGAGCAGCTTTGCCTTCGGTGGAGACCTTTCCCATATGGCTAGTCATCCAGGAATAGGCACGGTCCACTTCGTCTTCGTCAACTTCCTTGGCACGGCGGACGATTTCTAGCTGATCTATGTGCTCTACGTCGATTCCAAACTCCATCATCCACTGTTGGGGGCTGACCACGCCGGTGTTCATCCCGATGCTACGGCCTCCGATCAAACCATAAACACTGCCTTTCATGCGCGAAATCACGCCCGCTGCGCGGCAATACGCCGACAACTCCGCCATCAACCCCGGCTCCTCCAGCGGGTTGCCCCAGAATTTCCTGCTTTTCAAGCCTACCTGCCGAAACGCTCCGTGAGCTGCCATGATGCCGCCCAGTCCAGGAAGCGCGCCGTCTTTCGGCGAGCACAGCGCCACGGGCATATCCAGAAGCCGCGCCGCAATCAGGCTGTAGTTCGGGAAAGCAAACATTGGGATGTTAAAAAGCGCAACATCGGCTCCCGCCCCGCGTACTTCCCGCGCCATCTCCCGGGCACCCCGCGAAGAATGAACGATCGCACGCGATTCCATCATCGTCAGCAAGGGGTCGCCCTCAATGGCCTTCGCCAGGACAACGGCTTGCCGCTGGATCGTGTCTGCCAGCGTGTTATGTACGCGTAACCGCCCGTCTGAAAAGCTCAGTATACCCACCTTGAATGAATGACTCGTCACCGGTTTTGGCCACACCTTCATATCAACGCTCTTCATCTCGGAATTGTCCTTCCAAGCGGCCACCATCACCACTTGATTTCCTAATCTGCAAGAAACCAGCTAGTCTGCGCTTGCGGCATGTTCAATCGTCTCAACCCGCTTCACACTCTTCATTCGCTCTCTTCTCGCAACTAAAACTCGCTGTAACGCGATGAATATCAACAGCAACACAGCGATGGCAATTCGGGTCCACCAAGAATTCAAATTCCCCTGAAAGTTAATGAATGTCTGAATGATTCCTTCTATAAGGACGCCGAAAACCGTCCCGACTACGAATCCGACGCCCCCAGTCATCAGAGTGCCGCCAACCACCACGCCTGCAATCGCATCGAGTTCAAGACCTATGGCATGACTGCCGTACCCGGAAAGCATATAAAAGGAAAACACCAGTCCGCCCACAGCCGAGGTGAATCCACTTAGCACATATACAAGTACTTTCGTCCGATTGACTGGCAACCCCATCAGTCTGGCGGATTGTTCATTGCTTCCAATCGCATAGATAGCTCGCCCAAATCTTGTGTAATGAGCTATGTAAATAAATACCAGTAACATAAACAAGGTGACGATCACGCCAGCCGACAAAAATGAATCAAACAAGAACGGTATCCGATACTCAGAGATAGCCACAAATAACGGATTCGAGATGCTTACGGTGTCGGTGCTGATAACGTAGCTCAAACCCCTGGTAAGGAACATTCCGGCTAGCGTTGCGATAAAAGGCTGCACGTTGAAGTAGGTAATAAGAATTCCATGCATTAGACCGACAGCACTGCCCACCGCAAGGGCGATCAACATTACAAGAATTGGATTGCAATGTACCGTGGTCAATAAGTAAGCAGCCAGCATTGACACGAACGCGATGATCGAGCCCGGAGAAAGATCGATGCCGCCGGAAATAATGACGAGTGTTTCCCCTAACGCGACAATGATCAGAAAGGAATTATCAATCAGCAGATTTACCAGATTTTGTGCCCCGAAAAAGTTGTCGTAGGAGAAAGAGCCGATTACGACCAAGGCTGCAAATATGCCAATGGTTATCACCAGCGAAGTATACTTAGAGTTTATTTGTACCTTCATTAGACTCTTCCTTGTTTCAACTGAACTTTGCCATCGCGGTCTTGACTCTTTCGGATTGTAACGAGCAGATGATAATCACGATTATGGCGTTTACAACCAGCATAATCTCAGGCGCAACCCCTCTGGAATATATCGTTGTTCGAATGGTTTGTATGATCAACGCCCCCACCATGCTGGACCCTAGCGAAAACTTGCCGCCCGCCATGGAATTCCCAGCTATGGCAAAAGCCAGGATGGCATCCATCTCAATGAAGAGTCCCATCGTATTCGGGTCTGATGATCTTACCTCTGAAGTCATCAAGATTCCGGCTAACCCAGCGCACAAGCCGCTGACTGAATAGCAAATCAATGTAACAAGCGGAACGTTTATGCCGGAAAACCGTGCCGCTACTCTGTTGATTCCCACGGTTTCAAGAAAAAGTCCGAAGGGCGTCTTTTTGATACCTATCATTGTGAGCAAGAAGACGGCGCCCACGACAAATATGGACACGGGTAGACCAAAGAGGAAGCCGCCTCCAATATAAAAAAACCGCTCGTTGTAAACCGTGATTACATTGCCGCTCGTAATTAATTGAGCAATTCCTCGTCCGGCTACCAAGAGAATCAACGTTGCCACAATTGCCTGAAGGCCAAGGTATGACACAAGTATGCCGTTCCAAAGCCCTAATAGTAGCGAGAATCCTAATGTCAATAGGAGTGCGTAACCCAATGGGATGTGGGATACAAATTGCTGTTGCCCGTTTATGTCCACCATCTGGCCACTCAGTAAAACCGCGATCGCGGAGCTTGCGATCGCCATAACGGATCCCACGGAAATATCAATTCCTCCAGAGGCGATCACCAGAGTCATCCCAATCGTCAACAGCATGAGGACGGATGCGCGGTTCAAAATGTCAATCAAACTCCCGTAAAGGTGCCCATCTTTCATTTCCAAAAGAAAAAAACTCTTAGTAAACAGGAAATTGAACAGGAGTAAGAGTGCCAGACCAACCAAAGGCCAAAATATTTGATGGCTTGTGATTCCTCTTCTTAGAATCGGTTTCATAGATTCCTCGGTATCAGTACCCGGCAGCAACGATGTGCCACGCCAAGGACATTTTCAAGCTAAATTGCCGCACTGAGCGAACCAGCCGAAGCAATCCGCAGAGCTGCCATCTCGGTCTTCCTCTGCAACCGCTACTTAGCTGGATTAGAGTCGTGGATCTGTTCGCCATCCGGCGGGCCTGAGACTTCGTTCCCACCTGCGTTGCCCGCCGTGATGGTGGTTCCATCGTCATGCTTTGCTGCAGCTACCTCAACCCCACTGTGTACCCCTGAAATCGTATGCATGATTCCTTGCTCACTGATCTCGCCTTTACGGAGTTCTCCAATCGTTCTCTTATCTCGATAAACGGAAACTTTTTCGCAGCAACGAACCATTTCCTCCAATTCCGAGGAGATGAACAAAACAGCCATTCCTTCTTTAGCCAGATTAACAATCATTGTCTGTATTTCAGCTTTGGCGCCAATATCGATACCTCGTGTAGGCTCATCGAGAATCAACAATGCCGGTTCCGTTGCAAGCCATCTTGCAATGATCACTTTTTGCTGGTTACCTCCGCTCAAATTCTTGATCAATTGCTCGCAGCCAGGGGTGCTTATGTTCAACAGATCGATAAACTTGTTGGCTATCTTTTCCTGTACCTTTCGTGGAATTGATTTGCGCAGGCCTTTCTTTGCTTGTAGGCCAAGAACAATGTTTTCTCTGACCGTTAAATCGGCAATGATACTTTCGCTTTTCCTGTTTTCAGGGCAAAATCCCATTCCCAATCGAATGGCATCTTGTGGAGAGTTAATAGTGACCGCTCTTGCTTCGATATAGCTGTCACCGCTATCTGCTTTGTCGACCCCAAATATTAATCTCGCTGTCTCCGTGCGGCCAGAACCCAATAGTCCGGCCAACCCCATGACCTCGCCTTTGTCGATTGATATATCCAGCGGGTCGATCATACCTTTACGCCCAAGTTGCTTTCCAAGGTAGAAAGTCTTCTTCGCTGAACTCTCGGATTCGCCTTGGGCTTTCTTCGCACCGACCCAACTTTCAAAGTCTTGAAGTTCTCTACCGATCATTTTTGCAACGAGCTGACCTCTGGGTAGGTCGGCGGTTTCGAACGTCCCAACACACTCCCCGTTTCTGAGTACCGTAACTCTGTCCGTAATGCTATATATCTGATCCAGAAAGTGGGTGATAAATATGATCCCGATACCCTCGCTTCTCAATTTGCGCATGACTGCGAACAAGTTCGACGATTCATACTTATCCAGGCTGGATGTTGGTTCATCAAGAATCAGCACCTTGGCCGATGTATCGAGAGCGCGTGAGATAGCCACCATTTGCTGAATGGCCACGGAATACTCATCTAAGGTAGATGTTACGTCCAACTTTATGTTCAAGCACGCGAGCGCTTCTTCGGACCTCTTATTGATCTCCTTCCAATCGATGTGCCCATTCTTCATCGGTTGGCGTCCAATAAATATATTCTCGGCAACAGAGAGGTGCGGGCACAGATTCACCTCCTGATACACGGTACTGATTCCCAGCGACTGAGCATGGTGAGGTGATTTCGGTTCAATTCGCTGGCCCGACAAAAACATTTCGCCCGATTCCAGGGACTCTGCTCCGGTCAATACCTTGATCAGCGTAGATTTGCCCGCTCCATTTTCGCCAACAATACCGTGAATTTCACCTTGCTTGAGCTGAAAAGTAACATTGGAAAGGGCAGCGACACCTGGAAAATGTTTGGTGATGCCTCTCATGGCCAGTAGTTCGTTAGTGTCACTCATAGATTGCAGCCCCTCAAGCGTCTAAACGCCATTCTCCGAATAAGGCAAAATGACTTGCAGCAGCAAACGCTCCAACTCGCCGCGGAGATTATGGAGGTGACCTCGCATTTGGCGTTCGGCACCGTTTCCATCCCCCGCCAGGATCTTCTCGACAACCGCTTCATGCTCACGATTAGACCGCTCCAATCGTCCTTGCATTGCCATTAATCCAAGCCTTATGCGATACCACTGGTCATTAAGATCACGGACAATGCGTGAGGCGCGTCCATTTTCCGACATTCCAAGGATGATATGGTGAAGTTCAACATCGGCACTTCTCCATGCCTCATAATCATTCGCGATGAATGACTTCTTCATCCGCGCCATGGTCTTTCTTAGCTCTTGGCGCTTTCGTTCGTCTCCGCAGCCTGCGGCTTTCCTTGCCAGCATACCTTCCAGGGTTTCTTTGATATCGAAAATTTCGTGAATATCTTTCAAAGAAAGGCAATAAACCCGCCACCCACGACGCGCACTGCTACTTAAGAACCCCTCGTATTCCAAGAGCCGGAAAGCTTCTCTGACCGGCGTCCGGCTCATACCCAGTTCCGTGGCAACTTGGCCGTCGGTGAGATAGGAACCGGGCTTGAGTTGCCGGTTCATGATCTTCTCTTTGATGAAGCGATAGGCCTTCTGCTGGAGGGGCGTCGTTCTATTGGAACCCGGTTTATCCGCCCTCGGCATATTTTTTACGCCTACACTTTTCATTTTCGTCCGCATCCGAACTCAAATCTCGAGCAGTTTCCTGCAGTTTCTCTCAATCAAATGATTGGTCAGTACATATTTTTCTAAAAGAGCATCATATGGACCGGTCTCAGCAAAGGTATCTCGGATGGCTACCATCTCTACTCTTACCGGACAGTGCTGAACCACGCATTCTGCTACAGCCGAGCCCAATCCTCCGATGCTGCTGTGTTCTTCTACCGTCACAATTCCTCTTGTCTCGTGCGCCGCCTTGATGATCAACTCTTCATCCAACGGCTTAAGAGTGTGGATCTCAATCACTCTGGCTTGGATTCCTTCTTCCTTTAACCGTTCTGCTGCATCGAGGGCCTTCGACACCAGTATTCCAGTAACGATAATGGTTACATCTGAGCCATCTCTTAAAAGGATTCCTTTTCCAATTTCAAATGTGCGGTCTTCATTCTCGAGGACAGGAACCTCATTTCGACATAATCTCAGATACACTGGCCCATGATACTGTGCGACAGCCTTTACGGCCTTCCGGGTGAGAATATCGTCGGACGCGACGACGACCGTCATGTTCGGAGTTGCTCTCATAATTGCCAGGTCATAGACACTTTGGTGTGAGACCCCATCGTAAGAATCGGAAAGCCCCCCGTATGCTCCGCAGATCTTCACATTCAGCTTCGGATAAGCAATCGAACTTCTCAACTGCTCCCCTGCTCTTAGTACTGTCAGGAAGCCGAAGGTGCTGGCGAAAGGAATCTTTCCCGCAGTGGCAAAGCCAGCCGCCGCATCCATCATGTTGGCCTCGGCTATTCCAAAATTAAAGAAGCGGTCAGGGAAAGCCTTTCCGAATAGCGCGGTCTTCGTGGATGAAGATACGTCGGCATCCAGAACCACTATCTCTGAATTCTCCCTTCCCAATTCGACTAACGCCTGACCAAAGCTATCCCTGATCGCGACCATCTTAGGCATGGATCTCCTCCGCTAACTCTTTCACGGCCTGCGCGTACTCTTGCTCCGAGATCTGCTTTCCGTGCCAAACATGTGTATTTTCCATGAACGACACTCCTTTCCCTTTCACCGTACGTGCGATTAGGATCGAGGGAATGTCCTTCATCTTATGTGCCTGGTCGAGTCCTTCTGAAATATCTTCGGGATCATGTCCATTGACCTCGATCACATTCCAGCCGAAGGATCTCCACTTAGCTGCAACGTCTCCGAGTGGCATGATTTCGTCCATGGCTCCGTCGAGTTGATACCGGTTGTAATCGAGAAGAACGATCAGATGGTCGAGCTTAAACTTCGCCGCAGCCATCGCTGCCTCCCATATCTGACCTTCGTTCATTTCGCCACAGCCGATTAAGACGTAAACGTAATAGTCTCTTTGGGAGAGTCGGCTGGCCAGTGCCATTCCTATTCCAACGGATGGACCGTGCCCCAGGGATCCGGTTGACATATCCACGCCGGGGGTCTTCAAGAGATCAGGATGTCCCTGGAGATTGCTATTAAAGCGACGAAACGTGCTCAATTCGGGCTTTGGAAAATACCCCTTTTCGGCCAGCACGGCGTAAAGGGTTGGTGCGCAGTGACCCTTCGAGGCGATGAATCGATCCCGATTCTCCCACTTCGGATTACTCGGATCCACTTTCATCTTGTCAAAATAAAGCGTGGTAACCAGTTCTATGGCAGAGAGTGAGCCCCCACAATGTCCGGTGCGCGCTTCATAGATCATCTTCACGACAGCCAACCGGATCTCTCGATTCAGTTTCCTGAAATATTCTTTTTTCTCCCGGGAATACGACATATTTCCTTCCTCTCGGCCCTTCGATTATTCCGGGCTTTTCAATAACCCTTTTGGCAGTCAGCACAACGAACCAACTATGGAAAGGAACAGATCCCTCCAAGTCTTTTCTTGGTGACGGCTCCGGCCCGCATTGGGCAATCGGAGCCGGGCCGGAGGACGACCTCGCGTAAGATCGCGGCGTCCTCCATTTCCCATTCAGTGCGTGCACTTATTCTCGGGCGAACTGACCGGGTACAAAACTACCTCGCCGGGGATTAATACACTCTACTCGGCAAGAACTTCGCAGCCGTTGCAGCGGGATAGAGTGTAAAATTCAGCCAAGTCGCTTTCGGAATAGTGCTGGCTTTTCCGGAGACGATTGTTTTGACCAGTTCTACGCACTTCGGTCCATAATTGATCGGATTTTCAATAGTGGCGTTATATCTTCCGGCAATCATTTCCTCGAAGGCAAGTTTCAGTCCATCGACGGAAACCACAACAACTTCCTTTCCAGGTTTTAGACCAGCTTCTGTCAGCGCCTGCGCTCCGCCTATACCCTCATCATCTCCATGCGACCATAAGACATCGATTTTCTGGCCTTTGGCCTTAGCCGCTTTGATCATGGCCTCTGCCGCCTCTTTGCCTTTAGCCCGCGTGTAATCTCCCGATTGCGAAGCGATGATCTTAAATCTTGGGTTAGACTTCAGGGCTGTATCAAAACCGATCTTTCTTTCTACTGCCGTGCTCGCCCCAACTGTTCCTTGAAGCTCAATGATGTTGATAGGGCCAGGCTTATTCTTGAAAGTATCAAACACAAATTGAGCTGCTATCTTTCCCGCTTGGGTATTATCTGGCCCAACAAAGGTCACGTAATAATCTTCAGGGTTGCCAACACTGACCGTGAGTTTTCGATTCACGACAATAAGTGGAATATGTTTGTCCTTTATTTCTTTTAGGACCGCGTCCCAACCGGTCGCCACAACCGGGGCAAGAATAATGACATCTACCTTTTGTGCGATGAATGATCGGAGCGCCTTAATTTGGTTTTCCTGTTTTCCCTGGGCGTCGGAAAACTTCAGCGTTATGCCTGCATTGGCAAATGCACTCTTGATGTTCTCGGACATTCCGGTTCGCCAGGGGTTCTCCGCGCCGATTTGTGAAAATCCGACCACGATTTTCTTGTCGGCTGAAAAACCTAGCGAGGATGCGATCATAAGTACTGCGATAACTAACAAGGCTTTTTTCACGCTAAATTCCTTTCCTCTCTCGATTTGGTTTGTAAGGTACTGTCCATCGCCGGATCCCGGAAGTCCTTCCATGTTTCCCGAAATCCTCAAATGAATTTCCGCAGGTACTTGATTCCCCTCGACGCGGCCGTATCCGGATCCGGATGTGGGAGTATTTCAAGGGTGACAAAGCCATCGTAGCCAATCTCGTTCAGGGTGCGGATGATCCCTGGAAAATCCAGATGGCCATCCCCAGGAGCACAACGGTTGCTGTCAGCAAAATGAACGTAGCCGATAACGTCTTTCGCCGCCCTTAGGCTGCCGGTAATAGAGGCATCCTCAATGTTCATATGAAAGACGTCAGGCATCAGGAAGATCTGGTCATTGCCGATCCTCTTCAGTACCTCAATCCCGTCCAGGACGCTGTTGATAAAATTGATCTCATAGCGGTTGACGGGCTCAAGAACGATTCTTACTCCTCGGCTGCATCCATATTCCGCGCATTCGCGAATCCCGTCGATGAACCTCTCCTCGGATGCCTTTCGGTCTTGAACGTCCAGCGGCCCCCTGACCCTTCCGATATTGACCATAGCTCCAAACTCACCGGCCAGATCAATCAGGCTCTTCAGTTGTTGGATGGTCCTTTGCCTCGTGGCTGCATCCGGGTGGGTGAGCCATAAATTCGCGTCGGCAAAGACCTGGCCCGTGGAGATCACCGGCAATTCGAGACGATACTCCTTGAGCAGGGTTTTGATTTCCGGAAGGCTCACTTGACTGGAGTCGAGCAATGCAAGTTCAACCCCGTCATAGCCCAGCAGAGCCACCTTTCGAATACTGTTCGACAGTTTATCCCGAAAGACCACGAAGGCGGAGGGTAGAGCCTTTTCCGAAGCAATGGCCAATCCAAGCTTCATCTTCAATTCCAAAAGTAGAGTGTAGAATCAATACCCCAAGGCGCGGCATATTGTCAAGATATTTTAGATGCTGTGAATTCCATACGGTACACTTTCTGAATACGGATAGACGGACCAGCGTATTAGAGAATCGCCTCTTGTGCCAACAGCGCGGTACTGATTTCTTGTAAGCGTTAAGCCGAAGTAGAAGAAAGTGCTTGGCACTCGTGGACAATTTGATAAAGAATTCTGAGTGACAAAACAAATGGAGTTTTTTAATCGCCGCCCATGCCAGGAAGCCGAGAAATTGATGAGCCGGAGTTACAGAACATTATATGAGTGGGCATCCGGTGTCGTTCAGCAGTGTTCTAATTGTGGTGCGCAAGAATGAGATGGTGATTCCGGCTGAGGAGGTGTTTCAGCCAGTTTTGGCAGAGCCGTGCCCTATGCCGTTAGTAGAAGGTCGCATTGCAACAGCAGCTGAGAAGAGAGCGTGACTTAATGGACAAGAGCGAGATAGTGTCTGGTATGAAGGGAAAGGTTGCACTGGTCACTGGCGCAGGCGGAATGAAAGGCGTTGGCCGCGCAATCGCGTTGAAGTTCGCCGCACTTGGGGTGGATCTGGCGCTTAGTGACGTCGAGTTGAAGGCGGAAGACTTGCATCCGAACCAGGTTCGCACCGGATGGCGCGGCATTGAGAGCGTTGCCGAGGAAGCGCAAGTCCTAGGCGTGCGCTGTCTGCCCGTTTTTTGTGACCTAAAAGCCCCGAAGCAGATCGAGGATCTGGTGAAGAAGACGGTCATGCACTTTGGCCATATCGATATCCTGGTCAATAATGCCCGCGCAATCATGGGCAAAGACAAGGCTCCCATCACGGAAGTATCGGATGAAGCTTGGCACTACTTTTTTGCGATCAATGTCACAGCACCGTTCTTGCTAATCAAGCAGGTTGCCCGGGAGATGATTCGTCGTGGCAAAGGAGGTCGCATCATCAACATTGGCTCGGATTCTGCCAAGCAGGCAAATCCGATGATGACTGTTTATAGTTCTACCAAGCAAGCGCTGATTGGGCTCACTCAGGCTGCGGCGCTGGATTTGGCGCCCTACGGAATCACCGTAAACTGCCCGTGTCCAGGAAACACCAATACCGACCGGCTAAGCTATTGGGAACGTGCTCAGGCCGAAGCGAAGGGCATAACCTTCGAGGAATATCGAGCCGGTGTTGTAAAGGAGCAAAGCGCGGCCACGCCCATGGGAAGAATCGCGGAGCCCGAAGATGTCGCGAACCTGGTCGCTTTCCTGGCGTCCGACGAAGCCGCTTTCATTACCGGTCAGGCCTACAACGTCAACGGAGGTGTGCTCTTCCATTAATCGTTGACTAGCATAGTGCCTTCGCCGGAGCCCAAGGAAATTGTGGAAAGCGACACGAGTAAGAAAATGTTTGGGGCGGGCATTATTGTGGTGGCGGCAGGCGGCGGGATCCACGTGGTGAGAACCAGCCACGGGCTGGTGGGCATGAAATCGGTGATTGACAAAGACAGAACCGCGCAGTTGTTGGCCTGGGAAGTTGGTGCGGATGCGTTTTTTCCGTTCACTAACGTGGATCGAGTTGCGATTAATTTTGGCAAGCCCGAGCAGAAGGAGTTAAACCACATCACCGTCCGTGAAGCGCGCGAATATCAGGTCGCGGGACATTTTCCCCTGGGAGCATGTGGCCCAAAATGGAGGTAGGCATTCGTTTCGCCAGTTCAGCCTCCGGACGGCAAGCTGTCATTGTTGCTCTGGATAAAGCACATCTGGCGTTCACTGGCCAGAGTGGAACGCTAATCACAGGGTAAGAACTTTGTGGAAGAAGCCAAGAGAATGATCTTCGCTTCAACCTATCTCAAGAAATTTTGTCGAAAACAGTTGTTCTATTGCCGGGGCGGTCCGTTGGAACCCATTGTTGCAGCCCCCAACCAGTTTTCCGTGTTGGGCTTTCGTGCTCAATCCCGTAACCTGCATGGGTTACTTTAGGCTTAGCAAAAATCATGATTGCAACGGCAATATGCACGGAGACAAAGCAACTGATTGCCAACAACACCCTCGTGCATGGAAAGGTCCACTCCGTCTTTGGCAGGGTCTTTAACGTACTAACTAACGACCGCCATTTGATCTCTTTCCTTTCAGACAAGATATTGCCTGCCCCACGCTCGATTTGCGTTGATCTACCCGCAAGGCAGTCGATGCATGTTTCGGGTTTCTTGCCTGGGATGTCCGTGGCATTCTCCTCTACTCAAGTATGCATCGGCTCATATCTCCATATCGATCTGACGAGAGCGAGAGAGTGGGATCCCCATCCTACATTCAACTTCGACCCTATTGGTGAGCATTTGCTGGTGGAAAACATCCGGAGCGTTAGGGACATTCTGATGTGCCACGGCAATCTGCATGGGATTGCTGGCATCACGCCTTTCTTGCTGAAGACGAGCCCAGTTGCGGAGGAACGAAACCCGGCGCTCAATTCCGCGGGCGAGCTTATATTACCGAGGATAAATAAGCTGCTTGCCTGCATTATCTCAGGCGACATGGAATCACTTAGGCATGCGGCCGGCAACGTAGTTGGCTTCGGTCCCGGACTCACGCCTTCGGCAGATGACTTTCTTTGCGCGCTAATGGCGTCCCTGCTCTACTCCGATGCTTATTATGCCCGGAATCTGTCGAGGACGTATCAGATCAACAATGCTATAATCGGAAAAATTTTTGAAAGGACTACAACCCTAAGCGCGGAAATGTTAAGCCTCGCCGCGCAAGGGTGGGTTGCCGAGGGTGTACGAAGGCTGCTGCTTGCTGTTTTTGCAGAGAATGGCCAGCGTGCGCTTAAAGACCGTCTGTTGTCTGTGCTCGACTACGGCGAAACCTCGGGAACTGACCTTACTGCAGGAGTATATGCCGGCTGTCTGCTGGGCATGTGCCTGGAAGACCATGGTAGAACCGTGAACCTAGCCTCTTTGCTCTCGTGATGCGCGCGTAGTAGGAGAAAAACATAGCGATGGTTCTCAAGACTGTAATTAGAAGAGGCGAATATTATGACTCCGGTCGGCTCATGATTGTCACCAGGACGATATCGAAACTGGAAGGCATCATTGACGCGGCAGTGCAAATGGGGACCGCGCTGAACAAAGAAGCCTTGAAGAGAACAGGGTTACTCGACAAGGATTCGGAAGGGGCTTCGGTGGACGACCTCATGATCAGCATGAAAGGAACCGGGGAAGGAGTCGAGTCAGCCCTGGTTCAGCTCGATGCTCTTCTGAATCAATCCAGTAGCGGGTTACAAGACAGCGAATATAGGCCGAAGACCATTGACTCCGCTCTAAAGGCGGAGCCTGGATTGAACTTTGCAATCATCTCCGTTCCAGGCCGTTTTGCGAAGAATGAAGCCATGAAGGCTCTGCAGAAAGGCATGCACGTACTCCTGTTCAGCGACAACGTCAGTATTGAAGAGGAGAAAGAACTCAAGACCTTTGCGGTTAGCCATGGCTTGTTGCTTATGGGGCCTGATTGCGGTACCGCCATAATAAATAATGTTCCACTAGGTTTCGCCAACAAGGTTAGGCAGGGGAATATCGGTGTTGTCGGCGCCGCCGGTACCGGAATGCAGGAAGTAATGACGCTCATCCATAAGCATGGCGCGGGCATATCGCAAGCCATAGGCACTGGCGGACGGGACCTTTCGGTGACCATTGGCGGAGCCATGATGCTACAAGGCCTAAAGGCGCTGAACAGCGATAAGAACACTGACATTATTGTGGTCATTTCCAAACCTCCAGCTCCCGAGGTCAGCGATAAAATCCTGCAATTTATCAAAGATGAATGCAGAAAGACGATTGTGGTGAATTTTGTTGGAGGCGGACGGCCCGAATCCATCGAAGCCTGCGGTGCAATTTCCGCGTCTACCTTGGAAGAAGCAGCTCTGCGGGCGTCAGAGCTGGCCGGCCATGCCAATGGCGCACCTCGTATGGCTGAAGAAGACTTGGATCGAATTGCCAGGGATGAAGCGAAGCGGTTGAACGCCGGGCAGAAGTACTTGCGCGGTTTGTATAGCGGCGGAACGCTTTGTTACGAGAGCATGCTGATCGTCAGGGACTTTGTGGGCGACGTTTATTCCAATACTCCGTTAAACAAACAAATGAAATTGCTCGATTCCGCCGCGCCTTGTAAACACACTTGTCTCGATCTGGGTGACGACGAGTTTACCGCAGGCCGGGCTCATCCGATGCTGGATACAACCTTGCGAGAACAGCTGTTTGAACATGAGGCAAGCGATCCCAATGTGGCCGTGATTCTTCTGGACATCGTTATCGGTTACGGATCCCATAGCGACCCCGCCGGGGTATTTGCAGACCTAGTAAGAAAGCACAAAGAAAATGCACGCCGGGAAGGACGGCACCTCATCGTGATCTCTTCCGTGTGCGGCACCGAGGAAGACCCGCAGAACTCCTTGACGCAAGAACGTAAATTGCAGGAGACGGGAGTGATTGTCATGCCCTCCAATGCCGCCGCCGCGCGTCTTGCGGGTAAAATCGTCTCTTACGCAAATTCAGAGGAGCGCAGGCTATGAACACCGTGAATGATATTTTCGGCAAGCAGCTCAAGATTCTGAATATCGGCCTGGAGCAGTTCGCCGATGACCTGACAAGTCAGGGCATACCATGCATTCAATTAGATTGGCGGCCGCCTGCACAGGGTGATCCAGAAGCGGCAGACTTACTTAGTTTGCTTTTGGAGTAATACCGGCGTTACGCGTTGTTGGTTGGTCGTTTGTGCTGAATGGGAGGAGTTTTTGATGAACAGAGAGGAAGCCAATCAGGAAGTCCTTAAGCGACTGCAGGATTCCGAACCGTGGCTCGTTGGAATTGGCAGGGCTATCGATGTCATACCCGGAATGAAGAAGAATCTTCTTCTGCACGCAGGCCCGCCTATTGAATGGGTTGAGATGTGTGGGCCGATGCAAGGTGCCGTCATAGGAGCTCTGATTTATGAAGGGCTGGCCAAGGACGAAGAAGAGGCCAGAAAGTTAGCCGCGAGCGGAGCCATCGGTTTTGAACCAAATCATGAACATCAAGCCGTAGGCCCAATGGCCGGCATTACCTCTCCATCGATGCCCGTCTATATCCTTCATAACAAGAAATACGGTAACTACGCCTATATAAATCTGAATGAAGGATTGGGAAAGGTTCTTAGATTCGGAGCCTTCTCGCCGGAAGTAATTGATCGCTTGAAGTGGATGGAACGGGTGCTTGGCCCGGTTTTGAAGGCCGCAATTGAACAATCCGGCGGCATGGATTGGAAGGCCTTGGTTACCCAGGCGTTGCAGATGGGAGACGACTGCCACAACCGTAATAGGGCAGCCACAGCTCTTTTCGCCAAACAGATGGGACAGCATCTGTGCAAGACTGGTTTTTCCGACGACGATATTTCCAGTGTCTTTGCCTTCATCAACGGTAACGAACATTTTGCTCTCAACATTACTATGGGCATGTGCAAATCAATTGCGGACGCGGCCCACAATGTGGAAGGCAGCACGATAGTGACCGCGATGGCCAGAAATGGCGTGGACTTTGGCATTCGGGTCAGCGGACTCGGAGACCGATGGTTCGTTGCCCCTGCGAACACTCCGAAAGGGTTGTACTTTCCCGGTTTCAGTGAAGCTGACTCGAATCCCGATCTAGGCGACAGCACCATAACCGAGACGATCGGTATTGGAGGATTCGCAATGGCGACAGCCCCAGCCCTGGTGTCGTTCGTCGGAGGCAACTATAAGGACGCGGTGAAGTTTACGCTGGAAATGTACGAAATTACCGGAACCGAGAACAAGAACTTTAAGATTCCTGCACTGGACTTTCGTGGAACTGCAACTGGCGTCGATCTGGTAAAGGTTCTGGAAACTGGAAGTGTGCCGCGGATTAACACAGGCATTGCTCATAAGAATCCCGGCGTGGGGCAGATTGGGGCCGGATTGGTGACGGCACCAATGGAGTGCTTTAAGAAGGCCGCTAGATACATGGTTGAGCAGAAACAAAACCGAAAACAAAATGCGAGTGCCTGATATCCGCGCATAAGCACCCTCGGACTGTCAACTGGAGATGCGCTTCGCTACATACGCCGGATACACGAGATCGCCGTCGCCAAGAAAAACGACGATTGGCACATTCACCGCTTGAGTTGCGAAAGCTTTGCATAATAATAAAGTCCACAAAACTGAGAGGAAATCATGACCGCACAGGAATTTCTTCAAACCATGAGCAGCGTGAAGATTTACGAGCTCACGCAACGCTTAAGCATTCACACTCCGCCTTGGCCGAGCTACATGCCTTTGGGCATTCAGTATTTCAAGCGTATCGCCGGCGCCCACATGGGCAAGGGAGCAAACGGACAGATCATCACCACCAGCAATCATGTGGGCACGCACATGGACGGAGAAATTCACTTCCATTCGAGCGGCCGTGCCATTGGGCAAGTGCCGATCGATGAATGGGTCGGACCCGGTGCGATCGTGGATATTTCAAAAGATGTCGACGATTACGATCTTTATTCGCCTGAGATGATCACCAGCAAAGTGGAGGTTAAGCAGGGCGACATCCTGATCATCAATACTGGTTTTCACCGCTACGCGTGGGACCAACCGGAGTCGGATGAGGTCCGGTATTTCGTGAAGCATCCCGGTCCGGACCCCAAGTTCCATGAATGGGCGTTGGACATGCACCTGAAGTGGATCGGCGTGGACTGTGGCAGTTTAGACCATCCGATGAACACCATCATTCGCGACTGGCATCCGGGTCTTTTCATCGAGGCCGAGGCGAAGCTGAAGGCGAAGTACGGCCAGGCTTGGGATGAGTTCTTCCCGTTTGAGACCTACTATCAGGTCATGCACATCAAGTTGTTCCCAAAGAAGATTGTCCACGCCGAGAATGTTGGAGGCGATATCGATCAACTGAGCAATAAACGGGCCTGGATTGGAGCATTTCCGTTGCGCGGCATTGAACTGGAGTCGTCGATGTGCCGCATCGTGGCACTGCTGCCTTCCGAGTAATCAACTCCTGGAAGCGCTAGGCCGACCCAGCAGCACGGTGCCGTCAGTTCTGCTGGCGGGAAATGCCTGATCGTGACGATCTCGAGGCGGAGCTGCCGAAGACTTGTTTTCGGCGGTTCCGGTTCGACCTCTCCAGCCGTGACGGCAGGCTTGGGACGCTAGTCCAAGAAATGCACGACTTATATTGGGATTCGCATACCGTACAGAGCTTTCAGATATTTGAAAATTGACGCCCGGCGGAAAATTGCTCCTAGCGTGGTATGCAGGACTACTCAGGACGTTCGAAAAGCGCGAGTATTACCAGAGCCGGAAGCATCCGAAACACTTCGATTACAGGAGATCAAATCGTGGAGCCAAACGGTGGAGAGCGGCAGGATCTAATTGTCGGCGTTGAAGACAAGATGAGTATCAAGGAATACATCATCTACGGTCTGCAACAGGTATTGGTCGAGAGCTCGGGGTTTACTTTTCCGGTTGTAATTGGGCTGGCCCTTCGCCTTCCTCGGGAAATGATCCAATACATGGTTCAGGCATATTGCATCGGCGCTGGACTTGTTACCATTACACAATCCACCAGATTGCTAAAGCTGCCGGTTGTTCAAGGCCCTGCGGGAGTCTTTCTCTTTCTGATGATTTCCCTGGGAAGCACCGTGGGAATGGCTGCGGCATTTACCGCGATGGTGATAGGCGGGGTGATTTCCGCCTTGTTTGCCTGGCCCTTAGGCTGGTGGGGAAAGCTAAGACCCATTATCGCCGCTCCCCCGATCTATGGTCCCCTGATTACCCTGATCGGTTTATCTCTTACCGGAGCGGTTGTGGGTTTGATTGTTGGCAAGCCTGGAACGCCTGGTTTTGCCAGCCCCTTTAATGGGGTACTTGCAGCAATCACATTTCTTATTGCCTTCGTGCTGGTGCTCTATTTCAAGAAAGGATTTTTGCGCTTCGGCGCGATTATAATCGCCGTCGGTGTGGGCACCCTGATTGGAGTGATCGGGGGAAGAGCGAGTTTTGCTCCGGTGGCGACCGCTGCCTGGTTCGGATTGCCCAGGTTTCTGCCTTACGGTTGGCAGATTAACATTACGGCGATTGTCCTCGTCTTTGTCGGATATTGCGTTGCCATCATCGAGTCCATGGGCAATTACATTCTGATTGGCGAGGTCATGGCCAAACAGAAGGTGGATGAAAAGCGAATCAACCGCGGCATCCTCGGCGAGGCCATCGGTTCTGCCATCACTGGCCTCATCGGTGGTTCGGGAACGACCTCGTACGGGCAAAATATCGGTGCATTATCCGTTACCGGCATAGGTAGCAGGCGTGTGATCACCGCGTCCGGCATCATTGTGTTGACGTTAGGATTCATTCCCAAGTTTGGAGCAGTTGTGGCGAGCATTCCAGGCGCAGTTCTTGGAGGATTGTTCATATTGACTTGGGGCATGTTAATCATGCAAGGCATTCGGGTGTTCGGTGGAATGCGAATGACTAATTTGAACATGAGTATCGCTGGGGCAACGTTCATGATCGGAATGGGTACGAACTTCTTGCCTCCGCAATTTATGGCGGCTCTACCGCCCTCGGGCAGGGCAATCGTGTCTACCGGTCTTATCCTCGGAACCGTCGTAGGCATCACGTTGTATGTGATTTTTCACGTGATACTCGGAGTTGATCGCGAAAAGCCCGCGCCAGCAGACGCTCAAAAGGAAGTCGCAGTGGGCGAAGGCGCGAACTAAATCGTCGCACGATAAGCGCGATGGAAGCATCCCCAAGCCGGAGAGAGTCCGTGTGCCTTTATTGGGTGCGCGACCGACGGCTTGAGTATCCCATCGCGCTTCGCGTTCCTGACCGGATTGTCACAATGACAATCAGCCGGAGAAGACCGCAATCAAGGTTTCAATCGTCGCTTTGACTAGAGCAGCTCCAAAGCAGTTGTGTCCCGAGGGTGGGTTTGCGTGTGTGGCGGATACACCACACACGCAAACGCTCTAAGTTCGCGCTTGTCGAAGAAGAGTCATTGGCTCGTGCGATGCCGATCTCAACAGGGAATGCCTAAAGAAGAACGACCCAATAAGAAACGAGATAGCGCCTAGCGGGATGAGAGCTGTTCCAAAGCCCATTCCGAATAGCATCAAGTAGAGGTAGCAAAGGAATGGCAGAACCAAACCTAGTCCTACGACCAAAACTGGGATAGGTCTGCCGGCAGCCTTCGGCGACTGCCAGTACTCCGCCCCTTTCGATCCACGATCCCCCTTCTCGAAGGCCCACAATAGACAAGCGACAAGCGCCACTCCTATTGGCAAAATGGGCTGAAGAATCATGGACATTCCAAGCCCGTAGACGTTATCGGCAAGCGAGAGCAGACAAAGCCCGCTCATTACCGAGTAACAGAACATAAGCGCCGGTAACAATGGCGACCTCCACCGGCGTATGTCCTTTGCCGAGAATAAAAGAAAGCCAGGATAGGAGGCTACCAAGGCCGAACAGATTACAGTACAAAACGCGATTTCCGGGGTGATAGTTCGAATCCCTAACGATGCCGCCATCATCAGCACGGCCACCAGCCCTAACAACACGACATTAAGAATGGCGCCACGCGCCATCCACGAGGTTTTGAAGTTCGCGAAGGACCTGGTGGACCTTGAAGGGTGTCCCAACTCGGATGCGAGAAGAAGCAGACCCGCCAGGATTAGAAAGCCTCCAGCACCGATTATTTTCAAGCTCAGTTTATTCAAACCATCCAAGCCGCCCACAATTAGATACGTGCCCAAGAGACCTGCACCTGCGCCTCCGAGAAAAAAGTCCAGCGTTACCCTGACTCCCCACTCTGTTTGCGGACGCTGCTGCATTTACTTCACTCCTGTGTAATACACGGACGGATTATATCCGCCGTCCGGCTTCATGACGAGCGGCTTTTCTTTCTGGACCAGCTTCGTAACGTCGGCCTCAGGATCCTCTAGATCTCCGAAGACTCTGGCGTCGTAGGGGCAGGCTTCGACACAGCGGGGAGGTTTACCATCGGACAATCGATCTTCGCAGAAAGTACACTTTTCCACGATGCCTTTACGCAAGTTGCCATTCCCGATTACCGGCACGCCCTGAGGGGGTTGCTTCGCCTCGTTAAAGTGCCTTGCCATGTATGGGCAGGCTTCCATGCAGTATTTACAACCAATGCACTTGTCGTAATCGATGAGCACCAAGCCTCGTTCATCCCTATAGGTAGCCTTCGTAGGGCACACCTTAAGGCATTCGGCATTCTCACATTGCATACATAGGATCGGCACATACAGTTTCTTCACGTCGGGAAATGCCCCAAGTTCCTCCGTGATGACTCTGCCCCACCGGATATCCGTTCCAGTGTCGTTGCCGAGTTTGCAGGCGACGGTACACGCATCGCAGCCCACGCATTGGTTCAGATCGATAACCATGGCATACTTCATGGCTTCACGCTCCTCACCCTGCACAGCGTCCCGCGAAGCGGAGTGGTGCCGATACCCACTGAACAGACTTGGTTATTCATAAGGAGATTATCGTTGGAGTTATCTGCCCAACCATGCGGCACTCCGACTACTCTCGGATGGATGCCTTCCGTGAGGCTGGCCGTCAGCGAGATTTGCCCATATGGCGTTTCGACTACGACCGGCTCGCCGTCCCGAATCCCCAGCGATTCTGCGGTAGACAGGTTAATGTCGAGAAGCGGAACCGGCTTTACGTCCCGCAAAGCTGGAATATTCCTCAGACCTGTGTGGAAGTAGGTGCTCACGCGTCTGCCAGTGGTCATGACGAAGGGGTATTCCTTCGCTAGTTCTGGCGTGCTGTACGGACTCTCATGAGGTTCGCGATAGAAAGGGAGTGGATCGTATCCCCATTCCTTCAGCCTGCCGGAATACAACTCGATCTTGCCCGAAGGAGTATTGAATCCCTCCCGCAAGTGCTTGCCGTAGGACATGGGGGAATCAACCGTTCCGCCCGCCGCCCGAAGTTCCGCGAACGTGACGTTGAGCGGCTTAAGCAGAGAATCCAGGTACTCTTCTTCCGAATTCCAGAACTCCGGAAGATTCAGCTTCCTGGCTAGACGAATCATAATCTCAATGTCTGAAACCGACTCGCCCACCGAAGCTAACTTCTGTCGCGATCTAAGCGGTCCATAGGTCGCTTGCGAGGAATCGGCGAGCCCATTTTGCTCCAGCCACGACGAAGCCGGGAGTACGACATCGGCCATCTGCGCCGTCTTGGAAAGGAACAGATCTGCCACGGCAAGGAATTCGACTTTCCGCAGTGCCTCGTGTGCCCTCTTCGAGTTGGCAATCGATAACCAGGGATTTCCTCCAATTTCGAGGATGGCTCGCACAGGGTATGGCTTACCCGTCAGGATCGCGTCCAAGATAGTAGGCCAATGCGCCATGGGATAGTTCACTGGAAGGTTCTTGCTGAGTAGAGGGTAGGCATCCCCGCCTAACCGCTTCGTTCGTAACTCCGCCGGAACACTGTCGGGCATGATGAATGCATTGGTGTCGATTGAGACTTGGCCGGCCGAATGCGGGAAGATGTTACCGCCTTCGACGTCGACATTTCCGGTAATGCATCCCAGGATCGCCACCGCCCTGCTTAGTTGGATGGGATCGATCACCTCGTCCAATGTAGCGGCAACTTCCGTGCAGGCAGGCGTGCTATTTGCGTATAGCCTGGCGGCTTCCACAATCAACTTTTCTTCGACCCAGGTAATCTCGGCAACCTTTTTAGGCGTGTAATCCAGAACTCTCTTGGCTAAATCCTCGAAACCTATGCAATAACGCTCAACATAGTCCTTGTTATAAAGACCTTCCCCGATAATAACGTGCATCATCCCCATCGCCAGCGCGACGTCCGAGCCGGGGCGCACCGGAAGCCAGAGATCAGCCTTTGCGGCGATGTTGCTTTGCACCGGATCGACAACGATGAGCTTGGCCCCGCGTTTCCGCGCTGCCATCAATTTCCTTGCCTTCGGGGGCCAGGTCGCCGGCGGGTTTGTTCCCCAAACCAGCACACACTTGGTTTTGGCGAAGTCCGGCCATTCCAGTGCGTTTCCGCCAAAGGAGAGGCTCTGTGCTATCGCCCTGGGCGTAAAGCATTGCGCCCCGCCCGATTCGGTCCAGTTTGGAGTCCCGAATAGGTTCGCAAATCGGTTGAATACCCTTATCCACGATCCCCGATTGGTGCCCCGCGCCATCACCACCGCTTCGGCGCCCGACTCGCTCTTGATCCGGTTCAGTTTGTCGGAGACGATCGTTATAGCTTCGTCCCAAGAAGCTTCTCGCCACTTGCCCTCGCCTCTTTCCCCAACTCTGACGAGTGGAACCTTCAATCTGTCGGGATGGTAGAGTAGTTGCACCGAGGCAATGCTCTTTGGACAGATTGCCCCCTGAGTCACGGGGTCGTCCTTATCGCCTCTAATCTCTTTGACTATGCCATTTTCCAGCCGCACCTCCACGCCACACTGGTTGTGACCGCAGATACAGCAGCATGTCTTAACAGTTTCCGACTGGACGTTGAGGTGGCCGGTAGACAAGGGTCTCACTTTCTAGACTATGCGAAGAGGTACATCAATAGTAACGCGCAGCCTGATCCATGATAGCGGTGATCGCAGTCACTTTTAGAAGTGACGTATGCGGCTGTTGTCGGCTTACGTTTTTGCGAGCTGGCTACCATTCACACCTTTGTTCGAATCGATAGGAGACTCCCAGCATCAATGCCTCTTCACTATTGGTTGTCCTACTTTCCTCGCAATGGCGGTGTTGACTGCGGAGGTTTGCGGGCATGGGTTGCCTGCTCGAAGCCGTAAGCAATCCTCAACAATTGCGGCTCGCTCCATGGCAGGCCAATTAGGTCGATACCAACTGGTACCCCAATAGGCGCATCCTTCGTCGGGCTTGAGAAACCGGCGGGAACCCCGATTGCCGGAAATCCCGTTAGCGCACTCAGTATCCCGTTGCGGTCTACCTGGTTCATCTCGCCGATGAGCACAGGCAGGCGTTTCTGATGCGGAAACATCAAGGCGTCAACCTGCTTCTTCGCCATCAGGTCAGCCAAATGTACCCTTAGCGCTGCGATCCTGATGCGCCGGTCCTTATAATCAGGTTCGTTCAAACCGTCCTGATAGCCTTCGGCGGAGGCTAGGAATTTCTGCACGGAAGCTTGGTAATTTTCCAAAGCGATCAATTCGGACAGAGAATGCACGGGAACGCGGTCCCCATGCCCTTTCAGGTAGCTATTGATCTGCGACCTGAATTCAAACTTCTGCACGTCGAGATTGGCGAGCAGCTTAGCCGTATCCAGGCGGGCATCCTGGATCTCCACAACCACCGCTCCCTGCTCCTTCAATGTTTCGATTGCTGCTGCGGCGACCTGGTTAACTTCCTCATAGTCAGGGCCGCTGCCGAATAGCGTCCGCAGAATTCCTATGCGTGCCCCCTTCAGTCCGTTCCTGTCAAGGCGGGTGGTATAGGTCTTCGGTACGTTACCAATGCTGAACGCGGTCACCGGATCATCGGGATCGTAGCCCGCCATCACGTCGAGCATGACGGCAGCATCGGTGACTGTGCGCGCGATCGGACCGACCGCATCCTGCGTAAACGCGACAGGCACTATACCCGCGCGGCTCACCAGCCCACGGGTCGGACGGATGCCAACCAAGCTGTTTGCGGAAGCTGGCGAGCGAATCGAATTCATGGTATCCGTACCGGTTCCGGTCACGGCAAAGTTGGCCGCCAGCGCCGCACCCGTGCCACCCGAAGACCCCCCGGGCGTGCGGGACAAATCATAAGGATTCTTCGTCTGCCCACCGAGAGAACTGACGGTTACGCCGGCCAGTGCCAACTCATGCATGTTCGTCTTGCCCAGGATCAACGCGCCAGCCTGCCGGAGACGTGTAACCGTGAAAGCATCCTTGGACGGTTGCGCTCCTTTCAGCGCGAGCGATCCGGCGGTAGTTGGCATGTCCGATGTATCGAAATTGTCCTTCAGAACCACGGGTATGCAATGCAACGGCTTCAGTTGGCCGGTACGCTTGAACTCCGCGTCCATGGTCTCGGCCTGTTCCAACGCCGTGGGGTTCACGTACAGCATGGCATTGAGCGCCGGTCCCTGTTTGTCATAAGCCTGAATGCGGTCTAGGTATCCTTGGACCAGGCTGAGGCAGGTAACTGTGCCCTCGCGCATTGCGCGATGGATATTACTGATTGAACATTCCATTATCTGAAATTGTAATCCGGCTGCACCGGCTTAACTACACATTCCGACGACCAGGCAAAGAGTTCAGAGCCTGGAAATTTCCAACGAACCGGACCTTGCGGTGCTTGACCCAGGTTGGCGTAGCTCCAACTCTGGGCCACGCGCGTTATCTTCCGGCTACCGTAAGTCCACAGTGATTGCGAAGTCTGGACAAATTGCGATGCACTTCATACAACCTGTGCAATTTTCTTCGTGCTTTACGACCATGTAGAGATATCCGGCCTTATTGAACAAGCCAGAGCTCTCGAACACGCTGGGTTCGCAAACTTCGCGGCAATAATCGCACTCCTTGCATCGCGCAGAGTTCACTTCGACCTTGTATGTTCTTTTCCCAGTCTCCGTCATACGATTGCGGCCCCCTTAACTTCTTCGGCAATTTTCATTCCGTGTCGAACCGCTTCGATATTCTCATCCGCTGACTTGGAAAGATTTTGCCGGATGGCTGCAGTTACGCTCTCAAAGCTGACAACGCCGGTCAAAGCAATGATCGCACCCAGGGCAATCATGTTCGCCGCATAGCCGGTTTTCCCCGCTAGCTCGGCGAAGGGAAATGGATAAACCCGGCTTCGCTCGCCAAGATCGGCCAAGCTGCTTTCGTAGAGCATGGCGATGTTCGGTGTGACTTCCGCGTACTTCTTGACCGCCAAGTCGCCAAGCACAAGAATGACGTCAGGGTGTTCGACTTGCTGAAATACTATTTCCTCTGTGTCGATCACCAGCTCGGTAATAATCAGTCCGCCTCGCTGGGAATCTCCCAAAAGCGATTGTGTCTGGATGACGTTTCTTCCTTCAAGAATCGCAGCCACTCCGAGAACTCTGGCACTCACTGCGATTCCCTGGCCGCCCGAACCTGCCAAGATCACTTCGTATCTCTGCTTCACTTTTGTTTCCCTGCCATTTCGCCCTGGACTCGAGCTTGGATTTCGCGATAACGAGTGATGAAGTCAGGGGCCTGTTTGCTCACCAGTTTGCCGGTTCTGAAATACCCGTCGGCTTCAGGATTCACCAGCTTGTCATACTCGCTTGCCGGGACTCCGTCCTTTTTCAGCCATCGCAACATGGACACCGGCTCTCGCATGTTGTTGCGCGGGCCGTAGAGCGTGGTGCAGGGGCTTACGACTTCGACCAACGAGAATCCCTTGTTCGCGAGCGCTTCCTTCATGCGATTCTTGAGCGCCTGACCGTTATAAATGGTCTCTCTCGCCACGTAGTTCGCACCCGCAGCTTCGGCCAGCGCGCAAATATCGAAAGCGCGTTCCGGGTTGCCGTACGATGTGGTGCTCGTAATGCTGCCGGCCGGAGTCATGGCCGACTGTTGCCCGCCCGTCATGCCATAGTTGAGGTTGTTTACGATGATTGCCGTAAGATCCATGTTGCGGCGGGCGGAATGAATCAAATGATTTCCGCCAATGGTAGTGCCGTCGCCATCTCCCATCAAAACGACCACGTGCAACTCAGGATTCGCGGCTTTGATCCCGGAAGCGTAGGCCAAAGCCCGTCCGTGAGTCACGTGCAGGGCGCTGGTGCGAATGTAAATATCCGCCTTGCCCCAGCAGCCGATTCCGGTAACGACCACCACCTGGTTGCTCGCATACTCAAGCTCTTCAAATGCCCGCAACAGCGCTTTCAGTGCGACGCCGTTCCCGCAGCCGGAACACCACTGGTGAGGGAGCGCGCTCTCTTTCAGATACTTGAGTCCTGTGGAAACTGCCATAATCCCGCCCCCTACTTCGCGCCCGCGGCTAAGCTGCCGGGCACCCTTTGAATTTCCTGCAGCACCGCTTGCGGATACATGACTTCTCCGTTGAACGTGTTCACCTTCTTCAACTCAACGGAATTGCCGATCGCTTTCAAGACCTCGCCTGCGAGCTGTCCGGCGTAATTCATTTCAGCCACAATGACTTTCTTTACTTTCGCGGCTGCAGCCATAACTTCCTTGTCGGGGAACGGCCAGATCGTAATCAACTGGAGAACGCCCGCTTTTATCCCAGACTTGCGGGCTTCCAGCGCGGCTGCGCGGGCTGTGCGGGTCACGGCGCCGGCGGCGATAATCAGCACGTCGCAATCCTCCGTGTCGTAAGACTTGGTGAGAACGATCTCATCGCGGTTGGCCTCAATCTTCCGATGCAAGTGGGTTATGCGTCGGGTGGCATTTGCCGGATCGGTGCTGGCGTACCCGTTCTCGCCATGCATCGTGGTAGTGACATGGAAAGTGTACTCACTTCCGAAAGACGCCAACGGCGCAGCGCCGTCTATACCAAAGTTAAAAGGCAGGTACTCGTCTGGCCTCACTGTGGGCTTCTCACGATCAATGACCGGTAACTCGCCGGGTGCGGGAAAGATGAAATTTTCGCGCATATGGCCCAC